>OHBE01000164.1_pt1 | contig 77017 bp, 40 predicted proteins | sample 1577231 | NCBI WGS metagenome assembly OHBE01 (sample SAMEA3541506, study PRJEB24748) | human gut metagenome | biome: human gut; feature: human-associated habitat; material: faeces | place: China | collected 2012 | reverse complement strand
TAGTATAAAATGTTATGCTTAAAGATACAAAATCTTTAGGTAATAACAAAGCCCCAGCTTGTGAAAGTCGGGGCTTTGTGCATAAAAAAAGAGGTGTGCATTTTGACACACCTCCTTCTATTTTTTATTATGCAGTTTTTGTCCGGCATAATTTCTCTGACGGCGGAATAAAACATGCTTTGTCGTTACAGGTATATATGCCTGCCCTATAAATTATATATGTGCACTGCGGTGGGTATATATGCCTACCATGCTGAGCATATATATCCACCATGCTGGCCATATATACTCACCATGCTGGCCATATATACTCACCATAGCTGACTATATATACTCACCGTGATGACCATATATACCCACCGTACCGAACATATCTGCCCGTTGTGTTTTATCTGATGCTCTGCTGAAGCACCAGTAAACTTTCGGGGCCCATGTTGAAGAGCAGATCGATGATGCTGAGGTTGGGAAGGAATCCCAGCTTCGGTTCGAATACCTGGTAATAGGGGTGGGGGATGAACTCGGAATCTGTTGTCCGGAAGTCTTTTTTCGGATGGATCGCCTCCCTGAAGTCCGCTTCTCCGGCTGTAAACTCCGTCTTGTATTCCGGTGTCCGCTCGATGCGGGGGTGAAAGTCAATCAGTTCGCAGACCAAGCGGCATATTTCTTCGTTGAAATCGGCGAGAAACTCATATCGCTTCTCATAGAAAGGGCGGAAGTCGTCCTTGTAATATTCAAAGAAAGGCGTGCTGTTGTAAGCCGATTCGATAGCGTTCCAGTGCAGATGCCGCCAATTGCCGTGGTCGGAAATACGGATGTCTTTCATCGGGCATTTCGCCTGATCCGGTTTTACGGTGGGTATGGAGAGCGCCAGTTCGCCGTCCGGTGTGGCAATGGTACACCGGTTGCGGTACGTCTGCTTGGTGTAGTGATCGTGCTGCTCCACATAGACTCGGTCGTATATCAGGAACTTCGTGTAGTATTCTACGGGGGCAAGATAAGCGGAAGACAAATAGGCTGTTTTCATAAAGTTAATGCTGGGAGTTGATTGACTGGTTGTTATCGCTATTACTTCTAAATAATAGAATCTGTATTGTTATTCTATATTCATCGGCCGTTTAAGGCTCCTTCATCTGACCTTCCTCAGGAAGCGGTTCCAACGGTATCCGCTGAATGGTCCGCTCTTTTGTTCTTTCGAGAACCAGATAAGCGAGGCTTTTCCGATCAGATGATCGTGCGGAACAAAGCCGAACAGCCTGGAGTCGGAGAGGTTGAAGCTGGCGTTGGACGCCATCCAGTAATAGTCTTTCGTAAAATAACAATGCTGCGTGGGTTTTCCGTCTATATACAGTGTGTCGTTCTTTATTTCAGCCTGCCTGCCTTCGTGCAGCACGAGCGTGTTGCGCAGCAGCGTGATGTTCCAGGGATAGACGCGAAGCACCTTTCCTTTACCCGGAATGATGAGCGGCTTCGGCACTCCGGTATCTCCTTCTTGCAACCGAGATATCCACCGATTGGGTTTCGTCGCCTGTTCCAACAGGTAAAACTCGTATCGGCTGAAGCTGCGTACGTGCGTACTGTCGTTTCTGCCCATTACACCTTCGTTGGTGATGGAGAGCGAACGGAGCAGCAACTCGATATCTTTTTCTTTGGAAGCCGGATAGGCATACAGCTGTTTCTTGTCCGGATTGACTTCCGCTTCGGGTGAAACCACAGAGAAACAAGAGTCTATAAGCAGGGTATCTCCGGGAGTCCCGATGCAGCGGCTGATGTACACGGCACGTCGGTCGATTGCCGACTTAGTGCCGGCTGCCGGATTGTTGAACACCACAATCTCCTGCTTACTGACCGGACGTGCCACCCATCGGTGGTAGGAGAAGAGCGACATGAAAGGTACGCGCAGTCCGTAGCTCCACTTGTTTACCAGAATACGCTCCCCTTGAAAGAGAGAGTTCTCCATTCCCGAATACGGGATAAGGCACGATGTGAAGGCAAAGCTTCGTATGAGAAACACCACGGCGATAATGGCCAGAAGCTTTACCCCCAGCCTTATCCATGTTTTTCTTTTCGAACCTTTGCTTTCTGCCGACATCTGTTTCTATCTGTTCTCTTGTCTTATTCCGCAAGCTTGTTCCCGAAAACGGAACCCGTTTGCTCCTTATTCTTTAATGTACCCATTTGAATAGCCGTTTCCATCGGATTCTGCCGTCGAACCATCCGCGGTCTTTATCCAGCGAAAGCCATACGACGATGGGCTTTCCCACCACATGATCTTCGGGCACGAATCCCCAGTAGCGCGAGTCGAGCGAGTTGTCGCGGTTGTCTCCCATCATCCAGTAGTAATCCATCCGGAATGTATACGAATCGGTTTTCTCGCCGTTGATGTAGAAACCGTCGGCTTTCACTTCCAACTTGTTGCCTTCGTATGCCGTGATGCAACGCTCGTACATAGGGAGGTTGTCATCCGTTAGCGTAATGGTGGCTCCCTTCGAGGGAATCCAGATGGGGCCGTAGTTGTTCCGTTCCCACCGGTTGTGCAGGTTGAGCGGATACACCTTCCGGTCGTAGCTATCCGTCTCCTTTACAATTTTGCCGACCAGCTTCTTGTTGCCTGCCAGCGTGTCGTACATCTTCTTCGTCAGCGGAAGCCGGTAGACAGGATTCAGCCTTCCCGACGAGTCGTAGCTGTCGAGTCCCATCGCTATCAGTTCACCGTCCCATCCGCCGTTCTGTATCAATATCCGGTCGTCGTTGCTGATGCCCAAGTCGCGGAACATGTTTTCGGGAATGTAGGGGCCTGTGGTCTGTACGAAATAGTTGAATTGCAGGTTTTCCGGATTCTCGGTCGCCTTGCCGTTAATCATCACCTGCCCGTCTACAATCTCCAACGTGTCGCCCGGAAGCCCCACGCAACGTTTCACATAGTTTTCCCGACGGTCTACGGGGCGGTAAACCACCTTCCCGAAAGTTCCCGGATTCGAATCGATGTATTTACGTCCGGCGGCATAGTACAGGTTGTAGACATCCCGTTGCCGGTTGCGTGTAAGGCTGTCCATCTCCACCTCCTTCGGATAGATGCTTCGTCCCGCCTGATAAGCGATGGCGTAAATATCTTCTTGCTGATTGTTCAAGGCTACGGTATCGCCTGCAGGGAAGTTGAACACCACGATGTCGTTCAGCTTCACCCTGCCGAATCCTGCCACGCGTTTGTACTTCCATTGCGGCCATTCGATGTACGATTTGGTGTTTACTATGGGTAGCGTGTGCTGCGCCAGAGGCATCGACAAAGGCGTATTAGGCACGCGTGGGCCGTAACTCATTTTGCTCACATAGAGGAAGTCGCCTACGAGCAGCGATTTCTCCAGCGATGAAGAAGGGATCTGGTAATTCTGGAAAATATAGATGTTGACGAAGTAGACGGCTACCAGAGCGAATACGATGGCGTCTACCCAACTCATCACCGTGCGTACCGCCGCGTTCTTCGACTTGCGCCAGAACGACCAGGGGATTTTCTTCGTGATGTAAATATCGAAAATGAAAGGAACCACAATCAGTCCCCACCAACTGCGCACCCAAATAAGGAAAGCGAGGTAGATGGCGGTGACGATGGCGAATTTGATCCATTGCTTGCGTGTAGCTTGTATCATGGCTTTGTTGTTTTTTTAAATGTTCTTCAGGAAAGGGAATAGGTCGCTCATACCCAGCAGCCCTTCGTGGGTTGCCGTGTATTCGGCTGCCATTACGGCCCCGAGGGCGAAGCCGCCCCGGTTTTTGGCATCGTGGGTAATGGTGATGCTGTCTACCTCCGACTCATAGCGTATGGAGTGTATGCCGAACACCTCACCCTCGCGGATGGAATGAATGGGAAGCTCGTCGGCGGCGGAGGCTTCTTCCTTCACCCAGCGGTCTTTACGGTCGATGTTCTCGAGGATTCCCTCCGCCAGTGTGATGGCAGTGCCGCTCGGAGCGTCGAGCTTATGGACGTGGTGCGTCTCGGTCATACTCACGTCGTAGGCGGGAAAGCAGTTCATGATGCGCGCCAGATACTTGTTCACCGCAGAGAATACGGCTACCCCGAGACTGAAGTTGGACGACCAGAACAAGGTTTTGCCTTCCGCCGAGCAAAGCCGCCTGACTTCTTCGCCGTGTTCCGCCATCCATCCGGTGCTTCCGGATACCACCTTCACGCCGGCTTTGAAAGCTTTTATATAATTATGGTAAGCCACCTTAGGGTTTGTGAACTCGATTGCCACGTCGGCGTTTCTAAAGGCATCGGACTCGAAAGCTTCCTGATTATCGACGTCGATGACGCAGACTATCTCATGTCCGCGACCGACGGCGATCCGTTCGATCTCCTTGCCCATCTTTCCGTAACCTATCAATGCTATTTTCATCGTTTGTTGACTTATATTCAAAATAATAGTCGCAAAGATAAGATTTTTATTACATTTGCCGCGCACATTAACGTCTTCTTAACATGGAACACCTTCTCCAATACGTATGGAAACACAAATTATTTCCTTTGCAGCCGTTGCAAACCACCGGTGGATTGCCGGTAGAAGTGATCGATCCCGGTTTACACAACTCGAATGCAGGGCCTGACTTTTTCAATGCGAAGCTCAAGATAGACGGAACGCTTTGGGTGGGGAATGTCGAAGTGCATTCGCTTTCGTCCGACTGGTTCCGCCACGGGCACGACCGCGACCGGGCTTACGATTCCGTGATTCTGCACGTGGCGGGCAAAGTAGATACCGATATCGTGCGACCGGGCGGCGAACCGCTTCCGCAGTTGCACCTAAACTGCCCCGATGCCGTGCGGACGCATTACGAAGAGTTGCGCAATGCCGACCGATACCCTTGTTGTACGGAAGTGATTGGAGCGCTACCAAAGGTTGCCGTACACTCGTGGCTGACTTCGTTGCAAACGGAAAGGCTGCAACAGAAAGCCCTGCAAATAGAAAAACGGCTGGAGCGATGCGACCGGAATTGGGAAGACGCTTTCTTCGTTACTCTTGCCCGTAATTTCGGTTTCGGACTGAACGGAGACGCGTTCGAACGTTGGGCGGGAACGCTTCCGTTCCGCGCGGTCGACAAACATCGCGATGATTTGTTTCAGATCGAAGCTTTCTTTTTCGGGCAGGCGGGATTGCTCGACGAAATAGCTTCGCGTGAGGACGTTTCGAATCGGCCGGCTACGCCGCAGGTACAGACGGCGCATCTTGCCGCTTCCGGCACTGCCGATGCCTTGCGTGCCGAAGCGAAAACCGACGGGCTTCCTCTTCATTCGCGGACAACTTCGACTTTAGAAACCGTTCCGGAGGACTTGTCTTCGGGCGACTGTTGTGCCTGCCTGCAAAAAGATGCGCTGCGGGCAACGTCTCCCGACGGTTTGTCAGAGAAGGATGTCCATGCCGGTTTGCCGAAGAGGGCGTTTCAGCAAGCATCCTCCAAGGATTTGCCTGCTGATGAATATTACTTCCGCTTGCAGAAAGAGTACCGTTATCTCCGTCATAAATTCGGCTTTGACGCACAGATGCAAGCGTCCGACTGGCGGCTTCTCCGACTTCGTCCCGGTAACTTTCCGCACATCCGTCTGGCGCAGTTGGCATGGCTCTACCGGTCGGGCAGCACGCTGTTCTCCCGCCTGATGGAGGGCGAAACACTCGAAACGGTGAGAGGAATGCTTGCCGCTCGCACGTCAGACTACTGGACGGAGCATTACCTGTTTCACAAACCGTCGCCTCGCCGTGAGAAAACTTTAGGCGCAAAGTCCGTTGATTTGCTCGTTATTAATACGGTGGTTCCTTTCTTGTATGCCTACGGGTTGCACAAGGCCGACGAGCGTTTGTGCGACCGAGCTTTGCGTTTTCTCGATGAGCTGAAGGCGGAAGACAACCACATTGTCCGTTCGTGGAGCGCTGCCGGACTGGTGGTTACATCGGCGGCGGACAGTCAGGCGCTGGTGCAACTCCGCACCGCTTACTGCGAGCAACGGAAGTGTTTGTACTGCCGTTTCGGGTACGAATATATGCGACGTTGATCGTTAGCCTGTTGTGGCTCGAAAGACCGGTAATTTTGCTCAAGAGGAGCAGAGCTTATGTTTGCATCATCCTGAGACTCTGTTTTTATCATGCAGTTTTTCTGTTCGCTTCCGATGGATTTGGCTTTTGTTTGGGGCAGAGCTTCTGTCAGTTCGCAGCTGGTTTGTTGGCTTTGCCAGATGGATTTGGCATTTGTTTAGGGCAGAGCTTCTGTCAGTTCATAGCTGGTTTGTTGGCTTTGCCAGATCGAGTTGGCTTTTGTTTAGGGCAGAGCTTCTGTCAGTTCGTAGCTGGTTTGGTGGCTTTGCCAGATGGGTTTGGCATTTGTTTGGAGCAGAGCTTCTGTTTGCACCGAACAGAGGCTCCGTTTGTTTGGAGCAGAGCCTCTGTTTCCGCCGGACAGAGCCTTTGTTTATGCCGGATGAAAATTCTGCTTACGCGTCAACTATGCGGCATAATGCCGGAATCCATCCCACAGCCGGCATCCCGCAGAACTCCGGTTTAGCTCCTTATCCTTTCCGCCGGGCAGCTTCCGGCTTTCGTTCCTGTGGCGTGGACGGATTCTGTTCGCTGCCTTTGCCCCTCCCTTTTCCCTTTCTGCAAAATAAAAAAACGGTTTCTTCTATCGGTATATCCAACTTCTGATTATATTTGCAGTATAAATTAAACCCTTAATACATATCCGGTTATGACAGCAAAAAGGTTTATATTCGGTCTGTTGGCAGCCGTGTTGCTGACGGGCATATCGTTCATCTCCTGCGGCAACAGCTCGAAATCGCGGGCCAACAGTGAAGCGGTTGCGCAGGCGGGCGAAGATTTCCGCACGTTTCTGAATAAGTTTACCGCAAGCGCGGCTTTCCAATACACACGTGTGAAGTTTCCGTTGAGAACTCCCATTATACTGCTTTTGGACGATGGAGAAACGGAGAAGAAATTTCCGTTTACGAAAGAAAAATGGCCGCTGTTGGATGCCGAAACGCTGAAAGAGGAGCGTGTGGAGCAGGAAGAGGGCGGCGTATACGTCTCGAAGTTTATTGTGAATGAGCCGAAGCGGAAAGTGTTCGAGGCGGGATACGAAGAATCCGAGAACGATTTGCGTGTAGAGTTCGAACTGATGGCGGACGGGAAGTGGTATGTGGTAGACTGCTATACCGGCTGGTATGGGCACGACCTGCCAGTGGAGGAGCTGGAGGCAACCGTTCGCGAGGTGAAGGAGGAAAACGAGGCTTTCAAAGAGTTGCATCCGTAAGCTGTCCGTCTTCGTGCTTGACCGTGCAACTTGCCGATTTCTGCTGACGCAATGTTGCTTCTGTTGCGATTCTGTGAGTAGACTCCGCTAACAGCGATTTGCCTTCTGACAGAAAATAATTCGCTTCTTGATAAACAGCGATTCGTTTTTTAACCGGCAACGACCTGCTTCTTTCGAAACAGCAATTCGCCTTTTAGCAAAGCACCGGCGAAGGTTTCGAACCGAAGCTTTCAGGACGCCGGCTTCCGTACGGCATGAGGAGATAGCCGTGATTTTGCGGTGGAAATAACCGGAGCGTCTGCCGCTCTGAACCATAAGAGACGGTTTTCTGTACAATTTATACCCCTTCTCCGCAAGGAAGAGGGGTATCTTTGTAAGTACGAAATAAAAAACGGATATTCCATGATGAAACAAGTCTCTCTTTTCCGGCGCGGCGCGCTCGCTCTGTGCCTCTTTCTCTGCCCGGCATTTGCCGGCGCGCAATTGGTCACTCACGAACGGATGTTCTCTTTCGAAGACTCTTCGGTTCCTTCCTGTTTCACGGCTGCCGGTTCCCGGTTGTCGCTTTCGCAGGCGCATTACAAAGACGGCAGGCAGTCGCTTGCGTGGAGCTTCGAGCCGGGCGGAGTGCTTGAGTTGGAGAAAGATCTGAAGTTCGAGAAGAAAGACCCTACGGTGAAAGACCTCTATCTTTCCGCTTTCATCGTGTGGATATACAACGAACAGCCGAAGGATGCCACCGTGCGCTTCGAGTTTCTGAAAGACGGGCGTGTGTGCGCTTCCTTTCCTTTCGGCATCAACTTCAAAGGTTGGCGTGCCGCTTGGGTATGCTACGAGCGCGACATGGAGGGCGTGCCCGAAGAGGGGATGAACCGTCTCCGCATCGTTGCTCCGGCTGTGAAAGGAGAGCTGTTCGTCGATCATCTCATTACGGCTACGAAGGTGGATGCCCGCCAGCAAACCGCCGACTTGCAGGTTCCTTTCGTCAATGCGGGAACAACGAACCACTGGCTGGTGGTTTACAAGCATTCGTTGCTGAAGCCCGACATCGGGCTGACGCCTGTCACCAATCGCGAGAAAGAGGAGATGCAACTGCTTGAAGCGCGCTTCCGCGACATGATTTATACGCCCTCCGCCGTCACCCCGAAAGAGGTAGCTGCCATCCGCAAGCGTTACGATGCTTACGGCATCACCTATCGCAACGGCATGGTGAGCGGCATGCCCATCTTCATGGTGCGGGCTTCGGAAGCCTACGAACGGCTGATACCGGGTTGGGACAAAGATATGCTGACCAAAAAAGGGGTGGAGATGCGTGCTTACTTCGACCTGATGAAGCGTATTGCCGTGGCTTACAACAACAGCGGCGGGAATCCGGAGGTGAGGGAAGAGATGAAGAGCAAGTTTCTCGCCATGTACGATCACATCACCGATCAGGGAGTGGCATACGGCAGTTGCTGGGGAAACATCCATCACTACGGCTACAGCGTGCGCGGGCTTTATCCGGCTTACTTCCTGATGAAAGACGTGCTGCGACAGGCGGGCAAGCTGCACGAAGCCGAACGTACGCTTCGGTGGTATGCCATCACCAATGAAGTCTATCCCAAACCCGAACGTAACGGAATCGATATGGACTCGTTCAACACGCAGACCACCGGGCGCATTGCCAGCATCCTGATGATGGAAGACACGCCGGAGAAGCTGCAATATCTGCGGTCGTTCTCGCGGTGGATAGACTACGGTTGCCGTCCGGCTGCGGGTCTGGCAGGCTCGTTCAAGACCGACGGAGCGGCTTTCCATCACCGCAACCATTACCCGGCTTATGCCGTAGGCGGGCTCGACGGGGCTACGAATATGATTTATCTGCTTCACGGAACCGGGTTTGCCGTTTCCGAACTGGCGCACCGCACGGTCAAGAACGTCTTGTCCGCGATGCGTTTTTATTGCAATACACTTCACTTTCCGCTCTCTATGTCGGGGCGTCATCCCGACGGAAAGGGCAAACTCGTTCCCATGCACTATGCCATGATGGCGATGGCAGGTACGCCCGACGGAAAGTCAGCCGTGGACGGAGAGATGGCTTCGGCTTATCTTCGCCTGGTTGCCGATGCCCCTGCGGCAGGACAGGAACCCGAATACATGCCCAAAGTATCCGATGTCCGCGAAAGGGAGATAGCCCGGCGGCTCACGGCTCAGGGATTCCGCGCGGAGAATGACCCGCAGGGAAATCTTGCGCTCGGCTACGGCTGCGTGTCGGTGCAGCGGCGGAGCAACTGGGCTGCTGTGGTTCGCGGGCATTCCCGCTACCTCTGGGCGGCGGAGCACTACTTGGGAGCCAACCTCTACGGACGTTATCTGGCACACGGGAGCCTTCAGGTTCTGACGGCTGCGCCGGGGCAGACGGTGACTCCCGCAACGAGCGGCTGGGTGCAACCCGGCTTCGACTGGAACCGGATACCGGGCACAACCTCCATTCATCTGCCTTGGGAACTGCTGAGAGCAAACGTGCTGAACGTAGACAGATACTCGGGCATCGAGGAGATGCTCTATTCGGATGAGGCGTTTGCGGGCGGGCTTTCGCAGCAGGGAGCCGATGGAAACTTCGGCATGATACTGCACGAGCATGATAAATACAACGGTACGCACCGCGCGCGCAAATCGTTCCATTTCCTCGACGGAATGATTGTCTGTCTCGGGTCGGACATCGAAAACGCGAATGCGGAGTATCCTACGGAGACTACCGTATTCCAACTGGCTGTGACCGACAAGCAGGGACGGGAGTTCTGGGAAGAAGCTCTTGCGGGAAACCGGAAACTGTGGACCGACCATTTGGGGACGGGATACTATGTGCCCGTAGCTGCCCGTTTCGAGAAAAACTTCCCCCAACTGTCGCGTATGCAGAATACGGGCGCGGAGACGAAAGGCGACTGGGTGTCGCTGGTCATCGACCATGGGAAAGCGCCGAAGGCTGCGGGATACGAATATGCCGTATTCCCTCAGGCGGATGCGCAAAGGATGTCTGCTTTGCAGAAGCGTATACCTTACAAAGTGTTGCGTAAGGATCGCGGGGCGCATATCGTGCAGTTCGGCGGCGATCGGGTCACTTCGTACGTCTTGTTCGACACTCCTCAGGCGGATTTGCCCGGTGCGTTGCTTCAACGTGCGGATACATCCTGCTTGGTGATGACCCGCCAAGAATCGGCGAAGCAGTGGCTGCTGACGGTGGCTCAGCCCGACCTTGCGCTCTATCGCGGGGCGAGCGACGAAGCATTCGATGCCGGCGGAAAGCGTATCGAACGTAGTATCTACTCGCGTCCGTGGATCAATAATGAAAGCGGGGAGATTCCGGTGACCGTTACACTGAAAGGGCGCTGGAAAGTGGAAGAGACTCCGTATTGCCGGATTGTTTCCGCCGATAAACGGCAGACGCAACTTCGCTTCCTTTGCCGGGAAGGTCGCAGCTTCGAAGTCAGGCTCACGAAATAAGGGGCGGAGCAAGGCTTGTGCCGTGCCTTTATAAGGAGAGGGCGGCTTTTAAACGGTTTGGGAAAGAATGCGGTACAAGCCTTATTGGATATGGGGCATACTGCCGCATCTCTGTCAGAACATGAACATGGCTGCCGCCACCAAGCGATGGTTTCTCACCGAATGCGTATCGAGCATCTTCCCGTCTTTCCGGTCGATGTCTTTCCCGTAGTTTGCAATGCTGTACAGGTATTCCACGCCGAACTTCCAATGGGGCGTATTATAGGTAAGCTCCGTGCCGAGTGAAGCAAGATCTTTCAGATCCGTGCCCGTTCCGTACAGCGGAGTGCCTTCTTGCAGCGCTTCGCGCGTGCCGAGATTCCTGGCATACCCCGCGAATATTCCCGGTTTCCACCTTTTGCCGTATACAAGATTCAGCCACGAACTTGAGAAACGTATCGGGGTGTACTTTTGCGCTCCGGTTGCTGAATCGACCGAACGGACACCGAAACCGCCCAGTCCGGAGGTCTGTGTAAGGTTCGACCCCAATACGCTTTTCGCGGCGATGAACCAGTCGTTCGCGGTATATTTGGCGTGTGCCTCATAAGACAGACTGTTGATTCGCTCGCTCACCCGGTAGGTTTTCCCGTCGGCTCCTGTGGCTTGTGTACGCGGTTTCATCGAGAGAAACTCTACGCCGAGTCCCGCCAGAAAATGTTTCGAATGATAATCTATTCCCGCAAAAAGCTCCGGAACCATGCTCTTCTTTATATATTCCTGGCTCTTTTTGCTTTTCATCGGGTTGTTTTCATCAATCCCCTGCGAAAGGTATTGCGACTGCCATACGGCAGATCCGGTCAGCCGGATGTGATTTCCCGTATATCGGTATCGCAGTTGCGGAGCTCGGCTGAAGGGTTGGAAAGGCGCTCCTACCGAAAGATTCAGTATCTGCGGAGACACATCGCCGAACAGCGGATGCCACGTTTGCCCCGCCAATAAGGAGCTTTTTCCCCAGTCCATCCGGAAATAAGCGTGGCGAAGACGAACCACCGAGAAGCTGCTTCCCGTGCCCCGAAAGTCGGCCTCCACCTTGGCGGAAGTGGCGGCGTTGCCCAGCTTCGGTCCTGTGATGTTCACTCCGAGCCGTGAGTATAACGTGTAAAAGTTGCTGTTGGGTGTGGCGTTCAGGTCTTTTCCTGCCGGGTCGGGGTTCTTGTCTTTCGGATACATGTAGAACAATCCGTCTACCGTCTCTTGATTTGCGCGGCTGTTGTAGTAAAGGTCCGTGCGCACCTGACCGTAAAACTTGTAGCTGAAGTCCTTCTTTTGCGCCAGACTTCCTGCTGCAACGAATAAAACTGCCGCAAGTGTCAACAAACTTCTTATGCTCCTTATGTGGTTATCTTCTGCTTCAGTGAATAAAACTGCCGCAAATGTCAACATCATTTTCTTCATAATGCCCGCAAAAGTACATAAAATAACGATTGCGGCAATGGGTTTGGTTATGAATCTTCCCCTTGCTTCCCGTCTTCTTTTTATCGGTGTATCGACTCGAAAAAGGAGTAGCATGCCTGTTTTCTTCTGCTTCCCGGACTTCTTTCTATCGGTGGTATGATTCGGAGTAAGAGGGAGTTTTTTCATTCTCACCTATTTCTCCGTTTCTTTCTACCGATGCAGAAACCCGGATTAGAAGCAGGGTTGTTCGCTTCTATTTGTTTCTTCAATTCCTTTTATCGGTGCAGCGGCTGGTTGAAGAAAGTCGAAACAGCCTGTTCATATTTGCTGAGGCTGGTACTCTTGCGGATGCTTTTGGCTGCCTTCCGGTCTATTCCTGCCGACGGATATTCCCAGAAAGTCTTCATCTTGTTCAACAATTGAGCGTCTCCGCCTTCCAACTGCGAGGCATATCCTTCGAAAACCGCTGTGTGCAGCACTTTCATCCTTTCCCAGTATTCATCTTCTCCGAGCGTCCGGTTCTCTTTATATTCCAGCGCTAATGCCGGGCGTGCGAGAAGCCCGCGTCCTATCATGACGCCTGCCAGATGCGGGAAAAGCGTGGAAAGATGCCTGATGTCAGCAGTGCCGGTGATATCTCCGTTGTAAACCAGCGGGTGACGGCAAACTTCGTAGAAAGTGCGGAATCCCTCCATGTCCGGCTTCCCTTTGTATTGTTGCATTCCTATTCGCGCGTGCATCGTGATTTGTCGTAGCGGAACCTCATTCAGCAGGTCGGCCAATGCGAGGCATTCTTTCGGGTTTTCCCATCCCAGGCGCATCTTAACCGAGAAGTTGATTTCCGGGTGGCGGCGGATGATACGGAGCAGCTCTCTTACTTCGTCCGGATAAGGCAGGATGCCCGAACCGTTATGCCGTTTGGCAAGTAACGGGAATGGGCAACCCAGATTCAGATCGGCTTCGCGGTAACCTTTCTCGATGAAAAGGCCTAAAACAGCCTCCGCCTTCTCCGGTGTCGGGGCGATGAGTTGGGGGATGAGACGGGATACGCGATTCTTTTCGGGGCTGATGTCCCGTACGTCTTTGGGACGAAACGTTTCTTTCTCTACCCTCACGAAAGGGGTGTAGTAGATGTCTGCGCCTCCGAAAACGGCTTCGTGAGCATTTCGGTAAACGGTCTCGGTATATCCCTGCAAAGGGGCGAACTGTATGGATAGGGGTTGTTGCATTATTCTATATTTTTCGTCTCCGCTTCTGCTTGAGGTCGTAGCGGAGCTGTGTTAAGGGATCAGTGGGTCGAGATGTTGGTTTCTCAGGTGTGGGATATAATCCGGAAGGCCACCGTTGTACTTCAACGACCATAGCGGTTCATAAAATATAATAAAAGGACATTTGTTTACTACTTTGCTAAAGTAAGGCTTTTATGCATGACAGAAAGCTTTTTACGTTCTAAAATGTCTTAAAAAGTTTCGAAGAATGCCTTTTCAACAAAATTAATATCAAATCAACAAAATTGTAGGATGCATGAACGTATGTGACAGAATGTTGTATAAAAATGAATGGAAGATCAGCGGTAGAAAGCTACCTTTGAGTGTTGAAATCTATTCATGAAAAATATAGTCTTTTCAATAGCGCTATTATTTTATACATTATCCTTCCCGGAGAAAATGAAATGACCGAAACAGCATTATAATTATATCCTAATAATATATTTATTCAGTGAGGACTAAATTAAGATAAAATCCTTGTTTTAACTATCTGCAAGACTTGATTCCGCAATTCTTGGTATTTGTAGAATATTGGTTTTACCCAAAATATAAAGCTAACCCTAAATTTATTATTATGTATAAATTAAAAGAATTATTTTTAATGTTTATCCTCGCTTTTGTCAACATGTCGGTGTATGCGCAAAGCTTGACAGTTACAGGTAAGGTGGTCGATAGCGAAGGATATGAAGTGATTGGAAGCAGTGTTACTGTTAAAGGTGCTGTCGGTATCGGAACAGTTACCGACATTAACGGTAACTATACCTTGAAGGTGAATGACGCATCGAAAGATGTGCTGGTGTTTTCGTATGTGGGAATGACTTCGCAAGAGGTGAAAGTCAACATGCGTAGTGTTATTAACGTGACATTGAAGGCTGATGCTGTGATGCTGGATGAGGTCGTTGCCATCGGCTATGCCACAGTGAAGCGAAAAGACTTGACCGGTTCGGTAGCTTCCGTGAATAGCAAAGAACTTTCCAAAGTCCCTACAGCCGATATAACCCAAGCATTGGCCGGACGTATGGCAGGGGTGCAGGTTATGCAGACTGAAGGCAGCCCGGGAGCCTCTATCTCTATCCGTGTTCGCGGAGGTATTTCTATTACTCAAAGCAATGAGCCGTTGTACATCATCGACGGTTTTCCCAGTGAAGATGGCATGTCAACTCTCGATCCGGCGGAAATTGAAACCATCGACATCTTGAAAGATGCTTCCGCTACAGCCATTTATGGCGCGCGGGGCGCCAATGGAGTTGTGGTAATTACTACAAAGAGCGGAGGCAAAGGCGGTAAATCTACGGTAACATTCGACAGCTACGTAGGTTTTAAGAAGATAGCGAAGAAGTTGGACGTACTTTCTACTTCCGAATTTGCCATGCTGGATTATGAGCGTCGCGTTTACAGCGCTGCTACCCCCGAAGACTGGGATAAAGCAACAAAGGCTTTTGAGAATCTTTACGGGAAATATAGTGAGATTGAAGCGAATTATGCTGATCGTAAAGGTTTGGATTGGCAGAAAGAGACTTTGGGGCGTACGGCATTGACACAGAACTACCGCGTAGGGGTTTCCGGAGGTACGGATAAACTGAACTATAATCTGGGATATTCTTATTACGATGAAGAAGGCGCCATGGTATATAGCGGGAGCAAAAAGCATAATATTTCGTTCAATATGAATCATAAATTGAACAATCGTTTAAGCGTTAATGCCCGTATCAGCTACGACCAGATGAAGATTTACGGTATGGGTACTTCCGAAGGAGGCGACCGCTTCAATAAGATGCAGCATATTTTACAGTATCGTCCTACAATAGGAATCAATGGAACGGATGATATGTTATTGGAGGATGAAGATCCTATTTTTTGGGACGATGCGGGGAATGTAATGCAAAATCCCTTGCTTTCTGCGGCAGAGGAGACAAATGATCGTGAATATCGTACGTTCCAGGCTAACGGAGGCTTTACATTGAAACTGCTTAAAGGTTTTTCATTCCGTAATACGACAGGTATGCGCTATCAAACACGTCGTAACGGTATTTTTTACGGAGATAAGTCAATAATAGCCAAGCGTTCCAGCATTAATGGCAGTATTCAAAATCTGGAGAACGGAAGTTTCCAAACATCGAATGTATTGAACTATAAATGTTCCGGGAAAGGACACGATGTGACTGTTATGGTAGGTCAGGAGTATGTGAACCGTTGGAACCGCCATTTTAAAGCAGCGGCTGCCAACTTCCCGAACGACGACATAGGCTTGGCAGATCTTTCATTGGGATTGCCTACCGAAGTTGCATCTGGCGAAAACTACGATGATAAACTGCTTTCTTTCTTTGCCCGTTTCAACTATAGTTTCAAAGATAGATACTTGCTTACTGCCTCGGTTCGTGCCGACGGCTCTTCTAAATTCGGCAAGAATAATAAATGGGGTTACTTTCCGGCATTCTCTGCCGCTTGGCGTCTGGGAGAAGAAGAATTTATGAAAAGACTGAACGTGTTCTCTGACTTGAAAGTTCGTTTGGGTTATGGTATGGCAGGTAACAACCGTATTGGCAATTATCTTAGCCTGGCGGTTTTGAATTCGGTTACTTATCCCAATGGAGACTCCACCCAATCGGGTTATGTATCCAAACAAATCCCTAATCCCGATTTGAAATGGGAAGCCAATAAGACCTTTAATTTTGGTTTTGACTTCGGATTCTTCAACCAACGCCTGACAGTTTCTCCGGAATTCTACATAAACCGTAGTAGCAACTTACTTCTGAATGCGAAATTACCCACTTCATCCGGATATAACAAAATGGTGATCAATGCCGGTGAAACGGAAAACAAGGGTATTGACCTGACTGTCAATTCGGCCAATATTGTCACAAAAGGATTTACTTGGAATACAACGGTAACTTTGTCTCACAACAAGAACTCTGTAAAGAGGCTGACGGGTGAAGAGGTACAGTTGTGGGAAGCTAATTTCGGATACAATCAGAATACTCACATCATCGGTGTACACCGGCCGCTAGGGCAAATGTACGGGTATGTGACAGAGGGCTTATATCAGGTATCCGACTTTGATTATGATGCGGCAACCAAAACTTATCATCTTAAAGACGGTGTTGCGCATGCCGGTGATAAAGGCAATGTAAAACCGGGAATGTGGAAGTTTAAGAACATAGACGGCAGTGAAGACAATAAGATTACCGAAGCAGACAAAACTGTCATCGGTAACGCTTATCCGAAAGTCTATGGCGGTATCAACAATACCTTTACTTACAAAGACTTCGATTTAAGCATCTTCCTGACTTATAGCTTTGGTAATGACGTTTTCAATGCGACCAAGCTGACCAATACCAAAACAGCTTTAAAGAACAAGAATGTTTTGGCTGTGGCCGAGTCTAAGAATCGCTGGGAGCTGGTCAATAAATCCGGCGAATTGATTACAGATCCGCAAGAGATGGCCGCTGTTAACAAAGGAAAGACCGTTGCCGCTATTTATGATAACGAAGTGGGTGATACTTATATTCATTCATGGGCTGTGGAAGACGGCTCTTTCCTGAAGTTGAGCAATGTTACTTTAGGCTATACTTTCCCCAAGAGAATGATCGGTAAATCTGGTTTAAGCAAACTGCGCATTTATGCTACGGGAGCTAACTTACTGACATGGACTAAGTATTCCGGATTCGACCCTGAAGTTTCCACAATGGGATATAGTTTGACTCCGGGCGTTGACTTTGGCGCTTATCCAAAGAGTCGCTCGTTTGTGTTTGGTGTTAATTTAGCATTCTAATGAACCTTAAAAAGAGAATACAATGAAAAAATATAAAATGATTGCGCTTGGCGCATTGTGGATAGTAGGATTTAACGCTTGCGAACTGACGGAAAAACCTACTTCTTACTATGAAAAGGATACTTTCTTTAAAACAGCAGATCAGGCTAAAATGTCCGTGATAGGTATTTACGATTGTTTATCTATAGACAAGCATTATGGACAGTTTGAGATGGCCATGCCCGCTTCGGACGATACCTATTATATACAGGGAACAGGTACGGACAATACCCGACGCGACATCGCTCATTATATGGTGAAACCGACCAATACGTGGATTGCGGATCTTTGGGAATACAAGTATCTGGGCATCGACCGTGCCAATTTTGCTATTGAAGGAATCGAGAAGATGCCGGGCTTTGAGGGAGACGCCTATTTAAAGGAACTGGTGGCGCAAGCTCGTTTCCTGCGCGCTTTCTTGGCATTCGACTTAATTAAGTATTGGGGCGACGTACCGTTTAAAACGACCTATACTTCCGGGTACGAGAGCGCTTTTAATGGGCGTGTAAGCCGTGAGGAAATCTATAATCAGATCATTGCCGATTTGACTTTCGCCAAAGAAAACCTGCAGAAAGGAAGCGCTTCGCTTTCACCCGAAGTTCCTTCACAAGGAGCCGCCCATGCACTACTGATGCGTGTTTACTTGCAGCGTGCCGGTTACAGCTTGCAACAGGACGGCGCCCTGACTCGTCCTGACGAGGTTAAGAGAAACGAATATTTCAATGCTGTAATTGCCGAATGGAGCGCTTTCCGCAGTAAAGGTTACCATGGCTTTTATGAAGGCGGTTTCAAACAATTGTTTATGGATTATTCAGCCGGTATTTTGAATTCGAAAGAAAGCTTATGGGAGATTGCTTTTAACCCGACCGGAACGGGATACAGGGATAATGCCGGCACTTGGGGAACCTATAACGGTCCGAAAGTGGAGGCGCCGGGGAAGAATGCTGCCCCGAATACATGGGGGCGTGCCAATGCCTTTTTCCGTGTGGTACCCGCATGGAAGAATTTCTTCGAAGCCGGTGATGAACGAAGAGATGTAATGGTATGTACCTACCAATATAAATGGGATGCGAAGAATGCAACCCATAAGAAAGTTGAGAATGCAAAACCTACCGATTGGTATCCGGGCAAGTGGCGCAGAGAGTGGATGCCCGGAGGATTTGTTGACCCCAATAATACGGGGGTGAACTACTGCCCGCTGCGTTATGCTGACGTCGTATTGATGGCTGCCGAAGCGTATAATGAAACCGGTAATACTCCGGAGGCTTGGAATTTGCTGAATACGGTGCGTGTCCGCGCAAAAGCGACTCCTGTCACAGATGCCAACTACGCCGCATTGCTGAAAGCTCCTCATGTGTATGACTTGCCGTATATTAACGATGAAGATGCTGCCGGTAAATTCCGTACGGCTCTTTATTGGGAGCGAGGCTTTGAGTTGGCTTTCGAGGGGCAACGTAAGTATGACCTGCTGCGCTGGGGGATTTTGGATAGTACATTAAAGCTTTTCCAGAAGAATTTAGATCAATCGCTCAAAGGAAAATATGTGGCCGGCGATAAGTTTATCAAAGGGCAGCACGAGCTTTTCCCGATTCCTTTAGGAGAGTTGCAATCTAATCCGGCATTGAACAACCGGAATAATCCGGGGTACGAATAAAACAACGAAATATAGCATTGATGGAGAAATCGTAGCGCCGGATTTATACTCTCTCCATCGTGCTTTTGAAAAAAACTTCATAGATGGATAACAGATTAAAGCTACATGCAATGAACCACCTATCATTACTCATTTTGCCTCTTTCAGCCGTCGGTGTGGGTGCTTGTGCTTCGAGCAAACCGAAAGAGGAGACGAAGCGTCCGAACATCATTTTTATGATGACGGATGATCATACTACGCAAGCCATGTCCTGCTACGGAGGACGCCTTATTCAAACACCGAATATGGATAGAATTGCCAACGAAGGAATCCGCTTGGATCATTGCTATGCGGTCAATGCCCTCTCCGGGCCGTCAAGGGCTTGTATATTGACCGGTAAGTTTAGCCATGTCAACGGGTTCACCGACAATGCCAGCGTTTTTGACGGCAACCAACAGACTTTTCCCAAGTTGCTGCAAAAGGCAGGCTATCAGACTTCCATTGTCGGGAAGTGGCATTTAATTACAGAGCCTCAGGGATTTGATTATTGGTGTATCCTGACCGGACAGCATGAACAGGGAGATTATTATAATCCCGACTTCAATGAGAATGGACGGCAGATTGTGGAGCAGGGTTATGTCACAGATATTATTACAGACAAGGCTATTGAGTATCTGGAACACAGAGACAGGAGTAGACCGTTCTGTATGATGTATCATCAAAAAGCTCCTCATCGCAACTGGATGCCCGCACCCCGTCATTTGGGGATGTTCAATAATACAACCTTTCCCGAACCTGCCACGCTTTTCGATACGTACGAAAACAGAGGGTCTGCGGCCAAGCAACAGGATATGTCTGTTGAACATACGCTGACCGACGATTGGGATTTGAAACTGCTGACCCGTGAAGATATGCTGAAAGATACCACCAACCGTCTGTTTCAGGTTTATAAGCGTATGCCCGCTCATGTGCAGGATAGATGGGACTCCGCTTATGCGCAGCGAATCGCCGAATACCGTAGCGGCAAGTTGAAAGGAAAGGAACTGGTAAGGTGGAAATACCAGCAATATATGCGTGACTATCTGGCTACGACAGTCGCTGTGGACGAGAATATAGGGCGTTTGCTGGATTATTTGGAGAAAACCGGTGAACTGGATAATACGATTGTCATTTATACATCAGATCAAGGTTTCTTTCTGGGTGAGCACGGGTGGTTCGATAAACGCTTTATGTATGAAGAATCGCAACGTATGCCTCTGGTTATCCGTTATCCGAAGACCATAAAAGCCGGTAGTGTTTCGAAGGCCATTGCCATGAATGTCGACTTTGCTCCTACGCTGTTGGATTTTGCAGGAGCGGATATACCGGAAGACATTCAGGGAGAATCTCTGAAACCTGTTCTGACCAATGAAGGCAAAATACCCGACGGCTGGAGAAAAGCGGCTTATTATCACTATTACGAGTACCCGGCAGAACATTCGGTAAAGCGGCATTACGGAATCCGAACGGCGGAGTTTAAGCTGATTCATTTCTACAATGACGTAGACGAATGGGAAATGTATGACTTGAAGAATGATCCGGGCGAATTGAACAATGTATTCGGAAAACCGGAATATGCGGACAAACAGACGGAGCTTATATCGCTGCTGAAAGATGTTCAAAAGCAATATAACGACAACGACCCCGATGAGAAAGTAAAAGAACTATTTAAGGGAGACAGACGTTTTGTAAATAAAAATCGTTTCCTCCCATGAGATGTTCATAGCTTCTCGCCGCTTCCGGTTACGGCTTTTCCGTTCTCTTCACACACCGGTAGCCGGAGCGGTTCCCGCGAGCAAATGTGTATCTGCCCCTTCCCGTATCCTTTTTCTCTGATTTTTTTATTCTGTTATTATTCAGGGATTTATATTTTCGATTCGGCAGGTATGTTTTGCTGTTTCCGTGTGCATATATACTCACCGTGGTAGCCATATATATTCACCGCGGTAGCCATATATACTCACCACGGTAGCCATATATGTCCAGCGTCGTGAATATATATATGCAACAAGATGGGTGTTTTTATCCCACATTATTATAGATAGGTGTTTGAGCCAATATTGATTAATTGGCGCTAATTCTGTAGAAAACTCACCTGCAGAAACAATATTAGTAAACTTTTAAACAAAAGAAAGCCTTTGTTAGTTGCAAAGAATTAATTTAGTAAACAGATATCCTTAATTTTAGTGTTTTATGAGACAATTACCTTTATTAATGTGTACTTCCTTTTACGGATTGTATTCCGTGCAGGCAGAGGCAACGGACAGAAAAAACGAAAGACCAAATATTCTTTGGCTCACTTTTGAAGATACCAGTGCATACGAATTCGGCTGCTACGGCAACAAAGGGGTACATACTCCCAATGCAGACAGTCTTGCTTCTTGCGGCATACAGTTTATGAACGCATGGTCTGTAGCTCCTCAAAGTTCGGCAGCCCGTTCTTCACTTATCACCGGCTGCTATTCGAGCACCTACGGAATGGATATACATCCCGTACCCTATGATACACCAGCTGATATTTTCTTTCCTCAAAAATTACGCGAGGTCGGATATTATTGTACTAACAATAGCAAGACACACTACAACTCCACCACCGATAATAAAATATGTTGGGACGAATGCAACAATAAAGCCTCGTACAATAGCTCAAAACGAAGGAAAGGACAGCCTTTCTTCGCTGTATTTAATACAGTAACCTCACACATGGGGCGTATCCGTACTTTCCACACCGACGGGCGTAGAGATTACACGCAAGAAGGCATATACCCGGCATTACTTTCATTGCCCTCCTACATCCCCGACTTGCCGGAAGTACGCTCCGATTATGCCGGCCATTTGGAGGCAGTACAAGACGTGGACACCTGGTTGGGCTTCTTTCTGAAAGATTTGAAAGAGAAAGGATTGGATGAAAATACAATTATATTTTTCTTTAGTGACCATGGCGGTTGTGTACCCCGTGGCAAAGGATATTTGTACGAAAGCGGCCTAAGAGTGCCTTTGATAGTCTACTTCCCACCCAAATGGCGACACTTGGTAAACAATGGTACGGGCAAAGATTATGGGTTAGTTAATTTTACAGATTTGGCTCCTACCGTACTCAGTCTTGCAGGCGTAAAACCATCCAAACAGATGCAAGGTAAAGCTCTTTACGGCAAGTTTGCAAATAAAGAAAAACGTGAACTACAATTTGCCTTGGCAGCTAACCAATTACATCATTTCATGCCGGTACGCGCCGTCACTGATGGGCGCTTTAAGTATATCCGCAGTTATATCCCCTACCGTCAGTTCGCCTTACGTAATTATTATCAATGGGGAATGCCGTCCAACAAAGCATGGGATAAACTGGTATTGGGAGGACACAATACGAATCCTGACTGGCAACAGACTTTCGAACCCCATCCGGCAGAGATGCTGTTTGACCTTGAAAAAGATCCGGGTGAACTGAACGACTTATCCGGTACTTTCCAATATGCAGAAATATTGTCCAAAATGCGCCAAGCACTATCTGAGCATATACGTACTACTGGTGATCTGGGATTCTTCCTTCCCACTTCACGTACCGGACATATACTCTATAATAAGGTACGTAAGGAAAAATACCCCTTGAATGAACTTTATAGCCTTGTTGAAACAGCAGGAACTGCAACTCCCGCTTCCTTGTGCATGTTAGAAAGAGCAATTGGCAGTCCACTACCCGAAATGAGATTTTGGGGAGTAGTGGGTTATGCCAAGCTTGCCAGAGAAAAGCAAATTACTTCTTGTCCTCAAGGCCTATTGGAACTCCTTCAAGATGATAATCCCTACATCGCTTCTGAAGCCGCCTATGCGGCGGCATATTTGGGTAAAATACAGGAGGGTATTGCTCGCCTCATTACCCCAGCGCAAGAAAAGCATAGAAAGATAGGATACTCATCACTGGAATGTCTATCTTTGGATCCTGAAATGAGAAGTTATATTCTTCCGTTCCTAGCTGAACTGAAAGAAGCAGCGGAAACTCTGCCACGTCTTGAGAACGAAGATGCCGGACTCATGGCACGAGGCATTCTTGTGAACCTGGGTGAGATGGATATAAAAGACTTGTATGGTCCTGAAGCATATCAAAAAGGTTTAAAACTAAACTATGGTCGCAGACCGATAGTGCCTTTGCCTTATTGAAGATAAGCCATAGGGAATAGGATATTGTTTGTTAGGGTGCCGGTTTAACATTTTAAAATTAATATTGTTTTGGAGTCCACTTCATTTCGACTTCATCTTTGCATCATAGATAAAAAAACTCTAAGATAAAATTTGGGACTGATAAGAAATACGAAGTTGGGAAAGCTAGGACTTTTGTACAAAAATAAAGAGAGGAGCCTCACGGTTCCTCTCTTGCGATAATTTGATTAAAGTCGATTTTTTTAGATTCTTTAATCTGCTTGGGGGTAAAATATATCTTTTATTCAGTTACATGAATCGTCAGTTCTCGAATCACTTCTCCACCGTGGTGGAGGTAGTTCGCATTGTTGGCTACAAACGTAGCGGTATATGTACCTGCTTCTTTATAGGTATATGTATAGCTCGGCACCGACTGGGTGATGTTCTTGATGCCTACACCCATGTCCGGATTACAAAGATTGTCGATGGAGATGGGGTCGGATACCAGCCAGCTGTACTTCAAGTCTGCATCCTTAGCGGACGAATGTATATAGAAGTTGTTAAGCGTAGCCAAATTCCAGATACCCGATATGTTGTTGGTTACGTATCCATACTCTTTGTTGTCCGGTTGAGGTTTATACACGGCTTTCTGCTGATCTTTGAAATTCTTCTTGTTGTCCATGTTGATGGGCGTGAAACCGAAGCTGTTTGCCGGCTTTGTTTCGGCCTGTCCGTTGTTGAAAGCTTTGTCGATTTGCATTTTCAGAAAGTAAAACTTCGATTGCGGCTTCGCATTCGAAACCCCTTTGTAACAAATAGCCAGAGTAATGTTCTTTCCGAGGTAGGGTTTTAAATCGATGTCGTATTCGGTAGCGTCTTTCTCACTGCCTACCGCTTGCTGGGGCAATTCGGCTTTCGGAACCAGTTCCGACCAGGCAAAGCTCTCCACCAGTACCGAATCAGCCTCGAAGTTATTCTTGGCAATACCGGGGAAAGAGTCGGAAATATACATGGATAAGATATCCTTCGCTTCTCCATACTGTGCCCATACGCTGAATGTAAGGTTGCACCTCAATACATCGGCTTCGGTCATTTCCGTACGGTCTTTGTGGGCGTATTCATATCCGGTTTCTCCGCTGAAGAAAGTGATGAAGTCGGGGTCACCACTGAAATTGAACGTAACGGGCGTACCCTTTTTTACGGTCACGGTCTTTCCGTCGAAACCGACGTTCTCTTCCGCCGCTACGCTTACACGCAGTTCGGTATCTTGTTTCAGCTCTTTGTCGCAGGAAGCGACAAAGGCTCCCATGACACCTGCTAAGATTGCTAATTTATATCGTTTCATCTTTTGCTTCTTTTTTAAAGTATTCTCTTTTGGGGTTTACCATCCCGGGTTGTTACGGTTAATCTGTTTGTTCACCGCTATTTCGCTTGCCGGAATAGGGAAGTAGTTGTAAGCCTGTGAAATTTGGAAGTATGTGTATACGTTCGATGCTCCTTGCGTCCAAGATCCTCCGGCTTGCGCAACGGGTGCAAGTTCGTTCATTTTTTCGATGTACTCTCCCCAGCGGATGAGGTCGAATCGGCGGGTGTACTCAAAACAGAGCTCCATGGCACGTTCGTCTTTCAATGCATTCCGGAAGCCTTCCTGGTCGAGTCCTGATAAGTCGGCGGGAGTAGCTTCCATACCATTCTTGTTCCGGCGGGCGCGTTCTCTTACTTTATTGATGCAGTCGTAAGCCAAAGCGTTCGGTCCGCCGTTCAGTTCATTCTCGGCTTCGGCAATCATCAGCAGCACATCCGAGTAGCGCAGAAGCGGGAAGTTGATGGATGTATCGTTCTTGCTCTTCTTGACAAGCGTAGTGCTTTTGGTGTTTTCGTATTCGCGGCGATACTTCGCGCATACCCTGTTCCGGTTGTTGTCCGAAGCCTGCTTGGTCTTTTCGCGGTCGCCTTTTTTTTGCTTATCGTCTGCCGGTCCGTAGCTGTAAGATTCGTCGAAGTATTGTTTCTTTACTTCCGCCAACTTGCCGAACTCAAAGTAGCGTCCGTCTACCGTACCGCTGTTGGAGGAACGTGTATAGGTGAACGGCGCGATGCTCCAGTTGCAACGGTTGATGTCTCCGTTGGCTTCGTAGAGCTCGAGCAGTTTGGGAGTAGCGTAGATAAATCCGTATCCGAATCCGGGGTCTTCTTTCCCCAGCACGTTGGTCTGTGAAGAGTAGTCCCAACAGTTTATGCCGATGGTGTTCCCGATACGTCCTTCCGAACGGATGTCGTTGGAGCGGTTGCCCGCAAACTCTACTTCCCAGATGCTTTCGTTAGCCGTTGTATTGTACTGGTCGGAGCAGATGTCGATGAAATAGCTCCAATAATAAGGGGCGAGCGAGTGCCCTTCTTTCATCACCAACTGCGCGTAATGGCTTGCTTGCTTGAAGTATTCTTTCTGTACCTCCGGATTGGCGGCTACCTTGTCGCGGTAGTGCTCGCCGGCTCTGAACAGATATACTCTTGCCATCATTCCCCATGCAGCCGATTTGGAGATGCGTCCGGGCTTGTATCCTAACTCTGCCGCCGAACTCAGGTTGTTGGCGCATCCTGCCATTTCCGTGAGGATGAAGTCATAAATCTCCTGTTTGTCAGTCCGCGGTATCGACAGATTCTTTGCCTCTTCGGTATAAACAGTCTTGAAGGGAACATCGCCCCAGCACTGCACCAGCGTGAAGTAATAGAAAGCGCGAAGGAAGCGGGCTTCCGATTTATATTGCAGGCGCTCTTCATCCTTCATGTCAGGCACGGCATCGATATTCGCCAGAAACAGATTGGCACGGTTGATACCTGCATAGAGGTTGAACCAGAGGGCAGTAACGTCCGGGTCGCTGCTGTTGGCATTGTTGCAAATCAATCCCGTTTTATAAGGCGGGCGTCCGGAACCTCCGTAGTGTCCGAGGTCGTCTCCTCCGATGAGGAAAAGGTAGGAGTTCCCATAGAAAGGAGCTTGTTGCAGCGTGGCGTATACTCCCGTGAGGAAAGAGTAAGCGTCGTCCTTGTTCTTAAAGAAGTTCTTCGGAGTAATCTGATACGGATCTTTGTCGAGGAAGTTGCAGGAAGAAACGCCCAGTCCGAGAGTAAACAATACAATGAATATCTTGATAAGTTTCATAATGGATTTTCGTTTGATGAATGATTAAAAACCGATGTTTACACCAAGGCTGACAGAGTAAGCGCGAGGATAAGCAGAGTAGTCCAATCCGGGAGTCAAGGCTCCTTCGCGGATAGAAACTTCAGGATCGTAGCCTGAATAGCCGGTGATGGTCCATAAGTTCTGGGCAGCCACGTAGATGCGTGCTTTGTCCAGATTCCATTTCTTGGTGAGTTTGCCGGGAAGTGAATATCCCAGCGTCACCGTCTTCAGGCGCAGGAATGAGCCGTCTTCGATGACACGGCTTGAGAATACCCGGTTTGAACTTGAGTTTGTAGCGCGCGGAATGTTGCTGTTCGGGTTCTCCGGTGTCCAGCGGTCGGCATAGCTTGCAAACTGGTTCAAGTCGCGTTTCAAGTTGTTGGAACTTTCGAATATCAGACGGTTGGCATTCAGAATGTCGTTGCCGTACGACCACTGCATAAATACGTTCAGGTCGAATCCTTTGTAATTGAATGAGTTTGTGAAGCCACCCGTGTGTTTCGGTAGTCCGTTGCCAATCATCGTGCGGTCATTGTCGTCAATTACTCCGTCTTTGTTCAGGTCGGCGTATTTCGGCATGCCGGGTTTCGTGTTGTTCTCCGCCGTATAGCGGGGAACGTTGCGCTTCAATACATAGTTGTCGCCTTCTTTGTTGAAGTCTTCGTATTTGTAAGTGCCTTCGTAGATAAATCCGTACATCATACCCATCGGATGGTTGATTTTGGCGATGTAGTTGTATTGCGAATTGTAGTCTTGGTCGAACTTGCCGAAACTCAGCATCGAAGTCTGATTCTCCGATAGCGCCAATACTTTATTCTTGTTGAAAGCGATGTTGAAGTTGGTTGTCCAGCTGAAGTCCCTTTTCTTGATATTGGTAGTGTTCAGCGTGAACTCGAATCCTTGGTTGCGTACCTTTCCGATATTCTTCATGGAGCTTGTGTAGCCTGAAGAGAAAGGAAGTATGGCATTCAGCAGCAAGTCGCGGGTTGTTTTGCGATACCAGTCCATAGTCACACCGATACGTTCTTGCAGGAAGCTGAGGTCGAGTCCCACGTTCCATTGTTCGGTCGTTTCCCACTTCAGGTCTCTGTTTCTGAGTGAGATGGGTACTACGCCTACATTGCCGGTATTGTTCTCGAACGGATACACACCGCTCGGAGTACTGTTGATCGAGATATAGTCGCCTGCTTTCTCCTTCAACAGATCGTACAGAGCGAACGTATCGTATTCGCCTACGCGGTTGTTACCCGTCAATCCCCAGCTTAGACGAAGTTTGCCGCTCGTGAGTGCCGGCTTCAGCGGTTTCATGAAGTCTTCCTCCATGAAGTTCCATGCGAACGAAGTGGAAGGGAAGTAACCGAAGCGGTTGTTGCCGCGGAATTTTGACGAACCGTCTGCACGGAAAGAGGCAGAAGCGTAATACTTCGATTGATAGTTGTAGCGGAACTGTGTGGGGAACGACAGCATCGCCCATGACGATTTGAATGAAGAGCTGCCGCCCGGCGTACCGGAGCTCATACCGGCCATTCCTAACGACTCTACGCCGCTGGGGATTTTCACCATCTTGAAGGAGTAGTATTCGTAATCGGAGTTCTGAAGAGACACACCGGTGGTAAGCGTAAAAAAGTGTTTCTTCTTGAGGTTGGTCTGATAGGTCAGCATATTTTCATTCAGCCATGTCAGGCGGCGGGAATTTACTTCTTCCGCATTAATTTTGTCGTTCGAAGTCGGGTTTCCGTAGCGGCTCTTCGAATTGTTGAACACGTCTGTGTTGCGTGAGTCGCTTGTGAAAGTTCCCGAGATTTTCAATTTCAGTCCTTTGATAAACTCATACTCGGCATATCCGTTGAACTGTATATAATTGGTGTAGTTCTTGCGGTAAGCATTGAGCAAGTCCATGTAAGGATTGAAACGATAGTCGGTGGTGGTGTTGATCGACTCGTCGACAAGGTTATTTTTCAGATACTCCAGCGGAGTGTCTGGAGCCGTTACCGGACGGTAGCCCCATACGTTGTAGAACAGGTTGTTCATGCCGCTGTATGAGTTTTGCGACGGAGAAGAACCGGAGCTGATGGTGCGTGAGTAGTTCACACCCAGATTGGCTCTCAGCTTTTTCTTGTTGATGGTGGTATTCATGCGTCCCTGCATACGTTTGTAATTGGAGTTGAGCACGATACCGTCTTGGTCATAGTACGACAGCGAAGCGTTGTAACGGATACCTTCCGAACCTCCTGTCAGTCCCACGTTGTGGCTGGTCATCCATGCCGAACGGAACACCTCGTCTTGCCAGTTGTATTGAGGAATGTTGCGGTAGTCGTCGAGCGTCCATTGTTTTCCCTCGTACAGTTGCAGATACGTAGAGGATACGACAGCAGGGTTAATTTCCTGTTGCAATTTCACGAACTCGTAGGCATTCATCAACGGGATAGTCTTTGTGATGTGTTGTATACCGAAGCTGCCGTCATACGATATCTTCGGTTGTCCGATAGTTCCTTTTTTGGTGGTAATCACTACCACACCGTTCGCTCCGCGCGCTCCGTAGATGGACGATGCGGCAGCATCTTTCAGAATATCCATCGACTCGATGTCGTTCGGGTTGATGGCGGCAGCCACTACAGGATCTTCCACAGGGAATCCGTCGATGACGTACAAAGGCGAGTTGTCTTGTGTCAGCGAGTTGTTACCGCGGATTACAATATTCATCTGTCCGCCCGGCATACCTTCGTTCGAGCTGACGTTCACCCCGGCGATGCGTCCGCCCAGCGTTTCGCTGAAAGAAGAAGTGGGTGTACTTAGCAGTTCCGCCATGTTGGCTTTCGCCACAGAGCCGGTCAAATCTCTCTTGCGCACTTCCTGATAACCTACGATAACTACTTCATCCAATGTCTTCGTATCTTCTTTCAAAACGATGAGCATGGGTTTCTGAGCGTCTACTTTTTGCTCGACAGTAGTGTAGCCGATGAAAGAAACAACCAATACCGAATTTTTATTAGGCGCAGCCAGAGAGAATTTGCCGTCTATATCGGTTATGGTTCCTTGAGAGGTTCCTTTTACTTGAACACTGGCCCCGGGAATTCCTTCTCCCGTTTCGTCTTTCACTGTACCTCTGACGGCAACTTGCGCGAATACAAATGATACAGAGAGCAGAACTAATCCGGCAAAGGAGAGCATCCTTTTCCCCATTTGGGTGGATAAACGTCTTTTCATATAGTAAAAATTAAGTGATTTTATAACTTTATCCTTGCAAAGATAATCCAATCCGCTTTTTCTTGATGGATAGAATTATTCATGATTGATACAAAATTGTACAAGGAAATTTATCAGAGAGGAGCATGGCCTATTGCCGCTTTTCTCTGTTTCCCGCTCTATTTGTCTACCTGTTCTCCTTTTCTTCCGTCAAATAGTCAGTTTGATTTTGAATTGGTTAGTACACTTGCTGTTTTATTTACGGTATATTTGTCAACTTGATAAGCGCAGGTCTGCTTTTGCACCGACCGATTTCCTAGTTTGCCTGGTTGTCTTCTCAACTAACGCCCTTTTCGGTCCGTCTTTTTATCGATCTGCTTTTGCGTCGACAGGAACTTCGGATTATTCAAGCTTTATTCCTTTTTTACTTTCTCCAGAAGTTCCGCCAGCTCTTTCGCTATTTCCGGATACTTGCGTGCCACGTTTGTTTTCTCCGACGGATCAGCTGACAAATCGTAAAGTTGCGGTTGTTTATCGTTGCCCAATTCTGTTTTTGTCCAAAACTCGAGTGCGGGTCCTTCGCTCGGCTCGATGTATTTCCACTGTCCTTTTATAATGGCTAACGTATTATTCAGATTCTGCTGGATGATGTAATCGCGGCTCGTGTCTTCTTTACCCAGTAGCGTAGCCAAATGTTCTTGGCTGTCGGGGGCGGCTCCATTTTTCAAGGGTTGTTTCAGCAAAGCGGCTAAAGAGGCGTAAACGTCTATCTGTGAGAAGAGAGCCTGCTGCTTGTTTGGTTTCACTTTGGCAGGCCACCGGAGGATGAACGGGATGCGTGTGCCGGCTTCGTATACACTGTACTTTCCTCCGCGATAGATGCCCATAGGCGTGTGTCCGTTCAGTAATTCGAGCGCGCGGTCTTGATAGCCGTCGTCAATGACGGGACCGTTGTCGCTAGTGAAAATAAATATTGTGTTGTCTGCGAGTTGGAGGCTGTCCAGTGTGTGCATGATTTCTCCGATAGTCCAATCGAGTTGCAGAATGACGTCCCCTCGGGTTCCTAAACCGCTTTTTCCGGCAAAGCGGGGATGGGGGACACGCGGAACGTGCACGTCTTGCGTGCCCATATAGAGAAAGAACGGTTCGTCCTTATGAGCGGCGATAAAGTCTTTTGCTTTGTTTGTAATCACATCGGCTATGTCTTCGTCTTTCCAAAGCGCCGATTTGCCTCCCGTCATCCATCCGATGCGGGGGATGCCGTTGATAATCGTGTTGTTATGTCCCTGACTGGGTTTCAGCGTAACAAGTTCCGGGTTCTCTTCGCCCGTAGGCCAGTCTCCGACTTTCTGCTTATAATTTACTGTAATAGGATCGTTCGGATCAAGTCCCACGACTCTTCCGTTCTCTACAAATACACAAGGCACGCGGTCTACTGTGGCAGGTATGACGAATTCGTAATCGAACCCGATGCTTTGTGCGTTCGGACTGATTTGTTTGTTGAAGTCGGTTCCTCCTTTCGGTCCGAGTCCCAAATGCCATTTGCCCACAACTCCCGTGGCGTATCCGGCTTCTTTCAGCATGTCTGCCATGGTGACGCAGGCGGTGTCGATGATCAGTTCCGAGTTGCCGGGAGCGATTCCCGTATTTTCCTGTCGCCACGGATACATGCCTGTGAGCAGTCCGAAGCGTGAGGGGGTACTTGTGGCGGAGGTCGCGTATGCGTTGGTGAATTGGACGCCTTGTCCGGCAAGCCGGTCTATGTTAGGCGTATTGACTTTAGTAGCTCCGTAGCAACTGAGATCGCCGATACCAAGGTCGTCGGAGAAGATGTAGATGATATTGGGCTTCTGTGCGTTTTGCCCGTTATCTTTTTTGCCGGCGTGGTTGCAGCCTGTCAGCAAAGCAACACCGGAAAGCAGAGGAAGTAGTTGTGAAATGTTTTTCATGACACTCATCTTTTAAAAGGGTTTGTCTGATTGCAAAGATAAACTGACTGACGCAAAAAGACCGAATGAAATGTACATGTATTGTGCAAAATTGTACAAACCTGCTTTGGCGGAGGCAAGTCAGTCCGAAATTCAAAAATGGCGGCTTTGAGGTTTCCTCCGGCAGTCAGTCTGAAAATCCGGTTCCATTTCTGATTCCTCTATGCGCACGATTTTGGTGTTCTAAATAGGGGGATATGGATGTTCTACACGTGCGACTTTATTCTCATATCCTTTGTTCGGAGCTCTTTTTTAAAGGAATCGCGGCATGACCGGGACCTCTCTGAACAGATTTTTGGAAGCCTCTCCCTAAGAAATTCTCGCGTTTATTTAGAAACTCGTTTGCTTAAATGCGAAAACCCTCTTAGGAGGAAAGCTCTTTTCGCCATCTGACTTCAATCGGCGATTATTCCTCTTCCGGTTCTTCTTCTTTCTCTTCTCCTTTTCGGTATGCCAACGGACTGACATGGTATATATCCTTGAAGCATTTGCTGAAATAACGGGAAGAAGAGAATCCGATGCGGTCTGAAATTTCAGTAATGTTCAGCTCGGGGTTGTTTCTCAACATTAATGCCCCTCTCTTAAGTCGAATGCCCAGAATAAACTCATTAGGTGTCTGCCCTGTCACCGCTTTTAGTTTGGTGAACAGATTCGTGCGTGCCATCCCCATTTCGCGAGCGAAGATGTTGATGTTGAAATCCGTGTTGTCCATATTTCGTTCGATAATCTCCATCGCCCGGTCAAGCATTTCCTTATCCATCGGATTGGTCGCAAGCATCTGCGCAAAAGCCTGCGGCTGCTTGCTGAACTTCTCCTGTAATAGCCGGCGGGAGTTTACAAGATTGTTGCAGCGGGAGATAAGCAGGTTGGTGTTGAACGGTTTCGTGATGTAATCATCGGCTCCTATCCGTAGCCCTTCGATGGTATGTTCCACAGCGGAGCGTGCCGTGAGCAACACTACCGGAATGTGGCAGGTGTTGAAGTTCGTCTTGATCAGCTTGCATAGTTCTGTGCCCGACATGCGGGGCATCACTACATCGCTCAGCACAATGGTAGGCATCTCTTTTTGTACCTTTTCCCACGCCTTTTCACCATCGGAAGCCGTGATGACCCCATAGAAGTTGCCGAATATATTTTCAAGCATCTGCTTGATCGATTCATTGTCCTCCACAATCAGCATCGTGGCGTCCGGAATGCGTTTGTCTTCTCCGCCGTTGCCACCCCATTCTATCTCCGGCAATGTCTCTGTGAGTGAAGCGGGCTGTTCAGGCTGGCAGATTCCGGCAGGCTCTTGCGCTATCTGCTCCGCAGTGAAATGATTGTTTCCCGCCTTCATGCGGATGATAAAGCTACTGCCTTTCCCCGGTTCGCTTTCCACACGAATATCGCCGTGATGAAGTTCAACGATTCCTTTGGTCAGCGATAGTCCGATACCCGTTCCGGCACCCGTGTTTAAAGAGTCGAGACGTTCCGTCTGATAGAAACGGTCGAATATCTTGTCTATCTCATTCGCGTCGATGCCCGAACCCGTATCTCTGATGACAACGATGGCATATCCGTTCTCTTTGGATACGTCTATCGCAATCGTGTCTCCGGCTTGAGTATGCTTCATTGCGTTCGAAAGCAGGTTATTGACGACTTTTTGCATTTGTTTCTGGTCGTACCAGATTTCTATATCGTCGTCCGATTTGCTGAATTCGAAATTGAGTTGCTTGCTGCTTGCGTATTCGAGGAAGAGCAAATAGTTCTCGTAGAGGAAGTCCGCCAGGTTGTGCGGGCTTACCTTTATCTTCATGTGCCCCTGCTCCTGCTTTCGGAAGTCGAGCAGTTCGGTAATCAACTCCCTTAGTTGGATACTGCTTTTATAGATACCGAGTATCTTATTATAAATGGTGGGTGTGAAAGTGGAGACTTGAAGCAATGTTTCCACCTGCGCCACAATGAGTGTGAGAGGAGTGCGGAATTCGTGCGAAATGTTTGTGAAGAAGCGAAGCTTCGATTGGTTCAACGCTTCGATGTCCGCAGTGTGTTTCTGTTCATATTTCAATGATTCGCGGAGTTTGATGCGCGATTTGTAACTGCGGATGAGATACAACAGCAAACTACCTGTAATCACTATGTAAATAAGGTATGCCCACCAGCTTTTGTACCAAGGCGGTAATATTCGTATGGATAGTTTGGCTTGGTTGATGTCGTTTCTCCGCGATTTCACAATCAGTGTATATCGTCCCGGATTCAAATTCGTGTAAGTAATGATGTTGCGGTAGGCGGGTGTCCATTCGTCGGAGAAACCTTCGAGTCGATAAATAATCTCATCTCGGTTGGCAGCGATGAAGTTGGAGGTCGCGTACTCGATGCTGAACATAGATTGGTTGGCTTTAAGCCTAATTTCATGTGTATATCCGATGGACTTTTGCAAGATGCTTCCCTTATCCGCCGGGAGCACTTCTTTTCCGTTTACGAATAGACGGGAGAACATAATACGGTATGATTTGGGTGTGAATTGCAGACTTTTCTCTGAGAAAGAAATCATGCCTTGAACACCTCCCAAAAATACCGCGCTATCGCGGGTTACGTAAAGCGCGTTTTCGTTGACTGCTGTTAGCGGGAAGCCGTTCTCGATTCCGTAATTCTGGAAAGTCTTCTTCCGAAAGTCGAATTGTGAGAATCCCTGATTGGTAATAAGCAGCAGATGCCCTTTGTCCACCGACGACTCGCAGACATCGTAGATACAGTCGCTCGACAAACCGTTGCTTTGCACATCGAAATTCTCGAAATCGTCCGTCTCTTTCCGGTAACGGTCCAGTCCGCTTCCGGATGTGGAGAACCATAGATTCCCCTCGCTGTCCTGCGTAATGCTGTTCACATTGTTGTTGCTAAGACTGTTTGGCGAGGAGGGAATGTGGGCATAATTCGTCAGCTTGCCTGTATCGAAGCGGTAGGTATATACCCCTTTCCCGGTAGCGGCTACCCACAGCGTTCCTTCTCTGTCAAGGCAAAGGCTTGCCACCATTTTTATCTCCCGTCCCTCCTTTGTTTCTTGAAAAAGAAGCCGGGCTTTGCCCGTGACGGGATCGAAGAGGCAGGCTCCCGCTTGAGTTGCCACAATCAGCTTATCCCGGTAGGGAACGATATCGCGTACGATATCCGAAGGAATCGAAGAGGGGTCTCCCGCTTTCATCCGGTAAATTGTGAATCTGCTTGTGCGAATATCCAGCTTGTTGAGCCCTCCCAAGTGAGTGCCTATCCACATAATTTCGTTTTTTTCGTCGTAATAAATGGCTTTCACATTGTTGTGCGACAAGCTGTTCTTTCCTTCTTCGTGCCGATACCAGCGATATGTTCCTTTCTTACGGTCGTATACGTTAACGCCACCGCCTTCGGTACATATCCACAAGTTCCCCGCTTTGTCTTCAATCATCCGACCGATGATGGGGCTACTTAATCCTTCTTTCTCTGTCTGTCCTACCTTATATCGGGTGTAAATCTCATATTCCGGGTTGAAGTAGTTCACCCCTCCGAAGTAAGTTCCCAACCACAACGTCCCTTGTCCGTCTTTTACGATACACCATACGGAAGAGTGAGTCAGACTCCCCGGTCTGTTCTCGTTCGTGGTGTAGAGGCGGAAGTTCCCGGTCGCTTTTTCGTAGCGGTTCAACCCGTTGAACGTTCCAATCCAGATATTCCCGGAATTGTCTTCGCAGCAACTTCTCACAAAGTCTGAACTCAGGCTGTTCGGATTCCGGGAATCGTGCTTCAGGTTTCGGATGCCGCCGTCTTGCTTTACGCGGTAAAGCCCTTCTTCCCAGCTGCCTATCCAAAGTTCTTCGGATGAGTCTTCATAGATACTTGTGATGTTTCCTTTGGGTATCGGATGAGTCAGGTTCCTATCCTTGTCCAATCTGTACACCCCCTCGCCCGAAGTCCCTATCCATAGGTTTTTCTGGGGATCGAGATGGAAGCACGAAAGCGCAATGTTTTTTCCCGCGAGCCGGTAGTAGAGGTCGAAGTTCTTGGTTCCCTCATTAAAGATGTAGATTTCGTTCTTTTTGCCGATATAGAGCTTTTCTTTATAGTAGATAGCGTCTACATTTCCTTGAATCAGCGTTTCGAATTTCTGTGTTTCAAGATCGAATCCGGCTACGCCATCGGTGCAAAGCAGGTAGATTTTGCCTTTTTTATCACCGGTGATGCGCAGCACCGTATTGCTGAACAGACTGTTCGGATCGTTCTTGTTGAGTTTGAAACTCAGTATGTCGTTTCCGTTGTAGCGGTTTAGCCCTTCACGCGTTCCGATCCAGATGATGCCTTGCCCGTCGATATATATGCTGTTGACGGAAAACTGAGACAGTCCGTCGTCTGTGGTCAGGTGGTTGAAAGTGATATTCTGCCCCTGAGCCCGGAATAGGGCAAAGCCTAGGATGAACAAGAATAAAAAGGTTGTTTTTCTCACTGGAATAGTCTGTTTTCTGCGTTACTATTTGCAAATATATTATTTAATTTTGATTTTGAATAGGCATATTAAGAGAAAGTCACTACTTTTGCAGAGAACAAACATAAGTATCATGAAAGTAAAGAAAATAAGTGCGGCTAATATAGAGCCCCGTGATCTTTCCAAATTGCTGGATAAAGAAAAGATCGATTTTCAGCTGATTCAGTGCGTAAACTGGGAGGAATATCCTTATAAACCGAGAGTCTCTTTCCGGATAGCTCATACGAAAGATTCAGTACTACTACATTTTAAAGTGACAGAAGCCAGTGTCCGCGCCAGGTATGGACAGGATAACGGAGCGGTGTGGACGGATTCGTGCGTGGAGTTCTTTGCGATTCCTGCCGGCGATGGAATATATTATAATATCGAGTGCAACTGTATAGGCACTATTCTGATTGGGGCCGGAGCCACACGCGAGGGAAGGGAACATGCCCCCGAAGATGTGACGGCTTTGGTGAAACGCTGGTCGAGCTTGGGAGATGAGCCCTTTGAAGAACGGGTGGCAGACACCGACTGGGAGGTTGCTCTGATAGTTCCTTATGCGGTATTCTTCAAACATCAGATAACCTCTTTGGACGGAAAAGAGATAAAAGCGAATTTTTATAAATGTGGAGATGAGTTGCAAACTCCTCATTTCCTTTCTTGGAACCCTATAAAGATAGAAAAACCGGATTTTCATCGTCCCGATTTCTTCGGAACGTTAGAGTTTGAGCCGGAACAAAACATTTAACCTTATTATCGTATGAAATTAGCAGAAGCCCTCAGCCTCCGCGCTGATTTGCAAAAAAGAGTCGCCCAGTTGAAAGGACGATTGAAAGACTGTTCGAAAGTTCAGGAAGGCGATTCGCCTGCCGAAGACGTAAACGAACTTTATAAAGAGCTGGATGAACTCCTCGCCCAACTGGAGGGTCTCATCTATCGTATCAACGCTACTAATATACGGACTTCTCTTGAAGGAGAAAGCCTGACCCAACTGATTGCGCGAAAGGATGTGCTCACCATGCGCGTGTCTCTGATGCGCGAATTGCTGGAGCATGTCACCGAACAGGACCATCGTTACAGCCGTCAGGAGATAAAGATGGTGCGTATGATCGATGTGCCCGAACTCAGGATGCAACTGGATCTTCGTTCGCGCGATTTGAGAGAGCTCGATCTGGCTATTCAGAAATTGAACTGGAGTGTCGATTTGATATAATTCGGGCTTTGCTGTAACCTTATAAAAGGTGTAGTTACTTTGCAGGGGCGGCACAAAATTTTCGCCTGTCGGCTTCCGGCCGCCGGGTGTTCAAGATAGCAGCTTATCGGACGTGAGCGAGATATATTGCACAGCGTATGTTCAGCATCATTCATAAGCGCACATTATGTACAGAGCATGATAGCATTACCATGTGCCGACTGTAAAGAAACGAGGGTGGGAAGCGGGATAATGAAAGTCCCCTTATCAGATTCTTTTCCAACGGATGGAAACAACTGATAAGGGGACTTCTTGTATCCGGCTGTCCGACAATTAAAACCCGTCTCGCACCGGTCAGAAAGCTCCGCCGACAGGCTTCATGATGAAACTGAACTCATAGTCCTGATAAGGCAGGCGGTACTGTTTGAGTGGGATGGCTCCCCAACTGGTGACGCAACCCAGTCCCATCTGTATTTTGTCGATGCAAAAGTTGGTGAAGTTCGCCTTCTCTACTTCCGATGCATGGCGCTGGTCTTTCTCGCTGCCGTCGTCGAGCGACTCGATGGTATAATTCAGTGCCGAAGCCGAGAAGGGGGCGTCGGCTGTAAATTGCAGTCCTGTACCGCTTGCACCGGATAATCTCCACCAGCGAATGTCAGTCTTGGTTCCCGTCTCCTGCGGGCGTATGTACGGGTAGAACTGTTCTTCCACCGTTTGGCTGTATCTGCCCAGCAAAGCGCCGTGATTGCGGTCGGAGTAGTTCTCGCCGGGCCCTCTTCCGTAGTATTCTATCCGGTTGAAAGCGATAGGCATGCGCAGTTGCATCCCGAAGCGGAACATTTCGGATACTTTCCGGCTTTTGTCCGCCTCCATTCGTTGAGTGACCTTTATCGCACCTTTATTATTAATGGTGTACGTCAGGTACAGTTTCGCACCGGTAGCGCTCATATCGTATTCGCCACGTACCACCGTTTGCCCGTTTTCGGTATTGTGTTTCAGTGAAGTCAGCTTCAGGTGCGGATGTTTCCATACGGCGTATTTGTGCTGAAGTCCTGCACCGTAATCGTTGTCGGTCGGAGCGCGCCAGAAGTTCGGGGTCAGAGCGCTCCCCGGTTCCATGAAAGAGACGCCTTTCACATCGTACCGACAGAGGTAGCCGTCTCTCTTGTTGAACTCTACGGTAAAGTCATTGCCCGAAACGATGAGGTAGTTGTAATCATTGTCCCAAACAGTGGGTGCATCGGCGGACATGTTGGTATCGGTCTCGTTATCGACGCTCAATCCGGGCGCTTCGTATCCGCGTACGGTGAGTTGGTTGTAAGCCACCGTGCTACCTGCCGGAAGCAGCGCTTCGGCATTTTTCAGTTTATAGCTTACGTTGAGCAGAATTTCCTTGCCGGGGCACAGCTTGCTTGCATCGAAGGGCAGGCGGAGTCGTACGGTTTGCTGAGGCGCTGCCGACAACTCAGGCACAGTGCCTGTCTGCTTCACTTCGCCATCTGCCAGCAGTTGCCATTCCATATAATAGCCAGAAAGGTCGCGGAAGAAGTTTTCGTTGTAAACGTTCACCTCGCCTTTTTCCAAGTCGGCGGCGGTAGTCCAGATGTTCTGGTAGAAGAACGCTACTTCATAGGCATGGGGATTCGGCACGCGGTCGGGACTGATGAGTCCGTTGTCGCAGAAGTTGTTGTCCGAAGCGTCGTACTTGTTGAAGTCGCCTCCGTAACCGTATATCTCCACACCGTCTTTGTTCTTCCACCGGCACGACTGGTCCACGAAATCCCAGATGAATCCGCCCTGATACTTCGGATACTTGCGTATGATATCCCAATATTCCTTGAATCCTCCTTCGGAGTTTCCCATCGCATGCGCGTATTCGCACTGGATGAGCGGTTTGTCGATATTGCCTTCGCAATAGTTGATGCAAGTTTCATAGTCTCTGTACATGGGGCAGTAGATGTCGGTGAACTCACTGGTGCGTGCCTGTTCGTATTGTACGGCTCGTGTGGGGTCTTCTTTCTTTGCCCACGTGTAGCACTTCTCGAAGTTCGGTCCCATACCGGCCTCGTTGCCCAGCGACCAGAAGATGATGGACGGATGGTTGTATCCGCGCTGCACGTTGCGTTGGTTCCGTTCGAGATGCGCTTTGGCATAGATGGGGTTCTTTGCCAGCGTCTTGTCTCCGTATCCCATTCCGTGCGATTCCACGTTCGCTTCCGCCACCACGTAGATGCCGTAGCGGTCGCACAGGTCGTACCAGCGGTTGTCGCAAGGGTAGTGGCAAGTGCGCACGGCGTTGATGTTCAGTTGCTTCATCACCTGTATATCCTGCACCATCCGCTCGGTCGAAACCACGTATCCTCCGTCAGGGTCGAGCTCATGGCGGTTGGCTCCTTTGAAGAGTACCGGCTGTCCGTTGACCAGTATTTGGCTACCTTTCAGTTCGATCTTGCGGAAACCGACGTTTACGGGAATCACTTCGAGCGGGTTGTTTCCGCTTTTCAGCGTGGCAACGAGTTTGTATAGATTCGGCGTTTCGGCTGTCCACTTCTCAGGATTCGGAACGGAGAGAACGGTGCTCAGCTTTCCCGAGCCTCTCACTTCGGCGGCAGCGACACGCTGCCCTTGGGTGTCCAGCAGGTCGAGGGATACTGCTCCGCTTCCGTTCATATCAATAGCGACGTGCAGCGTCCCGTTTGCGTACTGTTCGTCCAGATCGGGAGTCACCCGGATGTCGCGTATATGTTTCTTTTCACGCGCGTACAGATAACAGTCGCGTCCTACACCCGAGTAACGGAAAAAGTCCTGGTCTTCGAGGTAAGTACCGTCGCACCAGCGGAACACTTGAAAGGCAATCAGGTTTTTGCCCGGCTTCAGGTAGCCGGTGAGGTTGAATTCGGCTTCCAGCTTACTGTCTTCACTGTATCCCACATAGCGACCGTTCACCCAGAGATACATGTTCGACGTCACCGAACCGAAATGGGCGAATATCTCCTTGCCCCTCCATCCGGCAGGTAGCTCAATCTCTTTGCGGTAAGAACCTACGTGGTTGTTGGCGGTAGGAACGTAGGGCGGGTTGTTCTTATACTGGTTTCTCCACGCGTATCCCACATTCACGTAAATGGGGTCTCCGTATCCGTTGAGTTCCCATACGGCGGGTACTTTGATGTTGTCCCATCCGCGGTCGTCGAATCCGGTGCGGAAGAAGTCGGTGGGACGTTCGTCGGCATTTCTCACCCAGTTGAACTTCCACGTTCCGTTCAGCGTCATAAAGTTGTCCGATTGTTCTTTGATGCCTGTTCGCGCTTCTTCGGCAGATGCGTAAGCGAAGTAGTTGGTGTGCATGGCAGCCCGGTTTACGGCGTTCACTTCCGGGTCTTTCCATTCGTTGAATGTTTGTGCTTGTGTCGTTGCCAGTCCTAACACTGCCAGACAACAGGAGAAAAGTTGTTTCTTCATGGTTTCTTTATAATATTAGGTTCATTATTTCGGGCGATAAAGATAAGAAGATTATTCTGTTTTTCATATTGTTTTCTTCCCGCACCTGTGGCGGCTGCCGATATTTTGTGTTCGAAGCAAGAAAACTCTCCGGAAATACTGCCGGATTCTCGGCTCTGTTTATTCCGGATTTTGTATCAGGCTATCCGCCATGATATATAATTATACTCATGGTCGGTGACTATATATACTCATGGTCGGTGACCATATATACTCATGGTTGATGACTATATATACTCATGGGTGGTGACCATATATAGCTACCGCGGTGGCAATATATAGTCACCGGACTGACTATATATACTCACCGAGGTGAAAATGAATGCTTATTCCGATGTTGATTTAAATGGTTGATTTATAGTGATTTCCCCCGAATTGGAAAAATGGAAGTGAAGTCGTTGCGGCTATGCGTAAAAAAGGTTGGCTATGGGTAACCCGGATGTCACCCATAGCCAACCGCACCGTTCGCTTCGGAGGACGCCCGAAGAAACTTCAATCCGGGGAACTAACTTTAGAGCCAGATACTGCCCGCTTCGCCATCTCCTGATTGATAAGTGTAGGTGTGGAATTCTTTAACAGCTTCCTTCCAACTGATGTTGAAAGTCTTCATGATGGAACGGATCACTTTCTTTCCATCTTCGTCTACCGTTTCTTCGGTTATGGTATCCAAGTTGGTATCTTCTTCTATATCAGAAACCTCATCGTTACGCGACCAGAAAACGACAACGGGCACTTTGACGTTGATATCCCATGTGCCGCGTTGTATCAGACCGCCTGAGGGCTTGTAGAACGGGTCGAACTTATTCGTTTTGGAGTTGATCTTGGAAACGTATCCGTGGTAAAGGCGGATTTGCAAGTCGAACTCCTTGCGGTCTTTGAGGAAGCGGATGGCTCCTTTCATCCCTATCGGGTTTTCGCCTCCCGTGATTTGCGCTTTGTCTAATTTTTTTGTTTTGTCCCAAGGCGTTGTGTCTACATAGAGGTAGTCGATGAGTTTGCTCGGGTCTTGGTCGTCCGCCTCGTCCATGCCGTCGAAAGTCCTTTTAATGTTGACCGGCGTGAAGAAGTGTTGGTGAATCTTCTCTTGTCCGTTCTCCACAAACTGGTTGTTCATCAGTTCGCCTTTCACGTTGTAGTAATTAATAAACATGAGATAGATAGGAGCGGGGGTGAATTTTCCATGATTGTGGTAGTTCCCGCACTGCTGAACATAAAATTTGCTTTGGCTTCCTTCGGCAAGTTTCCAGCCTTCTCCCTGTTTCACCTCATACGTTATCTCCTGTATTCTCTTCATGTATTTGGCAGGAGATTCGGGGTTCTGATGAGGACCTCCCACTTTTTGAATTTCATTCCAGTCGGCATGCAGATGGCATTCCACCAGTTTGATGGTCATTTTCACAGGATCTTCATGAAGTTTGTTTTTTGTTTCGTCGTTAGGAATTTCGGGGTCTTTGCTGCAAGAGTTAAAACCCAACATAAGGAAACTCCCTATGAAGAACATAAGTGCTGTTTTCAGTAAATTTGTTGTTTTCATCTTTTCTTGTTTTATAAAATGAATAAAATAATAAATGGTTTTTGTTTTTAAAAGCTCCATTGCACGGAGCAACGCACGTCGCGGCCTATGTCATGGGCATAGTAGCGCGAGCGGTTGGTGTATTCTTTATACTCTTTATTGAGCATATTGTCGCCCGCCAGCAAGAAGCGTATCTTATGTTTCCTCCCTACGCTCCACTCCACGCCCGCTTCGAAGCCGAGCAGATGGTAAGCGGGAGGCGTATGGTCGATAAGGTCTGTCTTGGGGTCGAAGCGTGTCTGCTTTGCTGTGAAGCGGTGCTTCAGGGTCAGATGCGGCGCGAAGCTCCGCCTCATTGCGGGTGTCCACGTCAGTTGGTGGTCGATACGCATGGGCGGGATATACGGCAAATAGTTGCCGGAACTTTGCTCGTTTGCCCAGATGATCGACGTAATGAGACGGTACTCCAGCGAACGGAGAGGAACGAACCGGAGGTCGAGGTCTGCCCCACGGAAGAACGCCGGCGTCTGTTTGTATTGGAATACGGGATATGATCCGGAAATGACGGTGATATTCTTTCGCGCGGGTTCGTCGTAGATATAATTGTCTATCCATTGCAGGTATCCGTCGATACGAACGTTTAGCTTCTGAGTGCGATAGTTCACGGACGTAATCCATTTGTAGCTTCGTTCCGAGCGCATGGTGGAATCTCCTTTCACAAACATGCCCGAGCCCAGTTCGTTGCCGTTACTGTAAAGCTCGTACACATGGGGGGCTCGCCATGCCAACCCTAAATTCGAAGTGAGTGACCACTGATTGGATATCTTATATCGGGTTCCGAGACTGTAAGAGAGGTTTCTGAACTTACGCGAACCTCCGTAGGCAACTCCCGTCCAGTCGTATCCTGTGGCTCTTGTCTCTTGGTAGTCTGCACGTATTCCGGCTTCGGCGTCCCAGCGGTTGCGGTGAAACTTCTGTATGGCGTAGGCTCCCCACGATGTTTCGGTGTAATTGGGGATGACAGGAACCACTCCTGTCCCTGCCTGACTGTAGTTGTCGATAAGCATGAATTGTCCGCCTGCTTCGGTTTGCCACGCGCCGTACCCTATGTTCCATCGGACGAAGTTCTGAAACGATTTCAGGTTAAGTCCGATGGCAGGAATGTGCGAGTGGTTCATCCGGCGGATGCGGTTCTCCGTTCGCTTGTCTTTCTGCCACGAACCTTGCCAAAAGAGCTCGCCCCATCTTCCTGTGTCATATTTCACCTTTCCTATCAGCGTTTCGTGCACCACTCGCTGGCGAGGGTAAGTAATGCTGCGCGTAAAGGGATCTACCAATACGGGACGGCCTAACCGGATGCGTTCGGCCAGCAGGTCTTCACTCCCCATCTGTGCGCTCAGCATCACCCCCATCCGGTTGTCGTACCGGCTGTAAAAGCTCTCTATCCTCAAGCGCTCCCGGTCGTATCCGATACCGGCGGAAAAATTGAACTCCCGCGTGCCGGTATTGTTTAGCAGATAATTGGCTGTTGATCGGTCGCCGGAGTTGGAGTACGTGCCCTGCACCCGCCAGGCAATATTTCTGAGAAAGGGTAATGAACTTTCTATCTGTCCCACAAAGGCATAGCGGTGTCCGTTGCTTCCGTACAATGATGTTGCTTTGCCTTTCAGCTCCTTCTGCCGGAAGGGCAACGTTTTCTGATCCATTACGATGATTCCCCCCAACGCTTCCGAACCGTAGCGCACGGCGTCGGCTCCTTTCACCACCTGAATAGAGCCGCTGTTGTTCATATCCACTTCCGGAGCATGGTCTGCTCCCCATTGCTGGCCGGTTTGTCGTGCTCCGTTGTTGATAATCAGTATGCGGTTTCCGTGCATTCCCTGAATTACGGGCTTCGCTACGGTGGTCCCGGTCTGTATGGAACTCACGCCGCTGACTTGCTCCAGCAGAGATGCCAACGATTTTCCCAACGATTGGTCGATGGCGGCCGATGAAAGCTTGTTGCTCACGGTATTTACCGTAGCGCTTTGCCGCTCGCTGCTGATAACCACCTCTGCGAGTCGCTTCACCTCCGGAATCAGGCGGATGATATACACCGAGCCTTTATGCGGCAACGCTTTCAAATCTGCCACTTGTGTCTTGTAGCCTAAGCACTGTACGGCAACCTTACTTTCCGGTTTGAGCCTTTGCGGTAAGGCGGCGTACCCGTCCGGCGAACTGATAAACGCCTCTCCGCCTATTGATATGTATGCTCCGTCGATAGGAGCGTTGGTTTCGCCATCGATAACACGTAGCCTGATTTTTCGTGTGAATTCCGACGTCGGTTGTTTCCACATCGTTTGTCCCCGCAAATTCATGCAGGAGCCAACGATGAGGAAAACGACGAACAGACACACATATCTTATATATGTATGAATAATCATTTTCTATTGAATTGTTTGAAAGGGAGAATGTATTGAAAAGAAATACCGCCTCACCCCAGGGGATAAAACAATAACTTTTCATGCATTTCATGAAAAAAAAGCAGGCAAGGTTTATTTATATAAATCTCCTGCGTGAAATTGAAACAGCTAAACAGTTGCCGGCGGGGCGCGCAGGCTAGGGGAGAGTATGGTTACACAAGCTCCTTTCTCTTCCGTAACAAGGTGGATAAAAGAAACGAATGTTTGTAAATGGTGGAAAATGAAACTTTCGGCTTCGGTAAAGTCGGAAAGCACGAAAAGACAGATCTCGCAATTGTCGGCTGACCGGTTATCTGACCGCTCTGTATGATGGGCAGCACATGAAGCGTCATCGTGAAAGTGTGTGGCTTTCACGACAAATAGCGGCATCAGCATTAAAAATAACATCCATGCGATAGCTGCCCTTTGCTTTTGTTTCAGTCTGATACGTTTCATTCCGGTAGTTGATGGCTGTTGCCAATTGCCGACAAAGATAAGAGTTTGTGCGGTTTTATGCAATACTTATTGTTAGGTATTTCTTCGTTTGGGTATGTTTTTTGTGTTTTTAGAAGTGATTCGGATTGCAATATCTTTTGTTTTTTGATAAATTAGCGAGAAACGTACTGTTTATTGGTAAAGAACGTTTATTTTTGCGACATGTTATATCATGACACTCAAAAGATTCAGCAGATTCTTCGCAAGTCATTGCCGGCGATTGCACTGGCGGCTGCATTATATTCCTGTGCCAGCATCGGGCGACCGGATGGAGGTCCGATTGATGAGATTCCCCCGCGCTTTATCGGGAGTACTCCTCCTCCGAGAGCGGTAAACAGTACGAAGAAGAAGATCGTCCTTCGGTTCGACGAGTTTATCAAGTTGGAAAAGCCGGGGGAGAAGATTGTTATTTCTCCGCCGCAGTTACAGCAGCCTGAAATTAAAGCGGCGGGTAAAGAGATACGGGTTAATCTGCTCGATACGTTGAAGAGAAACACTACTTATTCGATAGATTTCTCGGATGCCATCGTCGATAATAATGAGGGAAATCCTCTTGGGAACTTTGCCTATACTTTTTCTACCGGCGAACGGATAGACACGATGGAAGTGTCGGGAACCGTACTCGATGCATCCAATTTGGAACCGATCAAAGGAATAATGGTAGGTCTGCATTCCAATCCGGCCGATTCGGCTTTCACAAAGCTTCCTCTCGACAGGGTAGGACGGACGGATAGCCGCGGACGATTCTCTATCAGAGGCGTTGCTCCCGGAGAATACCGTATCTACGCTTTGATGGACGCCGACCAGAACTTTGCTTTTACGCAGAAGAGCGAGGTGATCGCCTTTTGCGACTCGTTGATTATTCCCCGCATGGAAGGGCGTACACGGATGGATACCGCATGGGTGGATTCGCTGACTTATGATACTATTGTAGAGAGAGCCTATACGCATTACTTGCCCGATGACATCGTGCTCCGTGCGTTTAAGGAACTCAACCGTTCGCGATCCCTCTCGAAATCCGAACGGCTCGTACCCCATAAGTTTACGCTTTATTTTGCAGGACAAGTGGATACGTTGCCTGTGTTGAAAGGCTTGAATTTCGAAGAGAAGGATGCTTTTGTCATTGAAAAATCGCAGCGTAGCGACACGATTCACTACTGGGTGAAGGATTCCCTGCTTTACAAACAAGATACGCTTTCGTTCAGCCTCACCTATCTGTATACCGATACGCTCGATCGCCTGCTTCCCCGTACGGATACGCTGAACCTGGTGTCGAAGCAGAAGCCGGTGGTGAAAGAAGAGCCTAAGAAAAAGAAAAAGAAGAGAGGCGAAGCGGATGAACTTCCGCCCGTGCAATATCTGCCGGTGGCTGTGAATGCTCCTCCGTCTATGGATGTATATGGGACTGTCTCTTTCAATTTCCAAGAGCCGGTAGCTCGTTTCGAGCGTTCGTTCATTCATTTGAGACAAAAAGTCGATACTTTGTGGAAAGATTTGTCTTTCGACTTCGAAAGAGATTCGTTGAGTATAAGAAAGTTTAATTTGTACTATGACTGGGAGCCGACTGCCGAGTATGAAGTTTCGGTAGATTCTGCTGCGTTTCGCGGCATATACGGCTTGTCTACAGACAAAATTAAGCAGGTTTTCAAAGTACGTAGTGAAGATGAGTATTTCACGCTTCATTTCAATATAACCGGAGCGGATTCTCAGGCGTTCGTCGAGTTGCTCGACGCCCAGGATAAAGTGGTGCGCAGACGGAGAGTAGTCGATGGAATGGCCGATTTCTATTTCTTGAACCCCGGAAAGTACGGCGCCAGATTGATTAACGACCGGAATGGAAACGGTGAGTGGGATACCGGAGATTTTGCCGGAGGACTGCAACCCGAAGAAGTTTATTATTATCCGAATATTTTGGAATATAAAGCATTGTGGGAGGCCACGCAAAATTGGGATATCCATGCTATTCCCGCAGACAGGCAAAAGCCGGATGAACTAAAAAAACAGAAAGCGGATGAAGACAAGAGACAAAAGAATAGAGAAAGGCGGGAGCGTAACCGCCGCTGACCGTATGCGACGAGTGGCGATAGGTTTGTTGTTATGGTTGGCAGGGAGCTTTTCCTTGTCCGCCAACGCTCAGTGTGAGGCAAAGAACAATGCCTTCCAGTCGGGGGAACAAGTCATGTACGATTTGTATTTTAACTGGAAGTTTGTTTGGGTGAAAGCCGGATTAGCGAGTTTGACGACTAACGCCACCACTCATAACTCGAAATCTGCATATCGGATGAATCTGATTGCGGTGGGCAGTAAGCGCGCGGACTTCTTTTTCAAAATGCGCGATACGCTCACCTGTGTCATGGGTGAAAAGCTCGAACCCCTCTATTTCCGCAAAGGAGCCGAAGAGGGGAAACGATATACGGTAGATGAAGCCTGGTTCTCATATCGGGGAGGGCTTTGTCATATCAAACAGAAACGTACGCATCGCGACGGTGAAGTGCAAGAATCGGAAGGCAGTGACAGCCGTTGTATTTACGATATGTTGAGTATTCTTGCGCAAGCGCGTTCTTATAATCCTGCAGACTATAAACCGGGAGATAAAATAAAGTTTCCGATGGCCACCGGACGCAAAGTGGAGGAACAAACGCTTATTTATCGGGGAAAGGAAAACGTGAAGGCGGAAAACGGGGTGACATATCGCTGTCTTATTTTTTCATTGGTTGAATATAATAAGAAAGGGAAGCAGAAAGAGGTGATTACTTTCTTTGTAACGGATGATGAGAATCATCTTCCGGTCAGACTGGATCTGTTCCTTAATTTCGGTTCGGCAAAAGCTTTTCTTAACTCCGTAAAGGGCAACCGCCATCCGTTGACATCGGTTGTTAAATAAAAGCTGTGTCGGTCTGTGCGTCGTGTGTAGACGCATTTACCCGTTTGTCCTTGCAAGCGCTTTTGAAGAGTCTGCGGAACGGCAATCCCTTGAAATGTACCAAAGTTGTCCTTCAATTGGATTATTTAGGAAGGTGCCTTCTGATTTTATGCTGTATTTTTGTTGCCGGAAAATTAATCACTTAACAAAATATCCGTGTATTATGAAAACAATTCTTAGCACATTAGGAATTTCATTTTTTATTTTGACGAGTTGCGGTGGACAAAAGAAGGTGGAGACTGATTTCATCCAGGACAACATCGACAATGCCGTGGCTCAACACACTCTTCAAACCGATCTGATCGAGGCATCCGGAGAGATCTTGAATCCGAGAACTGTCAAGAAAGACGGAAGTATCTCTTACATTCCCATCGACGACTGGTGCTCCGGTTTTTTCCCCGGTAACATGTGGCTCACTTACAAGCTGACAGGAGATGAGAAATGGTTGCCGCTGGCAGTAAAGTATACCGAAGCGTTGGACTCGGTGAAATATCTGAAATGGCATCACGACGTAGGTTTTATGATAGGGTGTAGTTACCTGAACGGATATCGCGTGGCAGGCAAGAACGAATATAAGGATGTGATTGTGGAAGCTGCGAAATCTCTTTCCACCCGTTTCCGTCCGGGAGCAGGCGTTATCCAGTCGTGGGACGCCGACAGGGGATGGCAAGGTACGCGCGGATGGAAATGCCCGGTGATTATCGACAACATGATGAATCTCGAATTGCTGTTCGAAGCGACTGCTTTTTCAGGCGATTCCACTTTCCATAATATTGCAGTGAAGCATGCCGATACTACCTTGGCGCATCATTACCGTGCCGACAACAGTTGCTACCATGTAGTCGATTACGATCCGGAGACCGGAGAAGTGCGTAAAAGGCAGACAGCGCAGGGATATGCCGATGAATCTGCATGGGCACGCGGACAGGCATGGGGCTTGTACGGGTATACTACCTGCTATCGCTACACAAAGGATAAAAAATATCTGGAGCAGGCGCAAAAAATATACGATTTCATTTTCAATCATAAGAATCTTCCTGCCGATCTGGTTCCTTATTGGGATTACGACGCTCCGAACATTCCTGACGAACCCCGCGACGCTTCTGCTGCTGCCTGTACGGCTTCGGCATTGTACGAACTCGACGGATACCTTCCCGGCAACGGCTATAAAGCGACTGCCGACAAAATTATGGAGAGTCTCGGCTCACCCGCTTATCGTGCGGAGGTGGGAACAAACGGGAACTTTATCCTGATGCACTCGGTAGGAAGCATTCCGCACGGGCAGGAGATCGATGTGCCTTTGAACTATGCCGATTATTATTTTCTGGAAGCGCTCGACAGAAAGAAAGAATTGGAGACTGTCTCTAAATAGAAAAATGGAAATTAATTTCTTGATAAATAGATTTCTTTAGATTCCATCCCTTTGTTTCTCCCCCTTCTGCTTCATGAAACAGGGGTAAAACAAGGGGATGTTGTATTTACAATCTATACCGGGCAAGGTCGACTCATGCCGTGCGGAATGAAGTCTGCGCTTGCCATGCTTTAATAACTCTTTAATCATTCATTATCGTGAATAAACAGATAAACTTTTTAATGAGCGGACTGACAATTTTCGCCGCACAGGGTTGCAAAGCTCCGAAACAGACGGTGCAGGAAACCGAACATCCCAATGTCATTTATGTATTCCCCGACCAATACCGCAATCAGGCTTTGGGTATATGGAATCAGAAGGGATTTCGCGATAAGGTGAACTTTCAGGGTGATCCTGTGCATACTCCCAACCTGAATGCTTTTGCCCGCGAGTCGGTGGTACTTACTTCGGCGCAAAGCAACTGCCCGTTGAGCAGTCCGCACCGGGGAATGTTGCTCACCGGCATGTATCCCAACCGAAGCGGTGTGACGTTGAACTGCAACTCCACCCGCCCCATCAGCTCTTTACGCGAAGATGCGGAGTGTATCGGAGACGTTTTCTCGAAAGCGGGTTACGACTGTGCTTACTTCGGCAAGCTGCATGCCGACTTCCCCACCCCGAACGACCCGGCACGTCCCGGACAATATGTGGAAGACAAGCGTCCGGTATGGGATGCCTATACGCCGAAAGAACGCCGCCACGGTTTCAATTACTGGTATTCTTACGGAACGTTCGATGAGCATAAGAACCCGCATTACTGGGATACCGACGGTGTGCGCCACGACCCGAAGGAGTGGTCGCCCCTGCATGAAGCGCGTAAGGTGGTTTCTTACCTGAAGAATGAAGGCAATGTGCGCGATACGAAAAAGCCGTTCTTCATCATGGTAGGCATGAATCCGCCTCACAGTCCTTACCGTTCGTTGAGCGACTGCGAAGAACAGGACTATAACCTATATAAAGACCGTCCGTTGGACAGCCTGCTCATTCGCCCGAATGTAGACCTGAGCATGAAAAAAGCTGAATCGGCTCCTTTCTATTTTGCTTCCGTCACCGGGGTAGACCGTGCGTTCGGACAGATTCTGGAAGCGTTGAAAGAGATAGGGGCAGACAAGAATACGATTGTCATTTTCGCTTCCGACCACGGCGAGACGATGTGCAGTCAGCGCACGGAAGACCCGAAGAACTCTCCTTATTCGGAATCGATGAATATTCCGTTCATCGTCCGTTATCCTGCCAAGATACAGCCTCGGGTAGACGATTTGTTACTTTCTTCGCCGGACATCATGCCTACCGTGTTGGGATTGTGCGGACTGAGTGAAGCGATTCCTTCCGAAGTGCAGGGACGCAATTTCGCTCCTCTTTTCTTCGATGAAAAAGCGGATGTGGTTCGTCCCGACGCGGCTTTGTATATTCAGAATATGGACGGAGAGAAAGATTCGGAGGGGCTGGTGCAGACTTACTTCCCGGCTTCGAGAGGTGTCAAGACGGCACGCTATACGCTGGCATTGTACATCGACCGTGAGACGAAGAAACTGACTAAGAGTCTGCTGTTCGATGATCTGAACGACCCGTACCAACTGCGTAACCTCCCATTGGAAGAGCATGCCGATGTGGTGAAAGAGCTTTACCGCCGGATGGGAACGATACTGAAAGAGATAGACGACCCTTGGTATAAGGAGAAGATTCTCTCTGAGTATATACCTTATGAATAAGACGCTCGCAGGTGTCTGATGAATCTTCTGAAACAAAATCCAAAGCCTCTCTGCTTAAAAGCCTGTTTAGCAAGAGAGGTTTTGGTACATTACAATTCACACTAAAAAGATTATAATTCCGATGAAAAAGTATTGTCTGACTCTGTTGTTGTCTATTCCTGCATTCGTTTCTTCCTTCGGGCAGCTTTTCGGCTTCGAAGAGGGAGTGCCTGCCGGATTCACCGCCGGGGGTAAAGGAGAAGTAAAGACCTCTTATCTTTTTTATAAAGAAGGCAAGCAAAGTCTCCTGTGGGAGTTTCAGCCCGGCTCTACGCTGGATGTAAAGACAGCTCCCCTCTCGTTGAACGCCAAGCGCGAACAGCAGTACGGCATTACGCTTTGGATATACAATGAGAAGCTTCAGGGCGACTCCATCCGGTTTGAGTTTCTGAATCCGGCGGGAGAGGTTTCCTATGAGTTTTCGTACCGCCTTCAGTATGCGGGCTGGCGGGCTTGCTGGATTTCGTTCGAGTATATGAAGGGCGAGAAAAGAGACAAGCAGGTTGTGGCTTACCGCCTTGTTGCCCCCGAACGTAAAGGACGTGTTTTTATCGACCGTCTCACCTTTCCGGAGAAGAAGATGAACGCACGCACTACGCCCGATCGTCAGCTTCCCACCAACAATGGGCTGGCAAACCGCGACTTGTGGCATTGGTGTCTGGTGTGGAAGTGGGAGCAACAGACGTATGACATTCCGTTGCTTTCGAGGCTGAACGCTTCGCAGAAGAAAGAGCTGCAAACGGTAGAGGCCCGCTTGACGGAGTATCTGGATGTAAAGACACCGCCCAAAGGGAGTGTCGATGCTGCTTACCGGACTTTCGAAAAGGCGGGAATCGCACCTTCGGTAGCAGGTACGGGATTTATCGGCGCTCCGATAGTTGCTCCCGACGAGCAGGATAAGAAGAAGGGTGAAATGTCGTGGAACGATATAGAGACTATGCTCTCCGGCTTTGCGTATGATGCTTATTGCAATGGGAAAGAGGCTTCGAAAGCGAACTATTTTACGGTGTTCGATTACGCCATCGATCAGGGTTTCGCATTCGGCAGCGGCATGGGGACGAACCACCATTACGGCTATCAGGTACGTAAGATTTATACCACGGCATGGCTGATGCGCGAAGAGATTTACCGCCATCCCCGCAGGGATGAGTATTTGTCTGCACTGCGTTTCTGGGCTGCGCTTCAGGAAACCCGCCGGGCTTGTCCGCCCGACCGTGACGAACTGCTCGATTCATGGCACACATTGCTGATGGCTAAAACGATTTCCGCCATGATGTTCCCCGATCGACGGAAGCAGGAGCAGGCGTTGCGCGGATTATCGCGCTGGCTCTCCTCGTCGCTGCGTTATACACCCGGCACGCTTGGCGGTATCAAGGTAGACGGAACGACTTTTCACCACGGAGGGTTCTATCCGGCTTATACGACGGGAGCGCTTGCCGGCATCGGACAGTTTATCGCTTTTACGGGAGGCACTTCGTTCGAGCTGTCCGAAGAGGCACGGCAGCATCTCAAATCCGCCTTTATAGCCATGCGCAATTATAGCAATCTGCATGAGTGGGGAACGGGTATCGGCGGACGTCATCCTTTCGGCGGAAAGATGGGGGCGGACGACGTGGAGGCTTTCGCACAGATTGCCTTGTCGGGCGATTTGTCCGGTGCGGGTGATTCGTTCGATCGCGGGCTGGCTGCCGACTATCTGCGCCTGCTGCATAAGCGTGACACTCCGAACGCCCGTCTTTTCAGGGAGAAAGGAGTGAAGCCTGCCGGGGCTCCGCAGGGGTTCTTCGTCTACAACTACGGTTCGGCAGGCATCTTCCGCCGTGCCGGTTGGATGGTGACGCTGAAAGGATATACTACCGATGTGTGGGGAGCGGAGATTTATACCAAAGACAATCGCTACGGGCGTTATCAAAGTTACGGTTCGGTACAGATCATGGGTAAGGGCAATCCCGTATCGCGTGCCGGGAGCGGATTTGTTCAGGAAGGCTGTGACTGGAACCGCCTGCCCGGAACAACGACGATTCATCTGCCTTTCGAGCTTCTCGATAGTCCGCTGAAGGGAACGACAATGGCACACTCCGCCGAGAACTTCTCCGGGAGCAGTTCGCTTGGGGGAATGAACGGCATGTTTGCCATGAAGCTGATGGAGCGTAATCTGGATAACTTTACGCCCGACTTTGTGGCGCGCAAATCTGTCTTCTGCTTTGACAACCGCATGGTGTGTTTGGGCACGGGAATTACGAACAGTAATGCGGAACATCCCACCGAAACGATCCTGTTTCAAACGAAATACAATGGCAAGGCAACGGAGAAACCGGCTCCTTTGCCGCCGTTATCCCTGTCCCGGACGGATGATGATGCGAAACTCCCGCATGCGGGTGAAGATGATTATTGGTTGTACGACGGTTACGGCAATTACTACCATGTAGCCGACGGAACAGTCCGCTCGCAGATTGCCGTGCAAGAGTCCCGCCATGAAAAGACGCGCGCCAAGACCGTGGGTACTTTCGCTTCGGCATGGATCGAACACGGAAAAGCGCCGAAAGACGGCTCTTACGAATATATGGTACTTATCCAGCCGTCACCGGAGGAACTGCAAAAAGCCCGGAAGGAATCTCCCTATCAGCTTCTCTGCCGCGACCGCTCGGCTCATGCCGTTTACGATAAGCAGACAGGCATTACCGCATACGCTGCCTTCGACGATTACCGTCCCGCAGCAGGCAGCTTTGTTACATTCATTCCGGCCGAGACGATGTTGATGTATGTTGCCGAAGCCGGCGGAGTGCGCATGAGCGTGTGCGATCCGAATCTGAACATCCGTGAGAAAACCTATACGACCAAAGAGCCGAGCCGATCGATAAGGAAAGAGATCGTTCTGAAAGGAAGATGGACACTCGCGTCATCCCTCGAAAACGTAAGCCTGTCGGAACGCGACGGGCAGACTGTGGTAACGGTGACTTGCATCCACGGGCAGCCGGTGGAGATGGTGCTGAAGAAAGCGGTGTAATTCATGTGCATATTGATCTGCTCCGGTATACATATATAGTCAGTCCGGTGAGTATATATACTCAGGAATGGAGATGTGCCGGTTTTTGAATTCGCCAATCTAAGAGATAAAACTGCGTTGAACAATCGTGTGAGAATGAACCATATAACATTTCGGGCAAACAGTCAAAGCTATGGAGAGCAATAAGCCGACAAAGATTTAATAAAAATTGCAAAAACGACTAATTTAGAACAGTTTCACTCAATTTTTCATTAATTTTGTTCACATTAAACTATAGTTACGGATGTCATACGATGAAGAAAAACTGATAAAGGAACTAACCAATGATTCACAAAAGGCATTGAGCGAGATATACCGGCTTTATGCCCCACGTATCTATGCTTTCGGATTACGTTACTGCAAATCTCATGAGAAAGTGGAAGAGTTGGTTTCCGATACTTTCCTATGGCTTTGGAACAATCGTCACAACATTTATATGAAGCATTCATTGAAGTCGATTCTATTTCTTCGCATGCGGCATTTTCTCATCAACAACTATCGTGCAACAATCCATTCGCCTGAATACGAGAACTATTTGGAATATCGTGAAAGCATTGCTAACGTTCCCAACGATCCTCTTGAATATGACGACTTCGTACGTCAGCTACATGCCTGCATCAACGCATTGCCCCCGATACAAGCCAAAGTGGTAAGAATGGCAAAGTTTGATATGTTGAATAATCGCACGATTGCAGATCGATTGAACATTGCTGAACAGACTGTCAAAAACCTGTTGTCCCTCGGGCTGAAAGCTATGCGGAAGCAATTACAGGCCGCGAAATATCTGCCGCTCCTCTTATTTTATGTTAATTAATCGAGTAAATCGGTATATCCCACCGCCGGCATTGTCTTTTATATATAAATAACAAGAACAAAATGAACGATAAGCAAAGATTTTTTCTCGACGATACACTTACCGTAAACCAACTGAAAGAACTGCGTAAGGAGGTTGACAGCACGCCTGATGAGATTTTAGGGCAACGGATGTGGGATCAGTGGAGCAGCGAAGAAGCTGTCTCGGGCGTAGTCGAATACAAAAGATTGACGAAGATATGGCAACTCATTGAGAAACAAATATCAGTAGAGAAGTCGTTTTCGTGGCATAAGGCATGGCGGTACGCACAGGTGGCAGCTGTCATCATGCTACCTATTCTTTTCTTTTCCACTTACTATCTTTATCGGGAGAACGCCGCATTCTCTACCAAGAAAACCATCGTCAGCACTTCCTGTGGTGAACGTGCCAGCATCACTCTGCCCGACGGAAGTAAGGTAACGCTGAATGAAAACACATCATTGGCATACGACAGTAAGTCGTTCAATAAAAGCGTCAGGAAAATAGAGTTTGAAGGAGAGGCTTATTTTAATGTGGCAAAAGATTCCGAACATCCTTTCACAATAGGTGCCGAAGGCTTGGAAGTGTATGTTCTCGGCACCAAATTCAATCTTAATGCCCGAAACGAAAGCCTAATATCAGAGCTTATACTGGAAGAAGGAAGTGTACGGCTTTCCGCTTTGAAGAAAGCCAAGAGCGTAATGCTGTCGCCACAGCAGAAAGCAACCCTTGACAAAGCCACGGGAGACATTACCGTAACAGAAACGGAAAATGCACTCGATGATGCCAAGGCATGGAAGCGGAAAGAGCTTATTTTCAGGAATGTACCTTTGTATCAGGTTCTCAAAAGCATTGAGAAGCATTACGATGTGACTTGTAATATCAGTAGCGACATTAACGTAAACGATCGCTTTACCGGCATCATACCGGCCAATAACATCAACGATGTTCTACAGGTCATCGAGACGTCCTACCATTGCAGTACCACTTTAAAAGATAATCACGTTGAAATCTGCCGATAGACTCCCAGTTCAGCTATAAGCCTACTACTCGCTGTTGCAAACAATCAAACGGCTGCTTGCTTCTTTCTTATCACATTATTGCGTTAGATTCTGGTATCTATAGGAGGTATATATAACCCTATCGTGCTACATCCGTTCGAAATAGGGTAATCTTCCAAGTGGTGCATCTATCTTTACCGTACGGCCGCCCTCGTGTATCTTTCCTTCGTCGTCCTTCCACGTACCCCTCGGAAGCACGACATCCCGTACATCCCTTTCATCCACGACGGGTGCCACAAGATACTTCTCGCCCAACATGAACTGGTCTTTTATCAAGGCATACCCTTGGTGCGGGAATACATACTCCAAACTGCGCACAATGGGCTCACCCGTTATCGCAGACTCTTTGGCGCATGCCATGATGTAATTGGCAAAGTCGGCATGAAGCTTTGCCATACGTCTCACAATGTCTAGATTTTCTTTACTAAGGATACGCCACGGTGCAACGGAAAACTGCATCATTGACATCAAGGCATGAACTTCGGCTGAACGCACGATAAGTCGTTGGTCGAACTTGTCGGCATCAACGTTCATGAACGTAAGAAACGACCCGCCTCCAATCATGTCGGGACAGGCATAAGCATAACCCAGCAGTCCTGCAGCAATCATATCAGGTATGAGCAACCGCAAGGCATCCCACGAATAATCCTTGTCACCCAATCGTTGTACCAATTCGCGGCACCCCATCTGCCATCCTGCACGATACTCATTGAAAGTGAACTCACAACCTATTTCTGCCCAAGCGCGGGTGTGGTCTACGGAGATACTGCCCTTTCTGTACGGTACAAGGTCGGAACGGTGATAGAAATTATTGTCTCCACCGTCGAATTTGAAACCATCTATCCCATACTTCCGTTGCATATCACGCAGCTGGGTGATGAAATATGCCTTTGCTTGTGGATTGGTAAAATCGAAGCATGCGCTCTGTCCGTTCCACCATTTGATGATGGCAGGCTCGCCTGACGTATCTTGCAACAGCAGTTTTTGGGCTGCCAGTTCTCTGTACTCCGGTGTGTCTGCCGACACGAACGGACTTACCCAAAGCATAACCTTGAAGCCCATACGGTGCAACTCAGCAACCATGGCTTGAGGGTTAAGGAATTTGTCTGGCTTAAACTCGAAGTTACCGTAATACCGTTGCCAGTTGTCGTCTATCATGATGATGCCGCGGGGGAAGCCATTCCGCAGAATGTCACGGGCGTAAGTGAGGATGTCCTGCTCGTTCTGGTTATACATCAATTCTATCCACGTATTGTATTGGGGCATGGTAAAGAAGCGGTGATCCGGAAGCTTGCCGTTCGGAGCGAAATGTTTGCGTGATGCTGTGAGATATGCCTCACGCAAGGTGTTCCCTCCGTTCTCCACTTTCACTGTCTCATAATCGGACTCGATGCGGATGATTTTGTCCGAAATGCTGAAACGAAACGGGCGATCACTCCATACATAACGTCCCATACTCGAAACAAGAAGAGGGGAAACCTGATTGTTTCTGTTCTCATAGGCAAGATCAAACTCTTTTAAGGGCTCCACATAAGGCATCCTTGAACCTAAAGCCGTGGCACCTCCCCACCAGTATTCTCCTTTCTTGATGGTGATGTCAGTTGTCTGCTGTGCCATTGAGACGCAGCAGACAAACCAGAGAATGAATACAAATTGAAATCTATTACGCATAAAATCTCTATTGTAAAATGTTATTGTGGCACATAATCTAGTGTAAACTGCGAACTACCCTTGGGTGTTACCGTTCCCTCCGGGCCGATATTAATTCCTTCCTTCAGGTCGATGATCACCTTATACATTCCCGCACTGCTCGGGATGAGGAAGCTGCCGTCACCTCCCGATGTGTTGATGTAGGCGCTGTTGACGTTGGTCTTAGGTAAGCGAATGGGGGTTCCGGAGCTGGGATAAGTAACATAAAAAGCTACATCACCGCCCCAACCGAAGTTATAGAATGTAGCTTCGTAGGTTCCTTTCGACGTCCTTACCAACGGAAGCACATTGGCAGTATCCCAAGTCACGGGATTCGACGTACTCGTAAGCGCCCAACTCCACCCGTCCATGTAAAGAACGTTGGGGTAAGCACTGGTAGGACATGCATAGAAAGCTCCACTGAAGACATCCATACGGATAAGGTAGTTGTCGCTCATTGCCTTCAGCGTCCATGAGCGATTGCCTCCCCCGTTGAACAAGTCGGGGTTGGCAGTAAAGCCGGATAGATCAAGCGCTGCGGTGATAGCTTGTTTCTCTCTAAGTGCCACCGTACCTTCATAGATGTAATCAGTACCACTCTTCAGAGCAAGGTTTTTCCCGCAGAACTCAATGGCTTCACCCGCTACACTGCCATTAACCACCACTCTATTATTGCTGAACGATATCGACTTGCCTCCACCGGTAACTTCAATCGACTTGCAGAGGTCGTCCTCAAAATTAATCTTTATCGTAAACGGTCCTCCTGCCGTTATGGGGAAGCTTTTGTTTTTGTCGTCCGTATTGCTCTGCATTATCATCTTGCCATCCCAAAGAATGTATTCGCCCGCATCGTCTCGTATCAGACGGAACACGCCGGCCGCCGTACTGCCCCACATTCCTACTTCCGGATCGTCGCCATCAGGTGCCGTCCATGTGTAGTAGCGTTTGTTTCCGCTTTCAAAACCTTTCATAGCCATCTTCTTACGCTTGTCTGTAATTTCTCCGTCCTGCCAATGTCCTGATATGGAACCAAGGATATAATAACAGTCGGATTCGGCGAGCGGTGCCCAAATGTGCTTCTCACCTGTGCTAAACTCAAAGGTGACGGGATTGAAAGACACCGTGAACGATGCTTCCACATCATTACCTATAACAATTGAATCTTTTGCCATGCAGGCAATTTCTCCATTTTCCATTCCCCAATAAACGCCATTCTTGCTTGTCGTGGTGGAGACAATAGCCTTTACATTGGCAGGGAATACATTCTCGGTTGGCGTTACATACACATCGCCATTCTTGATAAGGTCGAGTATCTGACCATTGCTCAGGATGAGATATAACACAGGAAAGGTAGGAACATCTACTGCAGGTAAGTCAAAAGCTTGCACCAATTCGCCTTTACGCATATTATCCAACTTCACCTTCAAGGTCAGATTGTCCAACGAAGCATTCTTGGGAAGAGGGATGCGGATGTTGTCATCTATATTAAATGATTGTCCAAGTAGGTTCTGTTGTTTTATGGCAAGTGTATCGCCCTTACTGTCCAACAAGGTGAGGACATACTGTTCGAGGTTTATTTCGTCGGTCATCAGTCCTGAAACATTGATATTGTCGCCATAATGCAGCCCGCTTTGGGGCGATACGACAATATCCATAGCAGGTTTAGGACCATTCTTTTCATTCGAGACGTTGTTGTCATCGCTACAACCCGCAACACACTGTATTGCAAAAGCCGTTATCAGAAAATATTTCTTCTTCAACATAATCGTAATTCTTTAGTTCATGCCTTGATAAAAATCTTCATTCTGTACATCCATTTAAGGATTATGAATATAAAAATGCCCTGTATCGTAACAAGGAGTACGGGATAATAGTCTCCCATCCATTGTTCGAAGCCATGGAAAAAGGAGTTGGTAATCGAATCGAAGTTTACTGCTTCACCGAGAAAGTAAGCCACCAATGAGTTCATGCCGTATATCTTGAGCCATCCGAGGCCACGCATCCATCCCTTGATGTCGATGATAAAGTAGGACAATGCCATCAGAATGAAGCATATTCCACTTGCAAACAGCGTCATGGAACTTGACCAGATGTGCTTGATGATCGGTATGTAGGGACTCATCAGCAAGGAAACACCTATCAGGACGAGGCCCGCAATGAGCAGCTTCACAAACTTATCCAGCATGGAAAAGCTGCCTCGCAGGATGCAACCTGCCATATAGCCGAAGAATACCGTAACAACGAAGTTGAGCGAACTCATGATCCAAGTGTAGTGATAGGTCGGATCCCATGTCCAACTGTCACCATTCCATATCACACCATCCCGGAAATGTCCTAATACCCTCCGGTCTATCTCCTCACAGATGTTGGTATCTATCGTGAAATCCATATTGCCCCATATTGCAAAGATCGCGATATATGCTATGAAGAGCAGTGATACCACCACCAACTGTGTACGAAACGAAGTAAAGATATAAAGGAAAGTAACCACTACATAACCCACGGCGATGCTCTGCAACGTGTTGGAAAAGAGATGCAGCTGTCTGATGTCGAATGCCAGAAGGTTGCCTTGAATGATGGCGCCGACGATCCAAAGGACGGCAAAACGCGACAAAATCCGTATATAGAACCGTCGGTTTACCTGCTCCTTACCCGTCTTATACTTTGACATGGCAAACGGAATGGTGATACCGGACATGAACATGAACAAGGGCATGATGATGTCCCAGAAACAAAACCCCTCCCACGGCACATGCGTAATTTGAGCCATTACCTTTCCGCCGAACGAGTCTTCCTCCGGCCCAAGTATAGACAACCACACATAGAGTATGGGCTGCACAAGCACTAAGCAGGCAAGGTCGAAGCCTCTCAGGATGTCAAGAGACAGCAGACGCTGCGGAGTGTCGGTATCGGATGTTGTGTTAACAGTGGTGCTCATCATTGTTTCTTTTGGAATTTAACAGCCGATGTGCTTTGCTTGAGGTCGCCTGTGGCAGCTATTACGATGTCTACCCCAAGGTCATTATACCCCGTCATACTTTCCCATATATCCTTATTTGCCAATCTGACAGCATATTCGGGGCATGAGGCAATGCTGACTTCCGGATCGGGCATGAAGAGGAAAAGACGGTAAGTGCCTACAGGGATATCGGCAGGAAGAGCCATCTTCCGGCGTATATGCGTAATTTGCAGTGGTTTCCACATACGGGGATCGTCAGGAAGCTTAGCCCAATACTCCGTCTTAGTATTGGAAGAACGTAACACTAACTTCAAATCACGGGGGTTATACATCGGTGCATAGCCGATATTTTGCAAAGAAATATTCACGGTAAGGTCGCTTCCGGGGATATGTTTCACTGAATATTCGCCACGGGTGAGCACAATGCGATACCCCAATTTGTTCTTGATCTCAGTTGCTTTGCCGTCAAGTTCCCATTTGTTCAGCACCTTTCGATCATATGCATCGTTAAGGAACGACCACCGCAAGCGTCGCATTTCTGCCACGGCAGCATCTCCCGTCGAGGGTGTGGCTGTGGGTGTAGGCAGGCAAGTCTCTCCGCCTATGGGCACATACAACCCTTCCGTGGCAAGATATGACTTATCCTTCTCCACGTCGGTATACGTTCCCATATTGGTTTCGTCTGCCATAAAGGCATCGTTGTGATGGGCAATGCGGGCGATTGGCTGTCCGCTGAATCCCTGCGTCTCCTTTATAGCACTTGTCGAGCCTAAGAAATCCTGCTTGTATTTGGGTATACGCACTTGTATGCAACGGTCGGCGGGTAGCACTTCGAGCCACTTGTCGAGCAGTTCCTTGTAAGAAGCGGCATTGTTAAGCCCGTTGGAAGAATAATACCACTCGCCCCATGCCCCAATGAAACCTGCCTGCGTGCAAGCTATAATGTCCTTATTGACGGTGAATGCGGACTTCATTTGTTCCATGTGACGCTTGATAATCGTCATGGGAGCGTCAGCTTCTGTTACCGCAGAAGTATAGGCAAAGCGAAGAATAGCCTTCATTCCCACCTTGCGAATAACTTCCATGTCGGCGTTCAGCTTTGTCGCGATGTCGGCCGGAAGGTCTTTATCGCGATATTCCTTGAAGTAGTAAAGCACTTGTACCAGCGATTTCCCTTCGTTGCGTAGCTTCCTGATGCGGCTTTCGGATATGGCATCCGTTGCATTGCTTTCAATCTCCGTGTAGTAGCCACGTTCGGGGTTCGCAAACGTTTCGTTGGTCGAAACATACTTCACTGTCTTCATCTCGGTGGTCGATGTCGGCGGTTCGGGATTGGGGTCTTGCGGGCGATTATCGCCTCCGCAAGACGATGCGAGAGATGTGAATGCCAATAGTAACCCGTAAGAAATTCTTTTCATATCATTTTCTATTTCATCGTTAATTTACACTGTGAATCTAAGGTATCTAATCTTATTTTTGTTTGGCTTGTGTCATTTGAACCTGCAAAAGCCTTTCTTCGATATGCCAGCGTGCTATTTTCTGCAAAAGATAATTTATTTAAGTTGCTTTGCAAAAGCATAAAGCTCCACAACCCATATCTTTTATTCGGGGAACCAAGTGTGCGGTATGATATTCCCGATGCTTGACTTATTTGCCCATTCGCCTGAGATTAAGACGTTATTTGTAGCCTTCGTTTTGCTTCACTTGCCCTTTCCCATCGAGGATGACTGACATAGGTAGCGGATAAAGCTCCTTGTATTCTTCTGCATAGGGGGTCTGATTGATGGCCTTTATCCAGGATGCGAACTTGTGATAGCGTATCAGGTCTGCCCTGAACTGCCCATTCTCGCACCAGAACTCATGCCAACGTTCCAACAGCAAGGCATTGAGCACCTTATCAGGCGTGTTGTGTTCGGCATACGTCAGGTTGCCGAGCTTTGCTCTTGCACGCACCACGTTGATGAGATCCACTGCCTCCTTCAAGTCGGAGGCGGTGGATCCGGCCTTTTGGCTCAATGCCTCAGCTAAAGAAAGGTAGACGTCTGCATAACGGAAAAGGATGAGGTCGATATCGGAAAATCCGCCCGAGCCCTTCACCTTTGTATCGTAGCCCATCTTCAAGGCTATCGGACCGGCAGCCAAAGGCGATTGGGGGGTATCCTTATTGACGGTCTCCCCGGCGGAGTTAACGTAGGAAGTGAGGAGCTTGGAGCGACGAACGTCATTGCTTTCAAACGAGTCGTAGAAAGCCCATGTGCTGGTTATCGTACCCCAACCACCCGACATTCCGTTCTGCTGGAAATCGGTGGGCAACGCCATCATATGCCACTGGTTGTGTCCGGGACCATTGTATGAGCATGGAAGGGCGAAGATGATTTCCTTGTTGGCGGCACCTTGTCCGCCGAGTTCGAACATTTTGGCGTAATCTTTTTGCAATTGGTAGCCGTATTCCGGCTTCATTAACTCGCGTGCCAATGTCTCCACCTTGTTGAAGTAGTTCTTGTCTGTAGGTGTTTCGTGCAGATACAGACGGATGAGGAGAATCTTTGCCAATCCCTTGCTGAAGCGTCCGTACTCTTCCTTGCCAGGATAGGGCAGGTGCTCGGATGCGAAGAGCAGGTCGTCTTCGATGAATTTTATCATCTCTTCACCCGAGAGTCGGGGCAGAGCCTGTTCCTGCAAAGGGTTTTTCAACACCTCGAGAGGAGCTATGACTAAAGGACCGTACATGTCGTAAAGCACGTATGAGAGAAATGCCCTGGCACAGCGCACCTCGGCTTCGTATACCTTCTTCTTACTTTCACTCAGCGAACTGTTGGCAATGTCGTCCAATACCAAGGTGCAACGGCTTATTTTGTTGGCGTAACCTCCGCTGTAATCGGTGGTGTTTCGTGTGTAGTAGAACCATGTAATCTCCTCGCTGTCAGGGAAGAAGTTCAGCTCTGACGCCATCTTCTGTGCCCCGAAGGTACCGGTGAGAATGCCCGTTGTACAATCGTTGATAAACATCACGCCCCTCTCCGACGGTGTAAAGATACCATCCCACCAGTCTCCGCGGATGGGATAATAGCAAGATATGACGAGAGCCTCAATATCGCTTTCTGACTTAGGGAAGTTCTTGGGATTGATTTCCGAATAGTCTACAGGCTCGAGGTCGGCACAACCGTTCAGCATACCCATGCAAGCCGCTCCCAACAAAACTACATATATGAATTTAAGTCTTTTCATGATTATGAACCTTTAATATATTCTTTCTTGTTTTTCAAAAGCCATTTTCCTGTCATGGCATCAGAACGTTACATTAATTCCCAAACCATAGGTACGTGCATTGGGATATGTCGCTGCGTAATAGTCGGTCTCCGGATCCAGCCCTTTGTAGGGAGTGATGCAGAAAAGGTTGTTTGCACTGAGCGATATGCGTACCTTGGATATGGCCTTCGTGCGTTGCAGCCATGCCTTAGGCAAGTTCCAGCCCAACGTAATGTTGGCAAGGCGGATGAACCAAGCATTCTGATAATACCAGTCTCCATACGTGTAGTTGGTGCTCCAACCGTTGAACGAGCACGGATATTGAGTGGATGGATTGTTCCACGTCCACCTTTCCTTGATGATACGCAAGGCATTGTAGCCGTAGCGAGCTATATCGCCGCCACCAAGTCCATAGGCCATCTCGGTGGGGTCTTGCATCTTGCGGTCGAACATCCCGTTGAACTGGAGGCTCAAGTCAAAATCCTTATAGCGGAAAGTGTTGGTGAGCCCTGCCAGCCAACCCGGGTCTTGCGAGCCGATCAGCACGTTGTCGGCATCGTCTATCAATCCATCGGGTGCTCCAGTCAGTATGAATCTGCCGTCTTCGTCGACCATTGGCTGGTTGTTGGCATCCCTCTTGTAACCGTTCAGGTCTCTGATAACTACCTCACCCGGTCTCAATAAGGGTTGTGCGGCAGGAACTTCCTCACCTATCTGAAGGATATGGTCGGCTACCCGGGCGTAAATGGGACGGATAGGATCGTCTACTCTCTCGTACACACCCGGCTTCCAATCGGGCGTACGCTCCTTCCATCGGTCTTTATACTTGGTAAAGGTGAGGTCGGTACTCCATTTGAAGTCCTTCGTTTCTATGTTCTTGGTGTTCACGGTTATCTCGATACCCGTGCTTTGAGTCTTGCCTACGTTAGCCATGACACTCGAAATCTCGTGGTAAGAGTTGAGCGGCTTGTAGTTGAGAAGGTCGGAAATGACCTTATGATAGTACTCCACGCTCGCCAGAATGCGGTTGTTCAGGAATCCCATGTCCAATCCTATGTTCCATTCGGTAGTCGTTTCCCATTTCAAATCGGGGTTCTCCAACTTGTCGCGGAACACCCCTATGATCTGCGTTCCGTCTTCTTTGTTGTAAGCCGGCGATGCATAATAGCTCGCAAAGGCATTGGTTCCGATGTCCGAGTTTCCGGTCTGTCCCCAGCTGAGACGGAGCTTCAGCATGCTCATCCAATCGGCCTTCTTCATGAACGCCTCTTCGCTCACGGTCCAACCGAGTGCCACCGATGGGAAGTAACCCCATTTGTGGTTCTTGGCAAAGACACTGGCACCGTCGGCACGCAGTGTTGCCGTGAGGTAGTAACGGTCTTTCAGGATGTAATTTGCACGCAGGAAGTAAGACTCCATCTTATTCTTTGAATAACCCGAACCTACGACCTTCGTTCCCGTTCCAGCTCCCATGTTGTGGTAGAGGAAACCATCGGTGAGGAAGTTGTTGTTGCCGAGGTTGGAGGGTTCATACTCGAACTGCTCGTAGGATGCTCCCAACAAGAGGTTCAGCTTATGCACGTCTGCAAACGTGCGGTTATAATTGGCTGTGGCTTCGAGCAGATATTGGTTGTTGTCTATCGTGTAGATGTCGGCATTTCCCTGCTGTGCCTTACCCCAGAGTGTGGTCTTCGGTTCATAGGTCTTGCGGCTGATGTTGGCACGGTCGATACCCGCGTTGAAGCGAAGGGTAAGTCCATTCACAGGATAAGCCTCCACATAAACATTGCCAAGCAGGCGGTCGGTGCGTCCCTTGTCTATGTTATTGAGGAGCGAATAAGGGTTGGGTTGGGTTCCTAACAAAGGATTCACGGGATATTCGCCGGTCTCCGGATCATACGCCTTGATATGCGGCCCCATCTGTACAGCTGCACGAATAATACCCGACTTCTCGTATTGCTCCGAGCCTAACTGTGTATTGTCATTGTCTATGCGTGTAAGCGTGAGGTTGACACCCGTCTTGAAGATACCGAGGAACCGCTGGTCGAGGTTACTCTTGATGGTATAGCGTGACATTCCTGAGTTTTTGATGATACCCTTGTTGTCGTAATAGTTGAACGAAACCATGTATTGTGTATCCTTCGAGCCTCCCCGGATGCTGAGATTGTGCTCCTGTATAGACCCGTTGCGTGTGATAAGCCCCAGCCAGTCGGTCCCTGCTCCTGTCCCAGCGATGTCTGCTTCTGTGTAGGGACGCATATAGGCCTGCCCGTTTTTGGGTGCTGCGATAGCCTCTTCCAAGGTGCGATTGCCCCATGGGCTTACTTGATTTTCCCATATCCAATATTCCCATGTCGACTTGTTCTTCTCCACCATCCACTCCTTCAGCGACAACATGTCGTAGTTGTCCGAGTATTCCTGGAACGAATAGTTGTACGAATAATCCACCTGTGCCTTGCCTTCCTGCCCTCTTTTCGTCGTGATGATGACCACGCCGTTGGCTGCACGTGCTCCGTAAATAGCCGTTGCACTGGCATCCTTCAACACTTCCACGCTCTCAATGTCGTTTGGATTGAGGAAATTAAGAACGCCCTGTGTTCCCGGGTCCATGCGCTGGTTGATACCTTTGGTCTGGTCTATCTTGGCAATAGGAAAACCGTCGACGATATATAGCGGGTCGTTATTGGCATTGACTGACCCTGCACCACGCACCAGAATATCGAGACCACCACCCGGTTGTGCCGAGTTTTGACGCACATACAGGCCTGCCGCCTTGCCGGCAAGGGCGTGAGCTGCCGATGCAACGCCTGCAAGTGCCACCTCACTGCCTTTGACTGAGGATATGGCACCCGTCAGATCACGTTTTTTCATCTTGCCGTAGCCCACGATAACGACCTCGTCCAATGCTTTGTTGTCTTCCTGCAGGCGTATATCCACGGCATCTTGTGCCTTCACCTCCTGTGTGATGAAGCCTATATAGGAAATGACCAGCGTGCTGCCGGGCTGCGCTTTCAACGAGAACTTGCCATCCATGTCTGTCACGGTTCCGTTCTTCGTTCCTTTCTCATGCACTCCAGCGCCGATGATGGGTTCTCCGTTGGCATCATGTACCACGCCCTTCACGGTCTTTCTCTGCCCGTCACGTTGTGGTAACTTTACCTCGTCCCGAACCTTGTCGGATATGACAATTGTCTTTTCGGAAACGATTTTATACTGCAGATTGCGTGTAGGCAAAACCGAGTTGAGCACTGTCGACACCGGGACATTGGTGTAGGAGATGCTGACATCGCGACTATCACTGATAATCGCGTTACGATAAGAGAAACGGTAAGTGCTCTGTTTTTCGATAGCACTGAACATTTGCTTGAGTGAAACGTTCTTCAGATTGACGGTTATTGTCTGCCCTTGAGCATACGAGCCCAAACTGTTGAAACAGAGCAACAGCATCAATGCACAGTACTTAATTTCATGGCGCACGTTCATTTTAATTTCTTATTTAAGGTTAAACATAATCTCTCCATTTTCACGATATTATAAAGGTTTAAACAACAATATGAAGGTATCGTACTGCAAACATACTGAATTTAACATCTATAAACATCGAGCCTCTATTCCTTATCCTTTGCAACCTCAATCTTATTCTCAAGCATATAAACCCGTTCACCCAATAAGTTGTTGGGATTTATTCTTTACTTAAAGTTTAAATCCGTATCCTTTCCCTCATGGAATATTAAGGACTATTCTCATTGCCAGAGTTGATACTGTTTTGGAGGATTTTATCTGATTTTGATATTCTATGGGCTGAGGACAAGCCAGCTTGATTCGCATCTACCTTTAACGGCGATTACTGAAAAAAAAACCGCCGCCTTTGAAAAAAAGCCCGCGGGCTTTGCAATCAAACACGGCGGGCTTTGAAAAAAAGGCGGCGGGCTTTGAAATCAAACACGATAGGGTTTTGAAGAATACGAAATGAAGCATCTTCTTTGCTTTGACAAATTAAGAGGGGCATCACACAAAGCTTGTTAAAAGAGTAACATCGAACAGCTTTTATTCGATCGACAGACATCGGATTCGGCAGTGTAAATAGGTTACAGAAAATGCCAAAGAGGCCTATCAAGACGACAACTTTCTCGCCATCTGCTGAAAAAAGTCCGTTTGAAAATAAATCTTGGGAGTTGAGAATCTTACAAATTGAACCTCTTTAATACAAACTAAAGAGAAAACCTCAGGGTGTGAGACCGAAGCCTTGTTATAAAGTGAACTTCTTTAAGATGATTCCTCTTGTCTTAGCTTTGCATTGATTGAAAATCAGAACTAAAACGAGGGGATATCATGTTTTTAACTCACCGGCTTATAAATAAGGCTGCCTCATTTTTCGATTTTGAGACAGCCTTAATATAAATCAATTGGATTGTATTATTCTACTTCATTGTAGTCAAGCACAGTTTTCTTGTTTGCCAAGATACGGTCGTATTCTTCTTTCGAACCGACAATAATCTTCTCAAACTCACGCAAACCTGTACCGGCAGGAATCAAATGACCACAGATTACATTTTCTTTCATACCTTCAAGCTTATCAACTTTGCCGTTGATGGCTGCTTCATTCAGCACCTTGGTTGTTTCCTGGAAAGAAGCGGCCGACATGAAGCTTGAAGTCTGCAATGCGGCACGTGTAATCCCTTGAAGAATCTGAGTGGAGGTCGCAGCTACGGCATCACGCACTTCAACAAGGCGTAAATCGCGACGCTTCAACATACTATTCTCATCGCGCAATTTACGGGCAGTAACAATCTGTCCCCGTTGCAGGTTCTGAGAATCTCCCGCGTCTACTACAACTTTCTTTCCCCAGATACGATCGTTCTCTTCCATGAATTCCAACTTGTCTACCACTTGTTGCTCCAAGAAGCGAGTATCGCCCGGCTCTTCGATTTGCACTTTACGCATCATCTGACGAACAATAATCTCGAAATGCTTGTCGTTGATCTTCACACCCTGCAAACGATATACATCTTGAACCTCGTTCACAATGTATTCCTGCACGGCAGTGGGACCCTTGATAGCCAAAATGTCGGCGGGAGTAATGGCTCCATCTGACAATGGTGTGCCGGCACGAACATAATCGTTTTCCTGTACCAGAATCTGCTTAGACAATGCCACAAGATATTTCTTCACCTCACCGGTTTTCGATGTAACAATGATTTCACGATTACCACGTTTAATCTTACCCATGGTCACCTCACCGTCGATTTCGGAAACGACAGCAGGATTAGACGGATTACGAGCCTCGAACAATTCGGTTACACGCGGAAGACCACCGGTAATATCACCGGCTTTACCTACGGCACGGGGGATTTTTACAATTACTTCACCGGCTTTCACTTTCTGACCGTTCTCAACGATCACGTGTCCACCTACGGGCAAGTTGTAGGTACGGATCAACTCTCCGTCTTCCGTCAAGATATGAGCCGAAGGCATCTTTGCTTTATCCTTCGATTCGATAATAATAATCTCCCGAAGACCGGTAGCTTCATCCGATTCAACCTTGTAAGTTACGTTTTCAATAACACCTTCAAATTCGATTCGACCGGTAGCTTCCGTTATAATTACAGCATTAAACGGATCCCATTTGGCAACAAGCTTACCTTTCTCTACCAAGTCGCCATCGCTTACATACAATGTCGATCCATAAGGAACGTTGTGGGTAGAAAGAACAATACCTGTGTTCACATCTACCGAACGAACTTCTGCCAAACGACCTACCACAACTTTCGCAGCTTCGCCCATTTCATCGACAATATCGACAGTGCGCAACTCTTCGAACTCCAAACGCGCGTCATTCTTAGCCACAATGCTTGCATTGGCGGCAATGTTAGCTGCGGTACCACCGGCATGGAATGTACGCAACGTCAGCTGTGTACCCGGTTCACCAATAGATTGTGCAGCAATCACCCCTACGGCTTCACCTTTCTGTACCATCCGGCTTGTAGCCAAGTTGCGTCCGTAGCATTTCGCACAAACACCCTTCTTCGCTTCGCAAGTCAATACCGAACGAATTTCAACACTTTCAATCGGTGAGTTCTGAATCTTCTTGGCAACCTCTTCCGTAATCTCTTCACCACCTGCAACGAGCAACTCGCCTGTAGTAGGATGAATAATATCATGAACAGAAACACGACCCAAGATACGTTCATATAGGGTAGCAATCACCTCATCGTTGCTCTTGAGGTCTGTACAAACCAATCCGCGAAGTGTTCCGCAATCTTCTTCCGTAATAATCACATCGTGAGACACATCGACCAGACGACGGGTCAAATATCCGGCATCGGCAGTCTTCAATGCTGTATCGGCCAAACCTTTACGAGCACCGTGCGTGGAAATAAAGTATTCCAATACCGAAAGCCCCTCTTTAAAATTCGACAAAATGGGATTTTCAATAATCTGACCGCCTTCTGCGCCTGCTTTCTGCGGCTTGGCCATCAAACCACGCATACCGGACAATTGACGAATCTGCTCTTTAGAACCACGGGCACCGGAATCAAGCATCATATATACGGAATTAAATCCCTGATCGTCCGAAGAAATGGTTTTCATCAAAATATTAGACAACTCGGCATTTACATGTGTCCAGATATCAATCACCTGATTATAACGTTCATTATTAGTGATGAAACCCATATTATAATTGTTCACCACCTGCTCTACCTCATCGTAACCTTTCTGCACCAATCTCTCTTTTTCCTCAGGTATAATAATGTCTCCCAAGTTGAACGAAAGACCACCCTTGAATGCCATGTGATATCCTAAGTTTTTGATACCGTCGAGGAATTCGGCAGCTCTAGAAACACCGCACACTTTAATGACGTTGCTAATGATATCACGCAAAGATTTCTTTGAAATAATCTCGTTGATATATCCGGCTTCAGGGGGAACGATCTCGTTCACAATCACACGTCCTACAGAGGTTTCGCGCATAACGTCGACAATATTCCCGTTTTCATCGATGTCTTTTACAACGACTTTAACAGGCGCATGAATATCTACCTTCCCCTCATTGTATGCAATCAATGCTTCTTCAGGACCATAAAAAGTTAAACCTTCGCCTTTCGCTCCGGCACGCAACTTGGTGATATAGTACAAACCAAGCACCATATCTTGTGCAGGCACCGTAATCGGCGCTCCATTGGCGGGGTTCAGAATATTATGAGATTGCAGCATCAGCATCTGTGCTTCCAAAATAGCCTCATTGCTTAACGGCAAGTGAACCGCCATCTGGTCACCGTCAAAGTCGGCATTAAATGCCGTACATGCCAATGGGTGCAACTGGATAGCCTTTCCTTCGATCATCTTGGGCTGGAAGGCCTGAATACCCAAACGGTGCAACGTCGGGGCACGGTTCAACAGTACCGGATGACCCTTCATCACATGTTCCAAGATATCCCAGATTACCGGTTCCTTACGATCTACGATTTTTTTGGCAGATTTTACCGTTTTTACAATACCGCGTTCAATAAGTTTACGGATAATAAAGGGTTTATATAATTCGGCTGCCATTAATTTCGGAATACCGCATTCGCCCATCTTAAGCTCCGGGCCAACCACAATAACCGAACGAGCCGAATAATCGACACGCTTACCCAACAGATTCTGACGGAAACGTCCTTGTTTACCCTTCAAGCTATCGGACAAAGATTTCAGCGGACGATTCGCGTCTGTTTTAACAGCGCTTGATTTACGTGAGTTGTCAAACAAAGAATCGACCGACTCTTGAAGCATACGTTTCTCATTGCGGAGAATTACCTCCGGAGCCTTAATCTCAATCAGTCTTTTCAAACGATTATTACGAATAATCACACGACGATAGAGGTCGTTCAAATCGGATGTAGCAAAACGTCCTCCATCCAGCGGCACCAACGGACGAAGTTCGGGCGGGATAACGGGCACCACACGCACAATCATCCACTCAGGTTTGTTACGTCCACGCGACACGCGGAACGACTCAACGACCTGAAGACGCTTCAACGCTTCGTTTTTACGCTGCTGCGAAGCATCGTTACCTGCACGGTGACGCAAATCATATGATAAAGCATCCAAATCAAGACGGGCCAAAAGGTCGTAAATAGCTTCAGCTCCCATCTTTGCTACGAACTTGTTCGGATCATTATCTTCAAGATATTGATTATCTTTAGGAAGAGTATCCAGAATATCCAAATATTCTTCTTCCGAAAGCAGATCATATTCGGCAATACCGTCTTCCGCCTTTACACCCGGCTGAATAACAACATACCGCTCGTAATATATGATCGAATCCAGTTTCTTTGTCGGCAATCCGAGCAAATAACCTATCTTATTAGGAAGCGAACGGAAATACCAGATGTGTGCCACCGGCACCACCAGCTGAATATGTCCCATCCGTTCACGCCGTACTTTCTTTTCTGTAACTTCTACACCACAACGATCGCAGACGATACCTTTATAACGGATACGTTTGTATTTTCCGCAATGGCATTCATAATCCTTGATAGGACCAAAAATACGTTCACAGAACAAACCATCGCGTTCCGGCTTGTACGTACGGTAATTAATGGTTTCAGGCTTCAAAACTTCACCACTCGAATTCTCAAGGATTTCTTCCGGAGAAGCCAATCCTATTGAAATTTTCGAGAAATTACTTTTCGTCTTATTTTCTTTTCTAAAAGCCATACTCTTATTTAATTGAAAAATAAAAATTCAAAATTGGGGAATTATCTGCTTGTTCGTTATTCCAAGTTAACACTTAGACCTAAACCTCTCAACTCGTGCAACAATACATTCAACGACTCCGGTATACCGGGCTGTGGCATAGGCTCACCTTTCACAATAGCTTCATAAGCCTTGGAGCGTCCTATAACATCATCTGACTTGATTGTGAGTATTTCTTGCAGAATATGAGCGGCACCGAAACCTTCAAGCGCCCAAACCTCCATTTCTCCGAAACGCTGACCACCAAATTGCGCTTTACCTCCAAGAGGCTGCTGGGTAATCAATGAATACGGACCTATAGAACGGGCGTGCATCTTATCTTCAACCATGTGCCCCAATTTCAACATATAAGTTACCCCTACAGTTGCCGGTTGGTCAAATTGCTCACCGGTTCCGCCATCGCAAAGATAAGTCTTGCAATAACGCGGGAGACCGGCCTTGTCAGTCCACTCATTCAAATCTTCCATTGTAGCTCCATCAAAAATCGGAGTGGCGAACTTAACCCCTAACGTTTTTCCTGCACGTCCTAATACCGCCTCAAAAATCTGACCGATATTCATACGAGAAGGTACACCCAACGGATTCAAAACAATGTCTACCGGAGTACCATCTGCCAGGAACGGCATATCTTCCTGACGTACGACACGCGAAACAATACCTTTGTTACCGTGGCGACCGGCCATCTTATCACCTACACCGATCTTACGTTTCTTGGCGATGTAAACTTTAGCCATTTGGATAATTCCGGCAGGTAGTTCGTCGCCTATCGTAATAGCAAATTTCTTACGCTTCAATTCAGCATCCAATTCTTTGTACTTCTTGATGAAGTTCATTACCAGATCGCGAATCATACCGTTAGTATGCGCATCACTCGTCCAATTACTCAGCTGAATGGAAGTAAAGTCAAGCGAATCAAAATCGGATGCAGCAAACTTAGCTCCTTTGGCTACTACCTCCGCACCCAGATAATCTTTCACTCCTTGAGAAACTTTACCTTCTGTCAAAATCATCAGTTTCTTGATAAGAATATGTTTCAAATCTGCCACTTGCGACTCAAATTCATCGTCAATTTTAGGTAGTAAGGCTTTATCGGCAAGTTTGGAACCACGGTTTTTCACTACACGAGAGAATAATTTCTTATCGATAACAACACCTTTCAGAGAAGGAGAAGCTTTCAAAGAAGCATCTTTCACATCACCCGCCTTGTCACCAAAGATTGCGCGCAACAATTTTTCCTCCGGAGAAGGATCAGATTCACCTTTCGGAGTAATCTTACCAATCATAATATCTCCCGGTTCAATGCGAGCTCCGATTCTTACGATACCATTCTCGTCAAGGTCCTTGGTCGCCTCTTCACTAACATTAGGAATATCGGAAGTCAGTTCTTCCATACCACGCTTTGTTTCACGGACCTCCAATGAATATTCTTCTACATGGACGGAAGTCAGCAAGTCCTCACGCACCACGCGTTCATTCAAAACGATGGCATCCTCATAGTTATATCCTTTCCAAGGCATGTAAGCCACCAACAGGTTCTTACCCAAAGCCAATTCACCATTTTCTGTAGAATAACCCTCCGTCAAGATCTCACCTTTCTTCACACGCTGACCTTTATCGCAAATCGGGCGCAAATCAATCGTCATGTTCTGATTGGTTTTACGGAATTTAGGTATTCTATATTCTTTTAATGCCGGTTCGAAGCTTACAAACTCTTCATCTTCTGTCCGGTCATACAATATACGTATAGTCGTAGCATCTACAAAATCAACCACACCGTCACCTTCAGCGGTAATCTGAGTACGAGAGTCTCTTACCAATTGACGTTCAATACCGGTTCCGACAATCGGAGCTTCGCTTCTTAGCAAAGGCACTGCCTGGCGCATCATGTTCGATCCCATCAAAGCACGGTTAGCATCGTCATGTTCCAGAAACGGAATCAATGAAGCGGCAATTGAAGCAATCTGCTGAGGAGAAACGTCCATCAAATCAACCTCTCCCGGTTCAACAACAGGAAAGTCTGCATCTTGGCGAGATTTAACTTTATTACGCACAAACGTACCGTCATCATTCAGCGGAGCGTTTCCTTGCGCAATAACCTTTTCTTCTTCTTCTTCAGCCGTAAGATACACCAAACCTTCTGCAGAAAGGTCTACTTGGGCATTCTTCACTTTACGGTAAGGAGTCTCAATAAAACCCAAATCGTTAATCTTCGCAAACACACATAACGAAGAAATCAATCCGATATTCGGACCTTCAGGAGTCTCAATCGGACAAAGACGACCGTAATGCGTATAGTGAACGTCACGAACCTCAAATCCGGCACGTTCACGAGAAAGACCGCCGGGTCCCAATGCCGACATACGACGCTTATGTGTAATCTCGGCCAGCGGGTTTGTTTGGTCCATGAACTGAGACAAAGCATTTGTTCCAAAGAATGAATTGATTACAGAAGAAATAGTCTTCGCATTAATCAAGTCGATCGGAGTAAACACCTCATTATCACGTACGTTCATGCGCTCACGAATAGTACGGGACATACGTGCCAAGCCTACAGCAAACTGATTGGAAAGTTGTTCACCTACCGTACGCACACGACGATTGCTCAAGTGGTCGATATCATCCACGTCTGCCTTTGAGTTGATCAGTTCAATCAGATATTTGATGATCTCAATAATATCTTCCTTGGTGAGCACTCTTACATCCATATCTGTCGAAAGGTTCAACTTTTTGTTGATTCTGTAACGACCTACATCACCAAGATCATATCTTTTTTCAGAGAAAAACAGATTATTGATAACTTCCCGTGCGCTTGCATCATCTGCCGGATCCGCATTACGCAATTGACGATAGATATAGAGCACAGCCTCTTTTTCAGAGTTACTGGGATCTTTCTGCAGCGTATTGTAAATAATAGAGAAGTCCGACTGGTTAGGTTCTTCTTTATGCAATAGAATATTTTGAACACCCGACTCAAGAATTTCAGCCATATGTTCTTCTTCCAATACAGTCTCACGATCGATAATAACTTCGTTACGTTCGATAGAAACAACCTCTCCGGTGTCTTCATCAACGAAATCCTCAATCCATGTTTTCAGTACACGTGCAGCCAGCTTACGACCTAAAACCTTCTTCAGATTAGTCTTATTTACTTTTATATCTTCGGCAAGATTGAATATCTCTAAGATATCTTTGTCGTTTTCAAAGCCTATGGCACGTAATAAAGTTGTTACGGGAAGCTTCTTTTTACGGTCAATATATGCGTACATCACATTATTGATATCAGTAGCAAACTCAATCCAAGAGCCCTTGAACGGTATGATACGGGCCGAATAAAGTTTTGTACCGTTAGCATGCACACTCTGACCAAAGAATACACCCGGAGAACGATGAAGCTGTGACACGACTACACGCTCGGCACCATTGATCACAAAAGTAGCCTTGTCAGTCATATAAGGAATCGGACCAAGGAATACGTCCTGAATCACTGTGTCAAAATCTTCATGATCCGGATCAGTACAGTATAGCTTAAGCTTTGCTTTTAAAGGAACACTATAAGTGAGCCCACGCTCTATACAATCATCGATGGTATAACGCGGAGGATCAATATAATAATCCAAAAACTCAAGAACAAAATTGTTTCTTGTATCGGCAATGGGGAAGTTTTCAGCAAATACTTTATACAACCCCTCATTCTTACGCTTTTCGGGTGGGGTATCTAATTGTAAAAAGTCTTGGAATGACTTCAATTGTACTTCCAGAAAATCCGGATATTCGAGCGGATTCTTAGTCGAAGCAAAATTAACTCTTTGATTTACAGTATTTGAAGACATCTGTTAATGGATTTGTAGAACTTAATTTTAAATATATACACAAAAAGGTTAAGAACCCTTTTCACGAAGGGTTCCTAACCGAATTACCTGATTTACAGGCTAATGTTATTTAAGTTCAACTTCAGCTCCAGCTTCTTCCAATGTTTTCTTCAATGATTCTGCTTCGTCCTTAGCCAAACCTTCTTTTACTACGCTAGGAGCACCGTCTACCATGTCCTTAGCTTCCTTCAAGCCAAGACCGCAAGCTTCCTTAACGGCTTTAACTACCTGAAGTTTAGCTGAGCCAGCGCTCTTCAATACTACGTCGAAAGAAGTCTTTTCTTCTGCGGCAGCAGCACCACCGGCTGCAGGACCAGCAGCAACAGCTACAGCTGCAGCAGCAGGTTCAATACCATATTCTTCTTTCAGGATTGTTGCAAGTTCATTAACTTCTTTTACTGTCAAGTTAACTAATTGTTCTGCAAAAG
>OHBE01000161.1_pt1 | contig 77199 bp, 101 predicted proteins | sample 1577231 | NCBI WGS metagenome assembly OHBE01 (sample SAMEA3541506, study PRJEB24748) | human gut metagenome | biome: human gut; feature: human-associated habitat; material: faeces | place: China | collected 2012 | reverse complement strand
AGAATATATTAGAATTTCTAATGAGATTCATAACTTGATTTTAAAAATTACAAATAAAGTTGAATTTATTGCAACAGATGAAGGTTATATAGATTTAACAGGTATAGTTAAGCCTGAGAATAAAATGCAATTTGCTTTGAAGTTTAAAGAAAGAATAAAAGAATTAACTAATTTAACCTGTTCTGTTGGGATTGGTTTTAATAAAACATAATGTCCTGGTTCTTTTTTAAGGTAGCCATTATTTGTAAACTTCCTTATGTATACCTTCATTGTTGATAACTTAGCTTTTTTTTCTTGTTCATAATGGTTATCCAGGATTTTTTTAATGATAGGAGATAGGTAAAATGTATTACCTACCCCCTGTTCATTTAATAGATATATGAGATGAGCTAACAGTTTCATATTTCCAATATGTTTATTTGGATTATTCCAGAATCTTTGAGTAAGGTTATATTCATTTGATATTTATCATCTTGATAAGACCTTATTATTAAGAACCCATTCTCTGATTCTTCAAAATGTCTAATAGCTATATCTTTATATTTGAATATAGATGATAGTATAAGAAAAGATAATAATCTTATCTTCTGTATCAGTTCAATTAAGGATTCCATATCCATTCTTATTATTATGGTATGATACCTATCATTAAAGGTAGAGAATGATTCCAGATGAGTATAATAATCTTTCTCATCAAAGGTATCATTTAAAAGTTTCCTTATTTTCTTAGATAATTTCATGATATTCTAGTTTTGTGCAGTTTCATATAATGGATTGTTTGCTAATAATATTATATGGTCTTCTGCACCAATAAGAAACCAATCATGTATTGGGTCTTCTATTAGCTTGAATTTTATGGATGGTAGTAATTCTCCATTTACCTTGAAAGCACCAAACTCTGTATCATGTACTTTGTTTTCTAAATGGACTTGTTTGAACATATTATATACTTGGGAATCTATAATTTCTTTTTTGAAATTAGAATCTTGAATGTTGTTCAGACAATTAGCAAATTCTTTTCCAGAATCACATAGATAAATAAGTGCATTATAAGTATATTCCGATAGGAATTCACTTGGGTCTACTTTGTTAACTAATCTCTCTATCATATTAGTGTCATTTAATTATTAAGTAAAAAGTTACATCATCTATCCTAAAAGTATGACAACAACCTTTTGTTCCATGTTCAATAAAATATATTTGTTCATCATTGGGATAGAATATAATGTCTATATGATTATTATATGAGTTTAACAGATTTTGTAAATCATGGAAAAAGTTAAAGTTAGAATTATGTAATATATCTACCCACCATAATTCTGGGTCCCATTCAATAAGTTTTTGAATGATTTTATTAGTTATAAAGCTACTGAATTGCATATTGATTAGAATTTTGATTTAACAATATCTATTACTCTATAAATGTCTTGATTACTTAATGATGATTCATTAAGCATTTCATATATGTCTTTTATTAAAGAATTTCTATCATATGTGAATTTTATATCAGATATGATATTATTAGCTACTTTTTCTGGGATATCAATGTTAATTGATATTTGTAATTTTATATTTTTTTGTGTTGATATATTATAATAAAGTTCTTCATTTACTGGTTCATCTTTTGAATTCATCATGTTTTCCAATTTGGAATCAAGGTCATCCATAAACCCCTGTATCAAATTTGAATAGGTTTGGTCATCATCAAATAATTGATTGGTTTCAAAGAATTTGTAACCATCAATGTTTAGTTGCAAGTTAATTTTTTGTTCTGTTGTTTCCATATCCTTTTTATTTTAATTATTATTTAATGCAAATATATAATGCAATATTTAATTATGCAAATATTTAATATAATATATTGGGGGTTTACTCTGGGTTCCAGAATTTAAGTTTTTATTTGCTAGTTGTTTAAAGGTTATAATAAATAACTTTCTAGATAAGAACAATAAAAAAAGTGGGGGAATTCCCCCACCTTAAATTAACATTATGAATCCATGGTAAAATATCTAAATATATTAAACCTTATAAGAACTAAATCTATGTCATCTAATTGGTATTTATCTTTAATTTCTCTCTCTTTTGTTCTTAAATATGTGGATATTTGACTAAGTGGAATATTATCTTCACGCATTGTTGATAGGTCCTGATTTAATTCCAATATATGTTTTATTACATCTAACGGTATTACTTTTGATTGCATTCTTCTTTTTCCTTGAATTCTTTTAAGTCCCTAATTATAGTATTTTTAACCATATTAAACGATTGTTCATCTTTTGAGAAGATATATAAACAATCATATATTAAATTTGACCAATTTTGTATTAAGTCATTCTTTGATACATTTTGTGAATATACCATTGTATATGTCTTTTTTAGAAATGTATCAAGATTCATTAAAGATATTAAATTAATACGAAAATAACCAAATGATTCACATTTCCCTATTGATTCTTCTAATGGTTCAATTAATTCTGGATAATCTATAAACCCATTTCTAGATATGAAATATAGTTCAATATTGATTAAGTTACATAATTTTATTGGGTTTATGTACTTATTATTACATATATAAAGAGCTAATAATAAGGTCTTATTATATAATAATTCAGGCATTATATCATATAATGAACTATTATGTTTGTAAGTTTCGTACACTTTTTTATGGAGTTTATAGTCATCTATATGAAATTCCTTGGATAAGTTATTTATCCATATAGACAAATCATTATCTATAAGATATCTACCTCTTTTTCTACTAATAAGTTTTTTAGTTTCGTACATATTACTTAATTTTTAATGGTGATATGAATGTTAATCTTCTCAAGTCTTCTGGTTTAAATTTATTAGAATAACGTAGATTAAAATTATGGTCTATATATTTGATTATATAATACTTTCTGTACTCTTTCTTTCCAATATTCTCTTCTATTATATCTACTATTAGAGTATATTTAAGATATTGTTCTTCTACTATACCATCTTCTATGAATATTGTTCCTGGTAACTTATTTATATCTGAAGATATATCTATTGACTCATTATTAAGCTTTATGATACCAAAATATTTATATTTTGTAATATCACTAACATCTATGATAACTATATTAAAATCAAGTGATTTAGATGATACATTGCTAAAAAGTTTTAATGGGATATTATTAGTATTTAGTATATATATTCTATTTCCAGGATATACTATAAGTTTTGATTTAGTTGTAAAGCTAAGATTGTTATTTTTAAGATGAACATTAGTTATTAACTCTAACCCACCTGGGCAATCATATATTACCCAGTGTTCTTTAATTAGAGTTTTGAGTAAATTATATGATTCTTTTAGGTTTAGTTCCATATCCTTTTTATTTTAATTATTTAATGCAAATATATAATGCAATATTTAATTATGCAAATATTTAATATAATATATTGGGGGTTAATTATCTGGATATATATCTATTTCTGGGTCTATAGCTTCTTTGTCTATTTGCAATTCTATTTCTCTCCTAACATCATGGGGGGTTTCACCATTATCTAGTTCTTTATAGTAAGTGTCTATGGTTTGACTAATTTCTGAATTGCTTAAAGTAAGACCCTCCTTTGAAGTATCAACCCCAAGTTGTTTAGTTGCAACTACTTCTGGTAAGTCATCAATATCATAATTAGCTTCTATATATTTTAACTCTTTGTCACTACCTAAGAATTTAGTACTTTCTTCCTGAACTATTTTAAGAGCATCATCATATGTAATAGTGTTATTTTGAGTTTGATTTACCTGATTATTATTGAATATATTTACATAACTATTCCCACCAGATAAAGCCCTAATGAAAGATTGTAAATTTGTAGAAGTATTCAATTTTAAACCAAGGGTTTTATTCACTTCTGAAGTAACAAAAGGGGTATATCTATCACCCTGGGATTTTTTTAATAAACTTAATTGACCCTCTATTTCCATCCTATCTTCTAGTAACCATACAAGATTTTGTCCTATTAGTGAATCCATTAATTTATCCTGTTTTTCTTTATCCCATAAATTAGTTTCTACTAACATTTCCATCATTCTTCTCCTAATTCTCTCGGGTTCACATAATAAGAATTTACTTAATTCCAATATAGAAAAATTGTTCCCACATACCCTACCATTATTTATAATCCATTGTTGTATTATAAAGGTTTGCACCATATCTAATAATTTTTTATCATTAGTTTTATGATACTCATTCATTAACTGGGTTATACCCATTGGTCTAGGTACTCTTTGATGATTTTGATTTAAATCTTTTTTTGCCATGATTATATCGGATTTTTACTTATTATTCAATATGGTTGAAATACACAGAAAAATAGTGGGTAAACCAATTAAGGTACCCACTATTGAAATTCTGATTATTTCCCTTGGTGATTTATTGGGATTTTTTATTGAATAATCCCAGGATTAATAATCCCAATTTTACCTATGATTACACTATAGATAATCCACATTATCGTACATATTAGATTTGATATTTCTCTAAAATTTTATAACCATGAGTAATAAGCGTAACCAATTGGTTATTAGATAATTGTTTTTATTTACCCTATAATTATAAAATTCCTAGAACCTAATTACTAGTCTTGTGAGAAAGGGATTTATTATTTTTAGGTTTTTTAATGGTATTTGGTTTTTTTGGTTCTTCTGATTTTTGCATTTCCAATTTTTTCCTTTCCCATTTTAAGGTTAATTCCTGGTCCTCTTTTGGGAAATATTTTTTTCGGATTGGGATTATCCAACCAGCAAAGAAAGAGGAAAATAATTTTTCCGAAAAAGGTAATCCATGTTTTTTATTGGATATGGACCAGAATTTTATTTCTATTTCTTTTACTATTTTATTAAATATAGAAAAAGTAAATTCTAGATTTCTCCTTTGCCTTTCTAATCTAGTATCTTCAACCCTTTGATTAAATTCCTTCCCTAGTTCATTTAGGAACTTTTCTCTACTAAATTCATAAAATGGTTTATCCAATTTGAATAACCTTACATAATCCTTGGTTTTCATTTTCTTTTATTTTTATGTTTTAAACGTTGTAGTGCATCTTTTCTGGAATATGCCATTATCTTAACTCCATTTATATTGAATTCCCTTTCTTGCCTCATTGAATCTTTATCCTTAACTGTATAATTGGGATTAAATTTTGGTCCTCTACGTTCATATAAATTATGAGGATATATGCCATTATTATCATTTGCCATTATTTGAGCATACATCAATTTAAGTAAACTCATTTTTTCCATATCTGTGTTATTTGAATTAAATATCCTATTTCTGAATCCTCAAAATAAGTCATATATTGTGCATTTAGTAATTTAAATACATTTAGGGCATTACTATTTTTTGGGGTTCCTTTTGGGACTCCAGTGATATATAAATAATGGGTACCAGTATCATCAATTCTAAATATATTTCTACTATGATGGTCCTCATTATAATAATACCCTCTTATATAAAAATCTGGATATATATTACTACCCTTAGTATCCCAAGATTTGAATAAATCCTTTACCATGATTTTCCTAATATCAAAATTATTAGTTGCAAAATTTGGATATATAATCCTGGTTTTATCCAGAGTAAGAGTTGATACTAAATCAGTGAACATTTTTTTTTGTCTTATATATGTAATTACTTATTTCTTCCAACCTATTTGTTACCAAAGCATATACAAATAACTTTATTGGTCTATAAAAAAACATTCTTATATTCTTATGACTTATATAATGGTCATAAACAATGAATAATTGTCTTCTTCTAGTGATTTTTATTTGCCTTTGGATAAGATAATTAGTTATACATTTTTTATGTATATCTATAAGTTCCTCATTGGATTTTTTAATAACTTTTCCTGGTAGCTCATACATAATCCTGGATTTTATTAAGGTATATAATATAATGAGTGGGTGAATGATAAAAATATGAAAGTCAAGAGTAATAGTTGCTATTTTTCATTAAACAAATAATAACTAATTTCATTCACCCACTCTATTTAATTTTTATGCAGCTGCACCTTCTTTTAGAACCTCTTTTTTATAAGATTCATATTCCTTGGACTTTCTTTTAAATTCCTTGGATTGCTTATCTTGGATTCTGTACATTTCCAACTCCAATTGATGAAGTTTATTCCTTACCTGTTGTCTATATTTCTTTCTTGATAGGGTATCAATACAATCTTCTGGATATTTGTATTTTACTTCCCTTTTAGATATTACTTCCTCTACCAGATTTATTTCATTTTGGGCCTTTACCTCTTTAAGAACTTTTTCATTATTTTTGGTTTTCTTTTTAGAAGTTTTGTCTTCTTTCTTTTGGGCCTTTACCTCTTTGGATTTTTTCTCTGATTTAGTTTCCTTTACTCCCTGTGGTTTTTCACTGTTTAATACGTTTTGAACTTCATTAATGAATTCAGCAGTTGTTGTGATTTTCTTTTCGTTCTTTTCCATGACTTTAAGTTTTAGTTATTTATAAATAATAGATAATTAATTTTTTACAATACAAATATAATTCAATTTTTTAATATAGAAAAATTTTTTAATCAAAATTCTTGTGGTTTACTTGGGGTTTAATTAATATGTGACTCAAGTTCTTTTTTGAAGTTCTGGATATACCAACATTTGTCATTGCAAACTTCATGATTGGCACCACATTTGATTGTGTAGTTTAACCCATTATCTCCTTGTTTTTGGTAATGATGATATGGACAACAATTTCTGTGTGCTTCTAGGATTTCCTCAAATTCATAAGTATAATCCGATAGGTTAATTTTAGGTTTCTTTGCCATAACTCTTTTATTTTTTATTGCAATGCAAATATATAATGCAATATTTAATTATGCAAATATTTAATATATAAAATTCTGGGATTGTGATAATGTTATATTACCTTAGTTCATCACCATAATAATCTATTAAATCATATATATCAGCATCGTCCATTACTTGCTGTATAATATCATCTTTGGTTAACCCAGTATTTATTTCAACCCCATTATTTGCTTTTATAACAAATCCCTTATTACTATAATCTGAATTATCATATAATTTGCTTGGTGGGGGGGTCCCATATTCCCTATAAGTTACAGTTCTATTAGTATAATCTCTTGATTTAATTTCACTTGCTGGAATATTAGGATTAACATTAGTAAATGTTATTGGGGTATATTCTTCATTATTTTGACTGTTCTGTGATATTCTACCTATTACAATAAATAGTCCCAATACTGAAACTATTGTAAATATGAATTTTACTGCTTTAAAGGTCATATCCACTAGTAAATCATCATTGTCAAAATCTGGGTTAAAATCCTTTTTGTTCATAATTTACGATATTTTATTGATTTGTTTCTAACTATAAGATTGTGAAATGCAGAACCAACAGAACCATTAGATTGTTCAACTTCATATAATTGGTCTACTAATGATTTTGGTATACCATAATATTCATACCTTAGACCATTGTGAAAGGAAACTTTTAAGGTTCCCTTTGTTGTGGGTCCAATATCCCTTTTCCAGGATATATGAGTTAAATTGGAACTAGATTTAACATCAAAATCAATTAAGTCAAAACTTGTCAACATAGCTTTTTAAATTTAGTAGGTTAATAAAATTATCTTTTCTATTATAATCAATCTCTAGAAATATATCCCATAGCTTGTTTATTGCATATAAAGCAAATGGTTCTTCTTCCAATAATTGGGGTTCCAATATAAATAAGGTGCTTTTTAAAGTATTATACCAATTACTCTTTAAATTCTTTAATATAAGAGTTGGGATATCATTACTGGTTATTATATGGTTTCTTATGAATTTATAAGTATTTAATATATTTGTAGCTTGTTCTCTAAATATCTCCCCATTTATGTCATAATTATCCCACAAGAGTTTCCATTTTTCTTTTATTTGATTATCAAGTAAAATATTCTCTATTGATTCTATGTTTATATCTAGAACCATGAGTAATATTTTCTCTTTGGTTAAAGCTGGGGTTATTTTTATTTTTGCCATAGTAGTTGTTTCCTTTTTATTTTTATTTCAATGCAAATATAAATTTAATAATTTAATTATGCAAATAAAAATTCTGGGTTAATCAATGAAAAAAGGTATAGTGAATTGCAGGATTATCCACTATACCTTTTCCTATTTTGGTCCCACAAAATCCTTTATTTAATCCTCTTCTTTTTTTACCTTTTTTTTAGGCTTATCTTTGGATTTTTTGGATTTTGAAGAATCCTTAGGCTGTAAATCTTTTTTCTTAGAAACCTTGTCTTTTTTCTCTGATTTTCCAACCTTGCTTTTTGATTCCTTGTTGGGTTCCTGCTTCTTTATATCTTTGGGTTTTGTACTTTCTTCCTTGATAAAAGCAGTTGCTCTTTTAGTTGCTTCCTCTTTAGTCATTTGGGATTTAATCAAACTTCTGATTTTTGCCCTATATCTCTTTTTCAAATCTGAAGAGAGTTCTTTCCCATTAATGGTGGGATAATCATAAGTTGTAAATACCCGATTTTTAGAAGGTTCAACCTTTACTACTGGTTTTTTAAGTTTTTTGTCACTTTTTTTAACCTTAACTTCATTTGCTAATTTTTCCTTAGCTTCCTTTTCTTTTTTTGTTTTCATAATCTCTTGTTCTAACTCATTTATTTTATTATTACCATATTGTATGATTCTTAAATATTCTTTAATGATAGGACCATGTATTGGGTGATTTAGATTTGCTTTTGCTGATTCTAAATTATTATCCCTTACATATCTAAATAATTTAGTTTGAGCCCTAACAGATTCTAAAACTGCTGTTTTTGGTGATATTTTTAGGGTTTTAAATTCCATAGGATTCGATTCTAAATTTTATATCTTATAGTTTTATTAAACTTTCTTTGGTAAATTCCTCCTTGATTTCTAGGATTTTAATTTTATGATTTGAATTAGTCAATTTTAACAGGAGTATTACATCTCTTTTTGATATATTTACAAATTTTCTTTGAAATACCTGTTCATCTAATGAATACCTAATTGTTATTATATTTCCATTGACAATCTTATCAATGGTACTCATAGTATGTTTTAATTTCTTTAACTTAAATACCTTTGATTTTATCAAAGAATTTCTTTTACCAAGATTATTGGTTTTGGATAACTCCAATTCTAAGGAATTTAATTCCTTAGATTGGTCAATTATACTAAGGATTAAATTCCTTACTGACATTACATACTTTCCTCTGTCCATTTTGGTCTACTTATTGGTTTATCCACATCTAAATCAAATTTGTTTTTCAAATTCTTTTCCATATTATCCCTTATCTCCATTGACCTTGCAATTATATATTCTGAAAATTCAATATCTTCTTTTGAAAGGTTATTTTTATTATCTTCTAGAAAAGAATTATATAATCCTATTTGATTACAGATTGCAAAGTATAAAATTTCTATATCATCTAATTTATTATCCATAACCTTGATAAATAAAAAACCCCATTTAGGAAAATAAGTTAAACCTAAATGGGGCAGCTTGACAAAACTAAAACTAACTAATATGAACAAAAAGAGAAATATATGGATTTTTTAATCCTCATCATTTTCTGTTTCTTCAGAAGCTTTATCTTTTTTGGTTTTTGCTGTGCAAATAGTTCCATGTCCTTTTTTGGCTTTTACCGTAAATTTACCAGGAACAAATGTTACTGAAGTAGAAACTACTTGACCATCTTTGGTTTCCAAAACTGATGTTACCAATACTCCCTGGTGTCCATCTTTGTTTTTTAGGGGATATCCATAATTTTTTACTACCCCATTACCGGTTTCAATAACATCAATTTGTTTCCCATTGGGTCTTTGTCCTTCAGGACGATTTTTAATAGCTTCCAAACGAGCTTTCCTTTTTGCTGCCTTTTTTTCTGCTTCAGCATCATTAACTTCTTTTGTAACTTTTTTCTTAGTTGCCATAATTTTTTTGTTTTATTGTTATTTAATAAATGGTCTACTTTTTATATCCAGAGGGGTTAAAACTTGAATTAAATAGGAACGATATGAATTCTACAGGTATCAGTGTTCTTTTATTAACCCCTCTGGATTTTTTATGAATACTAAATTATGAACAATAATTGATAGTCTTATTATTTTTTACCCTTCTTACTTTTGGATTTTTTCTCTTGCTTTTTTGGGAGATTAATACCCAATTCTTTTGCAACTGCTTTTCTCAACTTTTCAACCTCGTCCTCATCATAATCATCAGGGTCAGTATCAAGTGATTTATCTTCACAAATATCTTCTAATTCTTCAAAATCCATTTCATTGAGTTGTTCACCGGTCAACTCTTCTTCCTCTTCTTCTTCTTCCTCTTCTTCTTCTTCTTCCTCTTCTTCTTCTTCCTCTTCTTCTTCTTCCTCTTCTTCCTCTTCTTCAGAAGAACCAAATAAAGAGGAAACTTCTTCCTTGGTTAAATCAATAGGTTTAGCAATAATTTGAATAGAACCATCATCAAAGAATATAATGAAAGCCCCATTAATTACTTTTCTAGAAACTTCTCTTTTTTCTACTGGTTTAACACTAGATTTTTTTGTTCTTGCCATAATTTTCTATTTTTTAATGGTTAATAAATGGTTATTTAGTTTAGTATTATAATATTCTTAATGGTATAAAATTTCCCCCCTACTGTTCGGGAAATTCTTTTGGAGTTTTGATTAAATTCCACAATTTCTTTTACCATATTTAAAAAGTCTTCCCTATTTTTTAGGGTAATCGGATATATTCTTGGTTCTTCCATCGGTTCATCATTATCAACCTTATAGGTCATTTCAGAAATACCGTAGGAGATATTAGAATCCCAAGAATAATCTTTTTTTTCTATTTTTCTGATGTCCATAGTCCTTTTTATTTTATTATATTTACTTTTGTAAATCCAGGAACCCCAATACCAGAATCAAATACTGAATAAATATTAGGATATCCTTTTTTCAAATGCTTATAGTCATGAGTTAAATGAAAAGGGTAAATATATATTCTTCCATTTATTGGTCTATTACTGGAAATGTATTCAAAACCATTTTTCTTTTTAAACTCATTCTCTGGAACAAAGCCTTGAAATATAAATTCCTTCTCTATATATAAGTCATTTTTCTCATACTTATATTTATCTATTAATTTAAAGTATGAATCAAAATTCCTTTTAGCCCACCTAAAAGACCTTTCTAGTGATTTTTTAGTTAAACAATGATATTTTAATGCTAGAAATTTAATATTATTACTAAGTTCACATTTCATATAGGTCTTTTTTTCTGATTTGCTTAATCTCCTGAATCTTCGGTAATTTAAGTTTCTCATCCTTAGTAATCTTTGGATTAACTCTAATTTCCTTTGTTGGGATATCGCATTGATGTGTTTCATATTTATCCAACACCCTTTTAACTATTATATTTTCTTTCTCTTTATCGGAATAATTCTCTTTACATATATCTGAAATGATATTCCAACGGTAAGATTTTTTATTATTAGAATACTTATAACTTTTCAAAATAGATAATTTAGTTTTTGGCTTCCTATACCTACCATTTATGTATAATGATTTTCCTATTTTAAACCCTAATTGTATTGCTTTTTTACCCTTTATGAATTTTACAGTTTCTCTCCATGATTTACCATACCAGGTATCATATAGTAATTTAGCATTTTTTCTACTGAACCAACCAGTTAATACCAAAACTGGTTCTAAATTATGATATGAATAAGGGTAAAATTTATTTACATAAATCCTTTTATCATAAGCCCTTATTTTATACTTAAATCTACTCCTATTTCTTCTTGATTTCCTCTTATATAAAACATACCATCTAAATTCCTCTGGAACTGTTTCTAATACATATGAATTACCACTTTTTATGGCTGATTTCATAGCTTTTGAATACATTCTATGGAATTTAGATGGGTTTTTTCTTTTAAGAGCTTTTAACTTCTCTATCTTTTTCTCTAATTTCTTTTTGGTTATCATTTTAAAGTCCTATAATCAATACCCTTTTTCCTAAGTGCAGCTCTATACCATTGCTGTATGGATTTTGGTTTTGCTTCTGGAAATTTCTTCATAACCCTTCTAGTTATTCTTTCCAAAGTATAACCTTTATTGGTTAATTCATAAGTATATGATTTTTTTGTACCTTTCCATAAACCACTCTCATCTTTCTCTCTTTTTGGTTTTTTGGGTTTTGGTAAACCTTTTATCTTCCTTGTTTTACGTTTCCCTTCTTCTACTTTTTCCTCTGAAATAAAACCTAATCTCAATTGATAGCTTCTTAATGGGTCATCTTTTGCATAACCAGCTTGTTCTAGCATAGAATCTACCCAATCATCATATTTATCAATTAATGATAAATCTGGTTTATTTTCTGTTTTCATTATATATGATTGCAATCTTCCCCAATCCGCTGCACAAGCATCTGGGAATGGCATACCTAATGCAACTGCCCTTCTTTTGCAATCCCTATAAGTCATATTACTAAATCCCCCAGCTGAGGATATTAATTTTAACTTATCTTTGCCACCAGTAATATGGTGTTCTTTTTTTCTCTTTGTCATAGTTAAGCGTATATTCTTATATAATAAATATATGTATCAATATTCTCCATAGCATATTCAAAATCAGTATCAATTGATACTGTAATATCATTATCTTCCAAAGATGATACTATAGAAAATTGTTCACTTTCTGTAATTTTCCTCTTTGAATATATACTTATGAAATGGGTTATTTCCCCATTATCATCATCTATGTAATGGTATTCCCCAATAGAGAAATTATTTGTACCTATTATTCTTTGCAATTCTTCCCCTATTGATGAGATATAATCTCCTAGAAGGGTTAATGGATTTTCTTCTCTTTTGTTCATGGTTTAATGTTTTTTAATTAGTTTTTATTTTTTAATTTTGATATGCAAATATAATACATATAATAATAATATGCAAATTTATTATATAAAAATTCTATTGGTTCTTCCTGGATTCTCTTAGTTTTGATATGGATTTTCTTTTCAGGTTATAAGCCATATCTAAGTTACTACAAGTAAAATCCATATTATTAATTTCCCTATAATTAATAGCTGTTTTTATAACTGAACGGTACTCTTCCCAGAATTTTAACCCAGATTTTGGGTCTTTCGTTCTCTCAAAAAATTCTTTTACTAGAACTCCAAATATATCAGCATCCATAATAGTACTGAATATATAAATCTTCATTTTAGTTATTTCTGATAATATATCTTTATCTTTTCTTATTGGTATTATTGAATACCCACCATCAAATAAAGTTGATATGATTGATATATAATATCTATTTTCTGGTTTACCATTACTCCAATATTTATCTACCATAGCCCTAATCTTAAAATCAGGTATTCTATGTAAATATTTTATATAAACCTTCTCTTTTTTGTTGGTTCTTCTTTTATATGGGGTTGGTGCTTGTAATTTTCTTGGTAATATTCTATAACTATTCCACCTATCAAATTCCATTATTAGGGCATACAAATCCTTATCCCACTCATCTTCTGATTGTTTTAATACTGACATCCATTTCTCTATCTTAATATTACTGATTTTAGTAAGTAAAAATGATGAATCACCAGTATGAAGTTTAGCTTCTTCTTTTGGTAACCTTTTTACCATACAACCAAATAAATAATCAGCAAATCTTGAATCTATTGGTGAAGATGGGTTTACTAAACTTGGGTGTATTTTAAAAAAATCAGAGAACAGTTTAAATAATTTTTCTGCTCTTGCCTTTATCTCTAAATACTTGTAATGTGATACCTTTAAAATTTCTCCAGTCTCTCTAGCTGATAACCCATTTGAAAGATTTAGAAATAAACTGTTTTGTTCTTGCTCAGTAAGACAATCCCAAGCTTTTTCCATATATGGTTCCATAGAATTAATATTGATTTTTTAACAGAAATTGCTCTACTTTTTCACTATCTATGTTTTCTTGTATAAAATCATTTGAAGCCATTAATTTATTCTCATCAAAGTCATTATAAATAGAATAAAATACATTATCCATTGGTATCTGAACAATTATATTTGCTGAATCAGGGTATAAAGCAACTTTTACCAATTTTAGATTTAAATTTACTTCTAATATTGTAGCACCTATACCTTCAAATGGGTAACCTTTTAATACTACATAGCTACCTAATTTTAGATTAATTATATCCTCCGAAGTGTATACCCTATTTTGTTTTGAAACCCTTTTATAATATTTTACTTCTTCTTTGCTTACAATTGCTACTTTTGAAAAATCATCAAAATCTTCTGGATTATCTATTCTTTCCCTTTTTTTCTTTGGGTGCATAGTTTCCAATGATTTTAACCAACCAAGTATACCAGGTATATCTTTTTTTAGCTTTCTAAGGTATTGTCTATCAAAAGCTTTTGTTGATGACATTCTTACAAACCCATAATTAAATAATAGGGGTACCTCTATATAAAAGTTTCTATTATTCTTGGATTTCTTTAATATTCTTATAGTGGGAATATAAGCTTTAATATTCTTATACCCTCCACATTTAAGGTCACTATTGATAGTTGTCCAATGTTTCTTATCTATCCTGCATATACAATAAACGTATTGGGTATTAGTTTTCATTATATTGATTTTTTAATGGTTTTATATAAAACTTTATAGCTAATATTTATTATATCCGATAACATAAATATATTTAGATGTAGTTCACTATTTACTTCTATTCTCATTCTTGGTTTAGTCAATTTAGATTCTTGATTCATTATCAGATTTGATAAAAAATCATTGGTTACAAAAAAAGCTTCCCCTTTTGGCATATTATTATACTTCATAATAAGCACTGGGATTTTATTCCCTCTAATAGCATCATTTGAAGCTTGTTCCCAGAATGATAATATCTTACAACCTTTATTACCAAGGAGTATATGTTCAAATTTTAGGTCATTATATGATTTACATTCTACTGATAGTTTAAATCTTTTTGAATGTTTTGGGTCAGTACAAGTAATATCACTTGTAATATTATCTGTTTTTTTCCACCTTAAACCACCAGATGCTGGTACTCTATTAAATTCATACCCTGTCCAATCCTGAAACCATTTGCAAATGGTCCTTTCAAATCTACTGCCTTTATTTTTAGAATTTATTCTAGCCATAATTAATATTTTATTACCCAATAGTAATAATTAAAATTCATAGGCAGAGATACCATGTTCTCTTTTAACATTTAAAATTTTTGAATTTGGGATTGGTAATGATTCATGATGGGTTATTAAGAATAATGTTTTTTCTCTATATACTTTCTTTATAAGACCAATAACTACCTCTATATTATCATAACTTAATGATTCAAATACTTCGTCCAAAAAAGCTATATTTACTCCTTTTGATTGAGTTATTATCTGATTCATTGCTAATGCCATAGCTAAATTAACCAATTGCTTTTGACCACCAGATAATTCCTCATAAAATACTTCTACTCCTTCAAGATTTATGTTTACTACAAAATCTTTTCTAGAAGAATTTAAATCCACCATAAACTTAATATTAAACCCTAATACTTCTGAATATGAGCTTAATAGGTTATTAAGTTCAGATAATGAGGATTCAAATATAAATGCTTTTATACCATTATTTCCAAATGGTTCTGAATAAGCCCATTTATATAGGTTAACTTGTTTTTCTAGTTCTTGTATTTGAGATTTTATTTGGCTTATGGATTTTTTGTAATTCTCTAATTTTTTGGATTGTTTATTAATCACTGATTCAAAATCTGGGTTTTGTGATTTTAATTCTTTTAGTCTTGATTCTAATGATTTTACTTCTTCTTTTGCATATTTTAAGGTTAATATAGTTTTTTCTAGTGAATTTTTAGATTCTATTTCATTAGTTAGTTTATTCTGCAATTTAGAAATTCTAAGAATATAACTTTCAGATGAACTAAATGAATCCCTAATGGTTTTTAATTTAGAAATTGATTCAGTATATTCCTTGTTTTCTAAAAGTTCTATTACCTCATTTACTAAATCTTGCAATGGTACTTTTTGTAATTTCTTTAAATCACTTACCTTATTTTGATACAGGGTTATTTTCCTTTTTATATCCTCTATGGTTTTATTATGTTGATTTATATCAACTTTATTGGTCTTTAGAGCTAACTCATCTACCCTCTTTGTTGATAGGATAATTTTGTCTTTGTATGATTTTACTTTATTAGCTAACTCACTCTTAAAATTATCCCTTTTACTTTTTGTGTAATTTAAATCGGAAAGTATGGAATCTATATAATTTTGGTTACTTTCTAATTTTTCCATTAACCCATCTAACTCTACCCTTAATTCATTATATTTATCTTGGGCAATTTTTCTAGCTTTTGATATATAGTTTAGTTCAAATATCTCCTCAAATAATTGTTTCTTATCTGAACCAGATTCTTGAATTAATCTTTTCATACCCTGTCCAAACATTACTGAATTTATGAAAAGATTATAAGACATTCCCAGGTTTTTCTCTATAAGCGATTGTAACTTTAGTTTACCCTTTTCTTTTACCTGTTCAGCATCAATAAGATATATAAGTCTACTTCCACCTTTTGCACCATCTACATCTTCTGTATAGTTCTGGCATCTTATTATTTTATGTATGGAATTATTGCTTTCAAAATATATTTCTACCTTTGTGCCTTTGTAATCCTTAGTTCTAAACTTTTTCCATAGATTTACATCTGATATGCCTTTTAGGGTTTTACCATATAATACCCATACTAATGCCGAAAATATTGTAGTTTTCCCTAAACCATTTGCCCCCTTTATAATGGTTATCCCATTATTATTTAAAGGTAATTCTAGAGTTCCTATGGAACAAAACCCCTCTATTATTATCTTCTTAAACTCAATCATCTTCTTCTGCTTTTTTAATTATATCCAATAAGCATTCCTTTTTCTCTTTATCCTTGATATTGTTATATTTTAGATATAACCTTACCAACTTCTTTTTTGATAAACCCTTATGAATTTTATTATCAGATTCTACAATGGTTTCCCTAGTTATCAGTGTATAATAATTACCATCATCTTTAACATCTTCTTCTGATTCTACATCTATGAATTTTGGAAAATCTGATAACTCCACAAATTTCATGGTAAGGTCTTCCATTATCAACCAATACCCCAATTTACAATTCATATCAGTTCTTCTTTGCTGATTGGGAGCTCCTATCATATAAACTTTCCTTGATAATCTTTGTGGTTTATGGATATGACCACAAATTATAAGGTCAAACCTATCAAGTATATTTATGTTCAGGTTTTCAACTGAATCTATTTCTCTATCATCAGTATCTTTAGCTCCTGGATAATCAGTATGGAGCATTAGTATATGCTTTTTTGATTTATCCAATTTTAGGTTTTTAAGGTATTCACATAAACCAATATTATGGTCTATATATGGTACTCCATGTAATATAATATCCTGATTATATGATGATAATGTATCTTGTTTATAATCCATGATATCAATAAAGTTTGATGGTAAAGTATATAACCAACTAAATGGTTTCTCCCCAATTTTACTAACCTTTTTCATATCATGGTTACCAGATATAGCTCTTATCCTTAAATCTAGTTTATTTATCTCATTATAACATATTTCTGCTAACTCTTGGTCCATTGTTTCTGGTTTATGGAAAAAATCCCCACAGAATAAAATTGGTACATTATATTTCTTACTCTTTTTACCCAAAATGGAAAGAACCCTGAATTGTTCCAGGGTTCTTTTTTTATCTTCATTAAATCTTGACCAATTGTTTATATGTAAATCAGAAAATACTATAGCTATTGGTTTTTTCATATCAATTTAATTCTAAGAATTTCATTATCTTATCTACCCTCATATTGTGGTCAATATCCTGTAAAATTAATATTTTCAAACTTTTACCAAGATATTCTATTTTACCACAATTTATTGGTACCATTGAATCAATCATATGACTGTATAGATAACTTCTGGTATAATTAAAGTAGCTTAATATACCTTCCATTAACAATGATATATGATACTGATAATATTTATTGGTTATCCTTTTATTATTATCCTCTATTTCCCATTCTTTAAAATAATTCTTTGAGAATGGTACAAATATAAGATGTGTACAAGTATTCATTAACAAGGTTAAACATATCTCCAAAAAATTCTCTATCTCACAATTTGGAATTTTGCTTGATACCTTTTCTATTATATAAGTTGCTGAATCTAAAAATGACCTATCTGATACATAGGTAGGATTATTTTCAAATAATCTTTTCCTAAGGTTTAATAATTGAAAATCATTTTTATATATTTCTTTGGGGTCCATACTTATCATATCAGAATGCAATATATCTTTTGTGGATGGTATTAAATCAGAATAACTACCAGATACATAAGGAATACCATATATATCAGATATATCTTTTGCCAAAGTAGTTTTCCCAACCCCAGAAGGTCCAGCTATTTGTATTCTTAAATGTTTTTCCATTGTTTCAAAGTTTTAAATGGTTTTAGAAACTCTTGGGTTAAAAATGAATTTAATGAATATTCACTAAATTGACCCATCAGTTTTTTGATGAGTATCTCATTTTTCTTATTATAATATATTGGTATAGTAGTAATTGGGTATTCTTTTAAAGCTATCCTAATATCTATCAATGATTTATTCCTTTTATATAACTCTGATAGACCTTCATTATCTATACCAGGGAATTTTTCTTCTGATTCCAAAAAATTCTCAATAGAACCAAATTGGTCAAGGAATTTTCTTGCTTTTACTTCTCCTATACCTTTATATCCTGGAATATCATCTGATTTATCACCTACTAAACATAAATAATCAACACATTCTTCTGGTGAATACCCCATTACATCTTTACAATTCCTTTTGTTCAATTTCATATCCCTGAAAGGATTAAATACCTTTATTCTATCATCTATCAATTGGCAAAAATCCTTATCTGAGGATATGATTAATACTTTACCTTTTGATTCCAAAGCAAATTTACCAATATAATCATCAGATTCATGTCCAAGACCTTTATTATCCCATATTACAGTAATATTAAGATATTTAAGCATCTTTTTCACTGAACGTAATTGATAATTAAATTGTTCATAATCCATTGATAAATTATTCTTTTTTCTATGCTCTTTATATCCTCCAAGAAGATTATTTCTAAAATTGGAAGATTTACTTTGCAAAGTATCAAAAGTTACTAGAACATATGTTGGGTTAAACCTAATAATATATGAATTAAGTAATCTCATAAACCCATATATTAGACCAGTTTTTTTACCATTACTTGCTTTTAGATTCTCAAATTTTTGATAAGCTCTATGTGCTAAATTAGAACCATCTATTATCATAAGTAGTTTATCTCTACTCTTCACTCTCTTCGTCTTCTTCGCCATAAGATTCATATTCTATGGAATCATCTACTGGGTAGTAATTCTCTTTTAAACTCTCTAATTGTTTTTTAGTTGAACCAATAGTATTTATTCCAGCTTTCTTAAGAAGCTTTCTCCTTAGTTCATCATCTTCTTCTATTAGCTTCTGGAATTTTTCTTCTCCTCTGCATAATACTTTACCTTTATATTTATAAACTCCACCAGAGGATTTTTCTATTATATCATTCTCTACAAAAACATCTTCTAATCCAAAACATCTATCAAAACCAACTTCATGGAATTTTGGATTAAAGAATACTGGTACTTTGGAGATTGTTGGTCTTGGGGGAGCAACTTTATTCTTTAAAACCCTAATTGTAACTAATTTACCAGCTTTCCTTTCTTTACCTTTATTTTTTATGGTTATAGTTTTACCTGAATAAAAAGCTATCCTTATTGAGGCATAGAATTTCAATGCAGCACCACCTGTAGTTGTATTATGTACCACTATACCCTGTTCTTTAGAACCAGCTAAAAAATTATGATTATCAGGTATAGTAATATCATATTTTTTTCTCTTATAACCTCTATTAAACCTTCTATTTTTTGAATTGAATTCCTTATTTATGGATATGATACCAACTTCTATTGGTATATATTTTTCTTTAAATTCCAAATGGTATGGTTTATATTTACCGGTATATCCTGGTAACATTTTATATTGCATTGACTCTATAACATACTCTTGGATTTGTTCCATCAACTTTTTTGAACCCTCATTAGTAAATTTTATACCATGGTCATATATTTTATTATCTAAACCACATATATCTGATAAATATTTGGATAATTTACTAATATTTGTCCTTCTTGGTGAAATTGATATACCAACAGTAACATTATTATATTTATGACCATCATCCATATACCATACAGCTAAAGTAATTGGTGGTAATGGTTTTGATAAATCCCACAATTTTAATGGGTCTCTATCTTTACCTATTTTATCATATATTTCCTGTAATTCAGTATAACCAACTTTTGTAATCCATTTACTTGGATTATTACTTTTCATTTTCATTGGAAAAGCCCTGCTTATCATCTCAGTTTTAAACATAAGATAATCTTCCTGTTTACCATTACTAAATGTAAGTCTTGTAGTATAATTACCATGATTACTGAATAAAGAGCAATCAAAAGGTATAGTTCCCCAAAGAAAATCCTTTAATGTACCATTTATAACTCTCCTTTGTTTGGATATTAATTTATCATTTATATCAATGTCTATTGCTTTTTTCCAACCATGATTAGTTAAACAATGGTGAGTATGTGTACAAGTAAAACCATTAAAACCATTAGTAGTTTCTGGTCCTTCTGTTTTAAATTGAATCCATTTTTTAGTTTCGGATTTTACTACCCAATCAACTATTGGTTTTGGTTCAAATTCACCAGTATTTTCATTATAACTCCAAACTTCCTTTGATACCTTATTTTTAACGATATCCCCTATTCTCATAGAAGTACCATCAACAAATGGTATCATCGTATTATAATGTAAACAAGTATTATCTTTACCAAACCCAACATTTAAAGCTGTTCTTAGTTGATTTATATAAATTTGAGTTACCCCTAATTTATAAAATAACTCACTTCTAATTCTAAAATACCTATATAAAGCTTTTGCTCTTCCCCCCATTTCAGCTTTACCATCTACCATTTTAGAATCTATATTATCTGAACAATCAATTGCAGCTACTGAATCCACTACCAATAATATTGGTTCATTATTAACTAATTGAGACCTTAAATATATTGCTACATCAGCTACTGCATCTGATATATATTCTATCCTGGTATCTCTTATTACAGTTACTTTATTTGGGTCTATACCATTTAATTCTGCCCAGGAGTTCATCCATGATTGTTCAGCATCTACCCATATAACTGAACCCCCTAATTGTTGGCAAGCATAAGCTGCATTTAATGCTATCAAACTTTTCCCAGAGCTCTCTTCACCAGCTATCTCGGTTACTTTCCCCCAAGGAAAACCACCACCCAATGTATAATTAAGATTAAAGAAAGTAGATGGTAACCATAACCCTGGTTCTTTTGTATCAGAAGCTTGGATTATCATGCTTCCATACTTTTTCAATATCTCATTTTTTGTTGGAACTTTTATACCAACTTTTTTCTTAGTTGCCATGGTTAATCATTATTTTGATTATACTTATAAATAACTGGTACTATCAATTGTAATAACTCCCTTCTTTCTGTTGAAGATAAATCTACTTGTTCCTTACTTAATATTTGTAAAGTGATATTTAATAATTTGTCTGGGGATAATAGGTTCTTTTCTTGTAACTTATCATATATATTTCTTCTATATTTATAACCAGTTTTAGGCAATGGTCTAGTTTTATATCCAAGGATTAAAGCTTCAATATCATGAATAATGCTTTCATGGTGTTTTTCTACTAAAAGTTTCAAATCTTCAATTGTCATAATGTTATTTTTTTTTAGGTTTAGAAAAATAAAGCCAGAATATTAATTACCCTGGCTTTATAGAAAAGGAATTATCTCAAACTAATTAAAATGGTAAGTCATCGTCATCATCATAAGTCTTCTCTTTTTTCTTCTTTTTCTTTTTACTTAAATCTTTACCTTTTTTCTTTTTTGGTTTTACCGGTAAGTCATCATCGTCATCTTTTGAACTTGATGACCCATTTAAATACTCATCTAGCATTTCCTCCAATTCATCATAGGATTTTATATGACCCCTTATTATTTCCTCTAAATCCATATCTTCTACGTATTTTGGTTTTAGAGGTTTCCTATTTGGACATGGGGATACTGAATATGTAGTATCTGTTAATCCATTACCAGACCTTGTTATTTTAATATCATAACCATTTTCTTGGTCAGTCATATCACCCCAATCATCCTCATCTAAATATAAGTCAGTTATATCTCTATATACTGAATTTGGTAATAATATGGGTTTTCTAATCCTATCTTGGTCTATTTCCTTTCCATTATTATCTTTATAACAGGTACAACCCATTATATATCTTTTTCTTGGGGAAAGGTTTTTTGCCAATTTTTGGTCATCTTCATCGGATGATAATTTTAATTCCCTATACTTTTCCATAAATGGGCATGGTTCATCAAAAGTAGCTGGTGAAATTATACCACCTTTTTCTTTACCCAAATAGAATTGAATAATCTCTAAACCAAGTTCTTTATCTGGTCCCTGAGAAATTAATCTTAATCTCATTGTACCCTCTTTTGGGTAAATTATACCAGAATTAGAACCCTTTGTTTCAAATTGTTTTTTCCTTGCCATCATCCTTTCTCTTGTACTCATTGCTGATGATGGTTTTTTTACTTTTTTCTTTTCCATATTTTAATTATTTTGAGGTTCCCAATAAATAATCTCATTTAAAGATAGTACTGTGAATTTCAATTTAGGTATTTCATAATTCTCTGTAAATGAGGGTTCTATTTCTTTACCAGCATAATTACCGAAAAATATTATATTACCAATCTCTATTGAATCCATATAACTATTATATTCTTCAGTTATAGGACCTCTTTTTACTATAACCCCTAATTTAGGTACTCCTTCAGTAACATTTCCTGGTAATATAATATTACCAACTTTCTTTTCTTCATCTGATAATGCTAATAATACCCTATTTTCGGAGGGTAAACCAATTAAATGGTTACTAAGTTCTTTTGCAACTGATGAACTGATAAGATTTAAATCTACTCTCATAATTCAAATTATTTTATTGTTGTTTTCTTAGATTTGCTGATATGGTTTGTATTATTCTTTCTCTTGATTCATAAGCTTTGCATATACTTATTAACCTATTTGCTTTATCCACAGCTTTTAGATATTTATCCTCAATAGACCTATATTTTCTATTAGTCAATGCTTTGTGAGATACTGTATCATTGTTCATTTTATTATCTGAGGTTTTATAAAACAACCAAGCTTCACTATATGCAAGGTCTTTTTCCCTTTCTAATATATCCCTTTTTTTAATATAATCATCACGTATAGAGCATAAAAAAGCATAGTTAGAGGGAATATTTTTTAATTGACTGTTTATTATATTTTCATTAATTGAAAGTTCTTCTGAGATATTTATAATAAGGGTTTTACCTTTATATTTTACCTTTATTATATTATCATCTATTTCACTTAGTTTTATCTTTTTCTCCATGATTCCTTGAAGTATTTTTTGAATTTCTTTGGATAATCAGATATAGGTATATCTCTGTATTTATTATACTCCCTGTAATACTCGTCTATATCAAAATCATCTCTCAATAATTTATTATAATCATATCCAGGGATATATGGTAATTCTTCTGCCATATTTCTACCAATTGTAAAATCCATTGACATATCTACATCATCAATTGAAAATCCAAAGTATTCTTTTGTAGATGGGTTCCTGCATATATCCCAAATATTATAGATTGTATCTGGGGTAATATATTTTGGTAAAATAAATTGATATACAGAGTCATGTACTGTATTTACTTCTTTCATTGGTGGTAATTCCCCTTTTTTTACTTTACCATATACAATTACTGAAGCAAACAATGCCATATCTGATGCTGCTGACTGGCATGGCATATTCGTGCTTTGTCTTAATGCTTCCAAATATTCCCCATAGTTTTCTGAATATACTTTTGGACATCTTCTTCTTCTACCAAAAAGTGAAACACAATATCCATGTTTTTCCATGAATTTATGTTGTTTCTCCATAAACTTTTTTACTTTTGGGAAAGTTTTAAAGTAATCATCTAAGAATTGTTGCCCTTCCTCTTTTGATACTGGTTCTTCTGGAGTTGATAAACTTTCAGCTAACTTTGCAGCAGATTGTTCATATACAATTCCAAAATTTATTGTCTTCGCTTGCTTTCTTCTTTTTTTCCATAATTTATATTCTGGGTGTTGTTCATCTTGATATATCTTTATTATCTCATCATAATTTTCATGATACTTTTTACAAGCTGAAGCAAGGTGGATATCCTTTCCTGTTCTAAACCATTCCAACATTGTACTCTCATTTGCTAAATGTGCTAATATTCTTAATTCAGCTTGTGAATAATCATAACATAAGAATAATTGGTTTTTTGGTGGGATAAATTGTAATTTAACATCTGGATTTACCATTGTCTTTGGGATATTTTGACCATTTGGATTTCTACTTGATAATCTTCCGCTAACAGTGCCATGGATAAGGAATGTAGGGTGTACTCCACCATCACTTTGTACCAAGTCCCCCAACCCAACAATAAAAGTAGAATTTATAGTTTGTACTCCCCTTAAATTTAATAGAGTATCTATAAACCCAGATTTATCATGTTCTTTTAGTTTTATTAAGGTATCTTCTGAGGTTGAAGGATTATTTGTTGGTTTTTTATGTTTATCAACTGTATAAGCAATTATTGGTAATTTAAATCCATGGTTTGAGTTATATAATAAATCCACCATCTGTTTTTGTGAACTAAAGTTTACTTCTTCAATTAATTTTAGTTCAGCTTTTGTTGTATACTCTCCAGCTATTATCCTGGATAATTTTTGTTCCCTGGTTTTTACTTGTCTATCTTTTCCTTCTTCCCTTAATTCTTCTATTTCACTTTCTAGAGTTTCAATATAATCTTCTTTTCTTTTCTTTATTATATAATTTTGATATCTCTGAACTGTTCTTATTGACCTTAATTTAGTATTGTATTCATTTATAAGATTATTATATTTTTCCCTTAGTTTAACATTCAATTCAACATCAAAGGGTAATCCATTCTTTTCAGCACTTTGTAATACCTTACTTGCTGGCATTATAAGATTCCTATATAAATTATAAAACCCTTTTTTAATTAGGAATGATTCAAAAAATATGGATAACCTAAAAGTAAAATCTGTATCCATACAACCATATTCACATAATTTTTTAAGTGGTTTTTTTGACCAAGGTATTGAATCAAAGGAATCATATTTTTCATAATCGGAAAACTCAGGTAAAAATCTTCTTACCATATCTTTTAAACCATTAGGTCTTTCTTCATTTAAAAGATATTTAGCAAGCATCCCATCTATTACAGTTCCCCTTGAATATATATTATATCTTTGGAATATCTGATTATCAAATTTCCAGTTCCAAGCTATTTTTACTACATTTGGATTCTCAATTACATTTCTACCAAAATATGTTAACCATTCCAACCATGTTTTATTTATATGGGATTCACTACATTCAAAATGTTGTAATGGTATTGATATTCCAGAACCCGGTTGAAAGGTTACTGATAATATTGTTGGTTTAAATGTATCATTGTATATAGGTTCAGCATTAGTTTCAAAGTCAACAGAAGCATACCCAGTTTTTAGGCATGCTTCTACTAACTTTTCTAATTCACCGTAACTCTTTATTATATGGTACCTGGTTTTCATGTTTATTAATATCCTCTTAAATCATTTAGAGATGTTTTTAATAAAATCCAATCCTTTTTATAAGAATGTATAGAATCTATTGTATGATATAAATAACCAGCTTTTACCCCAATTCTATTTGCAACAAATTCCATAAGCTTCCATGCAAGATAAACATCATTACCAAAATGGGTTACAAAATCTGAACTCCTTTGATGGTAACAAATATTTAATACCTTTTCACCTTTTTGATTTTCTCTCACTAAAAAATCATAATACATGGAACATGGTATACGTTTACTACCATCATAATATCTACAATCATTGTTATATTCCCCATTAAAAATTGGAAGTACTGCTTTTCTTGTATCTGGGTCATTTTTCAGTAAATTAATAATTGACCTCAATGAACCATACATTCTTTCAGAATATGTATAATCAAATTTACCATTTACTAAAAATTGTTCCCATATATCTTTTCTTAATGTCCAAGCTTCTCCTGGATTTAATGGTCCACTATTAACCCTTTCTAGAAATTCATTATCAGCCCACTCCTTTGAATTAGAATATATGAATAACTTGTCCACATTATTTAAACTTGTTAAACAATATTGTTCACAAATAAGTTCTCTGGTTATATAACTCTCATCACCCTCAATAACTTTATTTTGATAGGTTTTGGGTTTAACTATAGAACCCATTTCCCATAAGTTTCTGCCCATCTCGGACATCAACTCATAACAATCATCATAAATTCTCATATCTATTTAGTTTAATAAGTTTGGTTTAATAAGAATAGATTTCAATACTATCAGAATGGTAATTTGCAATCCTTGACTAATGTAACTGGTTTTTTTATGTCTTCTTGTAAAACTTTTGCAACCCTTTTATGTATTTTATATTTTATGCTATCTATTGGCTTTTCTAGAAAAGTATTTAAATCTTCCAATAGTTTTATACTCCTTTTATCCTCTTTTTTCTTTAAAAACTTTCTAATATTCTTATGGGCATGATACATTAATAATACTGTATTATCATTAAACATCTGATTTATATGGAATACCATTTTAAAGTTATTATGCCCATAAACATATTCCCCTATCCTTTGAACAAAAAGAAAATCAAATATCAACCTCTTGGTTATTTCTGATGCCCTTAAATAAACTGATATGGTGGGATTATTTTCTTTACATCTTTTACTAAAAACTATGGATAATAAGCATTTCTTACCACATCCATGGTTATTAGTAAAAGACATTGAATAATTATATACTAGGCCCTTTTTATGTAAATCAGTAACTTCCCTCTTGGTTTTATTTATAACAAACTCATCAAGGTAATTAGATACTAGTAATCTCCATTTTGCTTGTGAATAATTAAATAACTTCCCAAAATCAATATTACTTGGTAATCTTGGGTCTACTATACCAAATACTACATCATACAAATAAGTAGCATTTTTTTGAAAAACAAAAGGGAGACCCTCTTCCCCACTTAAAAATACTTCATTAAAGTATTCCCAAGCTAAAAGAGGGTCTGGAAACCAGGTTATATTATTATTCATCTTCTTCATCTAACCCTTCAATTGAATCAGTTATAGAACCATCACTTTCCTTAAATTTTATCAATTTCTTTTTGGTATCTACACTTGAAAAGATATTTAAGTTATACTTATTCACAAATTTTAAATATACCTTCTTTATCTGATTTCTTACAAGTATTGATGGGCATACTTCTGGTAATGGTATACCATCCCAATTACCAATAATACAATCCTTAGCAAAAAGTGATTTAAACTCTTTCCCATATTTTTCTGGGCTAAATATTTTATATACCCTCATATAAGCTTGATATTTTGGGTCATCACCTTTTTCTGATGCTTTCTTTACTCTTCTTAATGCTTTCTTTAACCTCTTTTTCCTTTCTTCATTTTTTATACCATTAATGATTGGTTCTATGGGTTCATACCCATTATAAAGCATTAAACTGGTATCATCTGCAAAAGCTGAACGAATTAATAACTCTATTGTAAATTCTGTATGACCAAAAACATATTCTCCCATTCTTATAGCTAAAAGCAAATCCCATGGTAATCTTGTTACCACATCAGAAGCTCTCATTACTATTGTAAGTCTTGGTTTATCAATACCTATCATTCTTGAAAACATACCGGAAACCAAACAACCCTTCCCATTACCATGGGAATCTGCAAAATTAAATCCAATATGGTAATTTCTGTTTATGGCTTTATTTTTTTCAAGTTCCCTTATTTGTAGTTTTAATTTATCCAATGAATCAAGGTCCAAATAGTTATTCAATAAACTACTCCACTTAGATTGAGTATATCCCATTATCTTCCCAAAATCAAATTCTGGGTCAAATTTGGCTTCTTCTATCAATACTGACATCCCATACGTATATAGTGAATTAGTTATTGAAGCCCCTTGTCCATCAGAAAATAATCCTAATTTTTCATCTTGTTCAATAAACATTTTGTTTATACTTGCCCAAGCTTCATCTCCGGTTTTAAATACAAAACTTTTCATTAATACTTAGATTTTATTCTGAATTGGTTTATCTTATTCTTCTTGAAATAAATGTAATAAAGATTACTACCATTTACTCCCATTATATTCAATGTACCAAGGAATAATATAAATGACTTTACTATCTCTTCTTGATAAGCTGATTCATTGGTCATCATTTGTGATTGCTTCCATGGTTTATTTTTAAGGAAATTCCTTGATATATTCAATTCATATGTTATATCCCAAAGATAACTTTTGTATGAATTATAAAGTTCATAATTGTAGTCTTCACCACAATGTAAAAGTTTAATATTATACTCTGGTATATCAAAATCAACCTTTATTTGTTCATACTTATGAATTAAGTTTACCAAATTCTTCCTTTTCACATCTGGGATTTGATTCATATTTGATAACCATTGTTTACCCAATGCCATCCCATATTCAAGTGTATTTGAAAATGTTTGCTTCTTATTCTTTGGTAATTTACTTTCAATGTATGAATTAATATCTTCTGGTTGTATATTAGTGTAAATTAACAACTCAATGAAGAAATGTAAAGCATCCGCCATTTCTTCACTTGCATTTTGCAAATGATTCATACATTCAATAAAAGAATCAATTGAAGTTGATGATATAGTGAACCAATTTTGTTTTGTTATTGTTAATTCCTCCACTAATAATAAACTCTCATAAGCTTCTGCAAGTTCCTCAATTATCCTTGAAGTAAAATCTTTTAGGATTAATTGATTGGTTTTTGTGTTTACATTTAATGGATATTTTGGTAACCCTTCAATGCTTATATAACTATCTAGTAGTTGTTTTTGCATTTCATATATTGATTCCAGATACTTATTATCTTTTGGAATACTTGGTTCTTCTTTTATATCTCTTGAATCCATATCGCTTATCCTTTAATATACCAATCTGGGATATAAATATCATTTAACTCTTGTTGTATATTTGTATTTTCCATAATCAAAAACCAGTTGAACCAAATCCTCCTTCTCCTCTATCTGATTTCCCATTAACAATATCATTATACCCATCATTATCCACCTCTATGATATCTGATAATATGATTGGTAAATGTAGGAATTGTATTAACTTTGCACCAGATTTAATCATAAAAAAACTTTTTCCATGATTCCTTATGCCAATATGAATTTCTCCAGTGTAATCTGCATCTATTACTTGAGCAGTGAATTGAATACTAAACTTTGTTGCTAATCCAGATTTATTTGCTGCAACTAAAGCAGATTCTTTATTCATTATCCAAACTTTTACCCCAGATGGAATTGTTATATCTTCACCAGGAGCTACCAAAATAAAATCAGGAGTTGTTATAATATTCTTATTGTTGTTAATCTCATTGATTCTTTGGATTAATTCAGAATCTAGAACCGGACAGAAGAAGTCTATTCCTGCATCATGTTGATTTGCTCTTTGGGGTAATTGAACATCCCTTACCCTTGTGAAAATTAATTCATTGTTTTTTTCCATTTTGTTTGTTTATTACTGATTTATAAATTGTTCTAGCTTCTTCCCTGCTCAATTCATATTTTGCTTGAATCTTATCAAGGATTATTTTTTTGGGTTCATCTTTCCTTTTCAAATATCTAATAGTTTTTGATACTGCTTTTAAATCTACTAGATTTTCTAAGTCCTTAAATTCATTCTCTTTTTCCAATTGTTTTCTATCTTTTCCAATTAACTCTGCAAATTTTATGCAGCATAATTCTGAATCCCCACACATCTTGCATTCCTTGGTTGATAGGTTATATTCTTTTCCAAAGCATGGGTCTCCATTTGAACCTATTTGAGAAATATCAATTGGTTTCAGTATATCTGTATCTTCAAGTTTTATTAATTCTTTTTGTTTTTGTTTCTTTACCATTAGTTTTGGATTTTTAAGTTTTCAAATGATAATAGGTTTTTTCAAGTTTATTATGGTACCTTGTAAATTTCTATGTTCAAAAAAGAAAAGAAAAAAAGTAACCAAAAAAAGAAAAGAAAAAGACCATATATCCATATAAGCTAATACATAGCTAACTTGTTAGCTATGTAATATATTCAGGCTATTAGCCTGAATATATTTTATTGTCCTGATAAATATTTATTAGCCTGTATATGTATATAGCTATATAATCTTTTAAATATATGCTACTTTTAGTCTTCAGAAGAATTTACTTTCCCTATATTATTAGTTAAACTTAGTTAATAATTTTACCCATATTACTAGTAACTAACTATTATACTTTTTTTGTGTATTCTATTTTTATTACCTTAAATCCTTGTTTTTGGTAATAAACCTTTCTATGATTGCCATGCCTTTTTAAAAAATAACCATCAAAAATAAAATCATCAAGGTAGGTTTTATTTTTGGATTCATGTTTCCTGACTAACCTTCCCAAAATCTGAATGGATTTTTCTTGGGAATCCATTGATGCAATATTCTGAAGATATTGTAAAGTTGGTATATTTTTACCTCTTGCAATAACTGTAGTAGATATTAGGATATCTATATTTCCCTCCCTTATATTAGTTAATATCTTATCTCTACCTTTTACATTGTGATGCAAATAGGCTACCCTTAATGGTAATCCCATTTTATTAATCCTTTCAGTATAATATTTATATAAATCCTCACAATGGTCAATAAATTTGCATAGAATAACCATTGGAATTCTTCCATATTTATAATTATAAAGCATTCTAGAAAAAGAAAGTTTATAGGATTCTTTATTCTCAATAATATTTAATTTATATTCTCTTTGATAATCATTTTGTATCTTTTCCCCTATACCAGTATAAATTATTTTAACAACAACTTTAGTTGCTTTACCAGTTTTTATTTGTTCTGATAATTTAACTTGGTCTACCACATCCCCAATAAATTGCCTTATATTCATATTATGAACAATTCCATTTTTCCTCTCATTCATATAAATGGTACCACTTAATCCAATACGTATAAAGGAATTATAAAGATATGATATAACAGTTTGATAGGTTTTATTATCTATGATATCTGCTTCATCAATTAAAACCATTCTTATATCCAATAGGTTTTGTTGATATTGCCTTATATTCTTAGATATACTTTGGACCATTGCCACATTAAATTTACCCCATCTATTACATTTAGAACCTTGGATAAATGCAATATCCTCATTTGGTAAAAGTTCTGGGATTTCCCTTTTAAATTGATTAAATAAATCTGAATCATTTAAAAGTAGGATTGTAGGTAAATTTCCTTGATAAGCTTTGTATAAAGCACAAAATAGGAGAGTTTTACCAAATCCAACAGAATAATCCCCAGCACATATAAGAAATGGTGTATCACCTACTTTATTATTCAATAAAGTTTTTATAGCTTGTATTTGTCTTGGATATAATTTGGTTGGATTATAATTTGCACCTAATTGAGTTGGGATTATTGGTTTAATATCTGGGATAATTCTTTTATCTATTATTCTTATATCCTCAACTCCCCAAGATTTCAAGGTATTATATATCATGGGTAGTAATCCTATTTTAAATTCCCCATGAGTAGATATATATTTTATATAACCGTCCCATTGGTATCTTCCTTTTTGGAATCTAGTAATATGCCAAGCATTTGGATGTTTAATCCTAAAAGTATCATATAATTTCATTAATTCTTTTCTAGAACCATTCAATTGACATTGATTACAGTTCTTTATTATTATCTCTACCATATATTCTATTTTTTAAATGAATCCCAGTCATTTTGGGTTAAATTGATTTTTTTCCTAATTACTAAACCATGTTTTGAAATAAATTGGGTTAATCTTTGTTGGGCTTTTTCATTTCCCAAATCTTCTAATTTTGGTATTCCATTACAAAAAGACAAAGCCTCAAATTGAGAATCTATAAATATTTTATAATCAACCCCAATTTTATCAGCCAATTTTCTTGCATAAATGAAATTAACATAATCAGTTGGATTTTTCTTATAATTATTGCTAATTCCAGTCATCTCTAGTATCTTATTTATATAACAATTATAAATTTCATTGGTTTCTTCTTTATAATTATCTTCTGATATTTCTTTTATTGCCCCATAATAGGTTGATATCCAACTGGCTTTTTGTAACATCCAATTTGCACAATAACTATAATTTGGTCTATTTGAATTTCCCATTAAATTCAATCCTATTTCTACAAATTGAATATACCCCTGCCTTTTGTTTAGGAATTTATAATATGAGCAAAATTCATCTATAATTGGTACCAATTCCCTTATTTGTGCCCATTGATTATCTGTTTGTTTTATTTTAGTAACACCCACATGTTTTAATTTTATCCTAACAGAATATATTATATCTGCTAACATATTTGCATTACCAACCGTTGATTGAGTTCTTCTAGATAATATCTTTTGGTTCTTTTTGTTATTTTTTAATATGGAACGATGGTCTAAGGAATAATTTCTTGCTGTAGTAAATATGGAATCTATTTTAGATTGGGAAATTTTAATACCCTCTTTTTCAAGGATTTTAATAAAAATGGATTTTGATATATGAATACTTGGTTCTCTCATTAAATTTTATATTTAAATTTTAATTCTAATAGTTCCTGATAATCTAGATATCGTTGGGAATATATGAATTTCATGGTTTTTTTCTTACCAATATCATTTACATCTTTACCTTCTGGTAAGAATATAACTTTTACCTTTTTATAATTTATAAGTTTAAATGCCAAATCTATTGCTCTATCTTTTGCATCTGGGTCAAATAGTATAATAACCCTTTCCACTGGGGATTTTATAATTTCATTCACCTGATATCTAGATATTGCTTTTCCACCAGATGCAATCCCCTTTTCTCCCATAGTTTGTGCATTTATTGCACCTTCACATAGGTAAACAGTTTTATACATATAAAGAGCATCTTTATTGTATATAATAAAGGATTTACCTAACCCAATATCTGATACATCTGGATTATTATATTTTGGTCCATTGCCAATAAATAATCTGGCATTAAAATATACTAATTTACCATTCTCATGAAAAGGGATTATGAGATACCCAAAGTATTTACCTTGGGTCCCATAACCCCAACCAGACATAGCAACTTCTTTTACATCAAATCCTCTTCTAGTTATATAATTTCTTGCTGATTTAGCAAGTTCAGAATTACCAACAGTTAATAATTTAAATCCTTCTGGCAAATATAAATCTTTTCTATGTTTTAATTCTACCTTCTCTTCCTTAAATATATAACCATCATATTTTGATTGATTAAGTATCTTAATAGCTTCTGCATATGTATCTACTGATTCTAGATACATTACTAATTGTATTGGTGATGGGTGTTCACCACATCTAAAACAATTACACCTATTTCTGGATATATTTATTCCAAATTTACCTTCTCTACCACAATATGGGCATTTACATTTATCCCAACCATGTCTATAAGTAAATGCCCCTAATTTTACATGAAAATATTTTTTGAGTTTACCTTTAAACTCATTAGTTAAATTTGACATTAAATATCCCCTCCTTTATGATTTGCTTTTTCCGGGTCTGCTATTGGATTTGATTTTTTTACTACCCCATTAGTTGATTCTTTTTTAATCATCTCATCAACAGTTTTACCAAGAGTTTTATCATATTTTTCTCTAGCTTCCCTTGAAAACTCTTTCCATCTCTGTCTATCACTATCAAAATTAAATAAACATCTACCATGGGATTTACCATCTCTTTGTACTACAATCTCCATTCTTTGAATCCCATGTTCTTCTTCATCATCAGTGGAATTTAAACCAATAATACATTGTGCATTCCTTATTATTGATATGGCACTTGCAATATCATTATCCTCATATCTAGTACCTTTTCTTTTTGATGCTTCCCTTTTTACATGTTGTGCAGTCCAAATTGCTTCTAGTTCCAATTCTGAAGCTAGGTTATCCAAATCTATATAAACATTATTTATACGTTCAGTATCATCTTTATCTTTTGATATAGAAGCTAATTTAGCTGCATAGTCAATCATTAATATATGAATCTTTATTCCAGTATCTGCTTCTATTTTCTTTATTATACCTTTAATAACATTTGCATCTGATACTAGAGCAGGGACTCTTTCCACTATAAATTCAACCCCAAGTCTTTTATATTTTCTCATATGTCTCTGTTCAAGTTTATCTTGTTCACCAGATACAATTTCTTTCTTAGTTTTATTAAGGGTTGATTGAACCATTCTCTCCATTATTTGATTTTTACCATTTTCAGTATCAATATATAATACATTCTTTTTCATGGTAAGATACCCCCTTGATATATTTATTAATGCAAATGTTTTTTTGGCTTTTGGTTTATCCAATATTACAAATATACTCCCTTTGGAATAACCACCCCCATTTGATAGGTTATTTAATTGCCAGTATGGAGTAGGAATTATATCTGGGTCAACCCTTCTCATTAATTGCCTTTTTACTGTTCCACCAACCATATATAATGGTTCATCTTTTTTCTGAGGTTTTGAATTCCTGATTATTTTTGATACTTTATTCTGATAATCCTCATATAAATTAAAATTAGTGAAATCCATGGATTCATTTAAAGTTTTCATTTCTATATAAGCTATGAACTTAAATATGTTTTCCTTTATAACATCTGAATCCTTTAATGATATTGAATATAGGTTATTTATTATTTTATTAATATTTGGTATATCCTCTTTAGTAACTAAATCTACAAAGTCTTTACCGTTTAACAAAGAGTTACATGTTTCTTTTAATAAAGTTTCACTTGGTAACTTTCCATATTTTCTATGAAACTTCAATAATGATTCCATTATTATTGAATGTTCTATTAGAGTAAAGTAACCTGGTTTTATCTTTTGAATAATTAAAACTGATTCCTTATTTTGTATTAGGAATCTTAAAACCTCTAATTGGAAGTCAATGGTAAAAGTGAATTTATCACTCTGATTAATTTTCTTTTTAAATTTAGTTGCCATGTCTTTACATATATGAAAGTTGTATCTATGAGTAGTCTTTTCTAGATTCCTTTATATTGCAATTTTATAAAAATCAACACATAAGGTGAAAAAGTTGATATATTTTCATACAAGTGATAAAATTATTATATATATTTGCATTGTTAAATAATTAATCTATTAAGTTATGAGTAAACAGGGTACTAATGGTTCAGAAATTCATAGAATAAAAGAATTTACCCATTATAACAGGGAAGAATTTGAAAGAATGTATAAAATCTGTAAACCACTAATTAAAAAGTTGTCTAAAAATATTGATTCTAGAAGATTTAATGTTAGTCAAGATATAATTCAAAGCTATTTTTGGGATAAATTCTTATATGTATATAATAAATACCAAGATAAATATACGGAAGATAGATTAAAAGCTACATTAATAACCTCCCTACAAATTTTTAAGAACAAATTACTTAGAAATGCTTATACTAGACAAGCAGAATTTAATCAGGAATTAACCTCATTTGAGGAATTATTTGATAATAGTAAGGAAGATAAAGATGATAACCAAGAAAAAGATATTATTGAAAATGAACCAGAAGAAAATAATTTCTCTAATATGTTACATGAATATATGAAAGAAAAATTAACTCCTGATGAATATTTGGTATTCATTACAGAATTGGACCCCCCAATGTTCCTTAAAGAAAGAATGAAAGAAGCTCATGGTAAATTATCAACCCTTAATTTAATTGAATACTTTGAATTACCAAAAACACAAAGAGCTGCTGATTATATAAGCAATATGAGAACCCATATTAAAAATACAATTAAAGAAGCAAAGGAACATTTTTCTAAACGCTAAAAGAGGGCAACTTGGTCACCCAAATTACCCCCACCATCAACTCAACTATGGTAACAAAAGAATGAGTTATAATTGTTCATCTATTTCAATCAGTGAATTTACTAAAGAATCCACTAATTGGGAATTAATGGTTTTATCTCTTAGAAGTATTACTTCTTCTTTATTATCCTGGAATAACCATTCAATCAGAACAGCATAATAGTTTCCCATTAGTACTGTAAAATTACTTTCTTTATCTGGGTCACCATCAGTATAATCTGCTCTTGCATTTATACTGGGAAAATCCTTTTTTAAATTATTGAAAATAATGGTTGCAAATTTATCAGAAATGGTTTGCCCTTTTGAAGTATAAATTTCAAACCCCTTTGCATTTAACCATTGAGTACCATCTCCAGCAGCATTATTATGCAAACTCACTAGAAATTTATATTCACCAGGACTTGATTTTATATTATTTGCAATTTCTTTTCTCTTTGATAATCCTATTTCTATTTCTGTATTATTTGTATATTTAACTTTAAAATCATTTAGGATAAGCCTATCCTTTAATTTCTTACATATTTCCCTACTCCATATATATTCTAGATGGGTACCATCTGGTGAACGTTTACCTTTTACATCTGACCCATGTGCTGGGTCTAATATAACTATTAATTTTCTCATTGAGGTATTTTTTTAATATATGAAAGCTTTAAACCATTTATAAAAATGGTTGTTGATTGGTCCATATTTGATATGGTGAAATCATTTTTTGGTATGTATACTTGTTCTAATATAAAATCTTCAACCATCTGAATATCATCATCTTCTACTATGAAACTTAAAATCTTTTCATTACACTTAAAATTTGATAAATAGGTAGCTAATTCAGAAAATTCATTTTTAACTAATCTATCTATTTTTATTTTTACCCTATCTTTATCATCTACGTGATTTTCTAACCTTATTCTAAGGATATAATATTTAATTGCCTGACTTAAACTATTGAAATTTCTTCTCACTATTATTTGAGCTTGTGAAGGACCAATATCCCCCTCTGCAGAGGTTTCAAAATATTCAGTAGTTTTTACAGCTGCTCCATATATGGTATTTAATTTACCAGATAATACAAATATTTGCCATATAAACAGTATTACTATTATGATTATAAAAATCATAAATACACCAAAGGCTACCCTTAATGCACCAAAATCATTAGCAGCTTGGGCAATTCTAATAGAGGAATCAGTAACTTTATTAACTGATTCAGTTAAATTGTTAAGGTTTTCAGTTTGAAGTAGAATTGATAACATGATTGGGTCAATTTTGTTGAGGTTCTATTTCTATTGGTATTATTGTTTGTATTTCTGAAATTAATTCAATGGTATCTATTGTAAATGGTTTTACATTTATAGGTATATATTTATTCAATAAATTAACAAAAGCATTTTTTACATTATTAATATTACCTTGTTCTTCTATTGCATCATACATACCTTTTGGTATATAAATATGGGCTTTTAATGTAGTGCATGATGTGCAATCCCCATAAGGATATAACCCCTTCCAGTCACCATAATAATCATTATTACCACTATAAGTACTTATTACGTCCTCGAATACAGCGCCTATAAGTCTATAATTGGTACCTGGGTCATTAGGTTTAGATTCATTATATCCGTCCTCGAATAGAATTTCTTCTAATTCAAATCTTACTCCATAAAATCTACCAAGTATTGTATAAAAATCCTGAGTGCACCTTATTTTATATAAAGATACTGCATATTTTAATATACTTCTGGTATCTGCTTTTGGAAATCCCTCTGGGGTATTTAACCAACTAGCTACATTTTCTTTAGTAAAAGGTGTACCTTTTACTAATACCTCATAAGCATACGGTATATAATCAAAATATTCCCAAAAATAATTTAGAAATATATCAGGAGTAACATCTATATCTAGTATATCCATAAAGTTATCTATATCTGGTATAATATCAGTATCTAAATAACTTGAACATACTTCTATAAATCTTTCTAGTATTCCCTTACCATTCTTATCTTTATAGGTATCATAATCCTTATAATAAGCTGGGAATAAATTTGGGAATACCCATTGTTTAAAACTATTAAACGACTTCATTTACTGATAAGGTTATATTTTGATTTTCTATGATTGGGATTTGATATGACAATGGGTATAAATCCTGGTTCATAGGTAATAAATTAAGTTCATACCTATCATTTTCACCATAATCCAAATTTTCTGATGGTTTATTTATAGTGATTTGAAATACTGTTTTAGTTTGGGTTTCTAAATCCAATACATTTATTACCTCCCCATAAGAACCAGTACCTAATATTCTATTATCTGACCCTTCCCCATAAAATTTTTGTATTAAAACATCATAATACTTATTAGCAAAAAATGTATTTACTATAACCAAATATTGTTCTCCAGTACTAACTGGATTTACATTCTGAACAAAATATGAGATATTTAATGGTAAACTTGTATTTTTTTGAGGAACTGGATATGGTAGTTGATATAATCTATTCAATGTAAGATAATCAACCATACTTTGATTATCAACTAGAGCATATATATCTGATAATCTTACTGGTTTGTTTATATCTGAATTATTATAATCATAAGCTGTAGTTAAAGCTTTCTTTACTTGATTTGAAATATCATTAGATTTAAAGGATTTTTTCCCAGTTATGGTCATATCCAAAAATACTTGTGATTTATGGGTGGATAATACTTCTATGCTAGTAGTAATTACTTTACTTTTGGATATTATTTTTTCAACAGAATCTAATAATGCACTAGAAGCTTCCCCTCCACCATCTGGGGTAATATAAATTTCTACATATCTTCCGCAAACATAATTTGCATAAGCTTTATCTACCCCCCCAACCATTTTGGCAATAGCTTCAAAATCTTCTTTAGTAATTGCTACCCCAAGAGTTTTTATTGATAAAGGGATATGGTTTTTTAACATATTAAAAGTTTCATAGTCAGAACCACCAGTAGCTGGGATTACATTATTAATTGTAATCTTATTGTCTATAACTTGAATATCTTGTGGTACAGTAGTAAAATTATTGGTAGCTATATTACCAGCTGAACCATAGGTTAATGAATATGAAGCTTCTATGGTTGCATTATATTCTGGTTTCATACCAAATTGACCATCACCAAATTTTATATATGGTCTAAGTTGTTCATCTACCTCTATCTTATATACCTTATCTCTTGATGAAGAATAAGCAAAGGTATCTACCAAAATCCAGGGTTCATCATTGATATACAGATTCATTGAACCCTCCACATATTTTTGGTCTGAGGGTATATCAGTTATATATATTATGGAATCTGGTGATAATATATTTCCTAATTGGATTCTATCTGGTACCCCAACTGATTTTTGTTGTACTAATGGTACAGTTACATAATAGGAGTCTTTATACCAAATAACAGTTTTTGTGGATATCCAGGTTTTACCATCTGAAGATGAAAATTCAGTATTTAATGGAATTGTTATATCCTGACCAATTGGAGTATTATCATTCTTATATAGAACAACATCTACTGTAGCTGGAATTGCGGATTTAATATGATAATCTACTAGTTTGGCATGTTTATATAAAGAAGAATATCTTCTAGCAGTTGGAAGAAATGCTTCTCTTGCCATATTATCAATATAATAATGAATTACTTCTGCAATAGCTGCAAAAATAGATATTATGATTACAAATATATTCCCTTCACTATAATCAGTTATTTCTGGGATTTGTAATCTTAATTCGGATATTAATTTAGCTTTAATATCATTAAAAGACCTTTGATATGGGTTTAACCAATTATTACTAGTTGACATTGATGGTATTATTTAATGGATTATATTCAAAATTTAATTCACTTATTTGGGTTTGATTCTGGATTGCAAACCTAATTTGTATATGAATTTTATCATATACTCTTTCTGATTGAACATCTATGGCTGTTATCCTTGGTTCCCAGGAAACTATTGAATTTTTCACAAAGGTTTTTATCATGAAGGATAAGGCTTGAGTATTTGGTTCTTCAATACACTCCCATACTCTAGACCCAAAATATTCTTGCCTTATCCTTTGACCTAATTGGTATGTGAAAAGAGAAGTAAGGTTCTGTTTTATAAGATTAATATCCCCTTTTAAATTTCTCCAGGAGATTTTATTTACTATTGTACCATTGGGTTGTACAACCTGTTCTGGACTCCCATTTTCATCTAACACTGTAGTTAATTTTATTGGGAAATATGGGCCAGTTCCTATATAGTTGAGTTGTTCTAGATTCATAATATTAAATTATTAAGATATTGTATTACCAAATGTACCAGTTACTGGACCCATTGAAGTTACTAGACCAGTAGTATATGTAATGGTAGCACTTTTAATAGCATTAATAATGGCATCTGCCAATTTATCTGATACTTTATCTAATGCTCCATCCCTATCATCATCTGCTTGATTCATTACTTCTGTAAAAGCAGATTTTATTTCTGATTTAATTGTTTGTTTTACTAACATAATTTCTATTCCTCTAAATAATTATCAAGTGAATTCTTAATATCAGTAAAAGTTTGTGCATTTATTGGGGTACCAGAAGGACCTACTCCAGTAGTTACTGTTAATTGAAGTATAGCATCTAATATTTGGGTTAATGTTTTCTTTAAACTAAAATCATCACCAAAATTAAATGTAAAACCTTTTTGGGTCATTTTAATACTTGGTCCTTCTAATATTGATATATTTACTTTGGAGTTAGTTTGTATATAAAGCTCCCCATCAATATCTTTTATAAATATCTTGTTACCTTCTGGGGTAACCAATCCTATTGAATTATTATCTTTTAAATCATCTGGGGTTTCTCCAGTTGCCCAACCATGATAAGACCATAATGGTTTAAATGGGTCACCATTTTCAAATTCCACATATACAACTTCTCCAATACGTGGGGTTATTAATTTAATCCCATAATTTATACTACCAAAACTAGTAGATTTTGGTAAAGCTATTACATTTATACCATTTTGTATTGATGGGATATATAGGCTAAGTCTATTCATCCCAGTATCATCTTTATTATTAGTTACAACTCCACGATATACGGAGTAAAATCTACCAATATACTCTACTCCATACCTTTGTATAATTTCAACTAAATTTGACGACATATTTATTAGTTAAAAAATAATGAATTTATCATAAAATCATTTTCACTATCAATTTGTTTTGTTGGATAATCATATTGTACACTAGCTTCAGTTGTATCTACAGTAACTGATATACTACCATCTGGATTTACTTCCCCAATAATATTTTTATTGGGATTATCTTCTGATACCTTTTCTACACTAGCTTCTAGTCCCTCAGATACACTCATATTTCTAATTTGGTCTTTTGTCCAATTTTTTGACCATTTAGAAATTTCACTTTTAATATTTTTCAAAAAATTATGAGTTGATACTTCTGAGCTTACTACTACTCTATTGAGTAATTTATTTTCTTGAACAAATTCTATATCACAAGTATACCCACCCCCTTGGGTTATATTATGAGTTACTTTTTTTGAGTACCATTTACCAGAATACAAACTAGATACATTCTGTATTATAAAATTCATAGATGATTCAATGGTTGGGTCACCTAATACAGTAGCAGAGGCAGTTATTTGATTTGTTGTACTATTTTCCAAATCATTACCCATTGCTACACCACTATCAAGTGCACCTTGATTAATAGCTTTTAAACCATCTACTTGAAAAGTTATTTCATACAAATCATACAATACTTGTTTATTATTTTCTTCAAATTGTGGGATACCCATCTGGATTAATTTTAACCCATAAGGTTCATCATTTGATAATATCAAATCCCTATTTTTTCCTGAATATTCCCATTCTCTTACATAATCTATACCTCCACCACCACTATTTATATCTGGAGCTCTATAATTATCTGACCTAACTAAAAATTGCCTTTTAACTTGTAAATATGGCATTTTATCTACAACCCCATGTAATATATCAGATATTGATTTTTCAGAAGCATTTTCATTAAGTCCATTTTTATGTTCTAACTTGGTTTTAAAGTTTGCTTTAAGTTCTGTTACAAAATCCTGAAGTTCTTTTTGAGTGAATACTACATTATCCCTTGATTTACTAGTACCCTCATCCACACTATTATAATGGGGTATATTCTTATATGGGTTAATATAATCACCTCTTAATTTACCATTAGGCTCTTGAACTACATCCTTAGCTGAATTATTATTTTGAATAAGAGAACCAGTATAATTATCATAGGCATTAAAATAATACCCCATACCAATGGTAGAATAAGTTTGCATAGGAACCAAACTACCTTCATACTCCTTTTTTAAATATAAAACTGATTCTGGGGTATTTACAGCCTGTTCAGATTTAGTTTTAATGGTTTTATCTTCTGGTGATACTTCTGAACCTTTAGTTACAGATACTGTTTTCTTTATAAACTTAGATTCTACTGAAAAATGTAATAATTCCCCATTACCACCATAATATGTATATATTTTAGATATTGGTCTATTGTACTTTCTATTATGAATCTCCAATTTACCATCTCTACCATCCATATAATATGGCCCATTTGGTATATTATTTATCAAATCATGAAATTGGGACCATATATTTTTACTTGTACCTTTAAGTATACGAGAAAAGTTATATTTCTGTTGTATATTTATATACCCAAATTTATTTGGAAATAGTTTAATCATTTCGTCCATTCTATTATATAACTTTTCTCGTTCCTCTTCACTTATATTAGGATTTATTTCAAATAAAACTACTGGTATATAATCTTGATAATTAATGGATTCCTTTTGTTCTAAAAACTTATAAGTGGGGTAATCTGAATTAACTCCTTTTTTACCATTACCTAATACATAATTTCTACCAACTACACCAGATTTAGATACAGTTTCATAATCTGATACTTGACTTGGGTCTACTACTTTATAAAATTTTTTGACTTCTATAACATCCTGACTTTTATAATCATTTATGGTAAAACTTTGGTCATTTGGTAAACCAGATACTAAACATTTAACATATTCAGAGAATAAATAACCCTCAGAATTATTTTTATAGTAATTTGATGGTGTATTTTTTAACATTATGGAAGAATCAGCTATATCTAAATCTATCTCTACACCATTACTAGTAAATTCAACTTTTACTCCTATTATGATAACTTTTCTTACTGGTCCACAAAAAATGGAGGATTCTGATAATACCCAACCCCATTGTAACCTTAACCCCATTTGATAACCAAGAGCTGATAATGATATTAAATCTGGGTTATTACATATAATATGGATATTACCATTATCTTCTCGTTCCTCATCATATACATAGGTAAATGATGTAATTAGGTCTCCAATTGGTAAACCACTAACTGGGTCTATAATTGGGTTACCCTTACTATCAAATACAGATATATATGGAGTACCAGTACCATTTAATAAAATATTTTCACTATCTTCCATGATAATCTAAATTGATGGTATATAAATTTCCATACCCTCTTCTAATTCAGTAAATGGATTAAATATACTGTTAATATCAGCTATATAAACCCAATAACCAGAATCACCATAATATTGAAAAGCTATACTTTGTATAGTTTCCCCTTCTTTTACTGTATGTACTACAGTATTTTTTACTCTTTTATTTGAATTCCTCTCTAATATAATATCACCATTATCAAATAATATGGCTACTGAATCAGAATATGGATTAAAATCTGCCATAATTAAAAGGGTTTTAATTCTGTTGGAATAGTAGTTTTTGGTATATTATTAAAAGTAGGTATATTACCAGATATTGGTATTGGTATACCCATAATTTCATCTGAATTTACTTTTTGTAGTTTTTCTGGTGAACATATATCAGCATGAGTAAGGTTTTTATTAGTTACCCTTTTAAATACTAATGTTTGAGTTGCTAAACTTGGTAATAATCCAAGATTTATTGATTTATTTATACTATTTATAAAATCACCCTTAACATTATAGAAATTACTATTATACCTATCTTGAAAATTATTTAATCTATAGCTTGCAGAATAAAGAATAAATAAATCATTATCAAATATACCAGAAGAACCCCAAGAAATTTTTAAAGTTGGGGGTGATTGTCTATACCCATTTGCTTTGGACCAAGATTCTAACAACCTACATTTAGTTAAAATATCCTCCCTATTATTTGGGTCACTAGAATACCATGATACATCAAATGATATTGTATCTTCACCACCAGTATAAACCATAAATGGGTTATTTCTACCCATGGATTTTACTGCTACCCAACTTGTTTGAGTATCTACTGATATTTCATTTGGTCTATTCTGAATAACAATAGATACTGGGGGACTTATATTATCATTTATTATAATGATATTATTTTTGGGTATTGGAGATTTTCTAAAAAAATCCCTTGCACTTTGTTCTAATTGGGTAGATAATATACCTGGATTGGATTTACTATTATTGATTTTTAATTGTGTATTTACTAGTGAATTTTTATCTGGGGTAGTTAATCTTCTTAACCTAGTTTCCCCATTTTTACTAGTAGATGAAGTTGGCCTAGCTGTTTGTAAACCTATACCAAAGGTATCTTTTATATCCCTTATTACCCCACCAAGTTCATATTCTAGAAAATTTATCTTTGGGAGCTTAGGGTTTGCCCTATTAGTAAGTAATGTAGCTCTAAGAGCTTTGTTATCTAATGGGCCTAAACCATTATTTGTAATACCAGCAATAGCATTATTTATTTTGGCAGATAATTTATTTCTTGCTGAATCAACTATATTGTGTACTAAACTAGCCATAAATCAATTAATTTACCCAACTTTTATACCATTTGTTTGATTTGAATCATCATTCAAATCCACAATTTTTCTAGTAATTTCCTTACCATTCAAATCTTCTAACCTAAGGGTTAAAGTTTGATTACTTGATTTCTTATTGAATTTTTCTATGGATTCTCTCAACAATCTTACTTCACCAGCTAAATCCAAACTTTTACCAGATGCCAACCTTTCTTGTTCTGTAGCATATCTACCAGCTAGAGTATTTACAGAATAGGTATTTTTCTTTACTTCTTCAGTATTCCCCTTTATGGCATTAGCAACCATTTTAATTAATGGCCATATTATGGTAAGACCAAGACTAACTAAACTTAATACACCAAATAACCTTGAACCAAGACCTAATAATTTTCCCCAAGTAGATTGGGTACCAGTTGTTGTAGCACCAACTGGAGTTCCAAAAAATCCACTAACAACTTGTTTACCAGTACCATGGGTTTCTGTATACCTAATAGCATCCCTTTCTTTCATAAAAGTTCCTTTACCTAACCCAGTAACTGATTGGTCATGAGACCTCCATCTTTTGGTTCTTTGGTCATATACTACACCACCAACTGGAGTTCCAAGATGTTTAGCCATAGAAGCATAATATGGTAACCCATAAGTAGTTTGAGCATTTAATAACCCTTGTAATCTCATATAATTCTGTAAATCAAAGGTAGCTCCTTGCCAACCACCTCTGATTAACCTGAACATATTAGTAAATCCAATCTGGGTATCACTCCTTAATAACCTCCATTTGGTAATTAGTTGAAGTACCTTGGTTCCAACTAATCCAATAAATGTGGATAATACAAATACTTGGGAAGCAAAAGCCCCAACTGGGGTAGTTACAAATTCCCTTATTGCTTCTATAATTTGGGATAAGGTATTTAATATTGGCATTAACGCTGGAGCAATTTGTTCTGTAAATGCTACCTTTAAATTTTCCCATGCAGATGATACCTTATCTATGGAACCTGCTAGAGTATTCATTCTTTTATCAACAATAGATTTTGCAAATCCTGCTGAATTATTCTGGATTTGGTCTAATAGATTCCTATATCCTTCTAGGTCATTCATAATAGCATTTGCTGCTCTTTGACCTCTGATACCAAATATAGCACCAATAGCTTTACTTCTATCAGTTGATGGTAACATCTCAACCCCTTTACTTATCTTCTCCATGATGTCACCAAAGTCTATAAGGTCTCCCTTAGCATCTACAAAGTCCTGTTGGGATAATCCCATTCTCTGTAAAAATGAATAGGCATCAGTTTTGGGATTAAAGGCTTTTATAAGGTATCTTGCCATATTACCTAATGATGTACCAGCCATTGAACCCTGTATACCAGCATTACCAAGAGTACCAATCATTGCAGCTACTTCTGGAAGTTCTTTCTTTAAAATAACCATATCAGCTGCAGAATATTTAATTGACTCTGCCAAATCTGTCATAGATATATTTGCAGAAAGTGTTGCTTTAGTTAACTGGTCACCAACTAATTCTGAAGCACCATTACCTACGATTTTAAAGGTCTTCATAACATTGGTAATTAAGTCTGCAGCTCCCCCTTTACCACCAAGTTCCATACTAGTGGCATTAGCTACATAAGCTGCACCCTTAATCATATCATTAACTTGCTCAACTGTATTACCAGCCATTGCTAAATACTTCATACCAGAAGCAATATCTTGGGAACCAAACATGGTTTCAAGACCCAAGGATTGAGCAGTTTCTGATAGCATTTGTAATTGCTCTCTGGTAGAACCAGTAATAGCTGATACAGTAGTCATGGTGTCAATAAATTCAGCACCTTGTAATACTGTGTTAGTTATTCCAGTAGCAACATTTAAAAATCCATCATATACATTGCCAAGAATACCTTCTGCAGTTTGAAGATTTGCTGTTACTGCTTCCTTAGCTTCATTATGAAGTTTTCTAATTGCAGCAGAGGCATCTTTAGCTTGATTGGAGAATCTATCTTGAAGTACTAAAGCAATACCTATTTCCAAGGAATTACCTCTTAGACTTCCACTGGTGACATAAGCCATGATATTGGGGGTTATTTTTATTTAGAGAACTAAAATAATCAGACGCCAGTTTTAATAACTTTAACCGACGTCTGATTGGTAAATATAACAATTCAGTAAAACTGATTCTTATTTTTGCTTGATGTAAATAAAAGAAATCTTTCTCTAAATCTCCCCCGGATAGAAAAAATCCTTGACAGCCATGATATTAATATCAGCTGACATACCATTATGGGGATTGATTAGAGTACAAATCCCAGAAAATTCTGGGTCTATAGCTTTTACATTAGTTCTTATCTCTCTCATATCCTTCATTGAGAATAAATGGAAAGAAGATACCTTTTCCCATTTTCCATCTACTAATAGGCATAAATTCCTTGCTACTAGAGCTTTGTTTTGGGTTCTTTGTTCTAATGGTAAATTAACTAAATAAGATTCACTAGCTCCAGTTAATAAATCAAATTTAACCTCTTTACCAGATGATAATGAGAAAGCTATATCTTTGGTTTTATCCTTTAAAGGATATGGTTTTATAGCATTTGGTTTACTAGCCAAAGTATCATCATCAATTTCCTTTGAATAATCAAATAAGTATTCATCCAATGGTTGGCAATAAGTACTTTTTCCACCACCATCAGGACCCCAATCATATTCAAACTCTAAATCTTCCCCATTAGATAAAATCCTGGATTTTATTAGAATTGCATATCTATCCAAGGAAGGCATCATATGAGCTTGTTCTACTGTTAATTTTCTATTTGATGTAGAGTTGGTATCAATTACTATACCAGCTATAAATCTTGAAATATTTATTAATGTTGAAGCTTCTGATGGATTTGATAAAATATCATCATCTGCCCCATTTTGTTCCCTAATGGTATATTCAAAACCAGAAGGTGCTGTAAATGTTACACTGTAACCTGTTAATTCTTCTTTTTCCATGTTGTGTTGAGTTTAAATGGTTATAAAAAAACAAAGGGAGAACCCAATAATATATGAGCCCTCCCTTTTTCATAAAAGCAATATTATAATTTATCACAAGTACCTACTGAGAACTCTATTTCTTCAATTGAATTATCAGAACTCATACGGTCTAATTCTTGCCCATTTACTCTAGTGGGCCATACTTCAGTTAATACCCATTTATTTAGAACTGATACTCCATCTTCTGCTAATTCTTTTACAATTACGGTTTGCCAATATTGGCTAGGAGTTAAACCACCACCATTAATCATATCCTGAACTGAGAATAACCAATCCCAGAACCAGGTATCGGAACCAGAAGTTGTTTCAAGTTTTTGGGCAGTCATGGTACCAACTGAAATTCTACCACCAGTTTTAACTGAACGGTTTACATCCCCATGTTCTACTTCCTCTATTGTAATCTCTGGTAAAGTTACATTTTGAAAAAGATAAGCATTTATTGGATGTGAAGGAAATTCTATGGACCATAAAAATTTCTTTCTTGGATTTTTTACTTGAGCTGGCATAATCTTATATCTTTAATAAATTTACTCTGCTGATATGTTTACATCTTTTGATACAGAATCAATTACAATATCCATGGTTACTTCTTGCAAAGGAACAATTTCTTTGTATTTCAATACTATATGATATTTTCCTTGTCTTACATCAGCTTCATTGTTTACTACCAAATCATCATAGGATTGTGCATCTTGGTCACCCATCCATGTATATTCAGTAATAGCAGTACCAATTAAGTCATCAAGAATTTTCTTGGCTTCATAATATATACTTTGCCAAGTAGACCAGGTATTTGGTTCTTCCAAATAACTTTCAAGAATGGGTCTTAGATTCTTTTTGAGATAAAGATTCAACCTTACAATTGAAAGGAATTTTTCTGAATCTGATTTGGGGTTTGAAGTAAATCCATGCCAAAGCATAGTTCTTTTTCCTTGGGTTCTAGTATCTTTTATTACAAAAAGATTGCAATACCATTCTGCTAATTTTTGAAGTTCTTCTATTTTACTGGGACCACCCAAATTTTCAGTTACAGGACCCAATGCAGAAGCAATTACCCCTCTATTCATACCAGAGAATGAATACCAAGGACCATATTGAGAAGCAGAAGCATCACCCAACCCAATTACTGAACCAAGAAGGTCACAATTTTGTAAAGCCCCATTTGCATCATAATATTTAGTACCACCAGCAAAATATGCAATATTTTTAGCATATCCAATTTGTGGTACTAAAGTTTCTAATTGATTTATAATACCATCAGGAGTTTGTACTTTTCCTTCTGAATCATATTTGGGAACTTCCACATATAATACAGTTTCAAAATTTGCAACTACATCTTTTGCAATTTCTACATAAGCAGTTTTCCAACCATTGGGGTCTGGGTCTACTCCAGGTCCAGGTTCTTTTGCTTTTACCATATCATTTTGGTGAATATGAGAAGCTATTAATTGGTAACCATCTGAATAACTTTTTAAAGCTTCATAAGCTTCAACCCAAGTATCAGCACTTGATTTACCACCATTATCACCTTCATTTATAATTACTATGGGTGATGATGCAGTAGTTATTGCAACATTATCAAATAATACTGAACCTTGCCAATTAGAATAACTAGCAAGTGTAGAAACTACCCCATTTATACCTTGGGCTTTTAGCTTATTATTAAACTCATCATCAAATGATGCTGTTGATTCATCTGAAGCTAGAGATAACTCAATATTGGGTGTATTATTTATAAAGTCCTGTAAAACTTGGGATTCTACAAATACACTTGATGAACCAGCTTTTGAACCAGAGAAAAATTGGTTAGTAGCCATGATATCCTCAGCAGCTATTTGCATTTGATAATCATGTTCACCCTCTGGGTCATTATCAATTTTTGTATAGGTTTTAAATTGTTGAAAATAAATTTTTGTAGTAGGACCTTCTTGAGCATAAAATCTACCATAAAAATTTCTATTCAAACCATAACCTGTATCATCAAGAATTGGACTACCAGCTTCTTTGGTATTTATATTCAATATCATTGATATTGTATCAGTACTGTTTGGGTCATTCAATTTGATTGTAATTTTGGTTTGTGAACCAGTAGTACCTTCTCCAGTAGTAGAACTAAAAGTATAGGTTTTAGCTTGTCCTTTTGCTACAGTAGTTTCTGCACCAGCTACTCTTGATATCCTAATTTTTGAACCTATTTCAAAGGCTTTCATAATATTTGAAATAGAACCATCAGGAACTATTTCTTCCCCATATACTCTTTGGAATTGGGTATAGGTTGAAAAAACCTCATCTGGTTGATTAAAAGGACCCTTAGTAGTACGAGCCATTACATGGGATACCCCTAATAACGGTACAGATTGCTGTACATTGTTGTTTTGAAAGTTGAATTCAACTCTAGGTGTATTAGGCATACTTTTTATATTTTGGGATTAATAATTTTCTTATTTTGAAACTTCTATTAGATTATATCCATAATTCTCTAATAGAAGTGTTATATCTGTAATAGGTACAAGGTCTGCTTTTTCTGTAGTTTCATTTATTACACAATCCTGAATAATGAATTGGTAAACTTTTTCTAATAACCCAAAATCTAAATTAGGGGTATCAAAGAAGTTTACCAATTCCAAAAATATATTACCAGAAAATAAAAATTCATCTACATTATAAGGTTTTAAATAACCCCTTTGTGGGATACTGTAAAACATTACCTGATGTAATAATCTTAGGTCTTCTTGGTTATTAGCTATTAGATGTATATCTATAAATTGGTCTATGGTTTCGTATGGTTCTTCCGTTGCTGTAAATCCTATTCCTTCCTCTTTTTGTATAAGTAACTTGGGTAAACCAATTCCACCAGGGTAAAAACCCCTTGCATTAACTACTATCCTTGGGGTAAGTTTCTTATCCTTGGATTGATTATTCCCAGTACCAAATACCCAAATATATTTATTTAATTTATCCATGTCTTCTTTAAACCTTTTTTGGTTTTCAATACTTATGGGTAAATAATTATTTGGGTCTAGTGAATATCCAAGTTTTATAGAAGCATTAAGCAAGGCTTGATATATTGACCTTTCTATGATTTCTTGTGAATTTATCATATTTATTACCTCCATTTAACTTGGTTGGCTCTTATACCAAAACCATATAATTGTTTTCTGATATTTTTTATAATCATGGACCTTAATTTTTCTTTACCACCAACTGCTTTTATTGATGGATTCCATAATGGTCTTGGTGGTATGGTACCATTGGATTTCCCACCACCCTTACCACCAGTTCCATATTCAAGGATTTTTGCTAATTCTCCAAGAGTTATACCACCTGATGATGACCTTCCTTTTGACCTTGGTAATCCAACAAGTGTTTTATCCTTGTATTTAAATAATCCTATTGCCCTATAATAAGTACCAGTAAGGTAATAAATTGGGTGTTCCCCATATTTTTTTGTAGTGATAGGACTATGAGGTTCCCAATTTATACCTGTACCTTTTGGTGGAGTTCCAGTAGCTATGGAGAATAATACAATCTTTAATAAATCCTTTGAAAATTTATTTACTGCTATATCATACCCTTTTTTAATACTGGGTCCAAGATTATCAACTAATTCTATGGCTTTATGCCAATCACCATATAATTTTATTTCTATTGGAAGGTTACCAATTGAAGGTATTGATAAATGTGGTATTTTTTTAGCCATAGAAGAGTTTTACTTTTAATGCTTATATAAAAACCTAGCAACTAAATATCCAGCTACTAGAGAACAAGTTGACCATAATATAAGTAATAATGATTCCCATATTGGGAGATACTTCCAAAGGAATGCAATTACTATAAACATGGCTATTAAATAGACAATTAACCAAAAATATGGTGATTTAATCCACTTTTTCATAAGTTATAATATATTTTGGTTATAAACCCACTCCATTACTTCTTTGTTAGGATTAAGTAATAATACAGTACCAATAATGATTAATTCAAAACCAGTCATACCATTACCATTTTCACTTTTTACTAGACTTACTTGATATCTTACCAAACATCTATTTAAACTTGAAACCATCATTTCTATTTCGGTAAGATTACCATATATACCACTTATTTTATTGGGGGTACTCCATTCAACTATTCCACCCACTCCATTACTTCTTGGAATATATATTACTGAATCCTGGAGCGAACCCAGGTTCTCTCCCCAATTAGTGATATTAAGTATTATGGTTTTAATTGATGAATTATCTATAAAATTTACATTATTACCAGTTAATGTAACACTAGCAATAGTACTATTAATTAAGTTATAACTTGATAAAGCTTTATAAATCCTTGATATTGAAAGTATTGATGAGTTAACATTTGATAATTGATTTAAAGCCTTTTTTGCATCACCCATAGCTTCAACTGCTTTATTATTAGCATTGTTAGCTAATTCATAAGCTGAAAGAGCATCATTTTTATTCTGTGTAATTCTACCATCTAATTGGGTATACCAACTAGCTTTGGTTCCAAGAACATTAACAATGTCCATTAAGGTTACACAATTAGCTGCAGACACTTGAATTTTTTCAGTACCTGTTGGGGTTACTTGATTAAATGTTGATATGTCTTTAAATTCTGGCATAATATTTTATTTTTTATGGTTAATATATATAAGAAGCTTTATTATCATCATATATACTCACATTACTATCAAATGTGGCTACTATATTATTATCTGTTTGTTGTAATACTTGTAAATAAGCTATTGGTTGATTATTATCAACTTTTTCTGATATTCCTTTGAACCCAATAACTTTTACTCTTTGAATACCCATGGTATTTTTATCTGATGTAACCAGTATTTGGTTATTTTCCTGTATTTTAGAAAAATCAAGATAAAAATATTGATTGGTACCATCCCCCCATGGTATTGATATTTTTAATTCCATAATATTAGGATTGTTTTACATATTGGGAAGAAATATTGGAATATAAGGATTTTTGATTATCAAATGTGGCTACTACTCTTGTATTATCTATTGTTTGAGTAACTAGAAGTGAAAATTTTACTTGACTAGTTGGTTCCACATTTGGTGTATTAGTTTGTATAGTTACAATTAAATCTCTGGGATTTGAACCAGTATTATAATCAGATGTTATGTTTATAACTTGGGATTTTTCATTATTATCATAACTAACATAAAGTTTATCACCAGAACCATCATTCCATGGTATCTCAGCAATTATGTTTGTTTTACTTTCTGGCATAACTTATTAAATTGATAAAATCCAGGTGGGAATCCCACCTGGATTGGTTTACTAATAAACTTCTTAAGATACAGTGAATGTTGTATTGGTAGTAACTTGTACAGATACCTCTGAACCATCTTGGGGAACATCGATAGATGTAGGACTTACTCCCAAAGTTGGATCACCAGCAGTTTGATTAAGAGTTATTGTTGCAGTAACTCCAGAACCACCAGCACCTTGTACAGTAATCTGTTGAGTTTTTTCATCTACAGTTTCATTCTCTACTGCATTTATGGTAAGTGTAAATGTAAAAGAAGCTTGTGCACCTGGGTCATCAGATATCTCAACTCCATTAATTGTATTGGAACCATTAGCTTGGTATTCAACAGAAGATATATCTTCTGTAATAATAGTTCCTGAACCTTTTGTAAAGGTTAACTTTGAGGAGTTAGATGTACCAGTAATAGTTACTACTCCACCTGTTTTATCAACAGCTTGAGAAGCACCATTATCAAATTTAACAAATTCTGCAGCAGGTAAATGATTTGCTGTGAATTTTTTAGATTGGGATACACCAGGAGCAGTTACTGTAAATTCTGCTGTTTGTTTTACACGATTACCCCTATTAGGTACTTGGGCTTTTACTTTTAATTCAGTATTACCTGAACCAGTACTTGGATTTACTACAATGCCATTTTTTGTAATATCAGCCATTGTTTTTTTTTTTTTAGTTAATCACTCTATTGTAAATGTAGTATTAGTATATACTGTATTAGTATCTTGATATTGATTTTTTTCAGATAAGTATACATTCAATTTTTCTAAGGATAATCTTGAGTCATCATTATTCTTTGACCATACAATTATACCATTAAAAATTACCCTATTTATATCTCTACCATTGAATATAATCCTATTTATATTCCTACCATTAAAGGATAAAATTGGATTAGCCATAACTAATTTTCTTTAATTTGGATTCCATATTTTTCTGAAGCTAATACTTTTCCAGAATCCAATTTGATTAAACTGAATATTATTTCAGTATACCCAGATTCATTAAATACTAGCTTATATGGAATTTCCATGATATTATTGGATTCTAAATTAAATCCTACTTTTGAATCACCAAAGAAATAATTGTTGTTGGCATTTATCTGATTTCCATTAACCTCTTTTATATTAAGGTTAATTTCATTTGGATATTCATTCTTTAAAAGAATTCTTACCCTTCCAATTTTATCAGTAGTATAATTTGCTAGAGTTAAATTAACCAAAACTCCTTTATTCTTAATTGGAATTTCTAAAAACTCTGCTATAATAGATATTGTTTTTTTTTCTACTGACCTTGCCAACATCATTGATATTGGTTCATACTCAAAATATAATATATTATCTTGTTGGTCTGGGGCTGATTCAGTTACTACTATTGCCTTTACCATATCAGATATAACTGCATTTGTTGGTAAATTAGCATTTTGTTTCTGACTTCCTCCTACTCCAATAATAAGTTGGGACATTTTTTTTTTTTATTTAATACCCATATTGAAGTTGATTTTCTTGGGCACCTTGAATTTCAGATATAATTTCTGGATTCCAACCAGGGTATACTTTAGTTTCTATAAACTCTTCATTACCAGCAGGTTTAACTGTTAATGTTAAAGTATCATCAGTTAAATTCTTTATAAGAAATACCTCCTTTGGTGAACCAAGTTTAAAATTACCACTTGGTATATTACCAATTACACTAACTTGAAGACTTAGTGTTATACTTTTTCTACCTTGATTTTTCATTGAATTATCGTACTGGTTAATTGGTTACTAGTGGTATCAAATTGCAATACTTGAAAGGGACTTATCCTTTCTTATATTTAGAAAATATAAAATACTAGTAGTTGAATCAGCAGTTTTATTAAATTCCACTAAACCATTAGTACCTTTAACTATAATCTCCCCACATTCTTTTATATTTGATATTAATACATCATCAGATATAGTGGTATCTATAATATTAGGTTCTATGGTTATAGAAAATGGCATATTTGGTTTAATATAATCTGAATTATTGGATACTGCACCATCAGCTGAAATATCATAAAATACTTCATTACCATAAGCAGTAGTTATATGGGCAAACCCACCATTAGAGGAATTATAAGTACCAACCCCAAACCCATAATCAATTTGAGTAAAGAAGTGACCACCTATTGATAAGTTTTTCTTATTTTTGGACTTTACTTCATCTGAATCCCCTATTTCTAATGGTATATATGGTAATATTTGATTAAGGTTATAAATGGTATATAATGTTATATTACCATTATTAAAATCAACATTAAATACCAATATTGAATTTTCTGATGGACTTGTTATATACCCATTACAATAAGTACCTATAAGATTATATTCTATACCCTCTAAAGTACCTATTAACTTTACTGATACACATTTTTCGAAAAGTATATTTGCAGCTAGATTTAAGTTATTGGATAACTCTGTTGGGTCTTCTGTTATCCTAAAAATATAATTATCTGGAATATTACTTCCCCCACTACCAGTATTGGTGGATTTTATATTTTTACCCCCTATTACTATGGTTGTACTCATCTATATTATATTTTTCTTGCAATTCCAATGCTTCTTGTTCTGGCAATTCCATATATAAATCCAGATTATAATCATCTGGTATAAATAATTCCCCTGCTATTATTACTCCATTTGTAAAATCCTTGTTCACAAATAGGAATCCTTCTTTTGATACTAAATGTTTCATGATGTCACCTATTTACTACCCAATTTTTATCAGTTGCTATCTTTATATCTTCTTCTGTTAATTCTTGTGCACCAGTTGTCCCTATTAAAGACATAGTTCTAATTGGTTGTCCAGTAAAATCTGGTAATTGATTAAATATATCTACTAATGCTTCTCTACTTATTATACAATAAACAATTGACAGTACATTATTATATGAATTATTCCATACAAATTTGGATTCCTTACTAAACTTTATACCCTTAAAAGCTGAGTATGAAATACCAAAATCTAATAATTTACAATCTGGTATATCAAATACAAAGTCTGGGATATTAAAATATTTAATCTGGTTAATATGCGTCCCTCTCTCTGATAAACTACCAAAATCTTTTGGGATAAAAAGTTCCTGTAAACTAACAAGTGAATTTAAGAAATACCCAGCATTGTAAATATATGGCATTGATGGGGGATATATTACTTTCCTTAACCTTATGGAATTATTTAAATTATCATACACAGAATCTCCTAAGAATGGCTCTTGTGGATAAATAAGTTCTTCTACCATAAAAGAATAATACCCTAATTGGACAATAGAACCAACATGGGGAGCGGGATAATTAGACCTTCTTGTAAATTTCAATTTTGAGAAATCACATATCTTCCAATCTCCCTTTATAGACCTGCATGTATTAGAAAAAGGAATAAGACTTCCTTCTACTATATTCATTTTCTGAAGTTTAAGGAACCCATATAATCCTGAACCAATTTGGAAAATGTAATTCCCATTGATATGGTCTTCTGGAAAATATTCAATGGTTATGGGGTCATCTAGTATAAACCCTCTAAATTTTGGAAAGAAGTTACCACCTATTTCAATAAAACTATACAGATATTTCCCTTTTATTTTTATACCTAAAAGATTTGTACCATTTGAATATATTAGTACTAAGGGGACTCTTTTTATACTATATCTCTTTTCTGTAAATATCTTATCCCCTATTGAGAGAAAAGTTAGAGAATCATTAACTAACCTCATTCCTTCATAATAGGTTGAGATAAAAGAATAAATTGAGTATGAAAAAATATCCTTTTTATCAAGATTTTCTGATATAGTTGTTCTAACTACCCAAAATTTTCTCCCCTGTGAATCTATACCAGTTTCTTTATAATCTTTTAAAAATATAACATCAATATATGAATTTAATGTGATAGGAGTTACAAGTTCTTCACCAATATAATGCCTTAATTGAGAATTAATATAGGAATACCCAATAACTAATATAGTAGGCATATTAGGATATTCCGTTATTATAGCATTTACAAATTTATCCTCTACATTATATACATATTCCCTCCATGCAGGGTCTATGACTTGTTCTACTTCATTTGGTTCTTGAACAATAGCCGGAACTAATACCTCTTCTTCTACAGAAATTGGGTTTGAAGGATAAAGTACTTGCTCCTCTATTATTGGTACATCTGGAACTAATACCTCTTCTTCTATAATAATATTCATGATACAATTTCTATATTGGTATATTCAGTTTTATCTCCATAATCCCAAATCCCATCATTAAAATCAGAATCTGGAGTATTGAATGCTCTAGTTACCCTTAATATCCCACATTGAAAGGTATTGGAATTTACAATTACTATAATATAGTTATTCTCAATCTTATGATTTACTCTTGTAGTACCATCATAACTAGCAACCAACTGGTTATCCTTTGCATCTTTATAAGTAAATTTAAACTGTATATCTTTTGGGTCAATCAATACTTTTTTGGTCTCCCCATTTTCTTCTTGTTTTGCATATAAACCTACTTTAATTTTAAAATCTGCCCAAAATGGTTGTTGTACTACTTGATTTTCCATATCAAATTATTTCATAAACTTTTCTACCATTTGTATTCCTTATTATGGATTGTTTTCCAGAACTTATTATGGTAGTATCTGATACATAAGATTGTAAAATATCTTCATTCTCTTGTGGGTCTTCTCTATCTAATATGATAAAGAATAAAAGAGCTTCATCTGATGCTTGTGCAACTTGGGTATCTCCAGATGGTTTATATACTTTCCCATTTAATACAAACCTATCTTCGGACCAATTAAAATCCCAATACCCATATTTGTTTAATAAGTTGTTTTCCCTTAAAAGGTTAGCAGAAATATATAAAACCAAATTACCATTATCTAGTTCCCCTGAAATGGAATTTCTTCCAGATGATGCCCAGGTTTTAATAAAATTATATTGGAATAACCCCTCTAACTGATAAGGTACATATTTAACTCCAACATCTTCACCAAAAGCCAATGGTTGGTTTATTTTCCTTAACCATAGAAATGGTTGTTTACCAGCATCTACATCTATGAAGTTATTTATTATTGATTTATATTTATCCCAATCCCTTTGGGACATTCTGCTAATTTTTGGCATATTACCTTAATACTTCTAATGGGTCTGGACCATCCAATAATCTTGGTTTCCTTCTGTTTACCACTCTTGGTACTACAACCCTAGTTTGGTTTTCACAAATTGGTAGATATATATCTAACCTTCCTGCTAGCATACATAAATTTTGTTTTAATATATCTATAAAACCCCCTGGTTGGGTTGCTTTAGTTATATTTGATATAAAATCTTTTTCAGATTCTGTATCATTAAAATATTCCACTTCTGTTGGTCCAGTTACAATCTTTTTTATTGAACCCCCAGATGCAGAAGATGTATCTGATGAGGAACCAGAACTCTGGGAAGAATATCCCCCACCACATTCTGAACCTTGTGAATTATCTTTTATAATGGTTTGAGAAGTAGCATTGATTACATTTTGAATATTTAATATCATATAATCATAGGCAGCCAATTCCATTATTAATTGATTTTCTAGAGCTTCATAATAAAGTTCATTATTAAAATCTTCTACTGGAATTTCATGATTTACTAGTGGCTGAATATATAATTGCCATTTCTCAATGAATTGTTGTTTAACACTTGAAGGTACCTTTCCAAATATTGAATAAGGTATATAAGTATTAATCAACACATATATACTGTTTGATAAATGGGTTTTTACTTTATCAGATATCAAAACAGTTTTTGTTACCTTTTCTACTGGTCTATTATTGGAATCAACAATTGACATTGAAACCCTATAAAAACCCATTTTCTGATATTCATGTGTAGGGTTCAATTCAGTTGAAGTTTCCCCATCACCAAAGTCCCAGGAGTAGGTATACTCATCTGGGACTTCATATGATAGGTTTGTAAAATTTGATTTTAACCCTACAGTGTTGAATATAAAATCAACTACCATAGTTTATTTTTTTTAATCTTCTAAAGATTCATCTTCTTCATCTTCCATTAAAGCCTCAACAATAGATAGTTTAGTATCTTCATCTGTTACTTCAATATCGGAAGAAGCTGCCATTGTTTTTAAGGTTTCCAAATTGAAAGCTTTTGCAATTTTTTCATTGGTCATACCAGATTCCACCATTTCTTTGAATTTTTCAAAAGCTTTCTTACTATCAACCTTTACATCTTTTTTAATTTCTTTTTCAATATTTTCATTGGTAATTACCAAATGACCACCATTGATAGCAGAACGGATTCTTTTTGAATTATACTGTTGAACTGTTAGTTCTTTTATTTCACCTTTTTTAATGGTGATACCAGTAGATTGGTCATGAAATATATAAGCTTTTGAACCTACTTTTACTTTTGTACCCATAATTGATTTGATTTTGTTGAAAAATATGATACCTGATACCCAATTTTATTTACGGAATACCAGGTATCTTTTTAATTGATTATAAAAAAAATTACTGTTCAATGTTTACAGTGATATAGGGGTCAATATTCATCCATTCAGGGAATCCATTTGTACTAAATTCCTTAGTAGAATCAATCAATATTGAAGCATCTCTGTACATCTTAGAGAAACCAGTAGTAATTGTAGCATATACAGCTTCAGTTTGATTAGATACAATCTTTTCAGATTCAATCATCAACTGACGAGCTGTGAGCTTAATTAATGCAGAACGAGGGTCTACCAATAATACATTGTTTTCAGGTACCCCAGGATGAATATAGAAATCAGAGCTGCTGGGAACAGGAGTTTTCAAATTCATTGTGAATTGGGGTTGACCATACATTCTGATTTTGAATTCTGGAAGGTCAAGAATATCAATTGCTGCTGACTCATCCCCAATCAAAGTACGGAATACTCTACCAAGACGAGAACCACGAACCCAAGTTCTAAGAAGGTCTTTATATGTAATACCTTCTGCAGTGGTATTTACCCCAATTACTGGTGCAGATTCAGAACCATCAGCTTGATTACCATTAATCAATACATCCATAGCCAAAGTATCAAGGGCATAACCCAATTGAATACCAAAGTCACGAATGAAAATTGCCATTACATCAAGTGATACATAATTCTTAACCTCTTCAGTAATTTTAAAACCTTTACCTATTTTGAAAAGTCTTACTGATTTTTGACCAAAGCTTACATCTCCAAGTGGGATAGTTTCAGCTTCATTAACTCTTGCAGGTGCAGCATCTGAAGGGTTAATTATGGGCATGATTGCTTGAAGCCCATTGATTGGTTGGTCAGAAGAAATAATATTGGGATAGAAAGGTGCTTCCTTAATACCCAAATAAATGGCATCACGGATAATTTCGGGAACAATCCAACGGATATTTGGGTCTGGCATTGTAAAGATATTCTGCATTGTATCTTTTTTGGGATTAATGCCAATCTTATCATAATAATCCTGAATTGACAATCCATAACGGTTTGTTACCAATTCACTAAGTGAAATATCAATGGGTCTTTGATTTTGGTGACCAGCACGGGTAGCATCCAAAAGTTGTACAATTGACCTCAACTCTTTGGTGAAGTCCTGTGCTTTCATTTTAGTTACGTCTTCCATATTACTTTTTAATATTTTTTATCGAACCATTACTGCAATTAAATCATTGATAGCTGCTGCAGTATTTAAATTAACAAATTTGGGATTATTTGTTGTTGAAGCTACTTCATCATCTAACATATATGTAACATATATGCTATCTTCATCAAGTTTATTGGGAAGTACAGCACCACAGGTATTCATTACTTCACCAGCTACTCCATATACAATGGCAAATGCTTCTACCATTACTGTTACTTCAGGAATTTTTTCCCCAACAGGATAAGCAGGATATTGAGTATCAGTAACAGCAATACCCAAATAAATACCAGTACCAAAATAAGCTTGAATAGTACCATCAGTATTCAACTGTACTGGTTGACCTTGAAGTATAACCTCATCTTTTTTTACAGGGAATGCCTGATGTAATTTATGAGATTCACTTTTATAAATTACTGTTTGTTTTGTTTTACTCCCAACAGCAGTCATTGCTTCGGGATTTACATAGGGCATCATAATCTTCTTATATTATTTTAATTTAGAATCAGCTATATTTTTGATAGTAGAATTTAAATCTTCAGAATTTTTAGTTTCTTCTATAGATTTATCATCTTTTGTTACTGAGGAAGCTCTGCTTACATTTTTAGAACCACATTCTTTACAAACAATGGGGAATTTTTCTTCTAATTGTAAATCATAGGTTTTGGTAAGTGATATAAGAGTCTCAATACTTGTAGTATTGGATTCCAATAAAGAGATAATATTTTCATCTACTTTATCTTCACCAACAAGCTTTTTATAGGAGGAAATTGCATTATTTCTTACCTCAGTTAAATAATTAGTACCAATAGTAACCATCAATTTATTTGATTCAATGGTTTCTTTTAAGGTATTTATTTCACCATTTAATTTATCAATATTATCCTCAGCATTTGTTTTAGCTTCAGATAAACTAGAATTCTCAGATACAATTGTTCTAATCTGAGAGAGAACCATTTCTTGACTAATGGTTGCCCCCTCTTGTAGAGTTAACATACCATCACCAAATAATGATTCTAGAAATTTTTCTAATTCATTCATTATAGGTTTATCTTTTGGGTTAGTATTATTATTTTCATTAATAAATTTACTGGTATTGTACATTATATCAACTTCATGGGCCCCTTTGAATTCAAAGAAAGAGAGTTTCTTTGGAAGGTCTTCTTTCTTTATTGGGGCTTCTGAAAATGAATAATAAACAGAACCAGCATAAGCTGGGTTATTTATTTTATTATCTTTTATTAGTTGAGCAAATGGGTCAGCTCCATGGGATACTAATGAAGTTTCCTTATATGATATAATTCTTGTGGCAATTCTTCTTACCATTGTACCATCTTCAGCTATGGTACCTAATTTATCATAAAATTCCCACTCTTTTTCAAAACTATGAGAAGGTTTCCATTCAAATTGAACTGTTACTGAATTTGAATGTATAGATGGTGGGTCCATATTTATACCTCTTGCAATTCTTGGATTAGATTTACCATCTATTTTTAATACCCCATTTATACCAGCAGGAATAGTTACTCCGTCAACTGTATATGATTCTTGCCATGAAACTGATTTAACAGAGCCAATAGCATTTGCTATATCAGTTTCATGGTCACAATTTACTGTTTGACCAACTAAAAGATTCATTGAAGCTTTAAGAACACTTTTTGGAAATTCAGTTGGCATATAGTTCTTAGAAACTATACAAGCTGAAAGTAACCTAAACATTGGTTCTATAAACTCTTCATCACTGGGATATAAATCTTCTGGGTCTACATCTTGATAAAAAGTATTATAATTAGCCCCTGAACCGAATAGACCAAATTGGTCTATTGAATCTTTATTAGGTTTAGCTTCACTAAAAAACCTATTAGAAATTTCTTCATGATGGTTAGGTACATGGGACATTAATATACTATGTCCATTTCCAAGTACCATGGTATCAACATAATTTGGCATAATATTTATTATTTATCGTTTTCTTGTATCTTGGTCAGCCCTTTTAGGATTTGGATTATTTTTATCCCTTGTTTTTCTATCCGAGGTATCTTTATCTGCCTCCCTTTTTTGTTTCTTTGCATTATCATCTGGTGATGATACTTGATTGGATTCTTCTGGTTTAATTCTTGGTTCTTTTTGGTCGGGTTTATCATAACCCATTTCCCAAGCAAATTTTTCTTGCCCAATTATTCCTTGATTATAAAGAGAGGTTAAATTTCTAATTTTATATTCTAGCCCTTGTTGAACTTTTACTTCATCAGATATTGTGGTAGTTCCAAATGTAACTTTAATACCTTTATTTGGAAGACCAGCTAGACGTAATTCTAGAGAATAAATAAATTCTAATACAAAAGAAGTAAGGGTTTGTAAATTTTTTAACTGAGAAATAATCTTTGATAATAAAATACCAGCACCACCCTCAGTAGTATTTGAAGTAACTCCAATTAAATTACCACTAACCCCTAAACCATTTGCAACGGATTGTTGATTCATGACCCAAGGTTTATCCAGGTTTTGTAAGTTTTGGGTAGTTGAATTTAATTTGAATTCATGGTCTTCAATGAACCCAGTTACTATACCATCTTTCATACCATTCATTAGGTTCACTTTTAGTTGTTTTAATAAACCAATTAACCTATCCTGATATTTTTCTATACTTTCTGATGGTAATCTTTGGGGTTTTTGCATTTTAGCTTCCAAGAAACCAACCATACCCATTACTTCCATTATATTCTTAAAATTGACTCTCATTTCATGTTGACCCTTTAATGAATCTAATGCAGCCATAAAAGGTGGTATCCCATAAGGTTCATCAGTATCATTATACATACCAACATATAAATAAGTTTCAGTATTAAGTTTTATATAATCTGGTTTTTGATTTTGTATGGAATATGGATTTTTTTGATATGGGTAATATACCCCATTATCCATTCTCCTAAATATAATTGATTCTGGGTTTACAAATACTATGGTTGATATCCCATTTAATTTATTATCTGGTACTGCTTCAATAGATATTGCACCACCTATTAAACATTGTACCATAAATTTATTTACTAAACCATCAATACCAGCAGTATAATTAGTCCACCTCTTACTTGCTTGTTTTAGATGTAAACTCATTTTTTCTGCTTCTTCTGGGGTATTATTTGGGAATGATATAGTATGACCAGTATTAGATAACTTAAACATATCTTGTAAAGCTATACTAACATCTGGATTAACTTTATATAAATCTCTTATAAGTGGAATTATTTCAGTCCTAAAACTTGGTAATACCAAATCTTTAACTCCCATTACACTTATTAGATTATTAAATGATGGTTCATTAGGAACTGATACTCTACCAGGTGGTATTGATGAATCATCTTTTCTATCTTGGTTTACCAATTGTTGTGGTACTGGTTTTTTTCTAAACCATGCAAATAAATTCATAGATTTTTATTATTGGGGTAATACATATCCATTGTATTGATTTGACTTCCTTATATGGTTGGTTATAGCTTTACCAAATATATCATCATCTGAATAAGTTTGGTCATCCATATCTATATCAGAAGCTGAACTAGATGATGTTCTATGTTTACCTCTTGCAACTGGTCTCCCTGTTGCATCATATATAAAGGTATAGGCTTCTTGTATAAAGAATGGGTCCTTTATGATTATATTTTCTTTTCTTATATCCTCTTCTAGACCCTCTATTATAACTGTTCTATTTTTTGTTGTTGTTAACCAACCAGGAATTTTTTCTTCTTCTGGTCTACTTTTACCCTTCTTTTTAAGGATTTTAGTATAATAATAAAGATTTGGATAACCTTCAGCTTGAAGCATTGCAGTAACAGCTGCCCCTATATCATTTGTTTCTGGTGCTAGAAGTGCATTATTAAATTTTATTCCAGTATCACCAAGTAACTTAGCATATCTATCTAGAGGTAACCTTCCTTTGTATATAACCTGTTCTTCTCCAAATTTATCCATACATGTGAAAGAAGAGTAGTCAGTTGCTCTACCAGTAGAGCAGTCTGCACCAATAAAATATTCTTTATCTGGTTCTACTTCATTGAATTCCCTGTATTGACCACCCATTTTTGTTAATATTGGGGGATATTCAGATAACATTTCTTCAATACCTTTAATATCAGACATATCAAATACTGTATTACCTGAAGATAAGAAGTCACCATCTATTTCTTGTGCAGTTCTTCTTGGTCCAAGTGCAGATGCCATTTCTTGGTACCATTTATCATCCCTATCTGGGTGCATTTGCCAATATAATCTGATTGGATTCATTGGGTTACCACCAGATATAGCATCTACCCAACTTGAATGATAGAATCCACCAACTCCTAATGGGGTAGAATTAATGATTGCTGAACCACCAGTTGATAGAGTAGGAAAAGCTGCTGCCCAAATTTGGTTAGCCCATCTTACTGCAGCAGCTTCATCTATAACAAGTAAAGATAGAGATTCTGAACGACCAGCTTGTTCTGAAGTAGGGATTGATTCTATAATTGAACCATTTGAGAATTCCATGGTAGTTGTACTACCAAATTCTCCTACCCTACCATTTATGATTGGTGTTTGAAGGTACCAAGGTAAATTCTTATACATGAACTTAATTTTCTTAAGTACCTTCTTTGCTATAGTATCCTTGATTGATATGATGTTTATTTTTTTGTTTGGATGATACATAGCTAACCATAAACAGTACATAGCAATCAATTCTGTAATTCCAGCTTGTCTGAATTTTAGGATTATATTGAACCTATGTTTTAGGAATTGATAAAGAACTGATTTTTGGTATGGGTATAAATTAAATTTTACCATACCCAGTACTGGGTTAACTACCCAAACAAAAGTAGAGAATAAAAATACATCTTTTGATACTCTAGATAAAGTTCTTAGCTGTTCCTGGTTTAAGCTTTTATCTTCTTTTAATATCCTTGCCATAGTTAAAATTGATAACTTAATTTGAAGTATAAATCTGTTCCAGGATTTGTTTTAATCCTTGGGTAATAAAATAAGTTCAACCCAAGTTCATAATTAAATTTACTGGTATTGTATTTTAAACCTAAATTCAAATCCCATAAATTGTTGAATGGTCTCCATTGAAGTTCAGTTAATGGTGAAAATCTTCTTATGAATGATTTTCTTTTTTGAGTCATATTATCCTCAAAATAATTGTATGAATATTTATCAGTATCAATTGAATAAACCTTTTCAAAGAGCTTTCCATCTGTGTTTAATAATCCAAGTTTTAAATCAGTATCAGATAGAAGAAATTGAATTAGCTTACTTGAATTTGGAAACTGTGAAAGGAATTGGGGTGATACTGAAATAAAACTTGAATCAGGATATAATAGTTTTATTGTATCATTATGGTAAATAACATTTAAAATTTCTATCGTATCCAAAGTATGAACATAAATAACTTCTGGTTCTTTTGGTTCATCAAATGGTTCCTCTGGAACAAAAGGCTTATCAATATAAACTGTATCTGGTTTTTGATTGTTGGGTTTTGAATCAGATTTATGTTTCAATGAACCAAAGTAATAACCAATCAATAAACATAAAACAATTGGGATTAGGATTTTTAAAATTGACCATAGGATTTTCATAACATAAAATTTTTGGGATTTATAACCAATAGTTCTCCCCATTTATTCTTTTTGATTTATTCCCTCCTCTAAAAAGAGTAAAATATATTTATTTACCCTTTTAGAGGGTATAAATATATTACGTACACGTGTACACGTAACCTTATAATAGCGCATATGCGTAATATATAGATAGATATATAATATCTATCTATATATTTATTTAATTAATAATAAGCGTATACGTACGCGTTAGGGGGTTTCCATATTCCTGAATTATTTTTTCAAGCATTTTTTAAACCATACCCCAACTTCATAAACTGAGCCTTTTGTTAATGTATTTCTTCCCTTATTGAGCCAATAATTCAAATTATTAGTATCCATGTATACTTTAAATTTTTTTGGGAATCCCATAATAATCCTGTATTCTTCTAAACCCATTATATCACCATTAGGATTAAATTGCCTATTTGATGGTCTTACAGTCAATGGGTAACTGTTTTTTCTATTTCTATACACTCCTGGAAGAGTTTTCATTTTGGTATTTTTCATTGGCCATTTATATTCTTTTTTAAATTCATCCAACCAAAGATTTTTTACTTCCTTTACTGTTAGAGTTTTCTTTGATTTATCAGAATAATGGTACATGGCTAATTTTTTATCATCATTTTCTTTGAAATTAAGGTCTTTTCTTATCAGTTTTTCAATTTCTGATACTAACATTGGAGTTGATACTGGAAAAATATTCTCAAAGTTTGATATTTTTATATTGGAATCCTTTCTAATACCAATTAGGATTAATCTTTTTCGTGATTTTTGTGAATTACCAAAATCAAATACTGAATGGCAATGAACAATTAGGTGATAATTTTGCAATTTTGCTTCCCATTCCTCTCTTGGAATTAAGTCAAAAAGTTTTGGGAGGTTTTCCATTAGGAATATTTTTGGTTTAAACATGCTCAAAGAGGTTAAAAATAGATTCAAAGTTTTATCTTCTTTTGGTTTACCAAGGGTTTTCTTCCTTGAATAACTAAAAACACTAGAATGACCACAAGAAGGGGAACCAATTATAATATCTATTGGGCCTTTAAATGATTCAATGTCTCTTTTGAAGGGTATTTCACCAAAATTTAATTTCCATTGTTCTTCATTTTTTGTATGAAATACTGCTCTTGGTTCAATATTACCAATTAAATACTTTTTAAATGGAAATAATAAAGCTCCTTGAGCTCCACATACTCCAAGTACTCTTAATTTACCCATGATTTTTATAAGTTTTAGAGGTTATATATTATACAACAAAGGTATTGCGAAATACTACTTCTTATTGAATTTAATTATATAATGCAAAATTATGAAACTTAAAGAAAAAGATGCTTTATTGGTAACTGGACAAGCCCATTATGAAAAAGCTTTAGTGGATTCAGTATTGAAAGGTAATAAATATAAACTTAGTAATGGTATGGTTATAGATAATAACCTTAATATTATCAGTATTGTTACTTCTAAGTTTAAAGTTGAATTATTTGATGAGGATAAATATAATTATCTGTTGTCAATGGAAAGAATACCAAGAATTTTGGGTAAAATTAATGAAAAACTAGAAAAATTACCCAATGAATCAGTGATTAAATTATATAACAAACTTAGAAAAATGGAGGAAAAATACTTATGATTAGAAGGATGTTGGATTTTTTAATCCTAAGGAAATTTGATAAAGTAACAACAGATAGTTTTTTTAGTATTTGGGCTATATTTAAGGGTTTAGATGAGGAATGTTCTAATTTTAGAACCTTTTTTATACCATTGGTAATCATTGCTTTAATTATTGGTGGATTATTCCTTTCATTTCTAGCAACAGTATAGGGTTATGACAATGAAGATTTTAATTATTATATATTTTATTGGGTTAATATTAACCATAGCAATAGATTATACTGTTAGGAAATCAGGTATAAAAGGTACAAAGAATAATATAAGGCATTTTTTTATAATGATAATTACTTTTATGATATCCCCAGTATTAATTCTTAGTTTACTATTATATACAGTAATAACACTTTTCTATAAAAAACCATAGTAATAAGCTCATCTATGAATTTATATTTAACTTGTTTCTAAATTTATGTTTCACTGTTTGCCACCAAGGTTTGAGAAAATATTGGTGGTTTTTTTTGTATATACTATTTTGATATGAAGAACCAAAATAATAACCTAAAAAAAATAAAATAGTATGATAATAATCCCAATTATGCCCAAAGAAGAATTAGATGGGTTTGAAGTAAAATTTAATAATGTTACTAAAGAAATAGCATTTTATCTTCTTAATGTGTTCAATAGTTTATCAGCTAAATCATTAACCCCAAGTGATATTGCATTTGATATATATGTTACAAGAAGTGATAATACACCATTAGTACGTCTATTTGCATGTTCTATTATCCAAAACATTGTTACCTCAGAAAGATATTGTAATATTATGGTAAGTGACAATAGTTATGTTGATTTACATGCAATTGATTTTGACCCTAGTAATGCTAATTCTTTAAAAAGGAATTTTACTACTGTATATCTTACTTCTACTTCTCCAAGTTCTATTGGTAAGAAATTTATGTTTGGGGGTTTACAACTTACTACGAGTGGAAATTTTGACCCTAGTATGCCTGAATCTTGGGGGTTAGAATGTATCAATATAGAAATTTTAAGATAATTTAATAAAAGAAGTATTTGGTTCTTCCTCTTTTATTATTCAATCCCTCTATTCCAAGTAGAGGGATTTTTTTATGTACCAAATCAAGATATAGTGGACATATTTAATATAAATAATTAATATTATGAGTAAATTTGATATCCTTAGAGAAAGATTCAATCAAATCCCAGTAGGTGAAAAATTTGATTTTATGGATTTAGTTAATGATTTAAATTATTCACATACAACCATTTTAGGATATAGAAGTAATCTTGAAACTAGAGGTTATATGGAAAGAATAAGTATAAAATTTGAAGGTTCTAGAAAAATAAAAATTACATTTAAGAAAAATAGGGATTTATGGGAAAATGTATACGAATTACAAGAAAAAAGAGAAAGAAGACAATTGGAATTATTGAAAGAAAAGTAGGAGAAATATTTGAGTACAACGGTGAGTGGTATCAGTGTGTAGAGCAACCAAAACAACATGATTGTGCCACTGTTTGTGAATTATGTTCTTTTAATGTCATAGGTAATTGTGACCTTGATAAATGTAGTGGAACTTATAGAAGTGACAGTAAATCTGTAATCTTCAAGAAACTTGAAAAGGTCGGAGAGCCGTATATGAGCAATGGCCATTTAATGCAAACATTATCTGGCGAGAAACAGCCTAATTCTATTCGTGACTATAAAACACGAATGTGTTATTATGCAAACTGTATATTAAGAATTGAAATCAAACAAAACAAAGAAGATATGGAAGAAAAGAAATTGAATTTTAAACCCTTTGACCTCGAAGCAGCCAAAGCTGGCAAGCCAGTCTGCACGAGAGATGGTAGAAAGGCAAGGATTATTTGCTTTGATTTAAACAATAAAAACTTTCCAATTGTTGCTATTATAAATTGTGATACAGAAGAAAATGCGTATCAGTATGATATTGATGGTGTATGTGATGAGCATGATAATAATCTTAACCTTATGATGATTCCCAAAAAGAAAGAAGGGTGGATAATTATACATAAAGAAGCCATATATGATAAAGAAACTGCTGAGAAAATTGCAAAAGAAACTACAGCTGATGTTATTAGAATACAAAAAATAGAATGGGAGGAATAAACTATGATGTGGGTTATAATATACTGCATATTAAGTGTAATAATAGTTTCAGCTATTCTAATCAAATTAAAATGGAATGACAAATGTACTATTGGGGATTTATTATGGATTTTATTTCTTATAATTCTAAGTCCAGCATCCCTGATAGTAATTATTATATGTGAATTGATTGAAAAAGGATTCTTCAAAAAAAGTTTATAGTTATGGAATTAGAAAAAGGAACCTTAGTTACCATTAATGGTACTAACAAATTCAATAAATTTATAGGAATTATAAATTACATATCATCTGATATGTCAATTGATTTTAAAGCCCTATTAAGGATAGAAAATAAAAGGAATATCCTATCCTTCAATGATTATATCACATTTAGAAATTTATTGGAAACCAGTATATCCGAACCCTCAAATGAGGAATATGATATTTTTAGATTGGAGTTGGAATCCTTTGGAATAATCATAGAGGAAATGGAAGGTTTATTTGATATTAAGATAACAGGATGACAAGAGATATTATAAATTTATTATTTGGATTTTCCTATGGATTTTTCCTAATGCAATATTTTGCGGGTGAAGAAAAATCCATTATATTAGTAGTAATCCTTTCTTTGGTTTTAATATTGAATTTTATTTCGATAGTGTTTGACCATTTGAATAAAGTATTCAATAAGGATTTATGGAATACGGTTATGGTCATTTTATATGGCATAGGATTTATTATTTATATTCTTTTCTAGAGTTTTAGTTTTTATTTTAGGGTTATCTCTTTGAATATATGAATAAATATTCTTAGAGGTAGCCCTTTTTAATTGGGGTTTATATTTTTGGGATTCCCATTACTATTAGGGGTATGGGAATTTTTTTTGAAATTGGGTTTGAAGGATAATTTGGGTTTTGTTGGATTGATTGGGAGAGGGGTTGTTATTGGTTGTTTTTTTGTTTGGGGGATTTCAGAGGTTTCCATGGCTTCATTATTATTTGTTGTTGTGTGGGTGGTTCTCCTTTTTCTGGGCTTTCCCCGGGTTCCCATTACTATGGGTCCTAAAAGTTGTGGCTCTGGAAAGGGGGTAGGGTAGGTTTATTTTAACTAAATTATGTAAAAAAATAGGGGACAAAATTTATCCCCTTATTAACTTAATTAACTAAAAATTTATTCCATTTCAATAAATAGCCCCTCTTTATCCATTTCCCAATAATCAAATATTTTATTTATATTGAAATCAATTAAAAAATATTTCATTTTTTCAAAATTTGAATTTTTATTTAGTTTGATTATTCCTGCAATGTGGTTTTTATCTTTAACATTATTTATGTTAAAATCAAATGATTTAATTTGATTTTGAAAGGTTTCTACAAATTTGAAAATTAAATCTAATCTTTGTTTGTCGTTTGTATTCATAATTGTTATATTAAACGGTTTCGTAAATAATTGCAGTTAAATTTTGTTTTTCAAAATTAACCAATCGTTTTAACTTAAATTTTTTATCACGAATCAATTTAGAACGAATTAAAATAAGAATTTTTCTTTTTAAGTCTTTGTAAAAATTTTGATTAAATTTTTCTAAAAATTTTTCATTATCACGAAAGCAAATATAAATCTTATCCCCGTCTTTATACACAACTTTTTTTTCAAAAATTGGAGTTGAAAAAAAACTTTGAAAAATATCTAACTCGTTTTGTATTTCCTTTCTAACAAAGTTAATATAACGTTTATTTTCCCTTTTCATAATTTTTTGATTTTTGGAGTAGGGGAGTTTATCCCCTACTCAATTAGAAATTTATTTTGTTTTTGCAGCACAATTTTTCATTGATTCCAAAAATTGCTTAATTAGTTTTTGCGTTTCAACATCTGTATTTGATTCGCAAACAACATCTATATTATTATATACTTTGTTTGCGTATTCTTCCCAGATTTTTGATAATTTTTTCAATTCAGTTTCATTTTTACGAATTGTTAAAAATGTGGATAAAAATTTGTTTTGTAAAGTTTTACGTAACTTTCTACGTAACTTTTTTTTGTCATCATCTAACAATCCCGCAAATAATTCCCTCTTATAAATTGATGATTTTTTTCCATTTGAATTTTTAACAAATACATCACTTGTTAATAATTCGTCGATAAAATTTTTTGTTTCCATAAAATAAAAAAATTAGAAAGTTAAACAATAATATAATAATGTGTAATGAATTAGGAAATATCTCTCTTTCGATTACACAACAAAGATAATATATTTTTATCCGTTTGTCAATACTTTTGAAGTTAAAAAATATAAAATATTTTTATTTAGAAAAATTCTAAATAAAATAATTTAGAATCAATATAAATAATATTATTTAGAATGAAAATAAATAATTTTTATTTTTATTTCTTTTTACAATTTTTTACAAATTTGCCACGGGGGTCTGAAGGCGTTAGTAAGATTAGGCCCTTGTTGATGGGAACTATTGTTGGTAGGCCTGAAAGGTGCACATGCGTTGTTAGCAATATATTAATTATCTGATTAGGTATGTATAGTTTAGGAAATCATTTGTTGGTATTTATATTGGGTTATATATTTAGAATTGGGTATGTAATAAATCAGGTAGGAAGTAATATTTCTTAGAAATAATAGAATTATGGCCATTAGAGTAAATATGTTTATATTCTTTAAGGCTCTAGAATAGTGTTTATATATTGCTTTGTTTCTTTGATAGTAAAAGAATAATCAAAGGTAAGTAGTTTCAAGCGTATGTAGTTATTTTCAAGCGATATAAGGATTCAAGCGATTGATAAAATTTACTAATTTTGCTTAAAGGGCGTAGGTGGTCCATTTAAGGCGAAAATAAAAGGGACCCATTGTTGAGGGCCCCTAATTGGGTTTAGGTTTTTTATAGGTGCATATGTATCATGTAACCTTCGGTTAAGGTGAAGGTATTTAGGTTAATATGGTTAATATCGTTTTCGGGGTCCATATCGTTATATTTATTAATTTGTGTTTGGAGTTTTTCGTAAATATAGTTGTATTCGTTTTTAAAGTTGTCCAAGGTTTTGAAGCCCAGGTTTATTAATTGGAGCATTTGGTCGATTAAGCTGGGTATATAGTCGAAATAGTCCCCATCGTCAGGATTGGAGTTTAACCAGTTATTTAGGTAACTTAGGTTATGGGTTATTATGTTAGTGATTTGGTGTTTTAGGTTTACCTGGTCTTTGAAGGGTAATGAGGTTATTTGAGCAAAGTAACCTTCGTTATTTGGGTCCCCCGTTATTTCGAAGTATTCGTTATTAATAATGTTTAGGTTACCAGGTAATGAGAGCCCATAAGCTCCAGCATAGTCAATGGTTAAAATTATGGCAAGTTTGTATTGGGGTTTTGTGGGTCCCATAAATAAATTTGTTGCGATTGCATTTAATTCTTGCATTCTCTCTAAATAATTTTTTGTTTCCATAAAATAAAATTTTAGTTGTTAATAATACAATGCAAATATAATAATTTTATTTTTATTCCAATCATATATTATATAATAATTTTGCTCCCAGTGGGTAAGTGTAGGATTGGGTTCCTGAATATTGGGTTAGGATGTGTTATAAGGCGTAGGAAGTAATTTATTGGGTGATTCTTAAAATCAGGATTACAATAATTGTCATAAGGTAAAGGCCTTTTTCGGTTTGGGCCTTTGTTGATGGGATTTTTGGAATTACAAAAAGAAAGGGAGACTTTTTAGGTCTCCCAGTCATTCAGGATTGTATTATTATGGAAACTTAGTCTAAATATTGTGAATAAGTAATATAATAATTGAAATCTGATTGGTGATAGGTTAAGGTATCCCCCATTCTTGGGTGTTGATATATTTTTAATTGGGTATTGTTAACTGGGATTGCATGTAATTCAGCTAATTTTGTTAAGTTATCAATAAAGTTATGAATATATTGATAGACCTTATTTTGTAGAAATTCATCGAATTCCTCTTCCCTTGAGTCTAAGTTATTTTTAAGCGTAATATTTAATTGTGAAGAGTGATCATTTGGGTTTAACTGGTAATTTAAGTTTACCAGTTCTATGATTGGAATGAAATCCCTGTTAGGTCTTTGACTTCTTGACGGGTCAAATTGACCTATTGTTGGAATATTAGTAATGAATTTTGTGATTAAGTTTGCAATTTTGTTATTGAATTCTAGAGCATTCATAATGTTAAGTTTTTAAAGTGGTTATTTTAAGTTATTGATAAGGTTTTGTATTGTTGGATTATAAGAATCCAGGTCAAATATTTGGTTATCAGGTAATAAATGTTTATTTATTTGTTTTAATGCATTTAATAGTTCTATTGTTTCTGATGCAAGTTCTGAGTCATTTGGATATTTTTGTAATATGGTTAAGTTGTTATCTAGTGTTTCTAGATTGTTATTAATTATTGATTTAATGTAATTTTGTCCCAGAGGTTTTGTAATTGGTGTAGTTGGGAAATCGATTTGTTGAATAAATTGGTCTTCTTTGTAATAGGAGTTGATTGAACAAGTAATTGTAGTTGGGATGTTGATTCCTGAGAATGCAAAGTAACTTTTGATTGTAATCATAATGTTAATGTTTTAGTGTTGTTAATAATATATTTATTGCATTTAATTGCAATGCAAATATAATGCATATTATAATAATATGCAAATAAAAATTTGGGGCCTTGAATTTAAGCTTAAATTGATGTCATCTCAATAACATACTATTATCTATCTTCTTTCCATATAGTCTACATACCTTTAATTTTAACATACCTTCTAGAGCTTATTTATTTATTTTAATATTAACTCTTATCTCTATACTAGTAAATTACTAAGATATTTTGGAAAAATAACCCCAAGGGCCTTAAATCCTTTACACATTGTTGATGGGAATTTTAAATCCTAAGTACTTTTGGGCCCTATTTTTATTAAAATTTTACCTAAAATAGGTACCTAGAAGGGCCTTTTTTATTAAATCCGAGCCTAAAAATTGCCTAAAATCCCTAAAATTTTACCTAAAAATTGCCCTCAGGATTCAAATTTTAGGCAATTTTTATTAAATCCTAGACCATTTTAGGTACCTATTTTTATAAAAATCCCTCAATTTTGGGCCTCAAAATTGCCTATTTTTATAAATCCGAGGGCCTTTTAGGCCCAAAAAATTGCCTTTTAGGTACCGAAATTTATTAAATTTGGGCCTATTTTAGGTACCTAAATTGCCTAAAAATTGCCTCTGGGATTGCCTTTTAGGTACCTAAAAATTGCCTTTTGGGCCCCAAAATTGGGTCTAGGATTGCCTTTTTGGGCAATTTTTCGGATTTGCGAGTGAGCCAAAACGCTGTGTTTTTGAGACTTTTTTTTAAAGGGTAGGGGAGCCCTAAAAGTCAAAAAGCTTCAAAAACATGGGGTAAACAGTACCTCTCGAACTGCCTAGAACACTCAAAAAGGTCCCGGCCTAAACTGATAGACTATATGTTTTGATATAGTTTTTATGCTTTTTATTCAGTTTATTAAAAATCCTGAATAGAGAAGAGAGGAATAAAAAAAGGGGGAAATAAGGGAATGGGATTTAATGGTATTTTGTTTTTTATATTATTATATTGTTATTTATATATTATCCTTTTATTATTTGGTTTTTTTATGTTTGGGGTTGGGTGGTATTTTGTAATCCTTTTGTACGTAGGTTATTGGGATTTAGTATTATAATATGGAACTTCCTTCTTTGTTTTGGGAGTTCCATATATTATTTAGAATTGGATTTTGATTTGGGTTGGGGTTATTTGGTTTATTTGGTTGGATAGGATTAAGTCCTTGATTAGTTGGTTTTGTTTTAGTTCTAGTTGTTCTTTTATTTTTTGGACCTGGGATTTGTACCTTATGTGGTAATTGTAATTGTATTCTAGTTCTTGGAAGATGATTGAGTATCCTTGGAATGGGAATAGGTCTATTTGTTCTAGATAATCATATAATTGATTTGGTATATCTTGGAGTAAGATATATTTGGGTGATTCATGTATTATTAGGTATTTGTAGTCATTTAAGTATTCATTTATATATGGGAAGTTGGGTAATAGGATTAGATTGTCTTCTAGTTCTAGTTCTTCCTCTATTCCCCATATTTGGTCTAAAATTTCATCTATTTGGTCTTCTTCCCAATTTATATTGTTTAGACGTATAAAAATTTGTTCTAATAATTCTTTTGATAATAAGTTTAAATCTTCCATTGTAAATAGTTTTTGATGGTTAGTTCATATTGTTTTTTGGGTTCTTAGAATTTCAAATATTTCTTCCATAGTTTTTTATTAGTAATTGGATTAATTCCTCTTGTTCTTGTCCATTTAAATCTTGTAGTTCAGATTTAAATTTTATATATGTTCTTTGTACATTATCCATACTGGATATTTGGTTTATTAATTGGTCCAGTTCTTGTTTATTAAGGGTGAAATTTAGTTCTACCTTACCAGGACAATATTTAACATTGTCTCTATAGTGGTATAGGTCTTTAAGATTTAATTTGTTTAATAGTTCATGAAATACTAAACGTTTGAATAGTTCATTTATATATTGAGTTTCAGTATCAGTTCCATTGATTTGTAATGGTTTTTCTAATACCCTTGATAAGGTGATTTTTAAGTCTGAGTTCATAATTATTTATTATTTTATAATGCAAATATAATAATAAATTTATTATATA
>OHBE01000147.1_pt1 | contig 80358 bp, 61 predicted proteins | sample 1577231 | NCBI WGS metagenome assembly OHBE01 (sample SAMEA3541506, study PRJEB24748) | human gut metagenome | biome: human gut; feature: human-associated habitat; material: faeces | place: China | collected 2012 | reverse complement strand
TAGAGCATAACCTTGCCAAGGTTAGGGTCGCGAGTTCGAGTCTCGTTTTCCGCTCAGAAGAGAAGAAGATTTGAGGGCGATCGAAACAAATTGCAGGTAGTTTCATCGGCAATTTGTTTTTTTATTGCTTCTTTATTAGAACATTAAAAGCCGTCGCAGCGGATGATTTCAAGCTGCGACGGCTTTTTGTTTTTATGCATTCTTTATAGACATGTTATCAGCTTACTTACGGTGTCGGGTGAGGAGACCTTAGGCGTAGTCGAACGATTTCCCGTGTTTTTCGCTTTCGGACATATTATTCTTTTTGCGGCTCAACGGGTAAAGAACGTTTGCTCGATCAGCTCTTTCAGTTGGGTCTTATTTAACGTGCCGAGTTTCATCATCGTCTTTCCATCCATGTTGCAAAGCAGCAAATTAGGTACGGTGCGGATGTTGAATGCCTTTTCCAGTTTCGGTTCTTGGTCGATATCCACTTTGTAGATGTCTATTTTTCCGTTATATTCGTCGGCCAATTGTTCCAGAATCGGGTCCAGATTCTTGCAATATACGCACCAAGGGGCATGGAAGGCGACGATGCAAGGCTTGTCGCCTTTAAATTGCCAGTTGTCGGGATAAGTCGAATAATCTCCTACTTTTTCTATAAAACTCTTTTCGGTCAAATCTATAGTCTTCATATATTTTCGTTTTTTTAGATGTCGTGAGAAATAAAATATTTCTTTGTATAATACAACTATGCACCCGAAAATGTTTCGAAGAAAAATTGGCCGCAAGCCGTTTCTGACCTTTCATTTACTGAGAGGTAAGGGTCTCGAAGTGAAGAAGGCTGCGCCCCTCGAGTCGTTTCTGACCTTTCATTTGCTGAGAGGTAAGGGTCTCGAGGTGAAGAAGCCTGCACCTGTCGAGCCGTTTCTGCCTTTTCACTTGCTAAGAGGTGAGTGTCTCGAGGTGAAGAAGCCTGTGTCCCTCGAGTCGTTTCTGCCTTTTCACTTGCTGAGAGGTGAGGGGTTCGAGGTGAAGAAGCCTGCACCTGTCGAGCCGTTTCTGATCTTTCATTTACTGAGAGGTAAGGGTCTCGAAGTGAAGAAGCCTGCGCCCCTCGAGCCGTTTCTGACCTTTCATTTGCTGATGGATAAGGGCTTATAAGCGGAAAGGCTTGTTGACATTGAGGCCGCTGAAAAAGTTCCTGTCTTGTGAGGGCCTTTGTCGTTTTGCTTGTAGATTATAAATAAAGTACGTCTTCCTGAACTTTTACCCCGTATAATATCGATTTTTTGAGTTTTTCGTCTATATAGCTTAATATTGAGATTGAACCTTTCAATCTATCTGAATATTGGACACTTTATTCAATGTCCTTGTTGCATTAGCGTTTTTTATTCTTTTACTTCCTGATACATGAAGCGTTTGATGGATTTCTTGGCTGTTTTCTCAAATTCCTCGAAGTGTATCTTTACTTTCGCGATCTGGCTGTATCCGGGAAGTTGGCGGTTCAGTTCGACACGGTTTTCCTCTATCGCCTTTTCAATGTCCGCCTGTTGGAGACCCTGGGCGAAAGTTTCCTCGAAGTCCGGGTAGATCAACGCTATCAGTTTGTCGTGCTGCAACACGACGAGCGACTCGGCCACAAAGGGCAGGTTGTTTAGCTTGCTTTCGATCTCTTCGGGGTAGATGTTCTGTCCGGCAGAGGTCAGGAGCAAGTTCTTGCTGCGTCCTCTCACCGTGATGTACCCCTCTTCGTCCATCGTGGCGAGGTCGCCCGTGTGCAACCATCCGTCGGTATCGATGATCTGTGCCGTAGCTTCCGGGTTCTTATAGTAACCGAGCATCAGGTTGATGCCCTTGCATACAATCTCTCCGGCTTGGTTGCGCGGGTCGGGCGAATCAATGCGCACCTCCATCCGGCTTGCCGCTTTCCCGCACGAAGCCGTCTTCAGCATATCCCACCGGCTCGAACAGATGATAGGTCCGCACTCCGTCATTCCGTAGGCGATGGTGTAGGGGAAGCCTATCTTCTTTAAGAACATTTCCACTTCGGCATTGAAAGGAGCGCCCCCGATGATGATCTCGTCGAAGTTTCCGCCGAATATCTCCATGGCAGCCTGCCGTGCCGATGCTTTGAGCCTGTCGTTCACTATGGGGACTTTTAACAGCAGTTTTCCTATCTTGCCGTCTACTTTCGGCAGAATATCTTTCTTGATGATCTTTTCCACGATGAGCGGCACGCACGAGATAAGCTTCGGCTTGATTTCGGCAAACGATTGTGCGATGATCTTCGGAGAGGGCATGCGGGTGAGGAAGTAGATGTGCGCGCCTGCCGAGAAGCCGTAGAGGAAGTCGTACACCATGCCGAACACATGTCCCAGCGGAAGCATGGAGACGATGTGGTCGCCCGGATTCACGCGACGCATCTCATGGCAATAAGCCACATTCGACCAAATGCTCCGGTAGGGCAGCATCACTCCTTTCGAATAGCCCGTAGTGCCCGACGTATAATTGATGATAGCCAGTTCCTCCGGTCGGTCTTTCCGGTAGCGGATATGTTCCGGCCGGAAGTTTTTCGGGTAGCGTTGCCCGTAAATCTCGTTCAGGTGGTCGAGCGCGTAACTCAGCCGTTCGTTCCGCAGAATCAGAGGAGAGAAGTCGGCAAGCGATACAATCCCTTCCAGCAAAGGCATGCAGTCTTCGTTCAGATTCTCCCAGATCTGGTCGCCCACAAGCAGTATTTTGGCTTCGGAGTGGTTGACGATGTTGTGTATGTTGTCGGCTTTAAACTCGTGCAGTATCGGTACAATTACGGCGCCGTAGGTCATCGTGGCGAGGAAGCTTACAGCCCAGTTAGTGCTGTTGCGTCCGCATACCGCAATCTTGTCGCCCGGACGGATGCCGGTACTCTCCAGCACGATGTGAAACTTGGCTATCTTTCGGGCTACATCTTTATATTGAAACGTGACTCCTTTATAGTCTGTCAGGGCGTCCCTATCCCAGTTGCCGATAATACTTTGTTCGATATAGTCGATGAATTGATATCCTTGTTCCATGAGGTTTTTGCACATTTGGTTTAAAACTGCGCAAAAATAATACTTCATTAACATTAACTCTACTTTGTATTTCACTTTTACGGTAAATTAACGGGACGGAGACTCTGTTCCCGTTCTCTCTCTGCGTGCCGGCATTGAGACGATAAACCATCCGTGAGCCATCAAAACCGTGCGTATGCGAAGTCTTTGCAACGGACTTTGCGGCGGGAGCCTAAACCCCTTCGACAATCGTCATCGAAAGCGTTATGTTACATAATTCCCTGCATAAATGCCACCGAAAGCGTTACGTTGCATAATTCCCTGCATAATCGTCATCGAAAGCGTTACGTTGCATAATTCTCTGCGTAAACGTCATCGAAAGGGTGTGTTGATACTTCTCCGGACGAACGCCATCGAAAGCATGTGTCGGATACTTCTCTGCATGAATGTCGGAGAAGCGTGTGTGAAAGGCAAGTTTTCTATTCCTTCGTTGCTGCTTCTTTCGGCTTTTCCGAGATAACCAGCAATTTGTCTCCTTCGTGCAGTTTCAGGCTTCCGTTGGGAATCAGGAATTCATCGTCCCGTTTCACAATCATCACCAGCGTGCCTTTGGGCAGGTTCATATCCCTCAGCGTATCGGCTTTTTCGATCATTTCTGCGGTGATGGTCACGTCCCTCAGGTCGGTGTCTATTTCCTCAGGCAATTCCACGCCGAAATCATTGCCCGTTTTCTCCAACGGGGTGGAGAGTTGCAGCAGCCGTGCGGCGAATGATACCGTAGTGCCTTGTATCACCAGCGAAAGGATGGTGATGAAAAATACGATATTGAAAATAAGGTTCGATTCCTCTATCTCCGCCACTACCGGATAGGTGGCGAAGATGATGGGCACTGCCCCTCGCAGTCCCACCCACGAGATAAACAGACGCGACTTGCAGGTGATGCCGCGGAAAGGCAGGAGCGAAATGAATACGCTCAACGGGCGGCTGACCAATATCATAAAAATACCTATAAGCAGAGCTACGGCAGCTACTTCAAGCATTTCGTGCGGATTCACCAGCAATCCCAGACACAGGAACATGATGATCTGGAACAGCCACGAAAGCCCGTCCATGAAGGTATAAATCTCTTTCCGGTTGGTAATCTTATTGTTTCCTACGATCATTCCGGCGATATAGACCGCCAGATAGCCGTTCCCTTTCAGCAGCGTGGTGACCGAGAAGGTGAAGAAAACAAACGAGAGCAGCAGGATGGGATACAGCGCCTGATTGTCGATGTTGAACATGTTCACCTTGCGGATGGCGAGTTTGCCGAGCAGGTATCCCAATGCTCCTCCCACGATGAACTGTACAGCGAAAGAAGAGAGCATCGTGCCTATGCCCATCCCCGCCGACTGAATAAACTGTATCAGGATGATGGTAAGCATATAAGCCATCGGGTCGTTGCTTCCGCTTTCGAGTTCCAGCATGGGGCGAAGGTTGTGCTTCAGGTTCATCTTTTGCGAGCGGAGAATGGCGAATACCGATGCCGAGTCGGTAGACGACATGGTGGCGGCGAGCAGCAGTGAAGTGGTCAGAGGCAAGTGGATGTTAGTCCAGCTCATGCCCGACAGCCACCAGATAAAGATACCCGTGAAGAGGGCCGTGAGCAACACTCCTATCGTCGACAGTACGACGCCCGGCGCCATCACCGGTTTTATTTCCCTGAATTTCGTGTCCATCCCGCCCGAGAACAGAATGACGCTAAGAGCCACCATACCGATAAATTGCGCTTCTTTGGCGTTATGGAACTGTAGCCCGAGCCCGTCGCTTCCGAATAGCATGCCTACTATGAGGAATAGCAATAAAGCGGGCACGCCGAAACGATAGCCGGTCTTTCCGGCAACAATGCTGGCGAATAGCAGGATCGAACCTACCAATATGATGTTTTCTGCTGTAAATGCCATAATTGAATCAGATGGTTGTAAAATGATCGTTTGTTTGTCAGTTTTATATTTTGCGCGAAGGTACGCATTATTTGAAAACAAATAAAATCTCTTCGGAAGATATTTATTGTTCTGCCTGAAAAGATTTCCGCCTTTGCCTATTCCCCCAATCGCAATTATTTTTCTGTTGAAAAAGCTGTCATTTTATTTGAAAAGATTAATTTTGTACGAAATAAATCGATATTACACTTTATGGATTCAAACAATCTTACTCCCTTTCGGAAAGGGGTGGTAGGAGTACAGTTCCTGTTTGTCGCATTCGGGGCTACCGTACTTGTGCCGTTATTGGTGGGGCTCGACCCTTCTACTGCGTTATTCACTGCCGGTATCGGCACGCTTATTTTCCATGCGGTGACCCGCGGGAAAGTTCCCATCTTCCTCGGAAGCAGCTTTGCTTTCATCGCTCCCATCATCAAAGCCACCGAACTCTACGGGCTGCCCGGCACGCTTTCGGGCATGGTCGGCGTCGCCTTTGTCTATTTCCTGATGAGCGCCCTCGTCAAGTGGCAGGGAGTGAAAGTCATCGAACGCCTGTTTCCTCCTGTCGTCATCGGACCGGTGATTATTCTCATCGGATTGTCTCTGGCGGGCGCGGGAGTCGATATGGCGAAAGAAAACTGGGTGCTGGCACTCCTTTCGCTGCTGACGGCGGTAGTCGTCTCCATAAGGGCGAAAGGGCTTCTGAAGCTGATTCCTATCTTCTGCGGAATCATAGTCGGTTATCTTGCGGCCTGGCTGTTCTACGGGCTCGACCTTTCGGGAGTGAGAGACGCTGCTTGGATCGGGCTTCCCCGATTCGTCTTCCCCGCTTTCTCGTGGGAGCCTGTCCTGTTCATGATTCCCGTTGCCATTGCCCCGGTGATAGAACATATCGGAGACGTGTATGTGGTAAACACCGTTGCGGGTAAAGATTTCGTGAAAGACCCCGGATTGCACCGCACGTTATTGGGCGACGGTCTGGCTTGTTTCTTCGCCGGACTGGTAGGAGGTCCTCCCGTGACTACTTACTCCGAAGTTACGGGCGCCATGTCGCTGACCAAAATCACCAATCCGCAAGTGATTCGCATTGCCGCAGTCACCGCCATCTTGTTTTCGGTGATCGGTAAAGTCAGCGCGTTGCTGAAGTCCATTCCCGCCGCAGTGCTGGGCGGAATCATGCTGTTGCTTTTCGGAACCATCGCCTGTGCCGGTATCGGGAGTCTGGTGAACAACTGCGTCGATTTGAGCCGTACGAGAAACATCGTGATTGTTTCGCTGACGTTGACGGTCGGCATCGGCGGTGCGGTGCTGAGTTGGGGAAACTTCTCTCTGTCGGGCATCGGGCTGGCGGCACTGGTGGGAGTGTTGCTCAACCTGATTTTACCTAAAGAGGCGTAAAATTTCGGGGCAGCCCCGCTTTACTTTTAAGCGAGCCGTCCCGAAGTAATACAAAGTCCGAAAGCGATTGCTTTGTCCTCGCTTCGTTTTAAGCCGACTGCCCCGAAGTAATACAAAGCTTGAAATCGATTGCTTTGTCTTCACTTTGTTTTAAGCCGACTGCCTCGAAATAGCAACAAAGCCCGAAAGAGTCTGGCTCTGTCCTCGCTTTACTTTAAGCGTGCTACTCCAGAATAACTACAAAATGCAAAAGTGATCGCTTCATCTTCTCTTTGCTTCAAGCACTCCGCCCCGAAATCCTGTGATGAGGCAGCTTCATTTCCGCTGCAATCTTTTTAAGCCAGAAACTTCACCAAGTCTTCGTCTACCGAACTGATACCTCCGATGCCGAATTGCTCCACCAGCACTTTCGTGACGTTCGGCGAAAGGAAAGCGGGGAGGGTAGGCCCGAGATGAATCTGTTTCACACCCAGAGAAAGCAACGCAAGCAGTACGATGACCGCCTTCTGCTCGTACCATGCGATGTTGTAGACAATCGGGAGGCGGTTGATGTCGTCGAGTCCGAACGCCTCTTTCAGCTTCAGGGCGATGACGGCGAGCGAATAGCTGTCGTTGCACTGTCCGGCGTCAAGCACACGGGGGATGCCGTTGATGTCGCCCAGCTCGAGTTTGTTGTAGCGGTACTTCGCGCACCCTGCCGTCAGGATTACCGTGTCTGCGGGCAACCTGCGGGCAAACTCGGTGTAGTAGTCGCGGCTTTTCATCCGTCCGTCGCAACCCGCCATCACGAAGAACTTGCGTATCGCCCCGCTTTTCACCGCTTCCACCACCTTATCCGCCAGCGCCGTCACCTGCGCATGGGCAAAGCCTCCCGTAATCGTTCCGCTTTCGATGCCGACAGGGGGCAGACATCGTTTGGCATGGGCGATGATGGCGGAGAAATCTTTCGGTTGCCCGTCTTTCCGTTCGGGGATGTAGAACGCGCCGTCGAGTCCGCATGCGCCCGTCACGTAGATGCGGTCTTTGTATGAGGCGTTGGAGCGGGGAGGAACGATGCAGTTGCTCGTAAACAGGATGGGACCGTTGAAACTCTCGAACTCCTCTTTCTGCTTCCACCATGCATTGCCGTAATTGCCCGCCAGATGCTTGTACTTTTTCAACTGCGGGTAGTAATGCGCGGGCAGCATCTCGCTGTGCGTGTACACGTCCACTCCCGTGCCTTCCGTCTGCTGAAGCAGCTCTTCGAGGTCTTTCAGGTCGTGCCCGCTGATGAGGATACCCGGATTGTTGCGCACTCCGATGTTCACTTCCGAAATCTCCGGGTTGCCGTATGCGCCCGTGTTGGCGGCGTCGAGCATAGCCATCGCCGTTACGCCGTGTCTTCCCGTTTCCAGCGTTAACCCGATGAGTTCCTCCACGCCGATGTCCGTGCGTGTGAGCTGCACCAGCGCATGCTGCATGAAAGCGAAAATCTCCGCCGATTTGTATCCCAGATTGCCGGCGTGTTCGGCATAGGCGGCCATTCCCTTCAGTCCGTAGTGCACCAGCTCCTTCAGCGAGCGGATGTCTTCGTCGGCGGTGCGGAGCACGCCCACTGTCTCCGCTTTCTCTGCAAATTCTTCTTCCGTTCCGTCCCATAGGCATTCGTCGGGAGCGTTGTCCACCGCAACTCTCTTGCCCAACTCCCTTTTCAGTTGCAACCCCGCCTTTATCTTTTCGGTGATATTCTCACGGCTGAAATTTGCATTCGTTATGGTGACGAACAGTGAGTCGTATATAAATTTGTCGGCTTCTTCGCAAGGTGTTCCCGCTTCGCGCAGACGTTCGTTGTAGACTGCGATTCCGCGCACTACGAAGAGCAAAAGGTCTTGCAGGTTCGATACTTCGGATATTTTGCCGCATACCCCTTTCAGGATGCAACCTGTGCCCATGGCGGTTTCTTGACATTGATAACAGAACATACTCATAATTTCTACGTTTTAGTTGGTTTCTTCATTATGAGTGCAAAGATAGGGGAGAAGTGCCGGGCGGTTCTGTAACCAATGTTACAACGGCTCGTTTTTTCGGTTGGCCTCCGATCGGGAGGGGAAAGAGGATGCAGGCAGCAGTTTTGCCGTATCGGTTGGGTAGGGCGTCTGCCTGCAAGGTCCTCACCGGCTTGCGTGTGCCGTTCTCCGTCTGTTACCGTATCAGTTGCGTGAGGGCGTCTGCCCGCAGGATGGTCACCAGCTTGCGGTCGACCGCTATCAGACCGTCTTCCTGCATGCGTGCCAGTTCGCGTGCCAGCGAGGGGCGAGATACACCGAAGTAGTCGCTCAGCGCCTGTTGCGAGCGGTCGAGCCTGACGCGAGGCTGTCCCTGCTGCCTGTGCAACCGCAGCAGATACGAGGCGAGCTTCTGCCGGATGGTTTTGAACGACATGAAGAACAGCTTGTCCGATAGCGTGCGGGCGTAATTGGCGGAAAGATTCATGTAGTTTTCCAGAAAGCGTTCGTTCCGGCGAAACAGCTCCAACACCCCCGATTTCGGTATTTCGATCGTTTCCGTCGGCTCATTGGCGGTCACCTCCACCGGATAGCGGTTTTCATCGCCGAAGAGGAATAACGGGGCCAAAGCTCGCGGAGCGGCGATGTCCTCCACCTTCACGAGCCGCCCCGAATAGTCGATCATCTCGCCCCGCACGCTCCCTTTGGCGAGAATCACGAGGCGGTTGCACACATCGCCCTGCCTTGCCAGGATTTCTCCTTTCCTGTATGAGCGCATGCGGAAGTTGACCTCTGCCAGAGCCGACGAGAGTGTTTCGGGCGCGATGCCCCTGAATAGCGGATTGTCTATGAGTGTCGAATACATATCGGATACGGTTTGGTTTTCATTTGAAGTTCATTCTAAACCGGGTTTCCTTGCCCGGCAGCAGCACGAGGTTGCCGCCCGAAAGCCGCATGATCCGGCGCGAAACGCTCAGTCCCACGCCGCTTCCCCCTTCCTTGGTGGTGAAGAACGGGACGAAGATGTGCTCCGCCGCTTCGGGAGGAATGGCGGGCCCGTTGTTGCCTACCTCTATCCATACTTCCTCCTTGTCGTTGCACGAGGCTTTGATGTCTATCCGTCCGTCTGCCCGGTCGCCGATGGCCTGAATGGCGTTCTTCAGTATGTTCACGACCACCTGCGACACCAAGTTCTCGTCGGCATACAGAATCAGCTCTTCGGGGCATATCTCCGTTTCGAAACGGATGTGCCCGCACGGATATTGATGGCGGGCGAGGGCGATCATTCGTTCGATGAACGGCTTGACGTCGAACAACACCGGTTCGGGCGGAGGGATGCGCGTGAGGCGGCGGTAAGAATCCGTGAAGGCGAGCAACCCCTTGCCCGTGGCGCTGATGACCTGCAAGCCCCGGATCGTTTCGGCGTCTTTGCCTTCCGGAGCCGACAGAAGCGTATCGCTGATGGAGGTGAGGGGAGTGATTGAGTTCATGATTTCGTGCGTCAGCACCCTTGTCAGCCGTATCCACGATTCCGCCTCTTTTTCGTCCAGCTCGGTGTTGATGTCGCTCAGCGCGAGGATGCGCAGGTGCTCTCCCCGTACCGTTATGTCCGACACCCGGATCACCAGATTCACCGTTCCCCGCTCGTTGTGGAGCGTCGCCTGCATGCGGTCGCCCGCCCGGCACGCCTCCAACTGTTCCGCCAGCAGGCTGTCTGTGTTGCGCAACTGCCTGACGTGCGTGAACACCGTCAGTCCCAGCAGCCGCATCGCCTCCCTGTTCTTCCGGTACACAGCCCCGTTGTCGTTGAGCACCAGCACCCCCGTATCCACGAAGTCGAGTATCAGTTCGTAATACTTCTCCTGTTCCGCCGTTTCCGTCTTCACGCGGTACAGTATCTGCGCCACACGGTTCAACGCCTCGTGTACGGCGCGGCTTTCGCCCGTGCCCGACGTTTCGTCGAACCGGAAGCTGTTGTCGTTGTTCTCCAGCGCGTCGAGCATGAAGAGCACCTCGCGCGTATGCCTGCGGTACATGCGTATCTGCCATGCCATGCTCAGCGCCAGCAGGACGGCGAGGAGGGCCGCCCCCGCGTATTCGCCCCCGAAGGCTGCCGCCGCCGTTGCGAAGCAGAGGCCGACGGTGAGCAGTATGCCTACGAGGCAGTGCCCCGACATTTTTCGGAATAGTGCGTTCATAGCCCGAATTTTTTCATTTTGTTGTATAACGTCTGCCGCGTGATGCCCAGTTGCGCCGCCACTGCCGAGAGGTTGCCGTTGCAGGTTCCTATGGCTTTGCGTATCATTCGCCTTTCCATCTCTTCGAGTGTGGAAGCCGCCTTCTCCGGTTGTTCCGCCGAGCGGACGGAGAGTCGGAACAGCTCGGCGGGAATCTGCGTCCCGTCGCTGATGATCACCGCCTTTTCGATGGCGTGCTCCAGTTCGCGGATGTTGCCGTGCCACGGGTATGCCTCCAACTTCTCTTCGGCATCGCGGGTGAACTCCACCGGCTCTTTGCCGTACTGCTTGCAGAACCTTGCCGCGAACAGCCGGGCGAGCGGCACGATATCCTCCTTCCTGCGGCGCAGGGGCGGCAGTTCCACGTGAATGGTGTTGATGCGGTAGAGCAAGTCCTCCCTGAACTCTTTCCTGTCCACCATCTCCTGCAAGTTGCGGTTGGTGGCGCATATCAGCCGTATGTCCACCGGCACGGGCGTGTTGCTTCCCACCCTCACCACGCTTCTGCGCTGAATGGCGGTCAGCAGTTTGGCTTGCAGGTGGCACGGCAGGTTGCCTATCTCGTCCAGAAACAACGTGCTCTTGTCCGCCGTTTCGAACTTTCCCGCACGGTCGGCGTAAGCGTCGGTGAACGCCCCTTTCACGTGCCCGAACAGTTCGCTTTCGAACAGCGGTTCGGCAATCGCCCCCATATCCACCGCCACCATTTCCCTTTCCCTGCGTCCCGACAGCAGGTGTATCTCGCGCGCCAGCACCTCTTTTCCCGTTCCGTTCTCGCCCGTAATCAGCACATTGGCATCAGTTGCCGCCACCTTGCCGATGAGCGCGCGCAGCTGCTTCATCTCTTCGCTCTCTCCCCAGTACATTCCCGGCGTTGCGGCGGCATGCGCCATGTTTTTCTTTTTCCCCTTTCGGGTACGGGCAGATGTCACGGCGTCTTCCAGCGTTTTCACCAGCTTGGCGTTCTCCCACGGCTTTACGATGAAGTCCGCCGCCCCTTCCTTGATTCCCTTCACGGCGAGGTCGATGTCCGCGTATGCCGTGAACAGCACCACCGGAAGCTCCGGCTGCTGTTTCTTCACCTCGCGCAGCCAGAAAAGCCCCTCGTTGCCCGTGTTGATTCCTGTGGAGAAATTCATGTCGAGCAGCAATACGTCGGGCTTCTCCTCGCGTATGGTCGCCGTGAGCGAAGCGGGCGAAGAGAGAAGTACGATTTTGCGAAATCGGTCTTTCAGAAGCATTTGCAGTGCGGTCAGCACGCCTTTGTTGTCGTCTACTACGACGATGGTTCCGGGTAGGGTCATGTCAGGTAAAAATATGGATTAGGCACAAAAGTACGAAAATATTTCATAGCCACTGGAATTTCAGTCCGAAAGAGAGGCTCAGGTAGTCGCGCGGACGGAGGTAACTGTTGGTTGCGGCGCTCACCAGATAGAGATCGCAGGTGCTGATCTCGTAGAAGAAAGTGACCGATTTCGCCATAAACCTCCACTGCGGGTCGATGTCGTACGTCAGCCGCTGCCCGACGAAGATGTGGAAGCGGATTTTGCTCAAGAAGCCGTAGTAGCCTTTCGGATAGCGTTCGGGTTCTCTCACCCAGAATTCGTGTCCGAACACCGTGTTCATGTAAAGCCCGCACGCCAGCGGCTCGACGGAGAATCTTTCCCCCAGCCCCACGCTCCACGGCATATAGTTCTGCTTGAGCGTCATGGTCAGTTTGGGTCTTTTCGACGAATATTTGGGGATGAAGCCCAGCAGCAGGTCGGTCTCCCACTGGCTCCGTTTGCCATAGTCCCATCCCATGCCGTAGGAGAGCAGCCCCATGTTTCCCGCAAACTGCACTTTGGAGTGCGTCGGTATGAGCTGTTCCCATTTCCGGCGGAAGCGGTGCACGCGGCGGTCGTATCGGTTCTGCGGTTCGGGGTTCGGCATCACCGTGCCGGTAATGCAGGGGGAGCTTTCGGAGATGTTTTCTGCGATGGGCGCCTGATTCGGCTTTATCGTGCCGGCAGTGCAGGGGGAGCTTTCGGAGGCGTTTTCTGCGATGGGCGCCTGACTCGGCTTTATCGTGCCGGCAGTGCCGGCATCCTCGACGGGAACGGGCTGCGCGGGAAGGTTACGGCAGCAGGTAGAAAATAACAGCAGGGCGATGCCGCACAGGCGGAGCGTATTGTCAGAACTTAACCAATTCATACTCGTATGTTTCGGGGGTGATGGTAAAAACAAGGTAACTGCGGTTTTTCATGCAGTCGCTCACGATGTAGTGCACTCCGTCGTCGAACGGAATCTTGTCGCTGAAGCTGTGGTTGTGGGCGGCCGTGCAGAATTGCAGGCCGGGATATTGTGTGACGTAGTATTGAAACACCTTCGCCACGTTGTTGTTGAACACGTCCGAATAGGGGTGCACGTGCATGCTTACCACCGTCTTTTCGAACTCCCCCTTCCGGTTCGTCCATTCCTTCTCCATGAAGTCGAAGTCGGGTATCGGTTGCGAATAGTCGTATTCCAGCGCGTTGGTGTTGAGGCATACGAACTTCACGTTTCCGGCGATGAAAGCGAAATTCGTGGGGCCGAATATCTTGCGGTACGCCTCTTCGCCCGTGCCCAGACAGTCGTGGTTGCCGATCAGGACAACGTAGGGCACCTTCAGTCCGTTCATGATGTCGCGTTGCCACAGAAATTCCTTCGTCAGCCCGAAGTCGCTCATGTCTCCCCCGTGTATCACGAAGTCGATGTCGTCTCTCTTGTTTATCTCCGTCACGAACTTCTTCGTCTCGTCATACCACCGCTGCGAATCGCCCATGGTGACGAATCGTATGGTTTTCTTGCCCTTGCACGCAGCTTCTATCCGTGCGGCGTTGCGGGCGTTCACGTCTCTTTCGCCGGTGATGCGGACGTCGTAGGGGTGATAGTCTATCAGGTCGCATCCCGTAAGCAGGATGCAGCAGAGGAGTGCGAGCAGGGGGTTTCGTCCGCTTGCGGGGTGTATGTTGGCAAGGCGGAGGGAGGTGCGCAGGGTTCTGCGTCCGGTTGCCGGGTGTATGCGGATGTGACGGAGAAGTGTGTGCGGCGTTTTTTTCATAGTCGGTTTCAGCAGTGATTTTTTATGTGATTTTCTATGTGCAAATATACGTTTTTTTACGGGCGATGTCAATCTTTTTACCTGTTTTTTTCCGTCATTTTCGCGAAATCGATCAGAATATATATTTTTAAATATATATTCATTTATTATCCCTTATTTATTAAGTGTTCGCTTAGGCGTTCGCCCTCTGTTTAATAAAATGATGTAATAGTCTATGAAACAATTCTTTATGAAGCCGAAAAAGTGTTCCATTTGCTGTTCCGCATTTTAGCCCTTTTTCCGGCGGATGAAAAAGCCGTTTTTTCGACGCAACAGAGCCTCTGTTTTTCGCAAGTGGCGGCTCCGTTTTCTTTAATCGGAACCTCTGTTTTTCCCGTTGTAAGTCTCCTGCAAAAGAAGGTCCGGCGATGCAGCTTTGCGGGCGCACGGCTTGCCTGTATGAATTAACCTGTTTTTCATGTTTTTTGAGCATTATATTACAGATTATTTGGCTATTCCAAACAATTTTACTACCTTTGCATCATTAGAACCTGCCAAGCCTCTTCACAATGCTCAAATCGGCGGGTCGTTTTTTTTTATTATACATACTATGAAAACAAGTTTCGCCAAACCATATTCTTCTCCGAAACAAATTGTTCAAATACTAAAATCAAGAGGAATGCTCATAAAAGATGAGCATAAGGTAGAAAAATATCTGATGAATATCGGTTATCATCGTCTTTCAGCATACATCTATCCTTTTTATAAAACTCCCAAAAGGGATTTGCTGCTAAAAGAGGGAACTACTTTTGAACAAGTCTTGACGCTCTATCGCTTTGACAAGAAATTACGTATTCTACTTTTCAACGAAATAGAGAAAATAGAAGTAGCCATTCGCAGCGTATTAGCAAATATCGGATGCCAGGAACTGAATGACAGGTATTGGATAACGAAACCGGAATGTTTTGCCAATCAGGAAAAGTTCAACCAGACTTTGACAATCATAGAAAAGGAATTGGCATCAAGCAAAGAAGACTACATTGAAGATTTTAGGCGTAACTATATCGAAAGTTATCCTCCTGCATGGATGATAACGGAAGTTTTGTCTTTCGGTAACTTGAACTACATCTATTCCAATATAGCCAGCAACCAACTGATGAAGCGCATTGCCGATTATTTCGGTCTGAAACCACAGGTTTTTATCTCGTGGCTGACGGTGCTTGCCAACCTCCGTAATATGTGTTGTCACCATGCGAGAGTATGGAACAGGGATTTTATGTTGAATCCTGCCGAACCCAAAAAAACTAAAAATGCATGGATTGATACCTCAAAAGTTGATAAGAAACGGATTTACTATCGCTTGTGCATAATCCGATATTTCCTCTTTTCGGTTTCTCCCAATAATAACTTCAACGAAAAACTTTCGGGATTGTTGGCGGATTTTCTTTCAGTAGATATAGCTGCAATGGGATTTACCCACGATTGGAAAAATGAGGAAGCATGGAAATAAAGTTTATGATATTTGATTATGAAATATACAGAAACAGGACAATGCATTTGGTGTGGTAAAAAAGAGCCAGAAGTTTCTTTTGAAAATAAACCTCATATTTTACCACATAGCCTTGGCGGAGATGAAATAGGTTTCGATATATGCGATGATTGCAATGCTTATTTTGGCACTGCAACATTAGGTAAACCAGCATTAGACTTTGTTTTTCTTCTTCAACTATTATCACAAAAAGCATCTTATAAAAATCAGAAGTAATTTTAGGACATCAATTATAACTCGACAATTCAAACGAAGTCTATTTTACATCTTTCTTCAAAAATACCATTTTATAACAAAAAACGGGAATCATCCTATGTTTGATTCAATCCGAAAATTTGCGAGATATGACATAGGTAGTCCTAAAGTATTTTATGCTTTCAATGTTAATGGGTATTCTTATCTGCAAAAGCAAGCTAAAGATGGCTTGCCTGTATGAATTTTAGACGCCGGTGTATGATTATTAGACAGTGGGGCAGGGCAGCAACCGGATATTTGTTTTGGTTATCAATGCCTTATGTGCTTTGGCACACTTTCTGCTTTATAGAAAGCGGCTGTTTATGCCCGAAAAAAATGAGACAAACCATGAAACAGATTTACTATGTCATTCAGACTTTGCTGCGCGGACGAGGCTCGAACGTTATCAAGACGGTTTCACTCACGCTGGGGCTTTTTGTCGGTATCCTGCTGTTTGCCCGCGTGGCGTTCGAACTGAGCTATTACAATTTCCTGCACCGCCCCGCCGAGCTTTATGTGGCGTACCTGAGCGGATTTGAAGAGATGAGTGAGGGGAAAGGCGCTCCCTACACGTTCGGCCCTTTCTCTGCGGCTGTGCGCGAGAATTTTCCCGAAGAGGTGGAAGACGCCACGATACTGAGGGAGAAGGGGGAATCGGTATATTATTGCGGTGACACGCGCCTTTCGGAACGAACGGTGTATGCCGACGAACATTTGTTCCCGACGCTGGGAATCGGCGTGCTGGCGGGCAAACCGGGAGAACTCTCGGATCCGAACGCGATTTTCGTTTCGCGTGCGCTGGCGTCGAAAGTGGCGGGTTCGGGCAATCCGGCGGATGCTGTGGGCAAAGTGCTGTATGCCGACCGCAAAACGCCGTTCAACATACGGGGTGTCTTCGAGGATATGGGCGATAATACCGACATAGCCTTCGATGCGGTTATTCCCATGGCTGTGCTGTGGAACGCCGGACGCGGAGGCTGGGGCTACGACATAAGCTACCGTTCGATTGTCCGTTTCCGTAACCCCTCTTCGGGGGTGAAGGCGGTAGAGGGGCGGTTGCCCGATATGCTCAAGAGGTATATCCCCGATTTCGGCAAGAAGACCGGGAGAAACATAACCTTCGCGTTTCATCCCTTGGAGCGGATGCACTTCGACAATTCCGCCGTGCGCACCATGATCGTGGTGATGTCTGTGCTGGCTTTCGGCATTTTGCTCGTGGCGGCGTTCAACTACGTGCTCATATCGGTATCCTCGTTGGCGAAGCGGGCCAAAGCCATCGGGGTGCACAAATGCAGCGGAGCTACCGACGGCGATGTGCTCAGGATGTTTCTGATGGAGGCGTTTCTCATTCTGCTCGTCTCGTTGGGGCTTGTCGCGCTGCTGATGTGGCAGTTTCGCGACTTCATCGAAGACATGGCTTCCGCCCGCCTGAGCTCGCTCTTTACGTGGCAGACGGTATGGGCGCCCACTCTGGCGGTGGGGCTGGTTTTCGCCTTGGCGGGCGTGCTTCCCGCGCTGCTGTTTGCCTCCGTCCCTGTGACGCAGGTTTTCAAGCGGTATTCCGAACGGAAAACTTCGTGGAAGCGTCCGCTGCTTTTCATTCAGTTTGCGGGAATGGCGTTCGTTTCGGGCTTTCTGGTGTTCGTGCTCTGGCAGTACCGCATGGTGATGACGAAAGACGTGGGCTACAACCCCGACAGGGTGGCGACGTGCTGGTTCAAGTTCGGAGGCGGGCACGACAATGCCGCAGCCTTTTTCCGCAACCTGCCCATGGTAGAGAGCTACGGGGCCGCCAACCAGCTGATTTGTTCGGGGTATAGCGGCGATACGTTCGACGCGGGCGACAACCGCAAGGTGGATACGCGCATCGAATGGGTGGATCCCGGTTTCGTGTCCATGATGGGAATCAGGCTGCTGAAAGGAAGAGACGTCGCCGCCGAAGGCGAAATACTGGTGAGCGAGGAATTCGTGAGGCAGGCAGGCTGGACAGGCGACCCCATAGGCCGGCAAGTGTCTTATTACGACGGCAGTAAAATGACGGTGGCGGGCGTAGTGCCCGATTACTCCATCCGCAGCGCGTACGAGTCGCAACTGCCCATCATGCTGATAGCCGCGCGAGGGTCGATGCATCATTATCTGAGGCTGAAAGAGCCTTTTGACGAGAACTTGCGCAAGCTCAACGAAGTGATGAAAGAGGCGTTTCCCGCCGATGATGCGATGTTCGTTTCTCTGCGCGGGAGGCTCGACAGGCAATACTCCGGCATCGCCCGTTTCCGCAACGCCGTATGGCTGGCGTCGGTGTCTATCCTGCTGATTGCCCTGATGGGGCTGTTGGGCTATGTGAATGACGAAATACGGCTGCGAAGCAAGGAGATTGCCATCCGCAAGGTGAACGGGGCGCAAGCGTCGGAAGTGCTGGCGATGCTTGCGAAAGAGGTATGGCGAGTGGCCGTTCCCGCGCTTTGCATCGGGATTGCCGCCTCTTGGGCGGTAGGAGCGAAGTGGCTGGAGCAATTCAACGAGTATGCCTATCCCGATGTCCGGGCATTGGTATATGTGGCGTTGGGGATATGGGCGGCGATTACCGGATGTGTGCTGATAAGGGCGGGGCGCATCGCTTCGGACGATCCGGTAAGAAGCATTCGGATGGAGTAAGCGTGTTTATGATAATAAATTGATAATTAATACATTAAAACAAAACAGTAAAGCTATGATTAAACTTGAAAACATCAGCAAGGTTTTCCGTACTTCGGAAGTGGAGACGGTGGCGTTGAACCGGGTGAACCTCGAAGTGAACGAAGGAGAATTCGTGGCGGTGATGGGACCGTCGGGCTGCGGAAAATCTACATTGCTCAATATCCTCGGACTGCTCGACAGTCCCACCGAAGGGTCTTACCGCCTCATAGGCGAGGAAGTGGCGGGGCTGAAAGAGAAGCAGCGCACGCGGGTGCGGAAGGGGAAGCTGGGATTTGTGTTCCAGAGCTTCAACCTCATAGACGAGCTCAACGTTTACGAAAACGTGGAACTGCCCCTGACGTACCTCGACATCAAGGCGTCCGAACGCAGGGAGATGGTGGAGGCAATGCTGAGAAGAATGAATATCGGCCACCGCGCCAAGCATTTCCCGCAGCAGCTTTCGGGCGGGCAGCAGCAACGTGTGGCGATAGCCCGTGCCGTTGTAGCCGCTCCGAAGCTGATTCTTGCCGACGAGCCTACGGGCAACCTCGACTCTAAAAACGGGGCGGAGGTGATGAACCTGCTCACCGAGCTGAACAAGGAGGGGACGACCATCGTGATGGTGACGCACTCGCAGCACGACGCATCGTTCGCGCATCGCACGGTGCATCTTTTCGACGGAAGCATTGTGGCGAATATCACTGCATAAAGGGGAGGGACGGATGAAGCACATATACTATGCGTTGCGGGTACTTCCGCGCGAAATGGGGGCGAACGTCACCAAAGTGATTTCGCTTTCGCTGGGACTCATCGTCGGCATCTTGCTTTTCTCGCAGATCGCTTTCGAACTGAGCTACGAGAGGGGTTACCCGGATGCGGAACGCCTCGCGCTCGTGGGATGCAGAACGACCAACCTCAGCACGGGGGAGGTGGTAAGACACGGAGACAGTGGTATGGACTACACGGTTTTCGCTCCTGTGGCGGCGGCTCTGGCGCAAGACCTCCCGGAGCTGGTGGAGCATGCTTCCTGCGTGTGCACCATTCAGGAAAGGAACGTGTATTATGAAGACAGGCTTTTGAAAGATGCCGGTTATATCTTTGCGGATACTTGCTTTTTCCGCACGATGGGCATACCGGTGCTGAAAGGGAACGAGAAAGACCTCATCATGCCGGGCAGCGTTTTTGTCTCGGAGCGTTTCGCCCGGGAGGTATTCGGAGACGCCGACCCTGTGGGGAAAACGCTCTCTATGGGAAGAAAGATCGAGCTGACCGTGCGCGGAGTGTATAAGGACGTGCCGGAAAACACGATGCTTACCCACGATTTTGTCGTGAGCGTTCACCGGGACGGCGGGTATATGTATGGAAACGGCTGGAAGGGAAACGATGTATTTAACGCTTTTCTGAGGCTGCGTAGCGCTTCCGACATCGATCGGCTGAATGCGCGCATCCAGAGCGCGATAGAAAGATATACGCCGGGACAGTACGCCGACTGGAAGATGGATTTCGGCGTCACTCCCATCGTGAAGCTCCATCTGGAGGATGCTTCCGTGCGGAAACGTCTTTTCATCTACGGTTTCCTCGGATTCTCCATCTTCTTTACCGCCATCATGAACTACATTCTCATATCCGTATCCGCCCTGAGCCGCAGGGCGAAGAGCGTGGGCGTGTACAAGTGCAGCGGAGCCGGATCGGCGGACATCTTCGGCATGTTTCTTGCGGAGACAGGCGTTCTGGTGCTGGTATCCGTACTGCTGAGCTTCCTGTGCATCTACAATGCCCGGACGCTTATTGAAGACCTGCTGTCGGTGAAGCTTTCTTCGCTGTTCGCGTGGGAGACGATGTGGGTTCCCGCACTTGTCGTCGTGACTCTTTTCGTGCTGGCGGGGTGTGTGCCGGGGCATTTGTTTTCGCGCATTCCGGTCACGCAGGTGTTCCGTCGCCATACCGACGGGAAAAAAGGATGGAAGCGGTCGCTGCTGTTCGTGCAGTTTATGGGCGCTTCGTTCGTCATGGGGCTGCTTCTTGTGGCTATTTCGCAATACCGGCACCTGATGAGCCGCGACATGGGAATCGACGTGCCGGGGCTGGTGGAAGCCGGCAACAACATACCGGAAGAGATGGCGGAGAACGTGAAAGAGGCTCTCGCCCGCCAGCCGATGGCTGAGGGGGTGACCGTATCCACGCACAGCGTGCTGGGCCAGTATTGGACGCAGGGACTGATGAGCAACGACGGAAGGCGGCTCGCTACGCTCAACCTCAACTATTGCCGGTTCAACTATCCGGAGGTGATGGGCATCGGGATCGTGGAGGGAACTTCTTTCCGGAAGGAGGAAGACATCTTGGTGAATGAAGAGTTGGTGCGCCTCATGAGGTGGACCGACGGGGCTGTGGGCAAGAAGTTGAACGGTTTGAACGGGACGATAACGGGCGTGTTCCGCGACATCCGTAACGAGAGCTTCTACGGCGGCCAGTCGCCGATTGCCCTGATAGCCGGTGAAAAAGCGAGTCTGGTGTTCAATGTCCGCCTGAAAGAGCCTTACGACAAGAACCTGAGGCGGCTGAACCGGTATATGGAAGAAACTTATCCGCTTGCGGGGCTGAATTTTATGTCGGTCGACAGCATGCTGAAAGACATTTATAAGCCTGTCTACCGTTTCCGAAATTCGGTCTGGATCACTTCGGGATTTATTCTGCTTATCATTGTCATGGGGCTTATCGGATATGTGAGCGATGAAACCCGGCGCCGGAGCAAGGAGATCGCCGTGCGGAAAGTGAACGGGGCCGAAGTGGGCGACGTGCTTCGCCTGCTCGTGCGCGACATCCTGTACGTCTCCGTCTTTGCCGTCCTCATCGGCACGGTTGCTTCTTATGTTGTGGGGAAGGCATGGCTCAGCCAGTTTGCGGAGCATATCCGCCTGCATCCGCTCCTGTTTGCCGGAACGGCCCTCTTCATCCTGCTGCTTGCGGTGGTGTGCGTGGTGCTGAAGGCATGGCGCATCGCCCGCGAAAACCCGGTAAACAGCATCAAGGCGGAGTGATTCGCCGCATACCTGTATGATTCTTAACGCTTGGCGGCATCGGTGTATGCCGCGAGGCGTTTTTTATGGAATACCGCCAGACTGACGATGGCCGTGACAAACGCCAGCGCGTCGGACACAGGCATGCTTATCCAGATGCCTTTCAGTCCCCACCATTGCGGGAAGAGGAGCAGACAGGGAAGCAGGTAGAGCAGTTGGCGGGTGAGCGAAAGGAAAATGCTTATCTTGGCTTTGCCGATGCTTTGGAAGAAGTTGCCGATGACAATTTGCGCGCCTACCAGCGGGAACATCATCACGGCGAGGCGCACACCCTCCGCCGCCAGACCGATAAGATCCTCGCTGTCGGTGAAAAGGGCGGAAACCGCACGGGGAAAGAGTTCGCAGACAAGGAAGCCGGTGCAGGTGATGACAACGCCCGAAAATACTCCCAGACGCAGCGTGTGCTTCACCCGGTCTGTTTTCCCGGCCCCGTAGTTGTAGCCGATGATGGGTTGCATGCCCATGGTGAGTCCGAGCACAATCATCACATACAGCGTCAGCAGGCGGTTGATGATGCCGTACGCGCCGATGGCCATATCGCCCCCGTGGGCTTGCAGGCTGTTGTTGATGATGATGACGATGATGCAGGCGCATACGTTGATCAGAAACGGCGACATGCCGATGGAGAAGATGTTGGAAACGATGCGCCGTTTCATACTCCATACCCTCCCTTCGAAGTGCACCGTGCTCTCTTTGTCGAGGAAATGGCTCACCACCCATACCATCCCGATGAATTGCGATATGACGGTTGCCGTGGCCGCTCCGCGCATTCCCCATCCGAACCGGAAGATGAAGAGGGGAGCGAGGATGAGGTTGGCGAATACCGTCACCATAGACGTGAGCATCGCCTTCTTCGGGTATCCCGTGGCGCGCATCACGTTGTTCAGCCCGATCATGGTGTAGGACACGGGCGTTCCCAGCAGAATCACCTGCATGAAGCTGCGGGCGTAAGGCAGTGTCTCTCCGCTGGCGCCGAAGAACAGCAATATGCGATCGAGAAAAACGAACGACACCACGCTGAAGAAAACCGAGTTGGTGATGCAAAGCATCAGGGTGTGCGAGAGGATTTCGGTGGCTCCTTCGTGGTCTTTCTGTCCCAGACGGATGGAGGCGATGGTGGAGCCGCCCGCCGAAACCAGGGTGCAGAAAGCGATGACAAGGTTCATCATGGGGAAGCTCACCGCCAGTCCGGCGATGGCCATGGCGCCTACGCCGTGCCCGATGAAGATGCTGTCGATGATGTTGTACAGTGAGGTGACGGTCATGCCGATGATGGCGGGGATGGAGTACTGCAACAGCAGCTTTCCCACAGGCTCGGAGCCTAATATATGCGGGTTGTTTTTGCTCATTCGCTACAGAGGGTTGGTTGGGTGAAAATAAACGGCATCTTGATTTCGTGTGCCAAAGGTACGAATTATTTGGCTTATTCGAAGATTATTCGGAACTTTGCGTAACGAATACGGAAAGTTTAAACTCAACAGAGACAAGCGAGGTTTATATGGCGAATGGAAAAGAGAAAAATCCGGGAAATGGTTCGCCGGAGTTCGGGAATAAGAAGGCGAATAGGGCGGATAGAGCGGATAGAGTGGGGAAAGTAGTGGCCTTGTTCGATTTCGACGGAGTGATTATGGATACGGAACCTCAGTACACGGTTTTCTGGAACCGGCAGGGAAAGTTGCATCTGGGTGAAGAAGATTTCGGACCCCGTATCAAAGGACAGACTTTGACGCAGATTTATCACAACTATTTTATGGGAGCGGAAGAGGTGCAGAAGCAGATTACGGCTGCGCTGAACGCATTCGAAGAGCAAATGTCGTACGTTTACGTTCCCGGCGCGGCGCGGTTTATGAAAGAACTCCGCAAACGGGGAGTGAAGACGGCCATCGTGACCAGCTCGAACGAAGTGAAGATGCAGCGTGTGTATAAGGCGCATCCCGAATTGAAAGGGATGGTCGACTGTATCCTCACCGGGGAGATGTTTCCCCGTTCCAAACCGGCTCCCGATTGTTTTTTGCTGGGTATGAAGCAGTTTGGAGCGACCCCCGAGCAGACTTACGTGTTCGAGGATTCTTTCCACGGGATTCAGGCGGGAATATCTTCCGGAGCCACCGTCATCGGGCTGGCCACCACAAATCCGCGCGAAGCCATAGCCGGAAAGACGCATGATGTGATAGACGACTTCACCGAGATGACGTACGAGCGGATGACAGCGGTATGCCGGGAGCTTTCTTGCGGGGCGTAGCGGAAAGGATTTTCCTTTTTTCCTTGTCCGTTATGAATTAAATGTTATAACTTTGCATCCGATTTTTGAAAACTTCAACATTATTTTAATTCTTAAATTTTGGAAAATATGGCCGGTTATATAGCTGATGATACACGGAAAGTAACTACTCATCGCCTGATAGAAATGAAACAGAGAGGCGAAAAAATATCGATGCTTACTGCATACGATTACACGATGGCGCAGATTGTGGACGGCGCGGGAATGGATGTTATTCTGGTAGGCGACTCGGCCTCTAACGTAATGGCGGGGAATGTGACGACACTGCCCATCACGCTCGATCAGATGATCTACCACGGCAAATCGGTGGTGCGGGGAGTGAAGCGCGCAATGGTGGTGGTCGACATGCCTTTCGGTTCGTATCAGGGTAACGAGATGGAAGGACTGGCGTCGGCAATCCGCATCATGAAGGAAAGCCATGCCGATGCGCTGAAGCTCGAAGGCGGCGAGGAGGTGATCGACACGGTGAAGCGTATCCTGAGCGCGGGCATCCCGGTGATGGGACATCTGGGGCTGATGCCGCAGTCGATCAACAAATACGGAACGTATACCGTGCGCGCCAAAGACGAGGCGGAGGCGGAGAAGCTGGTGCGCGACGCTCACTTGCTCGAAGACGCGGGTTGCTTCGCTCTGGTGCTCGAGAAGATTCCGGCGACGCTGGCCGCGAAAGTGGCTTCGGAACTCACGATCCCGGTGATAGGCATCGGAGCCGGAGGAAATGTGGACGGACAGGTGTTGGTGGTTCAGGATATGCTGGGAATGAACAACGGATTCCGTCCGCGCTTTCTGAGGCGGTATGCCGACCTGTATACGGTGATGACGGATGCCGTCAGCCGTTACATCTCGGACGTGAAGAATTGTTATTTTCCCAACGAGAAGGAACAATATTGATATGATATATGGCGGTGAAACTGTGGACGGTTCATTTTATGCGGATAGGTATAGCTAATTTGCTGTTGTTTGCGTCTTTGTACATGCTGTTTCCTGCGATCGCGATCGAAATGGGCGACCGTGCGGGCATCTCTTTGGCGCAAACGGGAGGCATCTTTCTTTGCCTGATGGCGGGAATGTTCCTTATCGGTCCTTTCCACGCTTATCTGGTGGATGCTTATAAGCGCAAGTACGTGTATATGTTCGCTTCAGCCGCAATGGTAGCCGCTACGGCGGGATATGCTTTCGTAACGGATATTACGGAGTTGATGTTGTTGAGTCTCGGGCACGGGATGGCGTTCGGCATGGCCACCTCGTCGGGTATCACGCTTGCCATCGACGTTACCGGTTCGGCATTGCGCAGCGTCGGCAACATCAGCTTTTCCTGGGTGGTGCGTCTGGGGATGATTATCGGAGTGGTTGCAGGCGTCTGCGTCCACCGGTATTATCCGTTCGAGGATTTGGTGCTCGTTTCGGCTGTTACGGGAGCCATCGGGATATTGGTTGTGGCGGGGGTGTATGTACCTTTCCGCGCGCCGATCGTAACTAAGACTTGTTCTTTCGACCGCTTCATGCTGCTTCGCGGATGGGTGCTCGCCGTCAATCTCGTTCTGATAACGTTTGTTCCCGGATTGTTCGTTTCGCTTGCCCATCCCTTCCTGAACAATATGACGTGGTGGGGCATGGAGGCGTTTGTGCCTTTCTTCGCCCTTACGGGAGCGGGATGTCTGCTTTCCATGCTGTTGAGACGTCTTCCTTTCCTTAGAGAACGGATGTTGCGGCTGATAGTCGGAGGCATCGGCTTGGAGATTCTCGCCGTCTTTCTGCTCGATACGCATGGATGCATTGCCGTTCCTGCCGTTCTTCTGGGGCTGGGACTGGGGTTTGTGATGCCGGAGTTCCTGCTGATGTTCGTCAAGCTGTCTGAGCATTGCCAGCGAGGGACGGCAAACACTACCCACCTGTTGGCAAGCGAAGCGGGTACATTCATCGGGATTGCCGCTTCGTGTCGCATGGATGCGGGAGAGCTGCTGACGGCGGCACGTGTGGCTACCGTGGCTGCGATGCTGTTTTTCGTGTTCGTTGCCTATCCTTATTTCCGCAGGAAGAAAATCCGGTGATTGCCCCGCCTGCTTGAACGATACGTCTTCGACCGTCGGTTCCGGCGCACGTTTGCCTGCCTGTATGTATGGAGCCTGCTTGAACGATACGGTCTCGACCGTCGGTTCCGGCGCACGTTTGCCTGCCTGTATGTATGGAGCCTGCCTTAACAATACGGTCTCGACCGTCGGTTCCGGCGCACGTTTGCCTGCCTGTATGTATAGAGCCTGCCTTAACAATACGGTCTCGACCGTCAGTTCCGGCACATGTTTGCCTGCCCGTATGTATGGAGCCTGCCTTAACAATACGGTCTCGACCGTCAGTTCCGGCTTACCTGCTTCACCCCTTTTACGGTTTTCAGTTTCTTGATAAGAGCCTCCAACCGTCCCGTATCGCCCACCATTACCGTGAGCGTGCCTGAGAACAAACCGTCGTTGGAGTCGATGCCGATGGCGCGGAGGTTGATATCGTTCTCTTTCGAGATGATGGAGGTGATGTTGGTCACGATGCCGATGTCGTCGTGTCCCACTACCCGCAAGGTGATGGGATATTGCCTGCCTTGCGATTTCCCCGCCCACCGGGCTTTCACGATCCGGTATCCGAAGCGTTCGCGCATTTGCGCCGCGTTGGGGCAATCGGCGCGGTGTATCTTGATGCCTCCGGTCACTGTGACGAAGCCGAACACATCGTCGCCGTAAATGGGGTTGCAGCATTTCGCCAACTTGAATTCCAACCCTTTCAGGTTCTGGTCGATGACGAGCACATCCTCCTTGCCCATGACTTCTTCCTGAGCCATTTGCAGGTTATATCCCTCCGCGCTGCGGTAAGTGATCTCTTCGTGCGGCTCGTTGTCGCGCTTCTGCTGTTCGATGTATTTATCCAGAATGACGTTGGCGTCGAGAGCCCCGTCGGCTATTTGCTGGTAGAACTCCGTGACATTCTTGTACCCCATCCGTTTGATAAGGCGCATCATGGTAGGTTCGTCGTACTCTATCTTCCGGTTCTTGAACTTGCGTTCCAGCGTCTCTTTGGCAAAGTCGTGTTGTCCCGCTGCCATCTCTTTCAGTGCCTGGCGTATCTTGGTGCGCGCTCTCGAGGTGGTTACGATATTCAGCCAATCCTGTTTCGGGGTCTGCGTGTTGGATGTCATGATCTCCACCTGATCGCCGCTGTTCAACTTCTGTTTCAGTTGCACGTTCTTCCCGTTTACTTTCGCGCCTATGCATTTGCTTCCCAGCTTGGTGTGGATATGGAAGGCGAAGTCGAGCACCGTTGCCCCTTTGCCCAGTTTGAACAGATCGCCTTTGGGAGTGAATACGAACACCTCGTCTTCGTACAGATCCATCTTGAACTGATCCATCACTTTCAGCGAGTCGCTGTCCGCGTTTTCCAACGCTTCGCGCACCGAAGCCAGCCATTCGTCCAGTCCGCTTTCTCCTTTTATGCCTTTGTACCGCCAGTGCGCCGCGAGTCCTCTTTCGGCTATCTCGTCCATGCGTCGCGTGCGTATTTGCACTTCCACCCATTTCCCTTCGGGGCCCATCACGGTGATGTGGAGCGACTCGTAACCGTTGCTCTTCGGAATCGAAAGCCAGTCGCGCAGCCGCTTGGGGTTGGGCTGGTACATGTCGGTGACGATGGAGTATGCCTGCCAGCACTCCTGCTTCTCCTTCACCGGATCGGGGGCGGAGTCGATAATGATGCGGATGGCGAACAAGTCGTATATCCCTTCGAAAGATGTTTTCTGCTTCTGAATCTTGTTCCAGATGGAGTGGATGGATTTCGTCCGCCCTTTGATGTCGAACTTCAGTCCCGACTCCGTTACCTTCCTTTTGATCGGTTCGATGAACGCCGCAATGTATTTGTCGCGCGAGGCTTTCGTCTCGTTGAGCTTGTCTTTGATGAAGTAATAAGTGTCGGGCTGCGTATACTTCAGCGACAAATCCTCCAGCTCCGACTTCAGCTTATAGAGCCCCAGCTTATGGGCCAGAGGCGCGTAAAGATACGCCGCTTCGTTTGCCACCCTCAGCCGGTCTTCTTTCTCTTCCGCATCTTTAATCCGGCGCATGATGTTCACACGGTCGGCGATCATGATGAGTATCACCCTCATGTCTTCGGCAAAAGAGAGAAGCAGGTTCCTGAAGTTTTCCGACTCGATGGCGGGGCTTTTCTCATACAGTTCGTTGGTTTTCACCAGTCCCTTGATGATACTGCCCACATCTTCTCCGAACTCGTCGCAAACCTGCCCGATGCTCAGTATCCCTCCCTTTACGATCTCGTGGAGCATGATGCCGGTGAGGCACGACCCTTTCATCCCGATCTCTTCGGACACGATGATGGCGGTTTGCATATCCCTGATCACGGGATTCATGCCGAAACTGTTGCGTTGCAATCTATTGCACTCCACCGCTTCGGTAAGATGCTTTTTTAATTGGCGGCTGTCGCGGCCCGAAATACTGTCTCCGGCAGACCGGCGCAACTGCTTATAGAGTGAAAAAAGCTGCTTTTTCTCTTCCGATGTGAAAAAATGATTCATAGTTAATCTTTGTTATCCGACTTATTCGACGTAAAAATAGTTTTTTTTATCGGTTATACGGTAAGAAGTAAATAACATTTTGTATTTTTGGGAATCAATTAATAAATGAAATATTATGATAACCACACAAGACAAAGAACTGTTAGCCCGGAAGGGAATTACGGAAACACGGATTGCCGAACAATTGGAATGTTTTCGTAAGGGCTTCCCTTATTTAAGGTTGGACTCCGCCGCTTCCATAGGCAGAGGCATACTGAGCCCCGCAGCCGAAGAACAGAAAGCGTATCTGAATGCGTGGGACGAATATAAGAGTACGGATAAAAAGGTGATAAAGTTTGTTCCCGCTTCGGGCGCGGCAAGCCGTATGTTCAAAGACCTCTTCGAATTTCTTTCGGCGGAACGCGACGAACCCTCCACTGCGTTCGAGAAGGCGTTTTTCGAAGGGATAAAGGATTTCGCTTTCTACGACGACCTGAACACTGCCTGCGAGCGTATATACGGCAAAGGGATCCCGGAACTGACAGAGGCGGGAGAGTATAAGGCGGTGGTGTCGGCTTTGCTCGATGTTGCCGGGCTGAACTACGGATCTTTGCCCAAAGGTCTTCTGAAATTCCATAAATATGCCGAGGAGATGCGGACGCCGTTGGAGGAACATCTGGTGGAAGGAGCCATGTACGCATGCGGAAAGAGCGGAAAGGTGCATGTGCATTTCACTGTTTCTCCCGAACACAGAGAGTTGTTCCGGAAGTTGGTGCAGGAGAAGAGCGACGGGTTTGCGAAACGGTACGGGGTGGACTACGATGTTACGTTCTCCGAGCAAAAACCGAGCACCGACACGCTTGCGGTGGATATGGACAACCGCCCGTTCCGCGATAACGGCGAACTGCTTTTCCGCCCGGGAGGGCATGGCGCGCTTATCGAGAATCTCAACGACCTTGATGCCGACATCATCTTTATTAAAAATATAGACAACGTAGTGCCCGACAGGCTGAAAGAGGATACCAATACGTACAAGAAGTTGATAGCCGGGGTGCTGGTTTCGCTCCAGAAGCGGGCGTTCCGCTATCTCGAACTGCTCGAGAGCGGCAGATACACCCACGAGCAGGTGATGGAAGTTCTCCAATTCCTGCAAAAGGAACTCTGTTGCAAGAATCCCGAAGTGAAACTGCTTGAAGATGCCGAGCTGGTGATCTATCTGAAGAAGAAACTGAACCGCCCGATGCGTGTGTGCGGAATGGTGAAGAACGTCGGTGAGCCGGGCGGAGGCCCGTTCCTTGCATACAACGCCGACGGAACGATTTCGTTGCAAATACTCGAAAGCTCGCAGATAGACATGAACGATGCGGAGAAGAAAGCCATGTTCGAGCGGGGAACGCACTTCAACCCCGTCGATTTGGTATGCGCCGTGCGCGATTATAAAGGACGGAAATTCGACCTGACGAAGCATGTGGATAAATCGACCGGATTTATCTCCCATAAGTCGAAGAGCGGCAAGGAGTTGAAAGCGCTCGAACTTCCCGGACTGTGGAACGGGGCGATGAGCGACTGGAGCACTGTTTTTGTGGAAGTGCCACTCACCACTTTCAATCCGGTGAAGACTGTGAATGATCTGCTTCGTGAGCAACATCAATAGGGAGTGTGATTGGATATGATATCTGTAAGATTGCGGTGGCAAGCTTTCGTGTGGTGTGTAGTTCTGTTGCTCTTGTCCGAACCGGTCAAAGGGCAGGAACCTCCACGCGACAGCTTGTCTACCGCTTTTATCCATCAATTGAGGGTTGAAGCCCGCCCCCAGTATGTGTTTCCTACCAATCCTTTCGTAAAAGGCGAGAATGAAAGAAGGAAGCCGGTTGAGTGGGGGAACGGGGCAGACCTGAAGTATTCGTTTAAATTCCGGCCCAACACTTTTGCCGACCGGGTGTACGAAGGCGTATATCAGGGAGTGGGAGCGGGATATTATACATTCGGCAATAGGAAAGAGTTGGGCGACCCTTATACAGTCTACCTTTTTCAAGGAGCGCGTATCGCTGCGTTCAGTCCGCGGCTTTCGCTTAATTACGAGTGGAACTTCGGCATATCGGGCGGATGGCAGCCCTATCATTCGGTGGAAAATTCGTTTAATGGGGCGGTGGGTTCGCGGTTGAACGCTTATATCAATGCCGGCATCTGGCTCAACTGGGCTGTCTCCCGGTGTTTCGACCTGATGCTTGGGGGAGATCTCACTCATTTCTCCAACGGGAACACCAAGTTTCCCAATGCAGGCATCAATCTTGCCGGACTGAAACTGGGAGTCGCATACAACTTCAACCGCGAAAGACAAGATATTATGAAACCTGCGTACCGGCTTTTCGTTCCTCCTTTCCCGCGACATTTCAGTTACGATTTGGTGTTGTTCGGTTCGTGGCGGCGAAAGGGTGTCGCTTTCGAAGGCAAACAGTACGCTTCTCCTGAAGCTTATCCGGTGGCAGGACTTAATTTCGCCGCGATGTATAACGCGGGTTATAAGCTCCGTTTCGGACTATCGCTCGACGGGGTGTACGACGGAAGCGCGAATGTTTATACCGAAGATGTTATCGTCGCTTACGGTGAGGCTCCTCCTCCCCAAGAGTTTTTCAAACCCGGCGTTCACCGCCAATTGGCTTTGGGGCTGTCGGGACGTACCGAGTATGTCATGCCTTATTTCACCATCGGCATAGGCATCGGCTCCAACGTGGTAGCCAGAGGAGATATGAGAGGGCTTTATCAGGTGTTGGCGCTCAAAGTAAAGATGAGCCGGAACGCTTTCCTGCACATCGGGTATAACCTTCAGGACTTCAAGGCGCCCAACTACCTGATGCTCGGCATGGGGTACCGTTTCCATAACAAGTATCCCCGAATCAGGCATTAGAGGCGAGGCGGGATGGCACGAACCGGATTGCCGACCTCTCGCGAAGTTTTGTATTTTGGAAGACGAACAACAAACGACGGATGGTATGAATCATTATGAACGTATTTCTGTGGCGGTCAGATACCTGATGGATCATCGGCGGGAGAATCTTTCTCCTGACGAGCTTGCCCGTGCCGCAGGCGTCGCTCCTGTTTATTTCCGGCAGATGTTTGCCGAATGGGCGGGCGTGACTCCGGAACAATTTGCGGAATATCTTGCGCCGGAATCGTTGAAGAAAGAGATTCTGCGAACGCGCCGACTCATCGAAGCTGCGGAAGCTACGGAGGGGCCGGCCGGTTTGGAGGGCTGTTTCCCGACGGTCAGGATAAAGGAGGTCGCTTCGGGACAAGATAAGCCGGGAAACGGAGGTAAGGAGCAAGATTACGTGGTAGACTTTTACAACCTTCCGTTCGAACGCAAATTTGCCGTAAAGCACAAGGAAGAAAAACATCCGGAAGATTGTTGCAACGCCTTCGTAGAAAGCGAACGGGGGAGTCGGGATAGGGAAGGAGATTGTGCCGCAGACTTTTACAAGGAGGGGAAGGAGTCGGGTGCGGTGCATGGCTTTTCGGATACGAATGTTTGTGAAGACTCTCAAGACCGGTGTAAAGCATCGGGTGCGGAGCATGGCTTCGCAGATGCAAATGTTTGCGGAGATTCTCAAGATTGGTGTAAAGCATCGGCCGTAGAGTGTGGTTTTGCCGAAGCAATAACGAGCCCCGTCAGGGAAGCTGCTGCAACACTATTTCCCGTAGAGTATGGTTTTGCCGAAACCCCTTTCGGCTCTTGTTTCATCGCGGTCACCCCGCTCGGAATCTGCCGGCTTTGTTTCGCAGACGGTGCGAGGGACGAGGTACTTGCGTCTTTCCGTGCCGAATGGCAGGCGGAGCATTATGTTCAGAATGATGAAATGGCTGTCGCAGTGGTGCGGCAAGTCTTCTCCGGCGGCATCGCCCCCTTACGCTTGCACCTGAGGGGCACTCCTTTCCGCATGAAAGTGTGGAAAGCCTTGCTTGAAATACCCATAGGTAATATTTTGACTTATAGCGAATTGGCTTCCATAATCGGTCGAAAACAAGCAGTAAGGGCGGTTGCCTCCGCCGTGGCGGGAAACCCCGTAGGACTTATCATTCCTTGCCACCGTGTGATACGGAAAGAAGGAGCGGTGGGCGAGTACCGCTGGAAGAGCGAGCGGAAAGCCTGCATGATAAGTTGGGAAAGAGCACGACGCGATATTATTTCTGCCTGAAAGGTGCGGAATGTTGCCCGGAATCTACTATTTTTGCATTTCAATTAAACATTTCAGACATGAAAAAAATACTGTTGCTCGGTTCCGGAGAACTGGGAAAAGAGTTTGTGATTTCTGCGCAACGCAAGGGACAGCATATCATCGCCTGCGATTCGTATGCCGGAGCGCCGGCAATGCAAGTGGCGGATGAATGCGAAGTATTCGATATGCTCGACGGAGAAGTCCTTCAGAGGGCAGTCGAAAAACACCGTCCCGACATTATCGTTCCGGAGATTGAAGCGATTCGTACGGAGCGTTTGTACGAGTTCGAGGAGAGAGGAATTCAGGTAGTGCCCAGCGCGCGTGCGGTGAACTTCACGATGAACAGAAAAGCCATTCGCGACCTTGCAGCCAAAGAGCTCGGGTTGAAGACCGCCCGCTACTTCTATGCGAAAACCCCTGACGAGCTGAAAGCGGCAGCCGAGAAAATCGGCTTCCCTTGTGTGGTAAAACCATTGATGTCTTCTTCGGGCAAAGGGCAGTCGTTGGTGAAGAGTGCCGATGAGCTGCAACAGGCCTGGGAGTACGGATGCAGTGGAAGTCGGGGAGATATCCGCGAATTGATTATCGAAGAATTTATCAGGTTCGACAGCGAGATTACCTTGCTCACAGTGACGCAGAAGAACGGACCGACCCTGTTTTGTCCTCCCATCGGGCATGTGCAGAAAGGAGGCGACTACCGTGAAAGTTTCCAGCCCGCGCATATCGATCCTGCACACCTGCGAGAAGCGGAGGCCATGGCGGAAAAGGTAACCCGCGCGTTGACGGGCGCGGGGCTTTGGGGTGTAGAGTTCTTCCTCAGCCATGAAAACGGAGTTTATTTCTCCGAACTCTCCCCGCGTCCGCACGATACGGGTATGGTGACACTGGCAGGAACGCAGAACCTGAACGAATTCGAGCTTCATCTGCGTGCTGTCCTCGGGCTTCCCATTCCGAATATCAAGCTCGAACGGATGGGAGTGAGCGCGGTGATTCTGTCGGACATCGCCGCAGAGGCTGCACCTCGGTATGCCGGTCTCGAAGAAGCGGTGAAAGAGGACGACACTTACGTTCGTATCTTCGGTAAACCCGCTACCCGTGTCAACCGCCGGATGGGAGTGGCGCTCTGCTACGCACCTGTGGGAAGCGATATGGATGCCTTGCGTGATAAAGCCAAACGAGTTGCCTCAATGGTGAAAGTACATTAAGAGCCGTTCCGCGATACGCAGTACGCCCGTATGTCCGGACAAAGCCTCTGTTTTGCGCGAACAGAGGCTTTGTTTCATATCGGAAGAGCCTTTCTCAGACTTCTTCGCAGGCTCTGTTTGCCCAAGTCGTTATAGAGAAAAGATACGGAAAAACTGCCTTCTTGCCGGATGTTGTGAGAAATCCGGCGCAATAAGAAAGCATATAAAGCGATATTAAAAAAGAATTGCGAACAAAAGATATTTTAAATTGTTTACTTATCAGGATTTTTTTGATTAAATTAAAAATTACAAATTAGTATGAAACGTACATGTTTAATGATGCTGTTTGCGGCTTTGTCGACAATAGCATACAGCCAAACCGATGACAAAGGCTATGAAGAAGGAAAATGGGTATTAAAAGGAGTGACAGGATTGAATCTCTCTCAAACAGCCATGACGAATTGGGCTGCCGGCGGTGAGAACTCGATTGCCGGAAATGCTTATCTGAACGGTTCTCTCACCCGTAAGAAAGGAAATTGGCTGTGGGTCAGCAATCTTGTTCTCGATTATGGATTGTCGAAAACCAAATCGCAGGGATTGAGGAAGAATACGGATAAAATAAGCCTGTCCACCCAGCTGGGATATACCACGGATAATATATGGTTTTATACGATTATGGGCGATTTGAATACTCAATTTGCCAAAGGATACAATTATCCCGACAAAGAACATCATATTTCAAATTTCTTTGCGCCGGCTTATTCCAATGTTTCTTTAGGTATAGAGTACCGTCCGAAGAGTAATTATTCCATCTTCCTGTCACCTATATCCGCCAAGATGACTTTTGTGGAAGATGATTATCTGTCGGATTTGGGAGCTTTCGGAGTGGATCCGGGGAAACGCTTTAAGATTGAAGCCGGAGCTTATCTGAAAGCAAGAGCGGAAATGGATTTGATGGAAAACGTGAAGATGATTTCCACTGCCGACTTTTTCACTCCGTACAGTAAAGATTTCGGCAATGTGGATGTGAATTGGGATGTATTGATCAGCATGAAAGTGAACAAATTTCTTTCGGCAACGATTAATACGACTTTGAAATACGACGACGATGTGCCGACGTTTGACGATAACGGGAATAAACGTGGACCGAAAGTTCAGTTCAAGGAAGTTCTCGGTATCGGTCTGGCATACAATTTCTGACAAAGTGGATTGCTGCCGGCAATAAGCCGATGGCGCAGGCAGCAACAACAACGTATCATTTGAAGCTGTATAGTTGTTGCGATAGGCAGAACTATGTTACAAAGAGCTGTGTCAAAATGCCGACACGGCTTTTTTTCATGTATCATTCTGTGCCGGTCGCTGAAAAAATGCCTTCACAAATTTCGGCTTTGCTTTGAGATTGTATCGTGCATTAAGGCACAGCCCCTTGTTGAAGTACAGGCATAAAAAAAGGAGTACCGCTGTACTCCAACCTTTGTTAACCTTAAATCTAATACTATGAAAAACACATTGCAAAGATACGGGTTTTTCGTTAAACTGCAAGTATATTCATCGAAAAGATATGTTTTATAACATTGATTAATATTTTTGTTTCTCGCTTCTATTTTTATTAAGAATTTTCTTCTTCAAAAACCATGCTTTGAAAACTTCTGTTAATGGGTGGCTTTGTACCACGATGTTTCAGTTTTCGCTGTAATGGTCGCGGGGTGAATACTCGGATCGGATATCGTAATGCCGGAGAAAGTATGAATTTTTGCTGTTCCGGGAGAAGGAAGCCCCATGGAATAATAATACTCCGTATACTGTTTGTAAGGAACCGCGCGTTCAAGTTGTTTGTTGAACTGATCCAGCAGAACGGGATCTTGGCAGAGCTTGGCTGCATAGTCGCCGCAATCGAAGAATTTCACGGGGTTATATCCATCCAGCTTTTGCAATGTACCGAGCAAGGCCTCGTCGAAAGTGAACCGTTGGTTTATGTCTCTCATGATGGCAACCAGCTCATCCATCTCCGAACATTTGGTGACACTTATTGTTCCGTGGGGAAGTACGTAATTCGAATAGAAAGAATAGAATCCTTCTGTAATCGCTTTATAATTTACATTGCCCAACAGATGTTTTCCTATGATGTCGTACGGCATGCCGTGCTCCATGATTTCACAGGTTGATCCGATCAGGTAATCGGTCGCTTTTCTCAATTCGTAAGCTACTTCAACGGTTGCCATGTAGCAGTCGTCGAACAGTATGTATTCCATTTTCATTCCGGCATCGGCTATCGCGTCGGCAAGTGTTTTGATTTCTGTCTGATATTGGCTATCAAATCCTCCGAAATAACGCGTCATGGGCCTGTCTGTGTATTCCCAATGCTTCTTGTATACCTCCGGCATCTCTTTGTCTGTCTGTCGGCTGCTACGCAGGGTTTTCTTTTTCGTCGGCACCACAGGCAGCCATCCCATGCCGTGACATCCGATCACCATTCCGTACCGGCGGGCTTCGGCATAACTCCGCACATCTTTCAGAATAGAACTTATTCCGGCTGTAGTGGTATATTCGGGGGTGGAGGAAAAGCGATATTCTTTCAGCACCTTACGGGTCACTTTTTTCTTTTCGGCGGGGTAAAAGGGAGATTTGTTGTAAACGAACTCGAAAAGGGAAGCCTGTGTGGGTGTTTCCGCCAGAAATACAAGAACTTTTTCGTTCCTCAGTCCGCGCTCCAATATAGCCTTTTCCATATCGTCGATATTTCTACGGAAAGCACTCAGAAGATTGCTTGCCCAAGGCATGTACATAAATACGGTCTGCTCATTTTTTATTGCGATGGGATCGGGATCATCGTTCTTACACGCGATCACACTGAACGATAAAACTAAAAATAAGACGGCTGATTTTAGCCGGTCGTAATATTTCTTTGGTTTCATGAGTTGTTTTTCAGTTTGATGTTTCTTCCGGAACGGTCTTCCTTAGCTTGTTTTAAAGTACAGGCATAAAAAAAGGAGTACCGCTGTACTCCAACCTTTGTTAACCTTAAATCTAATACTATGAAAAACACATTGCAAAGATACGGACATTTTGCTAACCTGCAAGCATGTCTGCCTAAAAGATGTGTTTTATAACATTGATTAATACTTTTCTTCTCCGATTCTATTTTTATTAAGAAAATCGGGGCGGAGATATTTATTTTTATTGATGTCTGAGGAATGTATCTATCATCTGTTTTTACACACAGCCGGAACCGGGAAGCCATTCGCCCCTGAATGAAGGCGTTGACTTCTGGATTTCCGATTCGAAGCCGAACCAGTATCCGTGCCCTTCTTCGTCGACGGGCAGAAAGCAGAGACGAAGCTTCTCGTGATACGAACCGTAGACCGTATTCCACTGCGGGGGCGGAGTTTGATGTTTTGTCTTCACTCTCTCGGCAGGAGCTTTTTTGAGCGACATGCCCGCTTCTATCCATGCAATGCTGACTTGGGTGAGGTAAGACGGATAGTGTGTTTTGCAGAAATGGTAAAGAATCAGTCCGCGCCGTTCGAGGCTCAACGGACTGTCTATCACATCGGTTCCGACCAGATGCTGTAGCAGGTCGTGCAGGAACGTTTCGTTTTCCGTAATCAGCAGGCGGGTGACACTTCTCCATGTGGGAGCGTTGTAAAACCCGTCCAACAGCCGCGACAGGTGATGGGCCGTTTGCAGCTCTTCGATGGTAATTTCGCGGGTTTGCAGCACTTCGTAGGGCGGGAGAGGGGAGTATTGTATCCCGAGTTCGCCGGCTCTTCTGCGCATCTCAGTACCGGGAAGGAGCTTGAGAGACTCCAGCTGGATTTCTCCCGCACCGTATCCCGCCAGCGTGCGCACGTCTTCGAATATTTCCGATAGCCGGTAAAGCGGCAGGCCGGCAATGAGGTCGGCATGTGTCTCCATGTTCTTCAGCGAGCACAGATAACGGAGTCCTGCCAGCGCATCGTCGAGTTTTCCCATGCGCCGGCTTTGTTGCAGCACGGGTTCGCGCAGGCTTTGAATGCCCGCCTCCAGATGCAGCAGTCCCGGAGGAGCGGCCGCGAGATATTGCTTTAACTCTTCCGACAGCAGGGCGGGATGAATCTCCAAGTGGAAACACATGTCCGGAAATTCGCCGAATAGGCCCAGCAGGGCTTTGGCCCTTTGGTGGTTGTAGTTGAACGTGCGGTCGAGTACGCGCACATTCTTTATGCCGTGCCGATGAATGACTTGCAGGCGTTTGCGCACATCTTCGACGGGAAGCGTGCGCACGGGCTTTTCTCCGCCGCTGACGCAGAAAGCGCAGGTGTTGAAACAGCCGCGCGTGGTTTCTAACTGAACGAAAGGCTTGTCCCAGTTGAAAAAACGGCTTTCTTCGGGAGCGGTCAGTCCGGCGAAGTTCGCCACACGTGCCAGACCGTTGTCATGATACTCGTTCTGCTCGTCGAGATAGCAGAAGCCCGTTATTTCCTTCCACTCCTTGCTGCACCGGTCCCAAAGCCGCAACCAACGGGGAACCGATTCTTCGCCCTCTCCGCGGAAAACTCCGGTGACAAACCTGTTCTTGCGGAGAAACTCTTCGTTATCGCCCAGAAACTCGGGACCTCCGAGCACGATCCGGCAATGCGGCAGCAATGCTTTGACACGTGAGGTGATGTGCAGCAGCTGTTCGTGATTGAACAGCCAGTTGGTGGCGGCAAGAATGTCGGGGCGGTGGCGGCAAACCTGCTGCACCACACTGCCGGTACTTTCGTTGATCGTAGCCGATACGGCGCACCATTCGATGGATGTATCGCAGGCTATTTGCGCGTGAATGGCAGGCAATGCTAATGAGGAATGAGCGTACGAACTGTTTAAATCGAGCCAAAGAAGTTTCATGCGGATTTTTTATTCTCGGGCAAAAGTACAAAAAAAACGGTTCCTTGCTTCATTACATAATCTGAAAATGTTATATTTGTGATAAATAATCCGGATATGGAAGGATCTGATAAACTCGACAACATCCTCAATTTCTCTATCTTAAGATTGGGAGAAGGTTTCAATCTCAATGTGTTATCGGTAATTGAGATTGCGATTGTGATTGTGGTTGCCTTTTTCCTGCTTTTCATGATTAAAAAAGGCGTCTACAAGGTGACTCGTCTGGATTTGGGCAAGAAATACGCTCTTTATAACCTGATCCGATATGTGGTTACGATCATCGCTTTTTGCTTTGTATTGGAGATTCTCGGGTTCAATATCAAGATATTGCTTGCCGGGTCGGCTGCTTTGCTGGTGGGTATCGGATTGGGTCTGCAGAATCTGTTCAGCGACTTTGTTTCGGGTATTATTTTGTTGGTAGATTCATCCGTGAAGGTAGGGGATGTGATAGAAGTCAACGGTCTGGTTTGTCAGGTGAAAGATATTAATTTGCGTACCACTCTTGTATTGACACGCGACGACAAATTTATATTGCTCCCCAATACGCAGCTGACTAAAAACGAACTTATCAACTGGACGCATGCGACTTCTTCTTCCCGGTTCGATGTGACTGTGGGAGTCGATTACGATTCCGATATCGATCTTGTGTGCCATATTATGCAGGAAGTCTGCGAAAAGGAACCGGGAATATTGGATACGCCCAAACCTTTTGTACGTTTCAACAACTTTGGAGAACATGCTTTGCAATTTACTGTTTACTTTTGGTGTGCCAATATGTTCCGGGTAGAGAATACCAAAAGCGAAGTGCGGCGGAAGATACTGAAAGAGTTTCGTTTTCACGGTATTAAGATTCCCTTTCCTCAACGTGTGGTGCACATTCAGGAGAACGCTTCCGGAGATTAAACACATCCGTATGCCGAAACGCGTTGGACCGTTTTTACAAAACCATTATTCTCTGCCGGCTGCTTTCGGCAGGTCCCGAAAGCAATGCGGTTCTTTTTCTACATGTCTTTGCCGGCAATACGAGACCTTATTATGAGGTTCTCGAAAGCAATGCGGTTCTTTTTCTACATGTCTTTGCCGGCAATATGGGCCCTTATTATGAGGTTTTCGAAAGCAATGCGGTTCTTTTTATGCCCGCTGCTTCCGGCAAAGGGCGGTATAAACTCTTCAGGACAAAGTTAAAGCGGTTTTTATTGCTTTTTTAAGAACAGCTTTTTGAACTCTGCGGGATAAGGAGTCTCAAATTTCATCAACTCCCCCGTTACGGGATGATAAAAGCAAAGTTTGAAGGCATGAAGCGCCAGTCGTCCGATAGGGTTGGGTGAGTCTTCGCCGCCATACCGTCCGTCGCCGATAATGGGGTGTCCCAGATCTTGCATGTGTACGCGTATTTGATTCTTTCTTCCTGTTTCCAGATCAAGCTCCATCAGGGAGTACCCGTTGGCCCGTTTGATTGTTCTGTAGTGAGTGATCGATTTGGCCCCTCCGTCGTCGTACCGGCTGGAACTCACGTAGATCGTTTTGTCCGTAAGCCATGACACAATGGTGTCGTAATCTTTCTCCACCGTTCCTTCCACTACGGCTACATATCGGCGGTCGGTCACGATATCGTGCCAGTTGTCGCGTAGCGTGCGTTGGGTTTTCTCGTCTTTGGCGAACATCATCAGGCCTGAAGTATCTCTGTCGAGCCGGTGAACAATGTGTACCCGGTACTGACGTCCCGAACGTTGCACGTATTCGTTGAGTATAGTGTATGCCGTACGTTCTTTCTGCCGGTCGGTATTCACCGAAAGAAGTCCCTGCATCTTCTCGACGACAATGATATACTTGTCTTCGTATACGATTTTCAACAGTCTGTTATGGAATTCTCTCTTCCCTTTTTCTTTGCTGATTTGCACTTTCATTCCCGGCTTCAGCGGAAAGTTGAATTGAGTCGTAATGACTTTGTCTACCAAAACCACCCGTTTGCTGAGTAATGATTTCAGTTTGGTGCGGCTGGCATCCGGCATTTTGGCGGCAAGGAACTCCATTAGCTCCATAGGTTCGCTTACCGAATAATCGGTATATTGGGCACGTGCTTTCTCAGCAGGGGTTCTTCTCGGTCTTTTCTTCATTCCTTTATTCTTTGAGGCAGTATATTCTTTTTCTTTCGATGGGTGTGCAAGGCTTTTACGGATTAACGCAATTCCAGCAAAACGACATTCTCTACGTGGTGGGTGTGCGGGAACATATCCACCGGTTGCACGGCCGTTACCTTATACTTCCCGTCGAGCAACTGCAAGTCGCGCGCTTGTGTAGCGGGGTTGCAGCTTACGTAAACAATTCGCTTCGGTTCGGCAAACAGGATAACGTCGATCACATCCTGATGCATGCCGGCACGCGGAGGATCTGTAATGATGACGTCCGGCCTTCCGTGCTCGTTGATGAAATCTTGCGTCAGTATGTCTTTCATGTCTCCGGCATAGAACAAAGCGTTTTCTATTCCGTTGATTTCGGCGTTGACCTTGGCGTCTTCAATCGCTTCGGGCACATATTCGATACCGATGACCTGTCGTGCCCGACGAGACACGAAATTGGCAATCGTACCCGTTCCGGTATACAGGTCGTACACCAGTTCGTTTCCGGTCAGTCCGGCAAAGTCTCTCGCCACCTTATATAAAGTGTATGCCTGTTCGGAATTTGTCTGGTAGAATGACTTCGGCCCGACTTTGAAACGGAGTCCTTCCATTTCCTCGAAGATATGGTCGTTTCCTTTATACACGTGCACGTCGAGATCGTTGATGGTGTCGTTGCACTTATTATTTATAATGTATAATAGCGAGCTGATTTCCGGAAACGAATCGGCCACGAACTGCAACAGTCGGTTGAAAAGCTGCATTTCATGCTCTTCCGTGATCTTGCAAATCACAATCACCATCAGTTCGCCCGTTGAAGAGGTGCGTACGATCATGTTGCGCAACATTCCTTCCTGCGTGCGCAGGTTGATGAACGAATAGTCGTGTTCGTAGGCATAATCGCGTATTGCGTTGCGTATCCGGTTGGAAATGTCATCCTGCAACCAGCACTTTTCGATGGCAAGCACCTTGTCGAACGCGCCGGGAATGTGGAAGCCTACGGCATTCATCTGTTCATATTTCACATCCTGACGGACTTCTTCTGTAGTCAGCCAGCGTTTGTTGGAAAACGTGAATTCCAGCTTATTTCGATAGAACTCGGTCTTTTCGGAACCCAGAATGGGTGAAATTTCCGGAAGATCGATTTTGCCTATCCGCCGCAAGTTGTCTTCCACCTGCTTCTGTTTATATCTGATTTGTTCGGAATAAGGCAGCACTTGCCATTTACACCCGCCGCATACTCCGTAATGTTGGCAGAAAGGAACGGCCCGCTTGGGAGAATATTCATGAAACTTCACCGCCTCGGCTTCGGCATATTTGTTTTTTTTACGCTTGATTTGCAAGTCTACCACATCGCCCGGCACCACATAGGGAACAAAAATCACCAGATCATTCATTTTCGCGATGGCTTTCCCTTCGGCTGCCACATCTAAAATTGTAACCTTCTCCAATAAGGGAAGCTCTTTTTTCTTTCTTGCCACTTCTATACCAGTCTAAATAATTCGGTCGCAAAATTAGATATTTTTCCGGAAATATTTCGTGTATTTACAAATATTCGGAATTGTAAAGTCGAAATTGCATTTTGCAAGAAAGTTTTTGATGGAAAAGTTTTATGGTTTGCGAAATATACTTAGATTTGCGACCGAAAGAAAACATAGCGAAACTTTAAACACAATATTATGGACAAAAAAAGAGTTTATACCTTTGGTAACGGTCAGGCGGAAGGAAGAGCCGACATGAAAAACCTTCTGGGAGGTAAAGGCGCTAATCTTGCCGAAATGAATCTTATCGGAATTCCTGTGCCTCCGGGATTCACAATAACTACTGATGTATGTACGGAATACAACAAGTTGGGACGCGATAAAGTGGTGGAACTGCTGAAAGACGAAGTAGTAAAAGCCATTGCTCACCTTGAAGTGCTGATGAAATCGAAATTCGGCGACATAGACAACCCCTTGTTGGTTTCGGTTCGTTCGGGAGCCCGCGCATCCATGCCGGGAATGATGGATACCATTCTCAATCTCGGTTTGAATGACGAAGTGGTGGAGGGAATCGTGCGCAAGACGAACAATCCTCGTTTCGCATGGGATTCGTACCGTCGCTTTGTGCAGATGTACGGAGATGTGGTGTTGGGTATGAAACCGACGAACAAGGAAGACATCGATCCGTTCGAAGCGATTATCGAAGAGGTGAAAGAAGCGAAAGGCGTGAAGCTCGACAATGAGCTGGCTGTAGAAGACCTGAAAGAATTGGTGACTAAATTCAAAGCTGCCGTAAAAGCCCGGACAGGAAAAGACTTCCCGACTTGCGCGTACGAACAACTTTGGGGGGCTATCTGCGCCGTATTCGATTCATGGATGAACGAACGAGCCATCCTGTATCGCAAAATGGAAGGAATACCCGATGAATGGGGTACTGCTGTTAATGTACAGGCAATGGTGTTCGGCAATATGGGCGATACTTCGGCTACGGGCGTGTGTTTCTCTCGTGACGCCGGTACGGGCGAAAACCTTTTCAACGGCGAATACCTGATTAACGCGCAGGGTGAAGACGTAGTGGCAGGTATCCGCACACCGCAACAGATTACAAAGATAGGTTCGCAACGTTGGGCCGAGTTGGCAGGAGTGACAGAGGAGCTGCGTGCCGTAAAATTCCCGTCGATGGAAGAGGCCATGCCGGAAATATATAAAGAATTGGATGCTTTGCAGACCAAGCTGGAGAACCACTATAAGGATATGCAGGATATGGAGTTTACCGTACAGGAAGGAAAGCTCTGGTTCTTGCAGACACGTAACGGCAAGCGTACAGGCGCGGCCATGGTGAAAATTGCGATGGACTTGCTGCGCGAGGGTATGATTGATGAAAAGACCGCTTTGCTCCGTGTAGAACCCAACAAATTGGACGAATTGCTTCATCCCGTATTCGATAAAGAGGCTTTGAAACAAGCGAAAGTATTGACACGTGGTCTGCCGGCCTCTCCCGGAGCAGCTTCCGGTCAGATCGTATTCTTTGCGGAAGACGCTGCCGAATGGGCTGCTGCAGGAAAAAGGGTTGTGATGGTTCGTATTGAAACTTCTCCCGAAGACTTGGCAGGTATGGCTGTGGCTCAAGGTATTCTTACGGCTCGGGGCGGTATGACTTCGCATGCGGCTGTGGTTGCCCGTGGTATGGGAAAATGTTGCGTGTCGGGCGCCGGCGCATTGAATATCGACTACAAGGCCCGTACGGTAGAAGTGGACGGTATCGTTCTGAAAGAAGGCGATTATATTTCTTTGAACGGAAGTACGGGAGAAGTATATAAAGGAGAAGTAGAAACGAAAGCCGCCGAACTTTCGGGTGATTTTGCCGATCTCATGAAACTGGCCGACAAATATACCCGTTTGCAGGTGCGCACGAATGCCGATACTCCTCATGATGCTACTGTGGCTCGTAACTTTGGTGCTGTAGGAATCGGTCTTTGCCGTACGGAACACATGTTCTTCGAAGGAGAAAAGATTAAGGCGATGCGTGAAATGATTTTGTCGGAAAACTCCGAAGGGCGTCGTAAAGCACTGGCAAAGATACTTCCTTACCAGCAGGCAGACTTCAAAGGAATTTTCAAGGCTATGGCGGGATTCCCGGTTACGGTGCGTCTGCTCGACCCTCCTTTGCATGAGTTCGTTCCGCACGATATGAAAGGACAACAGGAGATGGCCGACACAATGGGCGTAAGCTTGCAATATATCCAGCAAAGGGTAGAATCGCTGTGTGAACATAACCCGATGTTGGGTCATCGTGGTTGCCGTTTGGGAAATACGTACCCCGAAATTACCCAGATGCAGACGCGCGCTATTTTGGGCGCAGCTTTGGAATTGAAGAAAGAAGGAGTGGAAACGCATCCTGAAATCATGGTTCCATTGACTGGTATTCTGTATGAGTTTAAAGAACAGGAGAAGGTTATCCGTGAAGAGGCTGAAGAACTGTTTGCCGAAATGGGCGACCGAATCGACTTCAAGGTAGGTACGATGATCGAGATTCCGCGTGCGGCTTTGACTGCCGACCGAATCGCTTCTTCCGCCGAGTTCTTCTCATTCGGAACGAACGACTTGACGCAGATGACTTTCGGTTACTCCCGCGATGACATCGCTTCTTTCTTGCCGGTTTATCTGGAAAAGAAGATTTTGAAGGTAGATCCGTTCCAGGTACTCGACCAGAAAGGCGTAGGCCAACTCGTAAGCATGGCTACCGAGAAAGGACGCGCCATTCGTCCGGACCTCAAGTGCGGCATTTGTGGTGAGCATGGCGGTGAACCTTCATCCGTGAAATTCTGCCACAGGGTCGGATTGAACTACGTAAGCTGTTCTCCGTTCAGAGTTCCTATTGCACGGTTGGCGGCGGCGCAGGCTGCCATAGAGGGATAGCGTTAATCCCACTTAATTATTGAATTAGGCTGTAATCTCCTTATAATCGCGGAGCATTACAGCCTAATTTTCAATAGATTATAGATTCTCTTTTTGAATCTGATGCCATAGAACTCATTTACACAGTCCTATTGAATCGTCTACATATATCGTTTGTATGCAGATTTTTTCGTTTTGATTTCGGAATAGTAAATTATCCTACACAGCCAAATTCGTTTATCTTCGTGGTTCTCTCTGTTTTCGCAATGTCAGTCAGCATACGCATGATTTTTAAGTGATGCTGTTTGAAAAAAGAATAAATCTATCGTTGAGCATATGGGTAGTAGCAAGTATATCTTTTCCTGTTATACAGATTTGCAACCCGGAATTTTGGAATAAGTAGTATCAATGACAGTCTACTGATAAACATGTCTTATACTTTTGATCAAAGTCTTGATCTCCCCATGTTTTTTTTCGACAATCCGTTGTCATATTAAAGCGAAAAGACCTAAGTCAATGGCAACGTTGAACCTCTCACTACCATCTCCGCCTCCAGTATCACCGTCTCATCTGCTACGGAAAAATTTTCTATCTTCTCCATGATCAGTCGTGAGGCTTCCTCTGCCATCAACATGACCGGTTGTTCCACGGTAGTGACGGAAGGATGCACCAACATGCATAATTCTGTACCGGATATGCAGCAGATTGCTACTTCTTCCGGTATGTGATAATTGTATCGTTGCAAACAACTCTTGGCACCCAATGCCGACATTTCTGTAAAGCAGAATATGGCATCGAAAGGAATGCCTTTTTTAATAAGTGCTTCCACCGCTTGCTTACCATCGGTGAAGTTGACGCCTGCATCGACGATATATTCCGGTGGACAAGGCAAGCGAAACTTTTCCAGCGCATCCTTATAGCCTTTTTTTCGTTCCTTTGCATTCTGAATGTACGAAGGACCTGCGAGGTGAATAATATGTTTCTTGCCGTTACGGATAAGATGTTCTACCATAAAGAATGCCTTGATATAATCATTTATCTTTACCTTAGGAGCAGAAATATCCTCCACTGTACGATCGAAAAACACCAATGGAATGCCTTTGTCCAAAAAATTTTGGTAGAATTCACGGTTCTTTTTGTCGTGACAAACGCTGATGAGAATACCTTCTACCCGATAATCCTCCATCATCTGCAAATTCAGTCGTTCAGCCTCAGGGTCTTCGTGTGATTGTGCCAAGGTGACCCGATAACCGGCTTTGTTTAGTATTTCCTGAGCATGGGTGATGAATTTCATGTAGAATGGGGTAATCATTTCGGGCACTACAATACCAATGGTGCGGGTACTTTGCATACGTAGGTTGACTGCAAGTTCGTTACGCTTGTAGCCTAAGCGGTTAGCAGTTTCCAATATCTTCTGCCTAGTTTCTTTACTGACATTATAATCATCCCCGCGTAAAGCGCGTGATACAGTAGACTTGGAGATCCCTAATTCTTTGGCTATGTCTATAATAGTAGTGTATTTCATGTCATTCTTACGGTTAATAGACTTCTTTTTTGCAAAGATACGATATTCTCTTTATTATTTCGGGATCGGTTGCGAAAAATGGGAACGGTTTCGGGAACGGTTGTGATTTTTTTCTTTTAAAATAATTGTTTTTACTGCATTTTATAGATTTATTTTTGCAGCAGAAAACATTAAAGAAAAATATTATGAAAAGCGAATTAAATTCATCAAAAGTACCTTTCATCAGCAAACTTGCTTATGGAATGGGTGATGTTGGCTGCAACTTCAGTTGGATGTTTGTTGGAAATTTCCTGATGATATTCTATACAGATGTATTCGGGATCAGCATGAGTGCCGTAGCCACCTTGATGTTGCTTTCCCGCTTTTGGGATGCCATCAACGATCCGATTATCGGTAGCCTGAGTGACAAAACCCGTACACGTTGGGGACGCTATCGCCCGTGGCTGCTAGTAGGTGCACCTCTGACAGCTTTTGTCTTGGTATTGACTTTCTGGGCACATCCTCAGTGGAGTGAAACCAACAAGATTATATACATGTCGGTGACCTACTGTATACTCGTGTTGGGATATACGTGTGTCAATATCCCCTACGGTACACTATGCGGCGCCATGACTCAAAACATGGACGAACGGGCTCAACTCAACACCGCCCGCTCTGTCAGTGCTATGGTAGCTATCGGTATTATCAATATTATCACTATTCCATTAATTGAGCTTTTCGGTAATGGTGATATGAAACAGGGATATTTGTGGATTGCTATTCTGTATGGAGCGATTTTCGCAGCCTGCCATCTTTTCTGTTTTGCCAAGACCAAGGAAGTGGTGAAAATTCCTCCCGCACAGCAGAAAATACCCTTGAAAGTACAATTGAGAGCCGTATTGAAGAATAGACCTTATCTACTTGCCTTACTCGGACAAATTCTGTTCGGCTTTGTACTCTACGGCAGAAATGCGGATATGCTCTATTATTTTACTTATGTGGAAGGTAGTGCTTCGCTCTTCTCTCTCTACTCGCTGGCCATCATTGTGCCTTCCATCATCGGAGCAGGTTGTTTCCCGCTGATGTTCAGATGGACGTCTAATAAAGGTTGGTCGGCATCGGTTTTTGCTTTGGGCACAGGTGCAACGATGATGGCACTCTACTTTTTCAGTCCTAACAGTTCGCCTATACCGTTTTACGTCTTTGCGGCATTGTCTCAATTCTTCTTCTCCGGTTTCAATACGGCTATTTATGCCATTATCCCTGACTGCGTGGAGTACGGAGAGTGGCGCACAGGGATTCGTAACGACGGATTTCAGTACGCATTCATTTCGTTAGGTAATAAAATAGGTATGGCATTAGGCACTTCGCTTCTGGCATTGGTGTTAGGAGCGGCAGGATATGTATCGAATGCGGTACAAAACGAAGAGGTCATTTCTATTATGCGGCATTCTTTCAGCACCATTCCCGGAGCACTTTGGGTGCTGACAGGTATCATCCTGTTTTTCTATCCGATGAATAAGAAGATATACAATCGTATTATAAAAGTAATAGCTCACAACAAGAGCAAAGGTAATAAAGAAGTTTAACTTAAAATAAAAGTATTATGAAAGGAACAATGAAAGTAGCAGTCATGAACGGTATCGGGCAAATGGGTTTTATAGAACGTCCCATCCCTCAACCGGCAGATAACGAAGTATTGGTGAAATTAGAGTATGTAGGCATCTGTGGCTCAGACATGCACTACTATGAAACGGGACGCATCGGTGACTACATTGTGAAGCCCCCCTTTGTATTAGGACATGAACCCGGAGGTACAGTGGTGGAAGTTGGCAAAGGTGTGAAACACCTTAAAGTTGGAGACCGTGTGGCACTGGAACCGGGAAAGACTTGTGGACACTGCGAGTTTTGTCGTGAAGGGAAATATAATCTCTGTTCGGATGTGATATTTTTTGCCACTCCTCCCGTAGACGGTGTGTTTCAGGAATATGTGGCACACGAAGCCGATCTTTGCTTCAAATTACCCGACAATGTAGATACTATGGAAGGTGCGCTGATAGAGCCGCTTGCAGTAGGCTTCCATGCTGCCAACCAGGGAGACGCACATGCCGGACAAACGGCTGTGGTATTTGGCGCAGGTTGCATCGGGCTGGTTTCGATGATGGCGTTAAAAGCCGAAGGGATTTCTAAAGTCTATGTCGTGGATATTATGCAGAAGCGCCTGGATAAGGCATTAGAGCTGGGTGCTACCGGTGTTATCAACTCCAAAGAGGAGGATATACAGGAGGCTGTCGCCCGTCTGACCGAGGGAAAAGGGGTGGACCTCGTTATCGAAACGGCAGGTATGGAGATTACCACCCGTCAAGCCATTCATATAACCAAGAAGGGCGGTACTATTGTTCTCGTAGGTTACTCCAAAACTGGGGAAATGACTCTTCCACTGAGTCTTGCGCTCGACAAAGAACTGACGTTTAAGACCGTGTTCCGCTATCGTCACATCTATCCGATGGCCATCGAAGCTGTGGCATCGGGCAAGGTCAATCTGAAAGGTATCGTAACGAATATCTTCGAGCTTAATGATATCCAAAATGCAATGGATAGTAGCGTGCGTGACAAGGCCAATATCGTGAAGTCGGTAGTCAGAATATCATAATAAACTTTCCAAATATAGAGAGTTATGGATAATATAGTAGTAGGTATCGGCGAAGCCCTTTGGGATGTGCTTCCCGACGGAAAGAAACTGGGCGGTGCTCCTGCTAACTTTGCCTATCATGTGTCGCAGCTTGGCTTGGAGAGCTGTGCAGTCAGTGCGGTAGGCGAAGATGAGTTGGGAGAAGAATTCATAGAAAGCCTTAATGCCAAACGGTTAAAACACATTCTTCCTAAAGTCGCTTATCCGACAGGTACGGTACAGGTAACGCTCGATGCTGGTGGTGTACCCCAGTATGAAATAAAGGAAGAAGTAGCATGGGATAATATTCCGTTCACAGATGAACTGCGGGAACTTGCCCTTCATACCCGTGCCGTATGCTTCGGATCATTGGCACAACGAAGTGAGGTCAGCAGAAACACCATCAACAGCTTCCTGGACATGATGCCTCGAACAGGTCAGGAATTGAAGATATTCGACATCAACCTCCGTCAAGGATTCTATACCAAAGAAATACTCTGTCAATCCATGCAGAAGTGCAATATATTGAAAATTAATGACGAAGAGTTAGTGGCTATCAGTCGTATGTTCGGTTATCCGGGCATTGATCTGCAGGACAAGTGTTGGATATTGTTGGGAAAGTATAACCTGAAGATGCTGATACTGACTTGTGGAATCAATGGCAGCTACGTGTTTACTCCCGGTCATATATCGTTTGTAGAAACACCCAAAGTAGTAGTTGCGGACACAGTGGGAGCAGGAGATTCGTTCACCGCTACTTTCATCGCTGCCTTGCTGCGAGGGAAGAATGTGCGTCAAGCACACGAATTGGCAGTACAAGTATCGGCATATGTATGTACGCAAAATGGTGCCATGCCTTTGCTGCCCGAAACTTTTTTATCTGAAAGTGTATGATAAGAAAATTCTTTTTCCTCTTAGCCTTTTGTTGTGCCTGCCAAGCGCAGGCACAACTCCATTTCAGTGCAGATGTGAAGAACAATCACCTGTGGAGAGGTATCGAAGTGGCAGATGGGCTGGTGCTAACGGCAGACGTCAACTGCACCTTGTTAGACGGATTGGTTAACTTCGGTTTGTGGGGCGGTACTAACACCACCGGCACCTACAAGGAGTTCAACAATCATCTTTCCTTTCGCTACCGGGGTCTTTCCCTTAGCTTCTGGGATATATATAATTTCTCACCCGGTGCAACTTACAATAATCGTCAGTTCTTCAACTACCGGGCACGCGAAACCGGGCGTTTCCTTGATGCCATAGTTGACTATCGTTTCGATGCGAAGTTTCCGCTCTTGCTGAGTTGGAGCACCGTTATCTTCGGTCGCGATCGTAATGCGCAGAATACGGAAAACAAATATTCTACCTTCTGTTACGCTGAATACCCTATCTATCAAAAAGAGAGCTGGCAAGTGGATATGGGCATCGGTGGCGCATTCGCACTGAACCGTTCGGGCGACTCCTCGCATTTCTATGGCAACAAGGCGGGCATCGTACATGTCATGTTGAAAGTGACACATCGTATAAACATCGGTAAGTGGGAAATGCCGCTATATGCGTGTGCTATGTGGAATCCACAGGGAGATAGAGCTTTTCTGCAAATCGGCGCACAAGTCTTTTCATTCTAAATGATAAAAATGTTACTATGGATATAAAAGACTTTTGTCGGGAGTCCAACACATAGGCATTCCCACTAACGATATTCAGGCTACTATTGCGTTCTACAAACGTTTAGGCTTCGATGTAGCATTGTCGACTCAAAACAACGATGAAAAGGTAGCGTTTCTGCAGCTTCATAATCTCATTATCGAGACATACGAAAATCACTCTGCTACGCTACAAACCGGAGCGATAGACCATATCGCCATCAATGTAAAGCAAATAGATAAGTTATTTGCCCTTCTGCAGAATCAGGGATTTTCTTTAGTAACCCCAAGTGTTCAGTCTCTTCCCTTTTGGGAGAGAGGTATTCGGTATTTTATCATTCTCGGCCCTAATCAGGAGAAGATAGAGTTTTGTGAGAAGCTATAGGTTCCAATGAAACTGCCGGACACGGGTAAAATAAAGATTTATTCCATCGAACGGCTTCCTACATGTTGCCGGTAGCCGGAATAGAAAGAATTTTTTCTTTCCTGTTGTGTCAATGTAAAAACGGCAGTCTTCGCTTGAATCGGATTGATAAGAGGATTCTTTAATTCTGCCATACAAACAAGTCGTACGGACTCGTTCGGCTTGTTTTTTTTATTTGAAAAGGTTGCTTAAAACAATGCCGCCTTTTGTCTGATTTCAAACAAATCAACTTATTTTGTTGTTGTTTTCGATAAATGTGCATACTTTTGTCGCTTGTAAAATGAAATATAGCCGGATGTGATACATCCGTATTGTTTAACTAAAACTGAAAATGTATGAAAAAGATTCTAATTTTATTCTTTATGGTTGCTGCTGCCTTATCGGTAAAAGCACAGGTCTATGTCGGCGGAACGACTTCGTTGTGGCACAATGACGATGCCGATGAAACGTATTATGCGATTGCTCCCGAAATCGGTTACAACCTGAACAAGGAATGGACTGTGGGCGCGGCGTTCGGTTTTGCGCGTCGCAGTTGGGATAAAGACGATTTTTCGCTCTATCGGAAGACTGCGTTCTTTGCTCCTTACGTCCGTTATTCTTTCTATGAAAATAAGGTAGTTCGCCTTTTTGTAGATGGAACGATCGGTCTGTCGTCGACAAAAGTGAAACATCATGATTCCGAAGGTGGTTTCGAAATAGGTTTCAAACCCGGAATTGCCGTCAACCTGAACAAGCGTTTCAGCTTGGTTGCCAAATTCGGCTTCCTGGGATATAGAGACGATTACGCCTACGGTATGGACGGCTATGGGTTCTCGTTGAGCGGTGAAGATTTGGCGTTCGGCGTTTACTACACATTCTAGCCGGAGAGCGATACATATAATTATAGATCAGTCAAGGGAATTTCTTAAAATAGGGAATTCCCTTTTTTTATGTACAATTCCTATTTCTTAAAGATTTCTTGATGAAAAATTTGTTCCGTTCGGAGAACGATGATACATTTGCACGGTAAAATTAAAACTTAAAAAATATGAAGAAGAGTATTTTGTTTGTTCTGTTTGCAATGGTTTCGGTTATGGGTTTCTCGCAATTTAACGGTTGGAATGCCAAAGTCGGCATGAATCTGAGCAGCTGGTCTGAGGACGAGGTGGACACCAAGCTTGGTTTCAGAGCCGGTGTGGGAACAGAATATATGTTCAGCAATATTTTATCATTACAGCCTTCTTTGTTCCTTTCGCTTAAAGGATGTAAGGCGGATAGCGAAGGTGAACTGGAGGATGTAAGGGGAAAAGCTAAGGTGACAGTGAATCAGATGTATCTGGAACTGCCCGTGATGCTGGCAGCCCGTTTCAATGTAGCCAATAAAACCAATCTGGTTGTTACGGCAGGACCTTATGCCGGATACGGTATTGGCGGGAAAACGAAAGTTGATTTGAGAATGAATGATGAAAAATTGAAAATGAAATTCAACTCTTTCGGTAAGGTTGATAAAGTGACCATCGAGCAAGGCGGAAAGACCCAAGATGTGCCTTTGAGCGAGCTTGTCGGCAATTTTGGCGATATCGAATTCGAAAATAACGATAATAAGTTCTTAAACCGTTTCGATTTTGGTTTGGGAGTCGGTCTTGCACTGGAGTTCAATCGTTTCATTGTCGGATTAGACGGACAATTCGGATTGACGGAACTGGCTGATGAAGGACCTAAGAATCTGAATTATGCGGTTAGCGTAGGATATAAATTCTAAATAGAAAATTTCGGCAGGACTGATGCGGCGAGGCAAGTGTCTTAAAGCGTTTTTTGATGATTGAAATTCTTGCCGATTGAAAGTTCTTTAATATAAATCCCCTTATTCCGGCTTTGCATCGTTGCAAATGAGAGTCGAAACAAGGGGATTCCTGTTTTTCAACCGGCAAAGTATAAGTAAGGTCTTTCGGCTTTTCTGTCTATGTCCGAGCTTTTCTTTGTTTTTCCGTTTTATTCCGCAAAGCGGGATTTTTTCCGGAGAGGGAGGTTCCTGAAGAGATACAAGTTTCACAGCGATTGTAAAAGTTGTTTTCCCTTTATAACCCAAGCATGGCCTGGGTAAGTAAAGAGTAACGGCGGATTGCCGCTGGATGTTGTCTTCGTTATAGCACAAGAGGGTGGTCTGGGTAAGTAAAGAGTAACGGCGGACTTCCGTTGGATGTTGTCTTCGTTATAGCACAAGGGTGGTCTGGGTAAGTAAAGAGTGGCGGCGGACTGCTGATTAACGTTTCGTGCGTTATAAGATAAGGTGGGACGGAGCAACCGAAGTTTAAAGTTGAGAAAGATGATGGCTCCGCCATGCAATAATGCCTCCGATGATAAGTGCGTTTGAAAGACGCTTCGTAAAATGCAGATAGTTCCGTCATGTGATAAGGGAGCGCGATGAGAGGAGCTTACAAATCTTGCGACTGCCGAATTTCTTTCGCATTTACTGTCGGATGTCTTCTTTCAATAGAGGCTTGCAGAGCTGATCTTCCACTTAGTCCGCCAAGTCTCTGAGCCTTTTGAAATGACGGATTATGGAGATATAATCGCGGTCGGTGCAAGGGTCGAATTTAGTCCAAAGATCGCCCAGAACCACCGCTCCTCCGAATCCGAAATCTTTTATCTCCAGCAAATTGTCGGCAGTGATGCCTCCCAATGCCATTACTTTCGGGTCGATAATCCTTTCCCGTTGCGCCTTCCGCAATTCTTCGGCAGTGTACGCCGAATAGTAATTCTCTTTGGAGATGCTATTGTAGATGGGACTCATGAATACGTAGTCGTAGAAATGCTTCTTGTTTTTCACCTCTTCTATGGAGTGGCACGAACAACTGACATGTCCGTCGTAATCGTGAGGCTCACTTGGATTGCGTTTATTCAGGTGAATACCCATCAGTCCGAACTCCTCTTTGAGGTAAAAATGCTCGTGCGTCACGATGCGCTTGCGGTATTTTTCGGGAATCAGTGTCAGCAAACGTTCCGAATACATGGCGGGAGTTTCGGGTTTCCGCAGGTGGAGAATGTCCAGCCCCTCTTCGAAAAGGGCGGTAAGAATCTGATCTTCTTCTACAAAGAAAGCCGGAGGAGTGACTACGATTAGTTTCATCTTTTCGGGTTGAATGATACTGTTTAGCAAAATTAATAATAAACTGCTTCGAAGACGAGGGTTTATAGTGAAAATTTGTTAGTTTCCAACGTGCGCAGGTCGATGGTCCATAACTTGCCCGCCAGCACTTCTCCGAATCCGCAAATAATCTTCAGCGTTTCGTTTGCTTCAATGCTTCCTATTACGGCAGGAGTGACTCCCATCACCCCTTTGAATGAAGTAGGCATGCGTCTCATCTCTTCTTCATCGGGGTAGAGATCGCGATAGCTCTTTTTTCTCTCTCCGTAATGAAATACCGAAACCTGCCCTTCGAACCCGCAAATGGCTCCGTACACGTACGGTTTCCCTTGTTTTTTGCAAACATCGTCTATAAGGTAGCGGGTGGCGAAGTTATCGCATCCGTCTACCACGATGTCATACGGGCGGATCATCTCTTCGGCATTTTCTTGTGTGAGCCGCACGGGGTGCGGACGGAAAACCGATTCGCTGTTCAGCCGCGACAGCCGTTCCGCCGCACAGATCGCTTTCGGTTTTTCCAAATCGTCTTCTGTATAAAGAATCTGGCGTTGCAGATTGCTGATGCCGACTGTGTCGTCGTCTGCCAGTCCGATGGTTCCTACGCCCGCTCCCGCAAGATATAATGAGACGGGAGAACCCAATCCTCCCACACCTACGATGAGCACTTTCGCTTTTCCGATTTTTTCTTGCCCCGTTTTTCCTATTTCGGGGAGTATGGTTTGCCTGTCGTATCGCATAATCGTTCTGCTTTCCGGAGAGTTTTCCGCTTTTTCTGTCGCCCTCCCGTCCGGTGCGCAAATATAAGGAAATATACGGTTTGTTTCGCAAATGAAACATTGTTTTAAAGCCGATTCTTTGATTCAATCCGTGTGGACAACGAGGTTACGTTAATCGGCTAAATAAATGAATGAGGAAATAACTGAATCCGTGCACTTACATGGGAACCTTTTGCTTCGATGAAATAGAGCTTTCGTTTGCGGGAAATAGAACCTTTACTTCGCCGAAATAGAGCTTTCGTTTGGTACGAATAGAATCTTTATTTCAGCGAAATGAAACTTTTGTTCTGCAAGCATCGAATAAAGCGTGTGCGGAGAGTCTGTTGTGTTATCCGTTGTGTGTTAGCGCTTGGAGCTGGCTTTTCCCTGTTTTGTTTGCGAGTAGGGGCGACTTCGGTTCCTATTCTTTTTGTTTGAGGTCGGCACCCTTTTCTTTTATTTGCTTTAAATTTGTGAAAACGGCTGCTCCCCGGTTCCATAGGTATGGAGTTTTACCGAAAAAGTTCTATCTTTACTCCGAAAACTGTATATATTATGAAAAGGCTCTTCGGAATCATGTCGAAAACACTGTTTGGTCTCTTTTGTTGTACGATGATGCATGCGCAAAGCCGCGATGTTTCCGATGTCGTGCTTCTGAACACCGGCTGGGAGTTTTGCCGGTCGGGCACGGAGCAGTGGCGGCCCGCCGAAGTGCCGGGCACCGTTCATCAGGATTTGCTGCGCCACGGCTTGATCCCGAACCCGTTTTACGGTACCAACGAAGAGAAGATTCAGTGGGTGGAGAACGAAGACTGGGAGTACCGAACCGTGTTTGCCGTCAGCGGTGAGCAACTGGAGCGCGACGACGCCCGCTTGATTTTCGAAGGGTTGGACACGTATGCCGACGTATACCTCAACGGTTCGCTCGTCCTGCGGGCCGACAATATGTTCACCGCCTATTCCGCGGCGGTAAAGCCCGTACTTCGCGTCGGCGAGAACCGCCTTCACATCTGTTTCCGTTCGCCCATCCGCCAGACATTACCGCAGCATGAGTCCAACGGCTTCAATTATCCCGCCGACAACGATCATCACGAGAAACACCTGAGCGTGTTTTCGCGAAAAGCTCCGTACAGCTACGGTTGGGACTGGGGCATCCGCATGGTCACCAGCGGCGTATGGCGTCCCGTCGCGCTCCGTTTCTACGATGTGGCCTCCATCAACGACTATCACGTGAAGCAACTTTCGCTGACAGACGAAAGGGCGGAACTATCCAACGAACTGGAAGTGGAAAACATTCTTCCCCATGCGGCGGATGCCGTCGTGGAGATTCGCTGTGCCTTGAACGGAGAAGAGATACGGGAAATACGCCGGGAGGTGAAGCTGCTTCCCGGAACCAATCGCATTGAAGTGCCTATGGAAATCCTTTCACCAGCGCGTTGGATGCCCAACGGTTGGGGCGATCCTGTCCTGTACGACTTTTCCGCCACGGTATCGTGCGGCGGAAAGGAAGTAGCCCGGCAGTCGCGCCGCATCGGGCTCCGTACCCTGCGGCTGGTCAATGAGAAAGACAAGCACGGAGAATCTTTCTATTTCGAAGTCAACGGCATCCCGATGTTCGCCAAAGGGGCGAACTACATTCCGCAGGACGCCATGCTTCCCGCCGTTACCGCCGAACGCTACCGCAATCTTTTCCGCGACATGAAGGAAGCCAACATGAGTATGGTTCGCGTGTGGGGAGGCGGCGTGTATGAGGACGACCGCTTCTACGATCTGGCTGACGAGAACGGAATCCTCGTGTGGCAGGATTTCATGTTCGCCTGCACACCTTATCCTTCCGATCCGGCATTCCTGCAACGGGTGGAGGCGGAAGCCGAATACAACATACGCCGTTTGCGCAATCACGCGTCGCTGGCCATGTGGTGCGGCAACAATGAAATACTCGAAGCCTTGAAGTACTGGGGCTTTCAAAAGAAATATTCTCCGGAAACATACAAACTGATGTGGGACGGATACGATAAACTTTTCCGTGAACTGCTGCCCGAAAAGGTGAAGCAGCTCGATGCCGGGCGGTTTTATCTGCACAGCTCTCCCTATGCGGCCAACTGGGGACGCCCCGAATCGTGGGGAACAGGCGACAGTCACAATTGGGGCGTGTGGTACGGCAGGAAAGCTTTCGAATCGCTCGACACCGATTTGCCGCGCTTCATGAGCGAATTCGGCTTTCAATCGTTTCCCGAGATGAAAACCATCGCCGCTTTCGCTTCGCCCGACGACTACCATATCGAATCGGAGGTGATGAACGCCCACCAGAAAAGCAGCATCGGCAACGCGCTGATCCGTACCTATATGGAACGCGACTATGCGGTTCCGCATAAGTTCGAGGATTTTGTGTACGTGGGGCTGGTGTTGCAGGGCAGAGGCATCCGTCGCGGACTCGAAGCCCACCGCCGCAACCGTCCCTACTGCATGGGAACGCTGTATTGGCAACTCAACGACAGTTGGCCTGTCGTGTCGTGGTCGGGCATCGACTACTACGGTAATTGGAAAGCTTTGCACTATCAGGCGAAGCGGGCGTTCGAACCGGTGCTGGTGAATGCGCTCCAACAGAACGACAGCCTTTGCGTTTATCTCATATCCGACCGCTTGGAAAGCCTGACGAACCTGACGCTGGAAATGGAAACCAAATCGTTCGGAGGAAAGACTGTGGGCAGGAAAACAACGCTTCGCGCTTTGCAGCTTCCCGCCAATACCTCCTTATGCGTGCACCGCACGAAACTTTCGGAATTGCTTCGCACTGAAGAGACGGCTTCGTCCTTCCTGCACATCCGCCTGAAGGATGCGGCGGGCAGGCAGCTTGCCGAAACGGTTCACTTCTTCCGGAAACCGAAAGAGCTGCAACTCCCTGCGGTAACGATCGACGTGCGGAGCAGCCAGGCCGATGGGCAGTGCGAGCTCATCTTGTCGGCTTCCGAACTGGCAAAAGATGTGTTTATAGAAGTGCCCATACAGGGAGCCCGCTTCAGCGACAACTTCTTCGACCTCTTGCCGGGCGAGCGGAAAAAAGTAATCATCACTTCGCCCCGGATCAAGAAAGGAGAGAAGCTGCCCTTCGGCATCAGGCATCTTCGTCAAACGATGGATTGAAGTCCCGGCAGGGGAAGCCTTATTGAAAAGAAAAAATGAAATACTTATATTTATTAACCACTAATTTTTATTTTATGAAACAACTCCTTAGACTAACCGGTTGCTTGGCCATTGCAGGTTTGGCAGTGTCTTGCCAGTCGGTACAAAAAGAGGCGGACTACCGCATCATTCCTTTGCCGCAAGAGATTGCGACCACGCAGGGAAATCCGTTCGTGCTGAAAAGCGGCGTGAAGATTCTTTATCCCGAAGGGAACGAAAAGATGCAACGCAATGCGGAGTTTCTGGCGGGTTACCTGAAAGAAGCCACAGGCAAGAGCTTTTCGATGGAAGCCGGAACGGAAGGAAAGCATGCAATCGTCCTGACTCTGGGCTTGGATGCGGAGAATCCCGAAGCCTACCGGCTGAGCGTGGCGGAAAGCGGTATCACTGTGGCAGCTCCTACCGAAGCCGGAGTGTTCTATGGCATCCAGTCGTTGCGCAAGTCGTTGCCTGTGGCGATGAATGCCGAAATCTCTTTGCCGGCGGCGGAAATCAACGACTATCCCCGTTTCAGCTATCGCGGGGCGCACTTCGATGTGGCGCGCCACTTCTTTACACTCGACGAGGTGAAGACGTATATCGACATGATGGTGCTGCACAACATGAACCGCCTACACTGGCATCTCACCGAAGATCAGGGATGGCGTCTGGAAATCAAGAAATATCCCAAGCTGACGGAGATAGGCTCGGTTCGTAAAGAAACGATGGTGGGCAAGAACTTCGACAAATTCGACGGCAAGCCTCACGGCGGTTTTTATACGCAGGAAGAAGCGAAAGAAATCGTGAAGTATGCGGCCGAACGCTACATCACCGTTATTCCCGAAATCGACCTTCCGGGTCACATGCAGGCGGCACTGGCGGCTTATCCCGAATTAGGCTGTACCGGTGGTCCGTACGAAGTGTGGACGAAGTGGGGAGTATCCGACAATGTGCTTTGTGCGGGCAACGACCGTACGCTGGAGTTTATCGACGATGTGCTGACCGAGGTGATGGAGATTTTCCCTTCGGAATACATTCATGTGGGCGGCGACGAATGTCCGAAGACTCAATGGGAGAAATGCCCCAAATGCCAGGCGCGTATCAAAGCCCTCGGTTTGAAGTCGGATAAAGAGCATACGAAGGAAGAGCGTCTGCAAAGTTTCGTTATCAATCACGCCGAAAAGTTCCTGAACGAGCACGGACGCCAGATTATAGGCTGGGACGAGATACTCGAAGGCGGGTTGGCCCCCAACGCCACGGTGATGTCATGGCGCGGAGAGGCAGGCGGTATCGAAGCTGCGAAGCAGAACCACGATGTCATCATGACGCCCAACACCTATTTGTATTTCGATTATTACCAGAGCAAAGACACTAAGAACGAGCCGTTGGCTATCGGCGGTTATCTGCCTGTGGAAAGAGTGTACGGCTATGAACCGATGCCTTCTTCGCTCACTCCGGAACAGCAGAAATACATCAAAGGCGTGCAGGCTAACCTATGGACAGAGTACATTCCTACTTTCGAACAGGCTCAATATATGGTATTGCCCCGTTGGGCGGCTTTGGCGGAGGTGCAGTGGACAATGCCCGATAAGAAGAATTACGAGGACTTCCTGTCACGTTTGCCCCGTCTGATCGAATGGTACGATGCGGAAGAATACAACTATGCCAAACATGTGTTCGATGTAAAGGCGGAGTTTACTCCGAATACCGAAGACGGAACCCTCGACGTGACATTGGTTACGGTCGATAACGCGCCCATCCATTATACGCTCGACGGCAGCGAACCCACCGCTTCTTCTCCCAAATACGAGGGAGTGCTGAAGTTGAAAGAAGACACCCGGCTGATGGCGGTTGCCATCCGTCCGACAGGCAACAGCCGTGTGGTTTCCGAAGAGTTTCATTTCAACAAAGCTTCGATGAAACCGATTGTAGCCAATCAGCCTGTCAACAGGCAGTATATGTTCAAAGGCGCTCCTTCGCTGGTCGACGGTTTGAGAGGCGGCGACAACTACAATACGGGACGCTGGATCGCTTTCCGCAACAACGATATGGACATGACTATCGACTTGCGTCAGCCCACAGAAATCTCAAGTGTTTCGATCGCTGCCTTTGCGGCGAAAGGCGACTGGGTGTTCGATGCCAGAGGACTTGCGGTGGAAGTTTCCGACGATGGTAAGAGCTTTACGAAGGTGGCCTCCGAAGAGTATCCCGCGATGAAGCAATCGGACAACGACGGCATATGCGAACATAAGCTGGCCTTTACGCCTGTCAAAACCCGGTTCGTGCGGGTGGTTGCCTTGTCCGAAAAGGCGATACCTTCCTGGCACGGCGGAAAAGGCAAGCCGGCATTCTTGTTTGTAGACGAAATCGTGATTGATTGATGGAAATAAAGAACAGATACGTTCAGGTTTATCTTTTCTTGTGGATAATGGGGATGTGCATGTATGCACATCCCTTAAAGTGTCAGTCTGTCATTCCCGCTCCTTTGAAGATGGAGCGGGGGACAGGCTCCTTCCCGCTTTCGGGCGGCGTAAGGCTTTACACCGGATTTGCGGAGGAAGATGCGGCATTGTTGAGAAACAGCCTGAAGGCATTGCCTGTGCACTGGAAGCAAGCGAGGAAGAACGGCGGACGGAATATCGTGTCGATTGAACCGGCGGAAGGAGATCCGTCGCTATCCTCGTCCGAGAGTTATACGCTTTCGGTTTCTCCGGAGCGGATAAAGATACGGGCGGCATCGGGAGCCGGTGCGTTCTATGCCGTTCAAACTCTTCTGCAATTGGCACAGCCTCTGCCGGAAGGCGGATACGCTGTTCCGTCGGTCGAAATAGAAGATGCTCCCTGCTTCGCTTACCGCGGATTTATGCTCGATGTGTCCCGCCACTTCTTCACGAAAGAGTTTGTGAAGAAGCAGATAGACGCTTTGGCGTTCTATAAGATCAACCGCCTGCATCTGCATCTGACGGATGCGGCAGGGTGGCGCATCGAAATAAAGAAGTATCCTTTGCTTACGGAACGGGCGGCCTGGCGCACGGAGGCTAACTGGAAAAAATGGTGGAACGGAGACCGAAGGTATGCCCGATTCGACGATCCCGGAGCTTACGGAGGCTTTTACACGCAGCAGGATATCCGTGAGATTGTGGAGTATGCGCGCCGTCATCACGTCACGGTGATTCCCGAAATAGAGATGCCGGGACATTCGGAAGAAGTGCTGGCTGTCTATCCGCAACTCTCCTGTGCGGGAAAACCTTATAAGAATGCCGACTTCTGTGTGGGCAATGAAGAGACTTTCACCTTTTTGGAGGATGTGCTGAAGGAGGTCATGGAGCTTTTCCCATCCGAGTATATCCATGTCGGAGGTGATGAAGCGGGTAAGGCGGCATGGCGCACTTGTCCGAAATGCAGCCGGAGGATGGAGGAGGAGCACCTTTCGCATGTGGACGAATTGCAGAGCTATCTGATTCGGCGGATAGAGAAATTTCTGCATGCCAACGGACGCAAACTGCTGGGATGGGATGAGATTCTGGAAGGAGGGCCGGCTCCCCGCTCCACTGTGATGTCGTGGCGCGGAGAGAAAGGAGGCTTGGAGGCGGTTCGTGCGGGGCACGACGCTGTGATGACTCCCGGTGCTTATTGCTACTTCGACAGTTATCAAGACGCTCCATACTCGCAGCCTGAAGCTATCGGCGGATATCTTCCGTTGAAGAAGGTGTATGCCTATCGTCCCGTTCCCGACGGCTTGCCTGCCGGACAGGCGCAGCGGATCAGGGGGGTGCAGGCTAACCTCTGGACGGAGTACATCGCTACGCCCGAACATGCCGAGTATATGATTTATCCGCGCATACTGGCATTGTCGGAGGTGGCATGGTCGGCTCCAGAGAACAGGGCGTGGGAAGATTTCCATAAGCGTGTCCCGAAGGCGGTGGCGCATCTGAAGTCGAAAGGGTATCATCCTTTCGATCCGGCGGGTGAGGTCGGCAGCCGCCCGGAATCCGGAGAAGCGGTCGATCATCTGGCGCTTGGAAAGAAAGTGACTTACCATGCGCCTTACAGCACGGCGTATCCCGCACAGGGAGAGAGTGCCCTGACGGATGGCATTCGCGGCGATTGGACGTATGGAGACGGAGCGTGGCAGGGATTCATCTCACGCCACGGATTGGATGTGACCGTTGATCTGGGGAAGGAAACGGAGGTGCGCTCCATATCCGCCGACTTTATGCAGGTGGCCGGAGCGGAAGTGTTCCTGCCTGAGGAGGTTTCTGTCTCCATCTCTTCGGATGGTTCGGTCTTCGTTCCGTTGCACGTGCAAAGGGATGAAACGGACAAGGAAAAAGCGATCGGGTTTCGTACCGTCGGTTGGGAAGGAACCGCCAAAGGAAGGTATGTGCGCTATACGGCGCGCCCCGGAAAGAAGTACGGCGGTTGGGTTTTTACGGATGAAATAGTAATCAAATAAGAAATACGGATGATATGAATACTTTAAGAATCAGGAATCTGATAGGATGTATCGCGCTCTCTTCTCTTTCTGTGCTTTCTGCGCAGGTGCGCACATCCTATACATTGGAGAAGGGATGGAGGTTTACGCGCGAGGACAACCGAGACTTTGTGAAGCCCGGTTACGACGATGCGCGCTGGCAACCGGTGAGCGTTCCTCACGATTGGGCTATTTACGGGCCGTTCGGTGTGAACAACGATAAGCAGAATGTGGCCATCGTTCAGGACGGTCAGAAGGAGGCGATGGAGCATGCCGGGCGTACGGGCGGACTGCCTTTCGTGGGCGTGGGCTGGTATCGTCTGGCGTTCGAGGCTCCCGCTTTCGCCGAAGGAAAGAGGGCGGTGCTGATGTTCGACGGCGCCATGAGTCATGCGCGCGTATATGTGAACGGACAGGAGGCGGGCTACTGGCCGTATGGCTACAACTCGTTCTGGCTGGATGTGACGCCTTACCTGAAAGAAGGAGCGGTGAACTCTTTGGCAGTGCGTCTGGAGAATCAGCCCGAATCTTCGCGCTGGTATCCCGGAGCGGGCCTGTACCGGAACGTTCGCCTGCTGGTGACGGAAGACGCGCATGTGCCCGTGTGGGGAACGCAGCTGACGACTCCTGTGGTAAATGAACGGTTTGCCAAGGTAAATCTGCGCACGAAATTGAATCTGCCTGAAGGCAAGGAAATATCTGCTTACCGCATTGTGACGGAACTGCGCGACAAGGCGGGGAAGACGGTGGCGACGGACGAGAAGCGGGGCAACCGGTTCGACGGCGCTCTCTTTGTTCAGGATTTTACGGTGGAGAACCCCGTGTTGTGGAGCCCCGATACGCCGGCGCTTTATACGGCGGTTTCGAAAGTCTACGAGGGGAATGTGCAGAAAGACGAATACACCACGGTGTTCGGCATCCGTTCCATCGAGATTGTTCCCGGAAAAGGTTTCTTCCTGAACGGGAAGAAAACGGTGTTCAAAGGCGTGTGCAACCATCACGACCTCGGTCCGTTGGGAGCTGCCGTGAACGATGCGGCCATCCGCCGGCAGGTTCGCATATTGAAAGACATGGGCTGCAATGCCATTCGCACGTCTCACAATATGCCTGCGCCGGAATTGGTAAAGGCATGCGATGAAATGGGAATGATGCTCATGCCGGAATCTTTCGACGAATGGAAAGCCAGAAAAGTGGAGAACGGCTATCATAAGATTTTCGACGAGTGGGCGGAAAAGGACTTGGTGAATCTGTTGCATCATTATCGCAACAATCCGAGCGTGGTGATGTGGTGTATCGGCAACGAAGTGCCCGATCAGTGGAACGGCGAGCGTGGTCCCAAACTTTCGCGCTTCCTGCAGGATATCTGCCACCGGGAAGATCCCACGCGCCCTGTGACACAAGGCATGGACGCTCCCGATGCCGTGGTCAACAATAATATGGCGGCGGTGATGGATGTGGCAGGGTTCAACTATCGCCCGCACAAGTATCGTGAAAACTACCGCAAGCTCCCGCAGCAAATCATTTTGGGCAGCGAAACGGCTTCGACGGTAAGCTCGCGCGGAGTATATAAATTCCCCGTCGCCCGCCGGTGGATGAAGAAATACGACGACCATCAGTCTTCTTCTTACGATGTGGAACATTGCTCATGGTCTAATCTTCCGGAAGACGACTTCATGCAACACGAGGATCTGCCGTATTGCATCGGTGAGTTCGTGTGGACGGGCTTCGACTATCTGGGAGAGCCTACCCCTTACTACAGCGACTGGCCCAGCCATTCGTCGCTCTTCGGTATCATCGACCTTGCAGGCTTGCCGAAGGACCGCTACTACCTCTACCGCAGCCATTGGAACAAAGAGAAGGAGACTTTGCACATTCTGCCTCACTGGAACTGGGAGGGGCGCGAAGGAGAGGTGACGCCTGTGTTTGTCTACACCAACTATCCTTCGGCAGAGCTGTTTATCAACGGAAAGAGTCAAGGCAAGCGTACCAAAGACCTGACGGTGACGCTTGAAAACAGCGCCGACTCGGTGTCGATGATGAATCTCAAGCGGCAAACGCGCTACCGGTTGATGTGGATGGATACGAAATACGAACCCGGAACCGTAAAGGTGGTGGCATACGACGGGCAGGGAAAAGCAGTGGCGGAGAAAGAACTTCGTACGGCAGGCAGGCCCCATCGTATCGAACTGACCGCCGACCGTTCGGTCATCAAAACGGACGGTAAAGACCTTTCGTTCGTTACGGTGAAGGTGGTGGATAAAGACGGAAACCTCTGCCCGACGGCATCGCATTCCATCAGCTTTAAAGTGAAAGGAGCCGGCAGTTACCGTGCCGGGGCCAATGGCGACCCCACCTCTTTGGAGTCGTTCCAGCAACCGAGGATGAAGGTTTTCAACGGAATGATGACCGCCGTGGTTTCTTCCTCCGAGAAGGAAGGCGAGATAATATTGGAAGCCGCAGGAAAGGGACTGAAGAAAGGAACGGTGACCATCACCTCCCGCTCGGAAACTGCGGAATAATATCCCTCATGTGGCCGAACAACCCCAACCGGACCATTCTCTCCATACGGGGTAATCTCGAATAATGTCCCTCATGTTGCCGGACAACCTCGATTGAGAGTGTAACGATAGGTTTATGAAAGCGGTGTGACGGCTCCTTTCGTGGGACCTCCCGAAGCCGCGACTATAAACAAAACAATAGGGAAAAGCCGCTTCAGCGAGCAAATATCGGCTGAAGCGGCTTTTCGTTTCACATAGAAAAGAATGATGTGCTGCGGATCATTACTCTTTTTGCTTTAGGATTTCATATTTGGTTATCGCTCTTTTTTATAGATTGAGGCCTTTAAAAAAAGGCGGTGCGTGATTGAAATCAAACACTGTGATGTTTTTTTCAAAGGCGCTGCGTGAATGAAATCAAACACTGTGATGTTTTTTTCAAAGACGCTGCGTGAATGAAATCAAACACTGTGATGTTTTTTTCAAAGGCGGTGCGTGAATGAAATCAAACAATGCGATATCTTTTTCAATAAAGAAAATGAATGAAAAAACTTCTTCTGTATTCTTTGAAAGGAAACCAAAGCTTTCCGCTCCCGTTGTGAATAATTAAAGCGAATGCTTTGTTTTTCCATCCTATCATGCCAACAGACAACCGGCTTTTATTCCTTGATTTTAATACAGCAATTCGATAAATCTTCGATGATAGCCAGACTTTCTACACGTACGCCCTGCTCTTCCAGAATCCTTCGTCCGTCTTGGAAAGATTTCTCAATGATGAACCCCATTCCGACAAGATTGGCGCCCGCCTGTTTCACTAAATCGATGACTCCTAAGGCGGCATTGCCATAAGCCAGAAAATCGTCTACGAAAAGAATGTTGTCGTCGGGAGTCAAAAAGTCGGCGCTGATAACGACTTCATAATCTCTGTCCTTCGTGAAAGAGTGTACAGTCGTACTCAGTACATTCTGTATTGTTTTAGGAGATTTCTTTTTCGCAAAAACAACCGGCAGGTCCATCAAATAGCCCGTCATGATAGCCGGAGCGATTCCACTCGCTTCGATAGTCATAATCTTGTTGACATTGGTTGCCGCAAAACGGCGGACAAACTCTACACCTATCGATTTCATCAAGACCGGATCCATCTGGTGATTAATAAAACTGTCCACTTTCAGGATTCCTCCTTCGTAGCATTTCCCGTCTTGCAGAATTCTCTTTTTCAATAATTGCATCTTATATGTTATTTATTTGTGGTTATTGATTGTTCCTTATGTCTTTTACTCGCACGGCTTTTCCTTCGCTCTGCGGTAAAGAGCCTTTCTTTACCAGTTTTACTTTGGGAGTAACGAGGATTTCATCTTTCAACCGGCGGGCGATTTCTTTGCGTGTTTTTTCCAACTCTATATAATTGTCGGTACAAAGGTCGCTCAACTCCACTTCCACCACCATTTCGTCTTGATGGTTCACCGTTTGCAACGTGATAAGGTAGTTGCTCCCCAATGCGGGGAAACGTACCAGAATTTTCTCTACCTGCATGGGGAAGATGTTCACCCCTTTAATGATAAACATATCATCGCTCCGTCCCTTGATGCGGTCGATGCGGAGATGCGTACGCCCACACGGACATTTGCCGGGGAGAATACGAGTCAAGTCGCGGGTGCGGTATCGGATAAGCGGCATCATTTCGCGATTGAGCGTAGTCAGTACCAGTTCCCCTATTTCTCCTTCGGGAACGGGGTCTCCGGTTTCGGGATCGATGATTTCCACCAGATAACAGTCTTCCCAGAAATGCATTCCGTTTTGCTCCTGACATTCGAAGGCTACACCCGGTCCGTTCATCTCTGTCATTCCGAAGCTATTGTATGCTTTCACACCGAGTATTTGTTCTATTTTGCGGCGTTGCTCGTTTGTATGCGGTTCCGCGCCGATTACCAACGTTTTAAGGCTGCTCTTTCTAGGGTCTATGCCTTCTTCCTGAAAGACTTCGGCGAGACGGATGGCGTAGCTGGGGATGGCATGTAAAACAGTGGTATGGAAATCGTTGATGAATTTAATCTGCCGTTTACTGTTCCCCGCTGCTGCCGGAACCGTCAGGCATCCGAGACGTTCCGCGCCGTACTGAAATCCGAGTCCTCCCGTAAACATTCCGTAGCCGGAGCTGTTTTGGAAAACATCGGTTTTGCGTATGCCTACCATATATAAACACCGGGCAACCAAATTTGCCCATGAATCGAGATCATGTTGCGAATGAACGATCACTGTCGGGTTGCCGGTTGTTCCGCTGGAGGAATGAATGCGTACACCGTCTTCTTCCATATTGCCAGCCACCAGCCCGAAAGGATAATGGTCACGCATGTCCGCTTTGGTAGTAAAAGGGAGTTTGCGAATATCTTCCGGCGACTGTATGCTGTCGGCGGTAATTCCGTGTTGAAGGAATACTTTCTTATAATAAGGCGCGTTCGACGCGATGAGAATCGTTTTCTTGAGCCGTTGCAGTTGCAGCTCGTGCAACTTTTCACGGCTCATTGTTTCTATTTCTTCTTCCCAGTATTTTCTATCCATCGTTGTTGTTTATTACATCAGCTTTTCCGCCATTTCTTTACCGGCAGCCAATGCTTTCAGGTTCATTTCAACGATTTCTTCCCCTTTCCGTTGGAAGATTTCACGAATGCTTTCTTGCACTTTCCGGTAGTCGATGCCGAGGAAAGGAATGGTGGCTCCCAACAATACGATGTTCGCCACTCGTGCAGAACCGGTTTCCTTGGCTATTTTGTCTACATTCAGCACAATTTTATGCGGAAGCTTGTCGATTTCCGCCATCAACACATGCTCTTCGGGATAGTGGGGGATGTTGATAAACGGAGTATCGTTGGTCACCAGCCATCCTTCGGGACTGAGATAGGGGAGGTAGCGCAAGCCCTCCATCGGTTCCAGCGAGATAATGATATCGCATTTGCCTGAAGGAATCAAATCGGAGGCAATGGGGCGGTCGCTGATGCGAAGATTCGACTGAACATCTCCGCCACGCTGGCTCATGCCATGCACTTCCGCCTGTTTCATATACAGACCTTCTTTCAGCGCTGCTTTACCGATCACTGTGGCGATGGACAAAATTCCTTGTCCGCCGACTCCTGCCAATATAATGTCTTTCTTCATGATTTATTTGCTCCTTTTTTTACGTGATAATGTTTGGATACATTCTCTGCGGGGGATGATGACAGATACGCCGCGGTATTCGATTTCTTCGCGTATGACCTGCTTCATTTCTTCGTAATTCTTTTTCAGCGGAACCACTACGCGAATGTGTGAAGGAGATACTCCCAAGCCTTCGCAGATAGCTTCTATGCGCCCCGTCCCGGCAGAGTCTTGTCCGCCGGTCATCGCTGTCGTTTCGTTATCGGATATAACGATGGTTACATTCGCGTTCGCGTTCACACAGTCGAGCAAGCCGGTCATTCCGGAATGGGTAAAGGTGGAATCTCCAATCACGGCTACCGCCGGATGAAGTCCTCCATCGGCTGCTCCCTTCGCCATGGTGATAGACGCTCCCATGTCCACACATGAGTCGATGGCATTGAAAGGAGCGTTGGAACCCAATGTATAGCATCCGATATCACTGAATACTTTGTGGGTAGGATACTCTTCTCTGAGCACTTCGGTCAGAGTGGTATACATGTCGCGATGGCCGCATCCCTGACAGAGAGCGGGCGGGCGCATTTCGACAATGGCAGGCACGCCGAACATCGACTTGTTTTCTTTGCCTACGGCACGCGCAACAGAATCCGGATTCAATTCTCCGTCCTGTGAAAGAGTTCCGTCTAAACGTCCTTTTACGTTGATGCCCAGTCCTAAATAACCTTTCAGTTGCTTTTCTACAAAGGGTTGTCCGTCTTCCAGCACCAGTATCTCTTCGCAAGATTCTACCAACCGGAGAAGTTGTTTCTTGGGCAACGGATACTGTCCGATCTTAAGTACCGGATATTCACATCCGTCGGGGTAATTCTCCATCAGGTAGTTGTAGCCGATGCCGCAAGCAATAATGCCCATTTTTTTATTAGGACCGTCGATGTATTTATTGTAAGGTGACTCCTCGGAAGCTTTGATGAAATCTTCCTGACGGGCAAGCAACGCTTTGTAGCGCTTGCGCGCAATACCCGGAAGCAAGATAAACTGTCGGGGGTCGTCACTGAAAGAAAGCTCATTCTGAGGTTTTTGCTCTTTGGGTTCCACTCCCGAACGGGAATGTGCCAGACGTGTTACGATACGTAGCAATAAGGGTTCTCCTGTCTTTTCGGAAAATTCGAATCCATGGTATACCATGTCGTAAGCTTCCTGTTGGCTGCTCGGTTCATACATCGGAACGAGTGAAAAGTCTCCGTAGAACCGGCTGTCTTGTTCGTTTTGCGAAGAGTGCATGCTGGGATCATCGGCTGCTACTACGATCAATCCTCCTTTTATTCCCGTAACGGCCGAGTTGACGAAACAGTCGGCTGCTACGTTCATGCCTACATGTTTCATGCACACCAAAGCTCTTTTGCCGACAAACGACATTCCGAGCGCAGCTTCCATTGCCGTCTTCTCATTCGTACACCAACGACTGTGTATCTGTCGTTCGGCAGTGATGGGAGCCGCCTGAATATACTCTGTAATTTCTGTAGAAGGGGTTCCGGGATAAGCATATACACCCGAAAGTCCGGCATCTAATGCCGCCTGTGCAATGGCTTCATCGCCAAGTAAGAGTTGTTTGCTCATTTCTTCTAAGGTTTTTTAGTGTTATTCACAGTTCACTGTTTAATCCCACAAAGATAAAGTTTTCTGTTTTCTTTATTATAAGGTTATTTGAAAATCTTTCTTTCGTTCAACGCTTTCCAATATTTCCTTGCATTTATCATGTGGTCGGCATAATTGGAAGCGAAATTGTGTGTTCCCGAGAAATCTTCTTTAGCGCACATATAAATATAATCATGCTTTGTATAGTTGAGCACACTTTCAATTCCTTTCTTGGTAGCAATACGGATCGGTCCGGGTGGAAGCCCCGTGTTTATATAAGTGTTGTATGGAGAGTCTATCTGAAGATTTTCATTACTGATACGCCGCAAAGCAAAGTCCTGCAAAGCGAATTTGACAGTCGGATCAGCTTGTAACGGCATATTCATATGCAGACGGTTCATATACAGTCCTGCTACCATCGGTTTCTCTTCGTTATTATTTGTTTCTTCTTCAACAATCGAGGCCAATGTACAGATTTCTATGGGGGCCATTCCAAGAGCGGAAGCCTGAGCCAATCGTTTGTCATTCCAAAAGCGTTCATGCTCTTTTTGCATGCGCTTGAAGAACTCCTCTACGCTCATGTTCCAATATACTTGATAGGTGTCAGGAATAAAAAGACAAGGCAAAGTTGCGTTGGTATATCCTATTTGAATGAGAAAACTGGGATCGAACATTTGCCTGGCAATTTCCGCAGAGTCTATCATTAGTTGCTTGCCTACGCTTCCGGCTAATCTGTCCAACGTTCTGACACTTCCGATTGTCAGATTCACAGGTTCCTGATAGCCTCGATATAAGCGGCTGAAAACATGATATGCATTGTCTTTCGGACGAATCGCATAGCGTCCGGTATGAATTTCGAAGGCAGGTTTTTTGTATCGGCTCAACCATTTGAATCCTATAAGGTTGCCCGCATACCCAATTTTTTTCACCTTATTATATATGGAGTCCGCCGTGTCATCTCGGTCTACATATATATATACAGTTTTAGGCGGATGAAATTGGGGGTAGAATAAATAATAATATGCTATTCCCCCACTTATAATGCTAAGTAAAATGATTCCCGTCAAAATCCGGAATATAATTTTCTTTTTTTTCATAACAGATTGGTTCATCTTTTATTCGGTTCAAAGATAGAAAGAAATTAAATAGAATGGTTTGTGAAAAGTGATTTTTGTTATTTCGTATTTTTTTTCATATCTTTGTCTCACGATAAATAACTGGAGATGGCTTCTCGGTTGTTTTGATTGTCTTTTTATTTGATTATATAAAGTTGATCAGTTAATTGAATAATCATTGAAAGTGATGAGAGCCACTTTTCTAAAGATTAGTTATTCTTGATTTGTTTATCAACCTCTTGCCTTAACAATAAAGTGAATAAAATTATGATGGAGCTTTCTTTGGCTTTTAAAAATATGATTCCTATAGTTAAATTTATAATTTCCCCCATCGGTTTTCTTCAATCGGTAAATCTTGTAATATGGTGCAGGATATGATTCTGTGTAATCGTGATTTTTAAGATGTAACTTATACGGATACGGTTTGGATTCGGGAACAATACGAAAAACGGCCCACTATCTTCACAGACTGTATGGCCGTATGAAAAGTTTAAGTTCTTCTTTTAAAACATTTATTTATATGGAATGTTCGCTTTTTCTTTTCGCTTAAATGTAATATAACAGAACTTTTTTTTAATTTGATTGTTGAATATATTGTAACTTTTAAAAAAAGTATTTTTATGAAGAAGATTTTTATTTTCGCTATGTTTGGCTTAGTCGCTTTATCTGCTTCAAGCCAGAATTTATTGCAAGGCAGTAAAGTTTTTGATAATTGGTCTGTAGGCTTGAATGCCGGTGGGGTAACTCCTCTTACTCACAGCGCGTTTTTTAAAAACATGCGTCCTGCAGTAGGTGTTGAAATCGGTAAGCAATTGACTCCGATTGTTGGATTTACCATCGAAGGTATGGGGTATATCAATACTACAGAAAGTCGCACAGCATTTGACAATTCAAATGTAAGTTTATTGGGTAGGGTGAACTTGAATAACTTGTTTGGTGCATATCAAGGCGCTCCTCGTTGTTTTGAAATGGAAGCTGTTGCCGGTGCCGGTTGGTTGCGTTTTTATGGAGATGTTTTAGAAAGCCGCAACTTCTTGACTTCTAAATTAGGTTTGAATTTCAACTTTAATTTGGGTGAAAGAAAAGCTTGGACATTGGCTTTGAAACCTGCATTGGTCTATGCTTTGGGGGGTAATCACATGATGCCTGCATTAAAGTATAATGCTAATAATGCAACAGTCGAAATTTTGGCGGGTTTGGTTTATCATTTCAAGGGAAGCAATGGCGAACATCACATGTCATTCGGAAGGGCTTACGATCAAGCTGAAGTAGACGGATTGAACGCAAGAGTGAATGAATTGCGTGGTCAGGCTCAAGACGCGGAAGCTTCGTTGGTAGAAGCCAATCGCAGAGTGGGTGAATTGCAGCAGCAATTAGAAGAATGTCGCAATAAAAAGCCGATCGTTCAGACTGTTACTGAGAAATCTCACATGTTGGAGTCTGTTGTTACGTTCCGTCAGGGCAGAACTACGATTGACGCTTCTCAGCTTCCTAATGTAGAGCGTATTGCTGTATATTTGAATAAATATCCCGAATCTAAAGTAGTTATCAAGGGATATGCATCTCCAGAAGGTAGCCAGGAGGTAAATGACAGAATTGCTAGACAACGTGCCGAAGTTGTTAAGAATACTTTGATAAAGAGATATAAGATTTCTGCTGATCGTATCACCGCTGAAGGACAAGGTGTGGGTGATATGTTCTCTGAACCAGATTGGAATCGCGTAAGTATTTGTACTATCAAGGAAGCTCAAAAATAAATAGTTTTGTAAGCAATAAAATCATCTTTCTTTGTATTTAAGAAGTTTGATTGATGATAAAAAGGAGCTGTGCCAAAATGATGGCACGGCTCTTTTCTTATATGGTATTACACTAATCCTAAAAATGTCCTTTCGCACGTTCGGACTCTGATTTTGGATGCATTGTGCATTACGATATTTTTGTATTGTTTGAATGGCTTTCGACTTGCTTCTATAAAAAAAGAGATAAGAAAGATGGTTGTGTAACCTTTGTTTCTTATCTCTTTTTTATGGAGCCGATAACCAGACTTGAACTGGTGACCTACGCGTTACGAATGCGTTGCTCTACCAACTGAGCTATATCGGCGTTTCCTTTCGTTTACGGCGTGCAAAATTACAGATTTATTTGAAAAAACAAAAGGATTTTGAATCTTTTTGCATGCAAAGTTTAAAATAATAGGCCTCGGAGGTTTTTCCGCCCTCCTTTGTCATAAACCGCTTTGTTTATTGCTTGTCTTTTCGACTTCTTTCAGTTTTCAAACATTCTGCTACGCGCTAACATACACGCCCCTATGATGCCTGCTCTGTCTTTTAGTTTAGAAGTAAGGATGACTGAGTCTTTGTTGACTAAATTGAGAGAATATTTGCGGACTGCTGTTTTGATAGGCTGGGTTAAATAATCTCCTGTCATGGAAAGTGTTCCTCCGATTATCACCAATTCGGGGTTGAATATATTGATAAGTCCCGCAATCTGTTTACCTAATTTTTGTCCAATTTCTTCTATTATTTCGATACAGAGCACATCCTCTTTGTTTACTGCCGAGATAATCTCGTCGAGAGTCAGCGGATTGTCTTTCATCGTAATCCGTTTGGATAGGATGGAATTTTCACCTTTTTGAACGCGCTCTATCAATATGCGGTGTAAAGCGGAGCCGGAAGTCTCTGTTTCCAAGCATCCCTTTTTCCCGCAATGACAGATAATCTCATTGTCGAACACATTGGTATGTCCGAATTCTCCTGAGAATCCCGATTTTCCGGTGTATATTTTACCATCGATAATAATGCCGATCCCAAGTCCCCAGCTTACATTGACGAATATGATATCTTTTTCTCCTTTTACACATCCTTTTAGAAATTCTCCGTATGTCATGGCTCGTGTGTCGTTATCGATACTTACGTTATACCCTATTTTTTCAGTAAGGATCTCTGCTAATGGTCGTTCCTCAAAATTGAACAGGCTGAAGCTATATCCCGACTCGGGGTTTACTCTTCCGGATATATTTATATTAATGTTGAGTATCTTTTCCGGATTGATGTTGATTTTTTCTATGAAAGAGATTATGTGTTTACAAAGCGCATCAAGAGCATCCGGTGTGTTTTCAAACTTATGAGGAATATTCATTTCAAGTTCTACCATATCTCCTTTGAAGTTCATCAATCCGATATTAATGGAGAATTGTTTGATATCCACGCCTACGAAATAACCTGACTCCGGATTGAGACCATATAAGCTTGGATGTCTGCCTCCGCTTGTTTCTAATTTCCCATAATCGTTAATATAACCCTCTTCGCACATTTCGCTGATGAATTTGGTAACCGTCGGAACACTTAAATCCATTTCCCGCGCCAAGTCTGTAAGGGTAGAACTTCCGTTGTATATATAATGCTTGATAATCTTTTTCTTTTGGAGGGCGTTTTTGGTGCCAAGTTCTATTTCTTTTAGCAGATGCAGTTTCATATTCTGAGTAATTCTTATATTAATAAACGCAAATATACTAATTTTATAATCGATTTTACTGTAAATAAAATAAGATAATTTTCTATTTTCGGCTTTTTCTTGAATTTACTTATGTTTTATAGCGGGTGTTTTTGTGCTCAATGGAGATATTATATTGAATAAGGTATTATATTTCATACTGACAGTTTTTACTATCTTTTGCAGCCTTGCTCTATTCGCTTTGGATTATCATTCTTCTTCTTTTTAATTAAATGAGGTGCTAATAGATAAATATTTTATTAAACTCTTGTGCGTAGATGAAAAAAGTTCTATGTTTGCAAGACTTTTAGTTGCATAATATAAAATTATCTTTTTTATGAAAAACAAAAATATTTATCCTTGGATAGTAGTTGGTTTGTTATGGGGAGTGGCATTACTTAATTATATGGATCGTCAGATGCTTTCTACCATGCAGGAGGCTATGAAGGCTGATATTGTTGAATTAAATAAAGCTGAGGCTTTTGGAGCCTTAATGGCTGTTTTTCTATGGATTTATGGGTTTATGAGTCCTGTTGCAGGAATGATTGCCGATCGGGTCAGTCGTAAATGGCTGGTAATAGGAAGTTTGTTTGTGTGGTCGGCTGTTACTTTTCTAATGGGATATGCCGAAAGTTTCCGGGAGTTGTATTGGCTTCGTGCCATAATGGGGATAAGTGAAGCATTATATATTCCGGCAGGTTTGTCGTTAATTGCGGATTGGCACCAAGGAAAGTCTCGCTCTTTGGCCGTAGGAGTGCATATGACAGGGCTTTATGCCGGACAAGCCATCGGAGGTTTTGGAGCAACGGCCGCCGCTGCTTTTTCGTGGCAGGCTACTTTTCATTGGTTTGGTGTAGTAGGAGTTTTTTATTCTCTTGTTTTGATATTCTTTCTACATGAGAACCGGATACATAATACGGCCCAAAAGCAGTCTGATATACCGGGTAAGAAAAAAGCTTCTTTATTCGGAGGACTGTCTCTTCTCTTCTCTAATTGGGCATTCTGGATTATTCTGTTTTATTTTGCAGCTCCGAGTCTGCCGGGATGGGCTACTAAAAACTGGCTTCCTACTTTATTCTCCAGCAGTTTGGGAATCCCGATGTCTGAGGCCGGACCTATCTCTACGATTACCATCGCACTTTCTTGTTTTATCGGTGTGATATCAGGAGGTATTCTTTCCGACCGCTGGGTGCAAAGAAATATTCGTGGACGTGTTTATACCGGTGCTATCGGCTTGGGTATGACGATACCGGCTTTACTCCTACTTGGTTTTGGGCATAGTTTTGTCAGTGTGATCGGTGCAGGTTTGCTCTTTGGCATTGGATTTGGTATTTTTGATGCTAACAATATGCCTATTCTTTGTCAGTTTGTATCGACCAAGCATCGGGCAACCGCTTATGGAATTATGAATATGACGGGAGTCTTTGCCGGAGCTGCGGTGACAGAAGTATTGGGCAAATGGACAGATGGAGGTAACTTAGGTTTGGGATTTGCCCTGTTGAGTGTAGTGGTAGCTGTAGCTTTGGCATTGCAAATTTATTTTTTACGTCCCACTACGGATAATATGGAAGATTGAATACTTATAATAACGTTAAAAAAATAGTATGGTTATGGAACGAATTATTGGACTTATCGATGCACCGTTCACTCCTTTTTACGAGAATGGTGAAGTGAATCTTGAACCGATTGAAAGATATGCTAAAATGTTAGTAAAGAACGGACTGCAAGGAGTTTTCATCAATGGTTCGTCGGGTGAAGGGTATATGTTGACCGAAGAAGAGAGAATGAAGTTGGCCGAACGCTGGATTTCTGTTGCTCCCGAAGGTTTTAAAGTAATAGTGCATGTGGGAAGCTGTTGTGTGAAAGCAAGTCGGATGTTGGCGGAACACGCGCAAAAAATCGGCGCTTGGGGCATTGGTGCCATGGCTCCTCCATTCCCTAAAATCGGACGTGTTGAAGAGCTGGTGAAATATATTGAAGAAATAGCTTCGGGTGCTCCGAATCTTCCTTTTTATTATTATCATATACCGGCTTTCAACGGCGCTTTCTTGCCGATGGTGAAATTGCTTGAAGCGGTAGACGGGCGTGTGCCGAATTTTGCAGGAATTAAATACACATTCGAAAGCATGTATGAGTATAATCAGTGCCGTTTGTATAAGGATGGAAAATATGATATGCTGCACGGGCAGGACGAAACAATTCTTCCATGTCTCGCTATGGGTGGAGCTCGTGGAGGCATCGGCGGAACAACCAATTACAATGGTCGCGAGTTGGTAGGCATTATCGAAGCGTGGGAGAAGGGCGATCTGGAATTGGCCCGCGAACGTCAGAACTTCTCTCAGAAAGTGATTAATGTGATCTGCCATTTCCGGGGAAATATTGTGGGCGGAAAACGCATTATGAAATTAATAGGTTTGGATTTGGGAAAAAACCGTACTCCTTTCCAGAATATGACCGACGAAGAAGAGCGACAAATGAAATTGGAGTTGGAGGCTATCGGATTTTTCGACCGATGTAATAAATTTTAAGTATCAAGTGTATGAACGTGACTGAATACTTGACATCATGGTCTGCATCTTATAAAGATGACTTGGTAAATAACATTATGCCGTTTTGGCTTAAGAACGGTCTTGACCGTAAGCATGGCGGTGTGTATACTTGTGTCGATAGAGACGGAACTTTGATGGATACTACCAAATCTGTATGGTTCCAAGGCCGTTTCGGCTTTATATCGGCTTATGCTTACAATCATATTGAGAAGAACCCCGAATGGCTGGAGGCGTCGAAGAGTTGTATCGACTTTCTTGAAACCCATTGTTTTGACAAAGACGGGCATATGTTTTTCGAAGTGACCGAAGACGGGCGCCCGTTACGTAAACGCCGCTATGTCTTTTCCGAAGGATTTGCCGCCATTGCCCTGGCAGAATACGCTGCGGCGACGGGGGAGAAAATATATGCGGAGAGAGCTTTGGAAATATTTAAGCGTACACAATACTTTCTGAATACTCCGGGACTTCTGGAACCTAAATATCTTCCGGCATTAGAGGCTCGCGGACATTCTATTACCATGATTCTGATTAATACGGCTGCCCGCATTCGTGAGGTTATTAGCGACCCGGTGTTGGACAGGCAGATTGATGAATCGATTGCGACATTGAGGAAATATTTCATTCATCCGGAGTTTAAAGCCTTACTTGAGATGGTCGGACCGCAGGGCGAACTTATCGATACTTGCAACGGACGTGTGATCAATCCGGGACACTGCATTGAAACAGCATGGTTTATTATGGAAGAAGCGCATTATCGGAACAATGACAACGAGCTTATGCAGTTGGCTCTCCAAATTCTCGACTGGTCGTGGGAGTGGGGATGGGACAAAGAGTTTGGCGGAATCATCAATTTCCGCGATTGCCGCAACTTTCCTCCGCAAGACTATTCGCAGGATATGAAATTTTGGTGGCCGCAAACCGAAGCTATCATCGCTACTCTTTACGCCTATAAAATGACCTGCGATGAGAAGTACCTTGAAATGCATAAACAAATTAGTGAATGGACTTATGCGCATTTCCCCGATAAGGAATATGGAGAGTGGTATGGATATCTTCATCGCGACGGTTCGGTAGCGCAACCTGCTAAAGGGAATATTTTCAAAGGACCTTTTCACATTCCTCGAATGATGATTCGCAGCCACTTGCTTTGTGAAGAAATTCTTAAAAGCAGGTAATAGCAAATTTTATCCATCCATTTTTAAACTTTCTTCTTTTTCATCTTTCCGGGAAAAAGAAGAAAGTTTTTTTATTTTAACTTTTTATGTAACCAAGTTCTTCATAGACTTGTCGACTGCTTTTTCGTTTATGCCTGTATAAGAAACTTGGATACAGCATATAAATTCATGTTTAATTAGATGGAATCTGAGCAGCTTTAAAGAGCTATTACAACACCAGCTTCAAGAGTTTTATTCGAATAGACACTCTTTTTCAATCAACGTGAAAACAGGGTGTTATTGGGGAGGTATAATAATATTTGCTGGACATACCCCCTTGCGTGAGTTGTGGAATAAAATCCTCAAAAGGGATTTTTATTTGTGACAACTAAAAGAGTTGAAAAAGCTAAGAGTATAGAGGGGCATTCTGATTTGCATATTCTCTCCAATTATGGAGGTTATTATCAAACAATATTCATATCAAATAGAATTGAACATAGTAACAATTATATTTTATGATATTATTGCTTATTTCTAATAATATTATTATTTTTGCCTCAACTTAATAAAATAAGGGCTTTAATGTCCTCTTTAATAAAGACTTTTTTACCAAGTCTATGAAGAACTTGGTATGAATTTGCTAGACTATTACTAACTTAAAAATAATACTTATGAGAAAATGCTTTTTTTTTATGCTGTGTCTTTTTGTTTCTATAACAGTTATGGCACAGACGAAAATGGTTACGGGAACAGTTTTAGACACCAACGGTGAGGCTGTTATTGGTGCCAGTGTTATTGAGGTAGGAACAACCAATGGCACGATTACAGACATTGACGGAAAATTTAAATTGACAATTAATCCGGATGGCAAGATTCAAGTGTCTTATATCGGATTTCAAACGCAAACTATTGATACCAAAGGAAGAACTTCATTTCAAATTAAGATGAAAGAAGACTCTGAAACGCTGGATGAGGTTGTAGTGACGGGATATGGTGGAAGACAATTACGAACTAAAGTCACTAATTCTATCTCGAAAGTAAAAGAGGAAACACTGAAACAAGGACTTTATAGTAACCCTGCACAAGCTTTATCCGGGGCTGTTGCCGGTCTATCTGTCAGTCAGACTTCCGGTAATCCAGGTAGTGCTCCGACTTTGGTACTTCGTGGTGGTACAAATTTTGACGGTTCAGGATCTCCTCTTATTTTGATTGATGGGCAAGTACGCTCTTCGTTGAGTGACATAAATCCGGATGATATTGAATCCATGGAAGTATTGAAAGATGCAGGGGCTACTGCTATTTACGGTGCTCGGGCAAATGATGGAGTGATTCTGGTTACTACAAAGAGAGGTAAAAGTGGAAGAGCAGAAGTAAATTTAAAAGCCAAATTTGGTTTTAATTATTTCAAAGATTCTTATGATTTCTTGAATGCAGGAGATTATATATATTGGATGCGTACGGCTTATATGAATGCTTATGTTGATAAAATGAAGCATCCGGATGGATCAAAAATTAAGAGTTGGTCAGCTCTTGGAGGACTGACGAGTGCAACTCCTTATGGTACCGGTAATGCATACTTTGCTCAGGATGGTGTTACTCCTTTGGATGGTAATAAAACAAGTTCTGCGGTATGGAGTACAATGAAATATGATGATAAGCTGGCGTTTTTGTTGACGCAAGGCTGGCAAACTATGATTGATCCTGTCTATGGTGACAAATTAATTTATAAAAACACTGATATTGCCGATTTTAATGTTCGTACTCCGGCTTTTTCCCAAGATTATAATTTAAATGTTAGCGGAGGAAATGATAAAGGAAGTTATTATGCCGGTTTAGGATATAACAAAAGCGATGGAACTGCATACGGCAATTGGTATAAACGAATTACGTTTACATTTAATGCTGATTATAAGTTGAAAGAATGGTTGACTTCGAATTCCAGTTTCAGTTTTGCAGATGCAACTTGGAATGGTTTACCGGCTACTCAGACGGCAGAAGCAAATTATTTTTCACGTTGCTTGTCATTACCACCTACTTTTCGTGGATATAACGCAGATGGAGAAATGCTTTTAGGTCCTAACTCCGGGGATGGTAATCAGCAATATAACTTTGATAAGTTTATCCGCGATCAAAATACAGATAAGTTTACAATGAGGAGGTGTGTCGTAATGCACGATGCACTTCCTTTTTTGTTCATCGCTATACAAA
>OHBE01000116.1_pt1 | contig 88007 bp, 68 predicted proteins | sample 1577231 | NCBI WGS metagenome assembly OHBE01 (sample SAMEA3541506, study PRJEB24748) | human gut metagenome | biome: human gut; feature: human-associated habitat; material: faeces | place: China | collected 2012 | reverse complement strand
GCTCAGCGGTAGAGCACTTCCTTGGTAAGGAAGAGGTCCCGGGTTCAAGTCCCGGCATCGGCTCTGATTGTGGTTAGCGTTTTGTATAAGCACAAACAAACAACTTAAATAAAACAAAGAACTTAAGGTTATGGCAAAAGAGCATTTTAACAGATCGAAACCCCACGTTAACGTTGGTACGATCGGACACGTGGACCACGGTAAGACTACCTTGACGGCTGCAATCACAACTGTGTTGGCAAAGAGGGGCCTTTCAGAACTCCGTTCATTTGATTCAATTGATAACGCTCCCGAAGAAAAGGAACGTGGTATCACGATTAATACTTCACACGTTGAATACCAAACAGCTAATCGTCACTACGCTCACGTAGACTGTCCGGGTCACGCCGACTATGTGAAGAACATGGTTACCGGTGCTGCTCAGATGGACGGTGCTATAATCGTTGTAGCAGCTACAGACGGCCCTATGCCTCAGACTCGCGAGCACATCCTTTTGGCTCGTCAGGTAAACGTTCCTCGTCTGGTTGTTTTCATGAACAAATGTGACATGGTAGACGATGAAGAGATGCTCGAGCTTGTTGAAATGGACATGCGCGAACTCCTTTCTTTCTACGATTTCGATGGTGACAATACCCCTATCATCCGTGGTTCTGCTCTGGGCGCTTTGAATGGAGAGCCTCAGTGGGAAGACAAGGTGATGGAGCTTATGGAAGCTGTTGACAACTGGGTTCCCCTGCCAGAGCGCGATATCGACAAACCGTTCTTGATGCCGGTTGAAGACGTGTTCTCTATCACGGGTCGTGGTACGGTTGCTACAGGACGTATCGAAACCGGTATCGTGAAGACCGGTGACGAAGTTCAGATCATCGGCCTCGGTGCAGAAGGAATGAAGTCGGTTGTTACGGGTGTTGAAATGTTCCGTAAGATTCTTGACGAAGGTCAGGCTGGTGACAACGTTGGTCTCCTCCTGCGTGGTATCGATAAGGATCAGATCAAGCGTGGTATGGTTATCTCTCACCCGGGTAAGATTACTCCTCACAAGAGATTTAAGGCCGAGGTTTATATCTTGAAGAAAGAAGAAGGTGGTCGCCACACTCCTTTCCACAACAAATATCGTCCGCAGTTCTACATCCGTACGCTTGACGTGACCGGTGAAATCACTCTTCCCGAAGGAACAGAAATGGTTATGCCCGGTGACAACGTAACGATCACTGTAGAACTCATCTACCCGGTTGCATGTAACGTAGGTCTCCGCTTCGCTATCCGTGAAGGTGGTCGTACGGTAGGTGCCGGTCAGATTACAGAGCTCATCGACTAATTCGATTGGTTAGCAAATACTAAGGGGTCCCGATACCTCTCTCAATGGGTGGGTATCGGGCTCTTTTCAAACGGGTTTAGCTCAGTTGGTAGAGCATTGGTCTCCAAAACCAAGTGTCGGGAGTTCGAGTCTCTCAACCCGTGCAAAATTTTCAATCAATGAAACTATTCAATAAAATAGGGACTTCGATCACGGATTCCTATAATGAGCTTGTACATAAGGTTTCTTGGCCTACCAGATCCGAGCTGACAAACAGTGCTGTAGTAGTGATGATTGCTTCCTTAATCATTGCTCTTTTTGTGTTTGTTGTCGATACTGCTTTCGAACGGATCATGGAACTGGTATATAAATTGGTGTTCTAACCATTTCTTGCTTATCAAGATATGACAAACGCAGAGAAAAAATTCTATGTTCTCCGTGCCATTAGTGGTAAGGAGAACAAAGTGCGTGAATATCTGGAAGCAGAAATGAAGCACTCCGATTTAGGAAATTATCTCTTTCAGGTTCTCATTCCCACTGAAAAAGTGATGACGCAGCGTGCCGGTAAAAGGGTTGTAAAAGAACGCCCTTACCTGCCCGGATACGTATTGGTCGAAGCTGTTTTGGTCGGTGAAGTAGAGCACCGGCTACGCAGTACACCCAACGTGATTGGGTTCTTAGGTGACGGTCGTCCGGCACCTCTTCATCCGTCCGAAGTTAGTCGAATCTTAGGAAAAGTTGACCAGCTGGACAGTGAAGACGAAGAATATGAACTCAGCTTTATGGTGGGAGAAACCGTGAAAGTATCAGATGGTGCTTTTGCCGGTTTCGATGCGATAGTGGAAGAGGTAAATCCCGACAAGAAAAAGCTCAAGGTGATGGTGAAGATTTTCGGAAGAAAAACTGCACTGGAGCTTTCCTATGTACAGGTTGAGAAAGAATGAGGTTGTGTTACGGATCTTTTCTCTCTCGCATTGATATAGTGTGTGTCTGAATTTTTAATTTTAGAACAATGGCTAAAGAAGTTGCTGGACAAATCAAATTGCAAATAAAAGGTGGTGCAGCTAATCCCTCACCCCCCGTTGGGCCTGCACTTGGTGCAAAGGGCATCAACATCATGGAGTTTTGCAAGCAATTTAATGCCAGAACCCAAGACAAAGCCGGCAAAGTATTGCCTGTAGTAATTACGTACTATGCCGATAAGTCTTTTGATTTTATCGTAAAAACTCCTCCTGTTGCTATTCAACTCCTTGAAGCTAGCAAACAGAAGAGTGGTTCTGCAGAACCTAATCGTAAGAAGGTAGCAGAAATCACATGGGAGCAAGTACGTACGATCGCAGAAGATAAGCTTGTCGATTTGAATTGCTTCGATATCAAAGCTGCCATGAAAATGGTAGCCGGTACTGCTCGAAGCATGGGTATCGCGATTAAAGGGGACTTCCCGGAATAAATAATTTAATCTTACTCAAAATGAGCAAACTAACAAAAAAACAGAAGTTAGCCTTTAGCAAGATTGAACCCGGGAAAGCATACACAATATCGGAGGCATCGGCCTTGGTGAAAGAGATCACCACGACCAATTTTGATGCATCTGTGGATATTGATGTGCGCTTGGGTGTAGACCCCCGAAAGGCTAACCAGATGGTGCGTGGCGTTGTAACGCTTCCGCACGGAACTGGAAAGCAGATCCGCGTTCTGGCATTGTGCTCTCCTGATAAAGAAGCTGAAGCTAAAGAAGCTGGTGCTGACTATGTAGGTCTTGACGAATACATAGAAAAAATAAAGGCTGGTTGGACTGACATAGACGTCATCATCACCATGCCTGCCATTATGGGTAAAATCGGTGCATTGGGACGTGTTTTAGGCCCTCGCGGATTGATGCCTAACCCTAAAAGCGGGACTGTAACCAATGATGTAGGTGCTGCTGTAAAAGAAGTGAAAGCCGGTAAGATTGATTTTAAAGTTGATAAAACCGGTATCGTTCATACATCGATAGGTAAAGTGTCATTCTCTGCGGACCAAATCCGCGATAATGCACGTGAGTTTATTAATACGATTATTAAACTCAAGCCTACTACAGCTAAGGGTACTTATATCAAAAGCATCTATCTTTCAAGTACTATGAGTTTCGGTATCAAAGTCGATCCTAAGACAGTGGATGAAAATTAAGAAAGGGTAGAAACGATGAGAAAGGAAGATAAAGGTACAGTTATAAGGCAGTTGGCCGAATATATCGGCCAATACCCCCACTTCTACTTGACTGACATAGAAGCATTAAATGCTGAGAAAACATCAGAGCTCCGTCGCAACTGCAATAAAAACGGAGTGAAGTTGGTTATGGTGAAAAACACGCTTTTGCGTGCAGCCTTAGCAGCGAGTGATGTAGATTTCTCGTCATTGTATAGCTGTCTGAAAGGGAATACCGCTGTCATGTTCTGTGAAGTGGCTAATTCTCCGGCCAAAGTAATCAAGCAGTTTACAAAGGATACCAAAGGAGAAGGAAAGCCTTGGCTAAAAGCTGCATACGTGCAGGAAAGCTTCTACATTGGGAGGGAAAACCTCGATGCTTTGGTTTCGATCAAGAGCAAAAACGAACTCATCGCAGATGTTGTGGCATTGCTGCAGTCTCCGGCCAAGAACGTTATTGCATCTTTGCAGTCAGCAGGTCAAACGATCCATGGTGTGTTGAAGACCTTGGAAGAAAAATAATTCAACAGTATAATTGAAAACTTTTAATACTCAAAAATAAAATGGCAGACATTAAAGCTATTGCTGAACAACTGGTTAACTTGACAGTAAAAGAAGTTAGCGAACTCGCTACTATCCTAAAAGAAGAATATGGCATTGAGCCGGCAGCTGCTGCTGTTGCTGTAGCCGCTGCTCCTGGTGCTGCCGGTGCTGCAGCTGAAGAGGAGAAAACTTCTTTCGACGTAGTTCTTAAGAGTGCTGGAGCTGCAAAATTGCAGGTTGTGAAAGCTGTTAAAGAACAATGCGGTCTTGGCCTGAAAGAAGCAAAGGATCTCGTGGACGCAGCACCTTCTACCGTGAAGGAAGGCGTAGACAAAGCTACTGCTGAGGCACTGAAAAAGGCTCTCGAAGAAGCAGGTGCTGAAGTAGAACTGAAATAACGTATTTTAGGCCTGATTATCAGGTTATTATGGTTAAGGCCCCCCATTTTGGGGGATCTTAACCATTTCGTGTCTATAGTTTTCCCAAGTTAAAATTGTCCTGAATTTTAGATGACGCCGACTACAAACAACAAAAGAATCAACTTTGCTTCGATAAAAAATCCGCTTTTCTATCCGGACTTTCTCGAAGTTCAACTCAAGTCGTTCCATGACTTCCTTCAGTTAGATACTCCGCCCGAGAGGAGAAAAAAAGAAGGTCTTTATAAAGTTTTTGCGGAAAATTTTCCAATAACTGACACCCGTAACAACTTTGTTCTGGAATTTCTTGACTACTATATCGATCCCCCCAAGTATTCCATTGAGGAATGTCTTAGCAGGGGGCTCACCTATAGCGTCCCTCTGAAAGCTAAGCTAAAACTGTATTGTACGGATCCTGATCACGAAGATTTTGCGACCGTAATTCAGGACGTTTTTCTTGGCCCCATACCCTATATGACAAGTTCCGGCACATTTGTTATAAATGGAGCTGAGCGCGTCATTGTTTCCCAATTGCACCGTTCTCCGGGTGTATTCTTTGGGCAAAGTCTTCATACTAATGGTACGAAACTATATTCAGCGCGAATCATACCATTCAAAGGCTCATGGATTGAATTTGCTACGGACATTAACAATGTCATGTATGCATACATCGATAGAAAGAAGAAACTTCCTGTAACAACTCTTCTCCGTGCCATTGGTTTCGAAGCAGACAAAGACATTCTCGACATCTTCAATCTTGCCGAAGAGGTAAAAGTAACGAAGGCCAACCTGAAGAAATGTATAGGGCGCAAATTAGCAGCTCGCGTCATCAATACGTACATCGATGACCTCAGTGACGAAGACACCGGCGAAGTTGTTTCCATGGAGCGAATCACTGTCGTGGTGGACAGAGAGGTTGAACTGACAGAAGATAATATCGAGGCAATCCTCAACTCAAATGCACAAACAATCCTGCTACACCGAAACGATTCGAATACTTCTGATTATAGTATTATATTCAACACTTTACAGAAGGATCCATGTAACTCGGAAAAAGAGGCTCTGTACTATGTATACAGGCAGCTCCGTAATGCAGAACCTGCAGACGATGCAAGTGCTAGAGAAGTAATAACGAATCTGTTTTTCTCTGATAAACGATACGACTTGGGCGATGTCGGACGCTATCGTATCAATAAGAAACTCAATTTGAATATCGATCCTGATATCAAAGTGCTGACCAATGAAGATATTATTGAGATCATCAAGTATCTTATTGAGTTAGTAAATTCCAAGGCATCAGTAGATGATATAGACCACTTGTCGAACCGTCGTGTTCGGACTGTCGGAGAGCAGCTTTACAACCAATTTGGTATTGGTTTGGCCCGTATGGCCAGGACAGTACGCGATCGAATGAATGTTCGCGATAATGAAGTTTTCACACCTATCGATTTGGTCAATGCTAAGACTATTTCCTCCGTTGTGAATTCTTTCTTTGGCACCAATGCCTTGTCGCAGTTCATGGATCAGACAAACCCATTGGCTGAAATAACGCATAAGCGACGTCTGTCGGCATTGGGCCCCGGAGGTCTATCGCGCGAACGGGCCGGCTTTGAAGTGCGAGACGTTCACTACACGCACTACGGTCGTCTATGCCCTATTGAAACACCTGAAGGACCTAATATCGGTCTGATCTCCTCCCTCTGCGTATACGCCAAAATCAGTGATTTGGGTTTTATTACAACACCGTACCGGGAAGTAAAGAACGGCAAAGTAGATTTCTCCGACAATGGACTGAAATACTACACGGCAGAAGAAGAGGAAGAGAAGACCGTAGCACAAGGAAATGCGCCTCTTGACGAAAATGGTCGATTTGTCAGAGAACGAGTAAAAGCACGTTACGAGTCGGATTTCCCATTGGTTGCACCGGATGAGGTCGACCTGATGGACGTTTCGCCTACTCAAATTGCTTCAATCGCAGCAGCTTTAATTCCCTTCTTGGAACACGACGATGCCAACCGTGCGTTGATGGGTTCTAACATGATGCGTCAGGCTGTTCCCCTACTAAGACCTGAATCTCCGATTGTTGGTACTGGTATAGAAGGAAAATTAGTGAAAGATTCTCGCACACAGATTGTGGCAGAGAGGGGCGGAGAGGTCGTTTTTGTCGATGCCTCGTGCATCAAAATTCGTTACGACAGAACAGCTGACGAAGAGTTTGTAAGTTTTGATGATGCAATCGTCACCTACTATCTCCCCAAATATCGCAAAACGAATCAGAGTACAACTATCGACTTGCATCCCATTTGCTCCAAAGGAGATAGAGTGGAGGCCGGTCAAATCCTGACGGAGGGTTATTCTACCCAAGGAGGAGAATTGGCTCTCGGCCGTAATGTTCAAGTAGCATACATGCCATGGAAAGGATATAACTATGAGGATGCTATCGTTTTGAATGAGCGAATGGTTAGAGAGGACTTCTTCACATCTGTTCACGTGGACGAATATATCCTTGAAGTGAGAGAGACTAAAAGAGGTCTTGAAGAGTTAACTTCAGATATTCCGAATGTCAGTGAAGACGCTACAAGAGACTTGGACGAAAACGGTATCGTGCGCATCGGGGCACATATCGAACCCGGAGATATCCTTATTGGAAAAATTACACCTAAAGGGGAGTCAGATCCAACCCCTGAAGAAAAACTGCTACGAGCAATTTTCGGTGATAAAGCCGGTGACGTTAAGGATGCATCATTGAAAGCCACTCCTTCTCTGCGCGGAGTTGTAATTGACGCCAAATTGTTTTCTAAGGCGGCAAAGAAAAAGAGTCGGACATCGACCAAAGAAGCTGTAAGCAAACTTGACGAAACATACGCGAAAAGGCAGCAACAACTTCATGAGCGTCTGATCGAAAAGCTAACAGAACTGACCAAAGGCAAAACCTGCTGTGGCGTAAAGGACTACTTGAATGTTGAGTTGATTAAGGCCGGCAGCAAATTCACCAAAAAAGATCTTGAAGCTCTCGATTTCAATGTGATCCAATTAAGTGATTGGACAAATGATGCACATACGAACGAGTTGATTAAGGCTGTTGCGGTGAATTATCTGAAGCACTCCAAGGAGATTGAAGCTGAGCTACGGCGTCGCAAATTAGATGAGACCATCGGGGACGAACTGCCTGCCGGTATTGTTCAAATGGCCAAAGTCTATATAGCCAAGAAACGGAAGATCCAAGTTGGCGACAAGATGGCCGGACGTCATGGAAATAAAGGTATTGTGTCCAAAATCGTGCGTCAAGAGGATATGCCGTTCCTCGCAGACGGTACTCCGGTAGACATATGCCTAAACCCTCTTGGTGTACCCTCCCGTATGAACTTGGGACAGATATTCGAAGCGGTACTTGCCTGGGCGGGACGCAAGATGAATGTCAAATTTGCTACACCTATCTTCGATGGAGCTTCCCTCAATGATATGAATGAGTGGACAGACAAAGCAGGGCTACCTCGTGATGGAAAGACATATCTATACGATGGTGGTACCGGCGAACGTTTCGACCAGCCTGCAACCGTTGGTGTAACTTATTTCTTGAAGCTTGGACACATGGTTGATGACAAGATGCATGCTCGATCCATCGGGCCATATTCACTCATCACCCAGCAACCTCTCGGCGGTAAAGCCCAATTCGGAGGACAACGATTTGGAGAGATGGAGGTTTGGGCTCTTGAAGCATTTGGAGCTTCGCATATCTTGCAAGAAATTCTTACTGTGAAATCTGACGATGTTGTTGGACGTTCAAAGGCATACGAAGCGATAGTCAAAGGAGATCCGATGCCTACACCGGGTATTCCGGAGTCGCTTAACGTGCTATTGCATGAATTGAAAGGCCTTGGTTTAAGTTTTTCTTTGGACTAACTTCTAACCGAGAGTCTGTACAATTATTTTTGCCTTCATCCATTCCTATTCAAGCAAAGTGAACTATGGCTTTTAGAAAAGAAAATAAGATAAAGAACAACTTCTCGAAGATTCGTGTCACCTTGGCTTCTCCTGAAGAGATTCTTGAGAACTCATTCGGAGAAGTATTGAAGCCGGAGACGATCAATTATCGTACCTACAAGCCGGAACGAGATGGCCTATTCTGTGAACGCATCTTCGGTCCGGTTAAGGATTTTGAATGTCACTGTGGCAAATACAAGCGTATTCGATACCGTGGTATCGTATGTGATCGCTGTGGAGTCGAGGTAACGGAAAAGAAAGTTCGCCGTGAGCGTATGGGGCACATCCATTTGGTCGTACCTGTTGCTCATATTTGGTATTTCCGTTCTCTTCCGAATAAGATCGGCTATTTATTAGGACTACCTACCAAGAAGTTGGATGCCATCATTTACTATGAACGCTACGTTGTTATTCAACCGGGTGTTGCCGAAGGGTTGAGTCAACTTGATCTATTGTCAGAGGAAGAATACCTCGACAAGCTTGATGAAATAGAGCGCACTCACAAGGGCAACCAAAATTTGGAGGATACCAATCCGGACAAATTTATTGCCAAAATTGGGGCAGAGGCTATTTATGATCTTCTATGTCGTGTGGATCTGGATTCTATTTCCTACGAATTGCGAGATCGTGCCAATACAGATGGTTCGCAGCAACGTAAAACAGAAGCACTTAAACGTCTTCAAGTCGTTGAAAGTTTCCGTGCATCCAAAGGTGTGAATCGTCCTGAGTGGATGGTTATGAAAGTGATTCCGGTTATCCCGCCGGATCTTCGTCCTTTGGTTCCTTTGGATGGTGGACGTTTCGCTACTTCCGATCTGAACGACTTGTACCGTCGCGTTATTATCCGTAACAACCGTCTCAAACGATTGATCGAGATCAAAGCTCCTGAAGTTATCTTACGCAATGAAAAGCGCATGCTACAGGAAGCGGTCGACTCCCTTTTCGACAACTCGCGGAAGTCAAGTGCGGTTAAGTCTGACAACAATCGTCCTTTGAAATCCCTTTCTGATAGTCTCAAAGGCAAACAAGGTCGTTTCCGTCAGAACTTGCTTGGTAAGCGTGTCGATTATTCTGCTCGTTCCGTTATCGTTGTTGGTCCGGAGCTTAAGATGCATGAGTGCGGACTTCCGAAAGACATGGCAGCCGAACTCTACAAACCCTTCATCATTCGCAAGTTGATTGAGCGTGGCATAGTGAAGACAGTCAAGAGTGCCAAGAAGATTGTAGACCGTAAAGAGCCTGTTATCTGGGATATTTTGGAGTACGTGATGAAAGGACATCCGGTCCTTCTGAACCGTGCACCGACTCTTCACCGACTCGGTATTCAAGCATTCCAACCCAAACTGATAGAAGGAAAAGCAATACAGTTGCATCCATTGAGTTGTACTGCATTTAATGCGGACTTCGATGGAGACCAAATGGCTGTACACCTTCCTCTGAGCAACGAAGCTATTCTTGAGGCGCAATTGCTTATGTTGGCTTCACATAACATCCTTAACCCTGCCAATGGAGCACCGATTACCGTTCCTTCACAGGACATGGTATTGGGACTCTATTATATTACCAAGCTACGTCCCAATACCAAAGGGCACGGCCTGATTTTCTATGGCCCTGAAGAAGCGACAATAGCCTATAACGAGGGTAAAGTCGATATTCATGCGCCGATTAAGGTCTATGTAGAGGATTACGAGAACGGAGAACTTGTTCGTCGTATGGTAGAGACATCCGTAGGGCGACTGATGGTAAACGAATATGTACCGAAGAAGGTAGGCTATGTCAATGAAGTACTCGGGAAAAAAGCTCTACGAGATATTATCGGTAGCGTAATCAAGATCTGCGGAGTAGCTACAACAGCCAAATTCTTGGATGATATCAAGAATTTGGGTTACTACATGGCTTTTAAGGGTGGCTTGTCTTTCAACTTGGCAGATGTGCTTATTCCTGATGAGAAAGACCAATTGATCCAAGAAGGTTACACTGCCGTCGAGCAGATTATGCAAGACTACAGTATGGGATTCATCACCTTTAATGAACGATACAATCAGATTATCGACACATGGACACATATCAATGGCCGTTTGTCAAATGTTCTGATCAAGCAACTCAGTTCAGACAATGACGGATTCAACTCTGTCTTCATGATGATGGATTCCGGAGCACGTGGTTCCAAGGAACAGATTCGTCAGTTGTCAGGTATGCGTGGATTGATGGCCAAGCCCCAAAAGAGTGGAGCCGAAGGAGGTCAGATTATTGAAAACCCCATTCTTTCAAACTTCAAGGAAGGACTCTCGGTACTTGAATACTTTATTTCTACTCATGGTGCACGTAAGGGGCTTGCCGATACCGCATTGAAAACGGCAGATGCTGGTTATCTCACCCGTCGTCTTGTGGACGTTTCTCACGATGTTATTATCACAGAGGAAGATTGTGGCACGCTACGCGGACTGCTTACTACCGAGCTAAAGCAAAACGAAGATGTCGTTGCTTCCTTGTACGAACGTATCCTTGGGCGCGTCTCTGTTCACGATATTATCCATCCTACTACAGGGGATATAATCGTTAGAGCTGGAGAAGAGATCAGAGAGCAGGCAGCACAGATTATCGAAGATTCACCTATCGAAGCTGTTGAAATCCGTTCTGTTCTCACCTGCGAATCCAAGAAAGGAGTATGTGCCAAGTGCTATGGTAGAAATCTTGCTACCAACCGCATGGTACAACGGGGTGAGGTCGTAGGCGTTATTGCAGCTCAGTCCATTGGAGAGCCGGGTACACAGCTTACTCTCCGAACATTCCACGTCGGAGGTATCGCATCCAATGTGGCAACGGAGAATAGCTTGCTCTCCAAATATGATGGTATCTTGGAATTCGAGGAACTACGTGCTGTGGATGCAACAGACGAATCGCATCAGGTCGTAGTGAGTCGGATGACTGAATTGCGTATTGCCGATCCGAATACCGGTATCATTTTGGCCAATCACAATATCCCCTACGGTGCAAAATTGTTCTTCCGCCAAGGTGATGCAGTCAAGAAAGGAGACAAAATCATCGAATGGGATCCGTTCAATGCGGTCATCGTATCGGAAGTAGCAGGAACACTTTCTTTCGAAGGTGTAGTGGAGAATGTAACTTTCAAGATGGAAAGCGACGAGACGACCGGTCTGAAAGAAAAGATTATCATCGAATCCAAGGATAAGACGATGGCTCCCTATGCTCGAATAATAGACGAGAATGGAGAGATGCTCAAGAACTATAGCCTCCCGATGGGTGCCCACGTTGTGAAAGACGATGGCGACACAGTCAAAGTTGGCGAGATTTTGGTGAAGATTCCTCGATCAGTGGGAAAAGCCGGTGACATTACCGGTGGTTTGCCTCGTGTCACCGAGCTATTCGAAGCACGAAATCCGTCGAATCCCGCGATCGTTTCCGAAATCGATGGGGAAATCGGCTTTGGCAAGTTGAAACGAGGAAACCGTGAGATCACTGTTACCTCCAAGCTGGGTGAAGAGAAAAAGTATCTAATCCCCTTGTCCAAGCAGCTTCTTGTCCAAGAAAACGACTTCGTTCGTGCAGGAACACCGCTTTCTGACGGAGCTATTACTCCGGCTGATATTCTGGCAATCAAAGGTCCCACGGCAGTACAGGAGTACATCGTCAATGAAGTACAAGACGTGTATAGGCTTCAGGGTGTGAAGATCAATGATAAGCACTTCGAAGTTATTGTTCGCCAGATGATGCGCAAGGTTGAAATCGTCGATCCGGGTGACACCCTCTTCCTCGAACAGCAGGTAGTCGATAAGTTCGAAGTAATGGAAGAGAACGATCGCATCTGGGGTAAGAAGGTCGTTATTGATGCCGGAGATAGCCAAGTGCTGAAAGCCGGACAGATTGTTACGGCACGCAAGCTCCGTGATGAGAACAGTATGCTCAAGCGTAAGGATCTCAAGATTGTGAAAGTGCGCGATGCCAAGTCAGCTACTGCCAGCCAGATACTCCAAGGTATTACCCGTGCGGCACTGCAGACCAAGAGCTTCATGTCCGCGGCCTCTTTCCAAGAGACAACCAAGGTGCTGAATGAAGCAGCTATCTGTGGTAAGACCGACTACCTGGAAGGACTGAAGGAAAACGTTATCTGCGGTCACCTCATTCCGGCCGGTACTGGTTTGCGCGATTACGAGAAGCTCGTCGTTATGCATCGTGACGATTACGAAAAGGCGACAGCCGAGCGTAAGAGTTTCCTTTCCGTGCCCACAGCCGAACCGGCAATGGAAGAAGCACCATCGGAATAGTTCCACAGGGTAAATAGCCTCAAACGATATAATCAGGGCTGTGTCGGAGGTTTTCTCCTTTGACACTGCTCTGATTATTTTATTTTTTACTGATTTCCGGATAAGTAACCTCCTTATTTTGTGGTTATTCCGACTTTCAGACTTATTTTTGCAATATGCAAGGATGGAAGATATTGATAGAGAAGCACTTTTCCCTCTATTCTTCGCCGGATCTCATAATAATAGTTCTACGGCCTTTCTTCCTCGTTGTACGGATTTGACCAAATAGACATTCTCTGAACACTTATATGTGGAAGACAGCTTCGGATAAAGGATTGGGACACTTGCTTAGAGATGTTTGGTCTCTGCTGAACGAAGAGGAACGAGAGCTATTAGACAAGGAGATACGACCTTTTCCCTGTAAGAAAGCCTCCACCGTCTTCTCTGAAGGAGACATCCCCAACAATCTTTTTTATCTGTACGAAGGAAAAATAAAGATCCTGAGGGAAGGCGTATATGGACGCTTCCTCATTTCTCGCATCGTTAAGCCGGGGCAGTTCTTCGGTATGCGTCCCTATTTTGCCGAAGAAACTTGTTCGTCCACAGCCATTGCCGTTGAAAACTCCAAAGTCCTTGCCATACCGGTCGAAGCTATCGAAGCATTGCTGAAAGGAAACACCTCATTCTGTAGATACTTCCTCAAGGCCTTGGCCAAAGAGTTGGGCTATGCAGAAAGGCGAACCGTAACGCTCACGCAGAAACATGTTCGTGGCCGACTGGCCGAAACGCTACTGATACTGAAAGAGAATTTCGGATTTGAGAATGATGGAGCTACCCTAAGTATCTACCTTAGTCGAGAGGAACTGGCTACTCTTTCCAACATGACAGTAAGCAATGCCATACGTACCCTTTCTACATTCGTTTCCGAACGAATGCTGGCACTTGATGGCAAGAGGATCAAGATTATCGACTGCGATCGTCTGCAAAAAACCGCACGTTCCGGTTAAAGTCTCTCCCCCCTTTTTTCGATAGTCATTGAGGAGATCGACAAAGACCTATAAGAAAACTATTTGTCGAATCAGTTCTGCGCCCACGGCCGTATTCAGCCTGAGGAGCAACTCTGCTTTGTTGTTGCTCAGCTGGCTGCGAACAACGGACGAATTGAAAGTCAGGTACAGTACGCCGTCATGAATCCGGCTACGACCGAGGAATTTATAGAGAGGCCCCAACACCTGCGGCAGAGCTTCCAAAGCCTCCACCTCGAGAAGTCGTTCATACATGAGCGGTTCATCCTCCAGCCAAGCCCGAATTACCTGATCCACTTTCTGTATTTCGCTTTTTTCCATCCAGGGATACCTATTATTGGAATATCTGTCCGTTTTCTATTTCGAAAAGGCGGTAATCCTCACTCCAAGAAGCGATAATTTCGTCCAAGTTTTTCCGATTCGTATCTGTGATGAAGATCTGCCCGAAACCGTTACCGCCGACAAGGCGGATAATCCGCTCCACACGGGTGGCATCCAGTTTGTCGAATATATCATCGAGCAGCAAAATGGGCGTCTCATCACCGTGCAGTTGCTGATGGCGGAACTGTGCCAACTTCATGCTGATCAGGAAAGTCTTGTTTTGTCCCTCCGAACCTATTTTCCGAATAAGAACTCCACCAAGAAGCATTTCCAATTCGTCCTTGTGTACACCGCAAGAAGAAAATCCCAGCAAATAGTCCTTGGGGCGGCTCCTGCGAAGCAATTCTTCAAGAGGTATTCCGTCCGCCAAGTGCGAGCGATAGGATAGGCTGACTTTCTCTGCAGATCCGCTGATGTCGGAATAAAGATCATTGAAAACAGGAAGAAAATCCTCGATAAAACGGCTACGCTTGTTGTAGATCTCTGCTGCATAGGATCCCATCTGTAACTCCAAAACGTCCATCAGAGCATCATCGTGACGGTCCTGCTTGAGCATTGTATTGCGCTGTTGCAAATGCCGATTGTACTGAATGAGAGCCGACAGATACCGAGGATCCTGCTGGCAAAGCTGCTGATCCATGAATCGTCTGCGCTCATCGCTACCGCCCAGTATGAGCTGATAGTCCTGCGGAGAAACTATTACCAGCGGGAAGCGACCGATATGATCGCTCAGTCGTTCATATTCTTTCTTGTTCCGACGCAGTACCTTGTGCTTCCCCGGACGAATAGAAAGGAGCAGCTCTATCCCATCGCCGCTTTCATCCCGATAAAGCCCCTGCAACAGGGCCATTTCTTCTCCATGTCTGACAACCATATTGTCCGGTACGGAAAGATGACTGCGACAGAAAGAGAGGAAATGCAGCGCATCCAGCAGATTAGTCTTGCCCATTCCATTGTTCCCCACCAGACAGTTCACTTTGGGCGAAAACCGGCAATCGGCAGCTGCGATACTCTTAAAATTGACGATATGGAGTTCTTCTATGATCATTCTCGTTGGGGTAAGATAGAGGGTGGAGGATTGTCCCGCCCTTCTGTCAAACGAATACCTACTTCCGTGATACCTGAAAGAGTCGGTACCCTCATATTGTGCTTTAACTCTATCTTATAAAGACCCGAATAGGGAAAACGTGCGGAGATCGGCAGGCGAAACCGGTTTTGCTGCTTGGCAACCCCTTTTCCGTTCCACTGTTGCGGCTTGTCGGCCAAAGTCAGATCCACAGAGTCCGCAAAGATCAGACGCTCTCCCACTGAAACCTCGTATGCCAATGCCAAATCGCGATATTCATACCGATTGTCATGGCGGATCAGCAGCTCCAAAGAATATGAGCGAGTATAGTCCGGTATGAGGATTTCGTAGTCGAGCACATCGCGCTTCTGCCACCTTCCATGAGGCACCTGACGATACAGTATTCGCTCGTCCTTACGGTATGTGCAAGACACAGCCAAGCATATCCCCAATGCAACCAGAAAAAAACTGATTGCACCTCGGACTTGCTTTCGTGCGGCAGCACCCATCTCCCCTTTATTCCTCCTTTCTCTCTCTTTGTCGGTCTTCCTGACGTGGAGTGCTTTGACGCGGTGGTCTGCGGCCACTGCCCACCACACGTCTGGCTCCTTCCATACGTTCGGAGCCACCCTCATTCGTATAGGGACGTGCAAAACGAGCATCGCCTCGACTACGCTCTCGCATATTCTCACGACGATCACCTCCCTCCGGTCGGGGAGCTTTCTCTCGCGATGGCATCCTGCTACTGCTGCGAACGCGAGGCGTAGGCTGTATAGAATCAGGTGTACGATGCGGTTCGCCAGCTTTTTCCCTGTCGGAGAAGTCCCTATTGCCATTGCCGTTTCGTCTTCTGCGACGAGACAAGGCATCGTCGAACCGTGTCAGGCTGTTATCCGTAAGAATGTCGGACAATTCGTGTCCGGACGACTGCTTCTTGTCGTCATACTCCAGCGATACCGGCTTGAACCCCTGCTTGTTCTGGCTGATCACCTCGAAAGCACGACGAGCCGATATAGTCGTAAGATTGACCGGAGCATTGGGAACGGTAGAATACGAAACCTCCCGACGGAATACATCCGCCTTGAAATAGTGGTACGCACTTTCTTTCGTCTCCAAGACGATCTCCGGACTCGGCATCTTCTTACGAGCTTCCACATAAGCATCCACCTCATAATTGAGGCAGCATTTGAGCTTGGCGCAGAGGCCCGTGAGCTTCTGAGGATTGAGAGCTAAGTCTTGATAGCGGGCTGCACTCGTATTCACCGATACGAAATTCATCTTCCAGGCCGAGCAGCACAACTGACGGCCACAAGGACCGATACCGCCTATACGGCCGGCCTCCTGCCTTGCACCGATCTGCTTCATCTCCACGCGGATATGGAAGGTCTCTGCCAATACTCGGATCAGTTGGCGAAAGTCCACGCGCTCATCGGCGATATAGTAGAAAATGGCCTTATTGCCATCGCCCTGATACTCCACATCTCCGATCTTCATGTCCAGATTCAGCTCGGCCGAAATCTGACGGGACTGAATCATCGTATCGTACTCTCGCGCCTTTGCTTCGCAGTACTTATCCAGATCGCCCTGTTTGGCTATGCGGTATATTTTGAAAGGCTCGCCGTTGTTCGTATTGTATCGATGCTTACGCATCTGGAGTTTTACCAACTTGCCGGTCAGCGTCACTGTCCCGATGTCGTGACCCGGATTGGCCTCTACGGCTACTACATCCCCTTTGTGCAGCTCTATCTTCTCGCTGTTGAGGTAGTATCCTTTGCGCGTATTCTTGAACTGTACCTCCACGAATCCGCCATCTTCGGGCAAATCGGGGATGTCATTCAGCCAGTCATAAGTGCTGAGCGGCTGGCTATGACACCCCTTGCAGGCATCCTTCGTCAGGGAGGTCGTCGTATTGTCTAATCGGTAGTCCATCCGTCTTTTGCTTTGTCCGGCGTAGTCCTTTACTGCTGCTGATAGGAGGTATAAGTCATAACCGCCACATCATGCAAGCAGGTACTATCCACCGGTGTGCGGGATTATTTGGCGTAGCTGACGGAGCGAGATTCGCGGATCACCGTGATCTTCACTTGTCCGGGGTAGGTCATCTCGTCCTGGATTCTTTTGGCTATTTCGTTCGAGAGCGTTTCCACCGAGGCATCGTCCGTCTTGTCGGCACCGACGATCACACGGAGTTCGCGGCCGGCCTGAATAGCATAGGTCTTGATAACGCCTGGATAGGACATGGCGAGTTGCTCCAGATCATTCAGACGCTTGATATAGGCTTCCACGATCTCACGGCGTGCTCCCGGACGCGCGCCGCTAATGGCGTCGCACACCTGTACGATAGGAGCTATGAGCGACATCATTTCCACCTCATCGTGGTGCGCTCCCACGGCGTTGCATATGTCGGGTTTCTCTTTGAACTTCTCACAGAGTTTCATGCCTAAGAGAGCGTGTGGCAATTCCGGCTCATCGTCGGGCACCTTGCCGATGTCGTGCAGCAGACCGGCGCGTTTGGCTTTCTTCGGATTCAGCCCCAATTCGCTGGCCATTATGGCACAGAGGTTAGCTGTCTCACGCGAATGCTGCAAGAGATTCTGCCCATAGGAAGAGCGATACTTCATCTTACCGATCAGACGGATCAGTTCCGGATGCAGACCGTGGATTCCAAGGTCGATCACCGTCCGTTTGCCCGTCTCGATGATCTCTTCTTCCACCTGTTTTCTTACTTTGGATACCACCTCTTCTATGCGTGCCGGGTGGATACGTCCATCCTGTACCAACTGATGCAGTGCCAGACGCGCTATCTCACGACGCACCGGATCGAATCCCGATAGGACGATCGCTTCCGGCGTATCGTCTACAATGATCTCGATACCGGCAGCAGCCTCCAATGCACGGATGTTGCGGCCTTCTCGGCCGATGATGCGCCCTTTGATCTCGTCGCTTTCGATGTGGAAGACGGTCACGGAGTTTTCGATGGCCGTCTCTGTAGCCACGCGCTGGATGGATTGGATGACGATTCGCTTGGCCTCTTTGTTGGCAGTCATCTTGGCCTCTTCGATAATCTCATTGACGTATGCAGAGGCTTGTCCCTTGGCTTCATCTTTGAGGCTTTCCACCAGTCTGTCTTTAGCCTCGGCAGCGGAGAGTCCGCTCAGAGACTCCAGATGAGCCTGTTCGCGAGTTTTCAGCTCGTCGAGTTCCGTCTTTTTCTTTTCAATCACGGAGAGTTGAGCAGTCAGATTCTCACGCATCAAATCCATTTCCTGCCCCTTCTTCGTTATATCTTCCTGACGTTGGTTGAGGGTTTGTTCGCGGCTTTTGAGTTTGCTCTCCACCGATTGGAGCTTGCTATTGCGCTGTGCCACCTGCTTTTCCAGGTCGCCTTTCAGTTGGAGAAATTTCTCCTTCACTTCGAGGAGCTTCTTCTGCTTGATCACCTCGGCTTCACGGCGAGCCTCGGCGAGAATCCCCTCTGTCCTTTGCTTGAGTAGTGTCCGCGTGATCAGCCATACGGCAGTGGCACCGGCTACAAGCCCCAAAAAAGTAAATAATAAAAGTGTTCCTATTCCCATTTCTGTTTGTATTCTTTGAAATTAGTAAGTAGCAGTATTACAACACACGTGTCCGAGGCCGATCACGGCAAAGACCTCGAAGAAAAGGAAAGAAACAAAGGATGAAAGGAATGAGAAGAAAAAACGATAGTAGCCCTCTCTCCCGACTAATAGCGACTTAGAAAAGCCTCCAATTCGGTATTGAGCCTGTGCAAGCGGTCATTGATCGGAGTACGATCGGCCTGTTTGCGCTCGTGTACCAAATAAAAAGCCGTATCCACCGCAGCCAGAAGCAAATGTCCGCCTGCAGGCAATTGGGCTATATTGGGATATGATTCGCGATAACGCATGATCCGGAAGTTAAGCCTGTCGGCAGCCTGCCGATAGAGAGCCTCATCATTACGTGGTATGGCGAGCCTCAGCCGGCTCCCCTGGATGTTGAGTGTAATATTCAGCGACTCCGGATCCTTTGTCATCTTCTTTTATTCCGTTTGCAACAGGGCGATGCACCTGTCTATTTCTCTTATCAAACTTTCCAGACGCTGTTTGGACTGACGGGCTTCGTCCTCATTGGCGACGATCACCCTCGATGTCAGCAACGTCTTGTTCTTGGTTTCTGCTATGCCCAAGGCCAAATCCTGCTGTACGATCTTTTCATTTTTCGCAGCCAATTCGGCCCGAAGAGACGAAATTTCGTTTTGCTGCTTTTCCACCAGCTCCATCAGCTTGCGGACGTTATATTCCAGCTTCGAAAGATCGAGTTCCTCTTCTCCGGTCATAGAATAATCCTTTTCCTTACAAAAGTAAATTATCCGCGCCAAACTGGCAACTAATTTTGTGTACTTGTATAAAGAGTAAATAAGACAGTCATTACGGAGAAAAAAGATTTGGTTATTTTTGTCTTCGCAGAAAGGCTGCTCTGCATAATGGCTCCTCTATATTCAAGGAGCCGGTAATGGATTGAAAAAGAGAAGATTGAATAGAATTGCAAAACATAGAAATGCTACCACTCATGACCCACCGCCTTACATCCAATCGGAATATCCTCTTCGATCGGATATGCTGCAGCGATAGACCTCGATCCCGGTCGGGATTGTAGAGAACGAATCCATCAGATATGCAAATCATAGATCGACCGATAGCATCATAGCATAGGACAAGCTCCTGCGCTCCTGTATTGCACCCGCCGAAGTTCTACGGAGAACTCGGCGGGTGCTTCTTTTATATCGGCTTCGGAAAAGGCCTTTTCGAGCCTGCGATTTATATACAAATCACTTGCGATCTATATATTTATTGAAAACGATTTATATATAAAACGAAAGCCATTTATATATAAATTGAAAGTCATTTATATACAAATCGTTATTCGACTCTTCAGAAAACGAATTTCGAAGTTCGGAAGACAGTTTTCTATCCTTTTTTACCTTGGATGCCTCTCCCTTTTGGATGCTTATTTGGAATCATTCCAAACTCGTCTTCGTTGTTGAAAACTTTTTTGGTGCAAGTTTTTTTAGTGGAAATTAGAAAGAGGGAGGAGAGAGGTAAGGGCTTGCCGGAACGCTATGGAAGAGACAAAAAGTATCCGGACTCAACATCACATGCCAAAAAAGAAAAAAACTGATCAGGAACCGGTTACAGGCTAAAAATCGCCCGAGATCGTATTCCTAATCAGCTTTCTGTATTGCAAATATAGTGAAAAATAATACACGGCCTTCGGATTCCTAAAAATTCAGAACAGGATGTCTTCAAAGAGATTTCGAATGTGGAGTTCTCCCTTTTCTTGGCAAGGAAACATATAAAAAATGTTGGCGCGGTCTCTTCTCTTGTTTTCTTTAAGCAGATTGTGTAATATTGTGAATGAAATTCCAATTTACCGATCTGAGGAATAGATTGCTTGTAGAAATCATCAAAAAACAGGTGGCCGGTTCGTTCGACTTGTCGATCTTCGAAGGGGTAAAACTCTATGCCGGCTCCGACTATAAATTGATTGCCACCATCACTTCTTTGTCGAGCGATGAGCCTTCGCTCAAGATAGAAGCGAACAATTTGCTTCCGTTGCTCCAATCGACAAGCCTTCCTATTCGCTTGACGACTACGACGGACAAGAATATCGAGGGGGGTAAATATGTTGGCAGTGGTGCTGCACTTTACCTTCTTCATCAAGGTAGAGTAGTCGAAATAAGTCATCAGTTATATTTATCAAAAATCCAAATGTTATGAGAAAGAAGAATTTATTGCTTGGCGTTTTGGCTCTATTGTTCGCTCTGCCGGCTATTGCTCAAAACGACAACAACCTTCATGATGGAAAGATCCATTATGGAACAACTGTTTCGGTAGGTGTATTGAACGGCGTCAAAATAGAGGGGAGCGCGCGCTTCATGCCCGAACTGACAGCTCGTGCAGGCTTTGCCTTCATACCCTCCATTGCCATTATCAAGAACAAAGTGTTTGAGCCGGATGATCCCCAAGAGTTGGAGGCATATCAGTCGGTATTGGGCTATACACCCGGGATCAGGGGGAATCTGAAGGTATCCTCTTTTTCCGGTCATATGTTGGCTGATTACCATCCGTTCAAGAACGCTTTCCGCGTAACGGCCGGTTTGTACTTCAACCGTCCGCAAATCAATGCCAAGGTACAGCTGATCAATCAAAATACAGGACAATCCATCATGAACGATCAGAGCACGCTCAATCCGAACAACATGCCTGTCATCACGATCAAGGATAAAGACAATCCGGCGGATAAGGTAAGCATCCAACCCTCTTCGACGGCAGAGGTGGAAGCATCGGTACATTTGGGTAGAACCGTACAGCCTTATATCGGCATCGGCTACGGATTTGCTGTTCCCGTATCGAGGGTATCTTTCTTTGCAGATCTCGGAATGCTTTTCTCCGGAAAAGCACAGATCTCGTCTCCCAATGTGATAGCGGGTGACCCGAACTTGCTGATTGACTTTTCCGAAGATGCACAGGAGGTAGTCTATTCGACACAGATACTTCCCGTGCTCAACATAGGCGTTTCGATACGATTGTTCTAAAAACGCAGGAAGCACAAACAAACAGGGAGAGGCTGTCGGGAATTTGTCCTGATGGCCTCTCCCTGTTTTATTTCATATCAAGCTCATAGTCGCTTATACGCTGACTACAGCTTTTAGATCCGGTCATTGTTGGCAAAATAGAATTGGGCAGATGGTCTTTTGATAATTTAGTATTAAAAAACAGGTTTGTTCCGAATTTTGATATTATCTTTAGACGTATAGATGGATTTTTCATGATATTGCAGTGTTACAGAGAAAATTAGTCTGACGCTTATTACCCTCTGATGAAAGGCTGGTATATGCGCTTCTATTATAGACCAAGAGATTAATAGATCGAAAAGAAATTACGAATCAAATAATGGCTATCATGATGAAAAGTATTGTTTTTAGAGCATTTCTAACGATTTTGCTCTCGTGGGCAGCGATCACGAATCCGACTGCTCAAGAGATCTCAGGCATGAACGCATCCTGTCTGGCTGCTCCGGCTCAACCGGATACTATCTTATATGAAAGTTTTGAGAATGGACCTGTTCCCAATGGCTGGCTTGAGATAGATGCTGATGCTGATGGTGCCACTTGGGGAAGCCCATCAGGCTCTTTCTCTGTACCTTACGGACACAATGGCCTTTGCACCTACTCCCATATACGTTCCGGTATCTCAACAGCGGGCAACTATCTGATTACACCCAATATAGAAGGAGCCAAACGGGTCAAGTACTGGGTATGCAATCAGTATAGTACCAATCCGGAACATTACGCAGTAATGGTATCGACAACGGGGACTGCCATTGAAGACTTTGTTTTGTTGTTTGATGATTCCATAACAGGGAAACCGACTCCTCTTGTATGGCGTAGACGAATCGTGGACTTACCGGAAGGGACCAAATATATTGCATGGCGACATTACAAAGTCACCGACTCACACACAGAATTCTTGAAATTGGATGATGTCACTGTGTATAGGTCGATCGAAGGGCCCGAACCTGCTACCGACTTCACAGTAATCAATATCGGACAGAATGTGGGACGATTGACTTGGAACTATCCGGAGGATTATCAGCCGGAAGGAAAGGGGAATGAAGAGTTGCAGCTTAGCGGCTACAACATCTATGCGAACGGTACACTACTGGCACAAATAAAAGATGTCTCCATACTGGAGTATGTGGACAGCACTTACTCTTTGCGAGACAATCCCTTGCAAGTGGAGTACTGCGTTACAGCCGTTTACGATGAAAGCATAGAATCTTCGACCGTATGTGGCACGCTACATTACGCCACGGATGCCATCCTTTATGAAAATTTTGAGAATGGACCTGTTCCCAATGGTTGGCTTGTGATAGACGCTGATGGAGATGGATTTAGCTGGGGACACTATTTGAATGCATACGACGCTTTTCCCGGCCATAATGGAGGCCATTGCTCCTTGTCGGCTTCTTATGTTCCGGGTATAGGCCCGGTGACTCCCGACAACTATCTGATTACCCCCAAGGTTGAAGGAGCCAAACGTGTCAAGTACTGGGTAAGCACGCAGGATGCCAATTGGGCAGCGGAACATTATGCGGTGATGGCTTCGACAACGGGGACTGCTGTTGAAGATTTCGTCATATTGTTCGAAGAAACCATGACAGCGAAGCCGACCGGCGCATGGTATGAAAGAACCATCAACTTACCTGAAGGGACTAAGTACATCGCATGGCGGCATTACAACTGTACCGATATATATTTCTTGAAGTTGGACGATATCACTGTATTCGGGACTCCTGCATCAGAGCCCGAACCTGTTACCGATTTCGTTGTCTCGCTTATTGAAAACAACAAGGGACGATTAAAGTGGAATTATCCTAACGGCTACGAACCCGATAAGACTGATGATAAAGACCCATTGCAGCTTGCCGGCTACAATATCTATGCAAACGGTTCGCTCCTTGTTCACATACAAGACCCGACTGTTTTGGAGTATATCGATGAGACTTATTCTTCACGAGACGATCAGGTGGAAGTAGAATATTGTGTCACTGCCGTTTATAACGACAATATCGAGTCCCAATCGGTTTGCGATAAGCTGATTTATGATTCTCAATCGGACATTATCTTATATGAAGGCTTTGAGGCCGGAAGTATTCCTGAAGGCTGGTTGTTGATTGATGCTGATGGCGACAATGTTAATTGGGACTATTATCCTTGGACTATGTATGGACATGACAGTGAGAAGTGTATTGCATCCCCTTCGTACTTACCGATGATTGGCGTTTTAACTCCGGATAACTATTTGGTTACACCCAGACTCGAAGGAGCCAAGCTTGTCAAGTATTGGGTAAGTGCACGAGATGCTGTTTATTCGGCTGAGCATTATGCTGTGATGGTTTCTACTACGGGAACTGCTGTAGAAGATTTTGTCCTCTTGTTCGAAGAGACAATGACCGCTAAGGCTAACGGTGCTTGGTATGAGCGAACTATTACATTGCCTGCAGGAACAAAATATATTGCCTGGCGGCATTATGATTGCACCGATATGTTTTTCTTGCTCTTGGATGACATTACGGTTTATCGTTCTACTGAGCCTGTTCCCGAGCCTGTTACTGATTTCGTTGTCTCGCTTATTGAGAATAACAAGGGACGCTTGAAATGGAATTATCCTAACGGCTACGAACCCGATAAGACTGATGATAAAGACCCATTGCAGCTTGCCGGCTACAATATCTATGCAAACGGTTCGCTCCTTGTTCACATACAAGACCCGACTGTTTTGGAGTATATCGATGAGACTTATTCTTCACGAGACGATCAGGTGGAAGTAGAATATTGTGTCACTGCCGTTTATAACGACAATATCGAGTCCCAATCGGTTTGCGATAAGCTGAACTATACTATCACATCCTTGGATAATATTCAATCTGATACAAGCTTGAAAATATATCCTAATCCGGCATCGTATGTGGTAAGGATAGAGGGATTGAGTCGGAGCAAGTCGACAATCGAGTTGTATAATGCGCTGGGAATTTGCATATTAAGGGAAGAGACTCATTCAGAGAAAACGGAAATCGATGTTTCACGTCTCAATGACGGAGTCTACTTGATTAAAGTAGTCGGTGGAAATAAAACAACAACCGAAAAGGTAGAGATAAAGAGGCCGTGAGCTTCCTTGGGTAAGACTTATTTTTCAGCGCACCCAAAGCGGTAGTTTCTGAGAAAAGTACCGGGAGATACAGAAAGAGAATTTTTTGTCGATTGGGGGGGAGGAGATGTTTGCCTGTTTGGCAATCTCTTCCCCTTCTCCACAATGCACTTATGCCGGACAGATACTTCGGTTAATTCAATTTAGGCATTTCACTACGACCATCCCTTAGGAATGGGCGAGCGACTGAAGGGTAAGAAATGGTATGAGAGATGCTGCCTACTCGAAGCGGCGCGCTATATCTGCCTCTTCGATGATACTGACGATGAGCTTGCCGTCCGGCGTATAAGTGGAGTCGTTCGAAGCAAAAAGCTCGGCCAAGAGATCGCTGGCCTCTTCTGCTGTCGGTGTCTTGCCACAAGGGATGGCTTGATACTCGGCTATTTGGGTGGCAATCAGTTCGAGCATTTGTTCATGCGATGATCTGCCATCTTCGAGTGTAGTATGGATGACATCCCGCACGACATCTGCCGCACAGTCTATGATTTGTACAGGTGCTGCCAGCAGCGAATAGGAAGAGACACCGAGGGGCGACAAATCGAACCCGACAGATTGGAGTTCGTCCACAGCTGCCTTCACGGCAGAAGCATCCGACGGATTGAATTCGAGGAGTTCGGGGAAGAGCAGTTGTTGCTGTTCGATATGACGTCTTGATTCGTCGGCCATGAAACGATCGTAAAGAATACGCTTGTGTGCGCGGTGGAAATCGACCAAAGCCAAACCCCTACTCAGAGTAGTCACCAGATAACGGCCGCGATGGACATAGCAGAGCATATCGGTGGAGGGAGTCGCAGATACGGCAGAGGGAGTAAAATCGGTCGAGGCGAACAGCTCTTCAGAGCGGATCGGTGGTTCTGCCATCTTCTCGGCATCTCGCTTGGCTTCGAACTGCTTGAAGAGTTCGTTCCAGCCCATATCCGGCGATTGACGCCGCGAACTGCGGATAGGCTCCGTCAGTCCGGTTTCTTTGAAGGGATTATACGATGGATCCAGATCTACGGGCGGACGAACTACGTTTTTCCCCGGGCCTTGATAGGCAGGGATGTCGATCAGTTCTTTGCGGTCGAAGTCAATGGCCGGTACTGCATTGCTGGAGCTGAGTGCTTCACGAATGACCACACCGATGAGTTTGAAAATAGCCTGTTCGTCGGAGAACTTGATTTCAGTTTTGGTCGGGTGGATATTGACATCGATCTGGGAGGGTTCAAGATCGAAATACAGGAAGTAATTGGGCATTGTTCCCTGAGGAATGATCGTCTCATAGGCAGCCATCACGGCTTTGTGGAAGTAAGGATGACGCATGAAGCGTCCGTTCACGAAGAAGTATTGCAGGGCACCTCGTTTGCGAGCACCATCGGGGCGCCCCACGAAGCCGGATATATTGGTTATGGGGCTTTTCATCCCGATGGGTATCAGATCTTTCTCCATTCTCTTCCCGAATACATCGAGGATTCTTTTCTTCAGAGGAGAAGGAGGCAGATCCTGCACCAGCTCACCCGAATGGTAGATAGAAAAAGCGACTTGCGGATTGACCAAAGCCACCCGTTCGTATTCGGTCAGGATATGCCGAAATTCCGTTTCATTCGATTTGAGGAATTTTCGACGTGCCGGTACATTGTAGAAGAGGTTCTTCACACAAAGAATACAGCCCTGTGGAGAGGTGACAGTAGCCACTTCGCCTACTTCGGAGCCATTGATGGTAAGGCGCGTACCCAATTCATCTTCAGCCCTTCGGGTTAGCAGTTCCACTTGTGCAACGGCTGCAATCGAAGCCAGGGCTTCACCTCGAAAACCCATCGTCCGAAGGCTGAACAGATCCTGAAAAGAAGCTATCTTGGAAGTGGCATGTCGCTCGAAAGCCATTCGGGCATCGCTTTGGCTCATGCCCTTGCCGTTGTCTGTGACGCGTATCAATTCGCGACCGGCCTCCCTGACATCCAGCCTGATAATGGAAGCGCCGGCATCCAATGCGTTTTCCAATAGCTCCTTGACGACCGAGGCCGGACGTTGGATTACTTCACCGGCAGCAATTTGATTGGCGATACTGTCCGGCAGGAGGCGTATGACGTCGCTCATAAGATGACCTTAAAAACCAACCACGATAGCAAACAAACGGCTATGAGCAAAGCCAACGTGCGGAGTGTTCGTCCCGAGCGAGTGGATTGTGTCTCGCCTTGCAGCTGTCGCTCCTTCAGATGCTGGGTACCTTCCACAAATGTTCCGCGTATACGAGGGCGATAGCCGGAGTAGTCGTGTGATGAAGACTGTCCGTCCAGCTCTGCTTGCTCCTCCTGTTCTACTTCGCGTCTGATGCGTTCGATACGTTTCTCCAACTCATCGCGTCGCTGATCGTAATAGATAGGTTTGTGGTCAAAAGACCGGGGCTTACGCTGTTTATAGAATGATCCTAATCCCATAGTTTTTCTCTATTAAAGATGAGTGGAGTGAAGAAAAGATCGAAGAAGTCTTCCTCTTTGGTGTCCGTAGTAGGTCGGGCAATATAAGGAGAGAGCCGGTCTGTAGGATCGGTAGCCTCTTTACCGGCTGCAGGTGTCGGAGGAATGGAGTCGGTCTGTAGGGCAGCGATTGTCAATGAGTCTTTTCTCTCCTCTTCGGCCAGAGCCGTGTAAGCACGAAGGGCTGCCAAAGCACCGCTAAAGCGTCGTAAATCGGATAGGGATTGATGTGCATGCAAGACAGAATCCGGCTGCCTGCGGAAAAGATCCTCCTTCGATTTCGGCCTGACAGCCTCCTCCCATCGAAAAGAGGCCAAGCGTTGAAGATCGGGCGTGAGCATTTTGATCGGGTAGCCTTTGCCCGATGCCACTCCACGCAAGAGTACTTTCTTGAGTTGGCCTTCTTCGAAATCGGCAATTATAGAGGGAGCTTCGATTCGATTCATCAGATACCAGCGTTTCGATCGTTTGTGCTGTTCGTATTGGATGACTTCGGCATTGCCATGCACCTGTATCTGGCGTACAAGGCTGTCCTGCATATAGGCTCTGATATGTCTGCCGGCCAGCTGGTCATACATGACGGAATCTATCCGCCGAACGGCAAGAGCCTTGGTAAGAACATCGACATAGTCCAGACTGTCGTTGCGGAATTTGAATCGGATCGTATCGCCGCTCAACTGGGAGTCTTCATTCCACATAATGGGGTTGTCATAAAGGTAGAGCAGAGAATCGCGAGAGTCGTACTGCATAGAGTCGGCAATGGCTTGGACATCAGTTCGATAAACCCGTACATGTCTGTACCCACGTGCTATCCGCCTATCCTCGGGGACGCGACGCTGCGTGATCATCTCAAGCGTGTCGGCTGCTGCCCACAAGGTGTCGGGTTTGGAAAAGTCGATCATATAAGATCGTTGGGTGGCAAAAGCATAGTCTTTCTTCTCATCGTAATAACCATACTCCCCATAAAGAGAAGAACGGTTCATCGTATCGGTGAGGATCATATTGCCGAAGGCTTCGCCAAAACCGGTACGACGGTCGTAAAAGATCGAGTCCCCCGTCAATTGCTTGGCCCCGTTGGAGGAATAAACGATGGAGCGATCCAGCAAAATGCCTACATCGGTGTTCGAATCGTACACTCCTCGCGTAGAAACGATATAGCCGGAGTCCGATCTCATCTCCGTAGGCCCCAATATGTGACTGATCTTGGTATCTGTATTATAATGAAGTTCTTCCGTGTCCATGGTATAGTCCTTATTTTCCAAATGGACATTATCTCGGAAGATGGCATCGGATGTGGTGGGAGAATATTCTCCATAGCTGGAAGTCAGCATATTGAGAGAGTCGACTATGCTACCACCTTCGAAATAGTAGCCCAGATTCATGACCCGGTCATAATCCAAACTATCCGTAAAGAGAGTAGCCGAACGATTTTCCAGTCGCACTTCATGGCGAAGACGAGCGTATTTGATGTTTCCATCATAATGGAGGTAGCGGGCGAACATGGATACGGTGTCGCCCTGCTGCATGGAAACTTGGCCGAATGCTTCGAAAGTGTTCTCTTCCTGATTAAGATGAGCGCTGTCGCAGCGCATCACAGCTCCTTCATGCTTGATCACGACATTGCCAAGCAGACGCTGTACATCGGGGTTGTAGAGTCTGTCGTAACGGAGTTCATCGGCATGTTCGAGGATGACATGCGTTTTCCCCTTACTCCCTTTGGGAGGGGGACCTTGGAGAGAGGCAAGGGCAGAAAAAGAGAGAGTGACGATCAGAATTATCGCCCCCAGTTGTCGGCTACCGAGCCGAGATTCTCGTTTTTCTCCCTTTCTCATCTATTTGTACTCGAGACAGAAAGAAACTCTCTCTCCAAAGAGATTTTCTTTCCACCCCGAATTATTGTCTGTCTTCAAGCCAGCCCGGATAGCGGAACTGACAGTTGCGGTAGGCAGGTTCGATGTGGATATAAGTTTCTTTTTGCTTCTTCCTTATCCATGCATCGACAACTCCTTCTTTCTTTTTGTTTAGGGCTAAGGCCTTGATCGTTTGGAAATCGGAGTTCATGTTGGCTCGGTGTCCTTCGATCAGATTTTTGATCTTCACGATGACAACCTCCTCATTACCTTTGTCCGTTTTGAGAATAAAAGGCTTGGAAACTTCACCGGGCTTCATATTGTAGACAACTCGGCTGATGTCTTGTGGCAACTCTTCGTACTTGAAGTGGGAGGAACTATAAAAATCGCTCTGCTGGAGCTTATTGACCATAAGTCCCTGATTGTTGCGCGTATCGTTATCTTCAGAGTATTGGGCAACGGCTTTTTCAAAGGTCAGCTTATTTCCTTTTATCAGGGAGTACAAGCTATCCAGCTTGTTTGTAGTTTCCGTCAAGGCAGCATCAGATACTTTGGGTTTGAGTACGATCTGTCGGAAATTGATCACATCGCCTCGTTTCTCTATGAGCTGAACGATATGATAGCCGTCGTCGGTTTTAATGATCGGGGAAACACGCTTCGTATCAGTAAGTGAAAAAACCACGCGAGCAAACTCCGCATCCAGCGAAGCTTTGCTGACAAAGCCGTATTCGCCACCCTGTAAAGCAGTCTTGGAGTCTTCGGAGTACAAACGGGCCAGCGTAGTGAAATCGCGTCGTCCTTCATTGATCTCATCCGAGAATTCGCGCAATCTCTTCTTGATAGCATCCGTTTCATGCAGAGAGATTACCGGCTTGATGGCAAGTAATTGTACCTCCACAGTTGTAGGGATATAGGGCAAACTATCCTGAGGAAGCGATGCAAAGTACTGACGAATTTCAGAAGGAGTAACCTTTACGTTTTCATCGATTTTTTTTCGCATCATGCGAACGATCTCACTATTCCGAACCTCTACACGTTGTTCTTCGCGTATCTGTGTGTACTTCCGATTGAAGTATTCTTCCATCTTTTCTTTGGAGCCGAACTGCTGGATATAATCGGCCAGATACATATCCACATACCGGTTTACATCTGCCTCATTGACTTCGATACTGTCTATCTTGGCTTGATTGAGAAAAAGCTTTTGGACGGCAATCTGCTCAGGAATATAGCAGTCTGCATTCCCTTCAAGAGGGCGTCCCGAACTGAGCAAAAAACGTTTGGTAGCCTCTATGTCTGAGCGCAGAATCGGTTCGTCTCCCACCATCCATACGACTTCGTCGATCACGTTCTTCTGTCCCATTGAGGGGAGTGCCCAGTAGAGCAACGACAACATGATTATGCAGATGCGCATTCCATTCTTTTTCATCTTTCGTACCGTATTATAGCATCATAAACTGATGCATTAGTTTGCCATTTCGGATAAGAACTTGATCCGTACCAAACGAATCTCTTCCTCCGAATAGTCCTTACCGAGTTCTTGCATAGCCTCCTCCAAAGAGTCTGTCGTGGATTCTTTGAAATACTCGAATATATCTTCCAAATGATCCTCGTCCATGACCTCGTTGATGAAGTAGTCGATATTGATTCGAGTACCGGAGTAGACTATCGTCTCGACTTCTGACAGCAATTCCGGAAAATCCAATCCATGGCTCACCGCTATATCGTCCAAAGCTACTTTACGATCGATTTGCTGAACGATGGAGACTTTCATCTTCGATTTGTTGGCGAGTGTACGTACACGCATATCCTCCGGACGTTCGATCTCGTTTTCCTCTACGTGACGACGGATCAGATCGAGGAATTCTTTCCCATAGCGAGTAGCCTTGCCGACACCCACGCCGGGAATATTCTGCAGCTCTTCGATCGTAACGGGATAGAACGTAGCCATAGCCTCCAATGAGGGATCTTGGAAGATAACGTAGGGAGGCAACTTGAGAGATGCACCCAATTTCTTTCTGAGGTCTTTCATCATGGCGAACAGGACCGGATCCATGGCCCCACCGGAACCTCGCCCTCCCACCTTAGGAGCATCGTCATCCTCGTCCTCTTCGTTCTCATCGACGATCTTGAAAGAAACAGGTTTGAGGGCAAACTTCTTGCCTTTGGCTGTCACTTTCAGCAGACCATAATTTTCGATGTCCCGACTCAAATAGCCGGAAAGCAGTGCTTGTCTGATGACGGCTGTCCATGTTGTCTCGGTTTCATCGCTTCCGATACCGAAGACCTCTAAATCCTGATGTCCGAATGACTCTATATCAGGAGTCAATTCGCCCATCAATACATTAACGACATACTCCGTTTTGAACTGTTCCTTCAAAGCAGAAACTGTTTCCAAAACGTTTAACAATAGTTCCTTTGCTTCCACTTGCTTATACGTACTCGTACAATTATCACATGCACCGCAGTTTTCCTGAGTATAGTCCTCTCCAAAATAGTGGAGAAGCAGCTTGCGCCTACACACTCTGCTCTCCGCAAATGCTGCAGTCTCGGCCAATAGCTGACGCCCGATTTCCTGCTCGGATATGGGCTTGCCTTGCATGAATTTCTCTAAACGTTGCAGGTCTTTGGGACGATAGAATGCAATACATTCGCCTTCTCCTCCATCTCGACCGGCACGCCCCGTTTCCTGATAATACCCTTCCAAGCTTTTGGGCATATCATAGTGAATGACGTAGCGAACATCCGGCTTGTCAATACCCATCCCAAAAGCAATGGTGGCAACGATCACGCTTATCTCTTCATTCAGAAAAGCATCCTGATTGCTCGCTCGCTCTCCGGCGTCAAGTCCCGCATGATAGGGAAGGGCTTTGATCCCATTGGCCTGCAAAACCTGGGCAAAAGTAGTTACTTTATTTCGACTCATGCAATAGACAATACCGCTCTTTCCCGGCTGGGATAGGATGTATTTGACTACGTCACGATCTACGTCCTGTGTTTTAGGACGTATATGATAAAAAAGATTGGGACGATTGAAAGACGATTTGAATACATCGGCATCCATCATCCCAAGATTCTTTTGAATATCATGCTGCACTTTCGGGGTAGCCGTGGCTGTCAAAGCGATGATCGATCGGGGCCCTATCTCATTGATGATAGGACGAATCCGTCTGTATTCGGGCCTGAAGTCATGCCCCCATTCCGATATGCAATGGGCTTCGTCTATAGCGTAAAACGAAATATCTATTTCACGCAGAAAAGCAATGTTTTCTTCTTTTGTCAATGATTCGGGAGCGACGTACAACAGTTTGGTAAGTCCATCGCGTACATCATTCTTAACACGTTCGAGCTGTGTCTTATTCAAAGAAGAATTCATAAAGTGAGCGACCCCATCCTTGGCACTGAAGCTACGCATGGCATCCACCTGATTCTTCATCAGAGCGATAAGAGGAGAGACTACGATGGTCGTGCCGGTCATGAGCATGGCCGGCAATTGGTAGCATAGGGATTTCCCACCTCCCGTAGGCATCAGCACAAAAGTGTTTCGTTCGGCTAATACATTTCTTATGATAGCCTCCTGATTGCCTTTGAATCGGTCAAATCCAAAATACTGCTGTAATTTTTCGGCCAGAACAATGTCCATAATACAACACTTGACAGGTGTCACACTACACTCCGGGTAGCAACTCCTTGGGGTTAGATTCTCTTGGGGGTACTTCTATTATTGATCTTGTAGCAAATCGTCAATATTCAAATGAGCTTCTGCATAAGCTTTGTCTACGACCAAAGTCTTCTTCTTACCTGATGGCATCGTGAACATCGCATCCATCATGATCGTCTCTACGATGGAGCGTAGTCCGCGTGCACCCAGTTTGAATTCGATAGCTTTATCAACGACGAAATCAAGCATATCGGATGTAAAAGAAACCTTGATGCCATCCATGGCAAACAGTTTTTCGTATTGCTTGGTAATGGCATTCTTGGGCTCCGTCATGATGTTTCTAAGGGCATCCCGATCTAACGGCTCCAAATGGGTCAAAATAGGCAAACGACCGATGATTTCAGGAATCAGCCCAAAAGATTTCAAATCCTGCGGACGAATATAGCGAAGCATATTCTCACGATCGATATGCCTGTTTTGCAATCCGGCAGTATAACCCACAACACGAGTATTGAGTCGCTGAGCAATTTTCTTCTCTATGCCGTCGAAAGCTCCGGCACAAACGAAGAGAATATGCCTCGTGTCCACCGGAATCATCTTCTGCTCCGGATGTTTGCGACCGCCTTGAGGAGGAACATTTACGATAGAACCTTCCAGAAGTTTGAGCAAACCTTGCTGTACTCCTTCGCCACTGACATCACGCGTAATCGAAGGATTATCACTCTTACGGGCTATCTTGTCTATCTCATCGATAAAGACAATCCCTCTCTCGGCCTGTTTGACATCGTAGTCTGCGGCCTGCAAAAGTCTGGTGAGAATACTCTCAATGTCTTCCCCCACATAGCCGGCTTCGGTCAGTACCGTAGCGTCGACTACGGCGAAAGGAACATGGAGCATTTTGGCTATCGTACGAGCCAAGAGTGTCTTGCCGGTTCCCGTGGGACCGACCATAATAATATTGCTTTTCTCGATCTCTACGCCATCGCTGTCCTCTTGCTGGAGCAATCGTTTGTAATGATTGTATACAGCGACAGAAAGAAAACGTTTGGCATCATCCTGCCCGATAACATACGAATCGAGAAATTCCTTGATCTCTATAGGCCGAGGCAAGTCCTCTCTCTTCAGATTGCTCGTCTCTTCCGATTTGAATTTTTGCAATGCTTCTCGAACCACCTCTCCTGCACGGAGAGCACATTCATCGCAGATATGAGCATGGACTCCTTCGAGCATCAGGTTTACCTGCGTTCTCGGCATGCCACAAAAACTACAGTATTCTTCGTCCTTTTTCTTTGCCATGAGAAATATACAGTCCCCCTTTGGGTAACGAGAGGGCTACTTTCGATTCTTTTCGAGGATTTTATCTATCATCCCGTACTCCAATGCTTCGGGGGCTGTCATCCAATAGTCCCGATCACTATCTTTTTCGACCTGCTCGACGGGCTTTCCACTGTGAGAAGAGATAATCGTGTAAAGCTCTTTCTTGACGCGCAGAATCTCGCGAGCTGCGATCTCCAAATCGCTGGCCTGCCCCTGCATACCACCAAGCGGCTGATGTATCATCACGCGGGAATGAGGCAAAGCAAAGCGTTTGCCTTTCGTTCCTGCTACGAGCAGCACTGATGCCATAGACGCGGCCATGCCCGTACAGATAGTGGCCACATCGCACCCTATATACTGCATCGTATCGTATATGCCATAACCGGCATAAACAGATCCGCCGGGTGAATTCAGATAGATGGAAATATCTTTACCGGGGTCGGCGCTATCGAGATAAAGAAGCTGTGCTTGAATGACATTGGCCGTGTAATCGTCGATCTGAGTGCCAAGGAAGATGATCCGATCCATCATTAGACGTGAGAACACATCCATTTGTGCAACGTTCAACTGGCGTTCTTCGATAATGGTCGGAGAGATGTAGCTGCTTTGGATTCTGGTATAGTCGTCCAAGGCCTGTGCATTCAACCCGATATGTCGGGTCGCGTATTTTTTGAATTCGTTCATTGTCTTTACTGTGATCATATTTGTTTTCGCCCATCAAATGGGCAAAAGCAATCGTTATGCATAAAAACAAAAGTAACTATTTTCCGACTTTCTCCCAAACATAAAAACTACCATTGCGCATTTGCACACCCTACCTATAAATGCAATTAAAAATTCCATTTTTATGCCGAGATGAAATACAAACAAATTGAGTCGGGGGAAAGGATCCACGATTGATCGCGGGGCTGTGTCAAAATTCATTTATGGAGGCCGCATAAGACCTCCGGTTTCCTTCTCAAATGTAGTAAGGGCGAGTACATTCTCTCTGATGGAATGTCTCGCCCTATTGCTACTCGCGTCTATGAAAAGTTCTAATCTATGCTGTCGTTGGATTTAAGGAACCATTCGGAAAGAAGAAGAACGGCTGACTTTGTGTGTACCGATGACAGGTTTGCCATAGCAGACAAAGCCGGCTGATCCGGATAGGTTGATATCCAGCTTTTCGGTAACAGCCAGCTTGCCATCTCCGCTGCCACTGATCCTTACGTCGGCTTGTTGGGCCGACAGATTACGGCATTCGAGGTCTCCGCTTCCGCTGCATTTCAGCGCGGCAAAGGCTGTTTGTCCCTTTATCTTTATATCTCCGCTTCCACTGATACCGGCTTCCACTCTCTGAGGATGACCGAGCGAAAGGTCTATGTCGCCCGAACCGGCCAGCGAGAGAGTTGCATTCCTGCCGGTAAGGATATTGCCCCGTATGTCGCCACTACCTCTAAGGCTGACGTTCAGATCATTGGCTATCGTGGCATTGGCAAAAGTGATGTCACCGCTTCCGGAGAGTTCGATCCTAAGAGATCGCAGACGGAATCTTCCGGCAAATGTAATATCACCGCTTCCGTGTAGCTCTGCTTCTGACAGTTGGGGAGTAGTTATCCTGATCCGGACACCTTTATTGATAGAGATAGATAGCGATGGCTTCATTTTGATTACCAGAGTACCGCCTTCTACTACTGTCTCGACCAGAGGGAGGATGTTGGATTCGGCCTCTATCGTCAATGCTTGTCCCGACGTGCTTTGCTGTATATTCACATCCATGCTGCCCTTTACGATCAGGCGATCGAATTGACCTATACGCCGCTCTTCTGTCTGTACTTTACCGTTACCCTTGATGCGTTTCCATGAGATTATTTGGGCAGATGCAAAACTGATACTTGCTGCCGCGAGCACGAGGAAAAGGAGTCTTTTTGTCCACATGATTGATTGGTTTCTTGTTAGTCGTTCTATCAGTAAGACGGACAAGCCCCCGAAATGTTACATCTCAAACCGTTTTTTCTCGAACTCTCTATCTCGAATGGGCGCAAAAACATTACGTTCGAAAGAGGGAAATCACTCCTCCGTTCAATCGCATTGAGAGCTAAAAAAGAAGAGTCGGGAAGCAAAAGCTGCAACTCGACTCTTCTCGGTTCTTCTGTCTTTTCTTCGTTTACGAAAAAGGGAAGTATTTATTGGCTTAAGATGTGGAACCGCTTACGGTTGCATACTGAATGAAGAAGAGCGTCCTATTTTATAAGAACCTATTTTAGCCTTTCCATGGCAGGTGAAACCGGCGGATCCTGATAGATTGACGCTGATTTTCTTCGTTACACTGAGGCGGCCGCCTCCGCTTCCGCTCATTTTTATGTCGGCATGGTCAGTCGTCAGGCTTTGGCAGTCGAACATCCCGCTTCCCGAACTTCTCAGTATCGTGTTCGAAGCTTTTCCTGTCAGCTTAATACCTCCACTTCCTTTCATATTAGCTTGAATCGTCTTGGTTTCGTCTATGGAAAGAGTGATATTGCCGGATCCTTTCAGGTTCATGCGTATATCCTTATGAGCAAAAATGCTGCCGCGAAGGTCACCGCTACCATTGACTACGATGTCCAGTTGTTCCGCTTTTGTATCGATGAAGTTTATACTGCCGCTACCGTTAATGGTTACTTTCAGGGTGGGCTGGTTGAAACCGGAACCGAAAATCAAATTGCCACTACCGCCCAGTGTGACTGATTGTATTTCCGGCACACTGACGATAACTCGCACTGCAGCATTAGGCGATATGGAACGTTTTTTTTCGAATTCGATGTTCAGGACACCTTTCTTTACCGTTGTATTGATTAGTGGTATGATGTTCGACTCAGCTTCTATTCGGAGGGGTGCCTGTATGGGGGAGTATTCGATCTGAATATCAATGCTGCCTGATGCCGAAAGGCTGTTGAAAGGCTCTGCCAAACGCTCTTCAGAGGCGAATTGCTCATTCCCTTTTACTCGTTTTTGGAGGTCAAGCCCCATTGATGCATGAATGCTGCATAGTGCAATGATCGCCAGTAGAAAAAGTCTTTTTGTCTTCATAATTGACTGTTTTTAAGTTGATGATTCTGTTCAAAGGGTACATTCATGATTGCATATTGGCACCATTCGACAGGTTTTCGTCTCATATGGTTAAACAGAATCGGCCGGATTTAGTTCCCGATCGAATCCGTCCGATCCGAAAGCTCTGTTCCCTATTGTATCTTGGGGGAAATGAAAAAGAGCGAAGAGGAAGGGGGAAGCTGACCATTTTTTCTTTTCATGCGCCGAAAAACAATCAAAATACATTCCTAAAAACATGGCTCGGGAATTTTTTTGAACTCGCGCCAAAAGAAAAAGATTCCCGAACGTAAAAGTTTTTGTTTTGGTTCGATTTTTCAGATTTTTTGGAACCATGTTTCTCCTGATTCCGGCTCCACATTTTACCGGCCTTGTCTCTCCTTTCGGCCTTTTTTCGGACGATTATTGTCACCTGCACGAATGAGGAGATAGGGATATTCGCTATCTTTGCTAAGCAACTGATACTTAAAAAGTAAAAATTCTAATATGAAAAGATGGAAAATCGTAGCGGCATTGTTTGCCGCTGCCCTGATGGCCGGCTGTTCATCGTCCGGCCCGAAAGATGCTGTAAAGAACTTCTCGGAGAACATGGCCAAACAGAAATATGAAGAGGCTAAGAAGTATTGCACGGAACGCACCAATAAGCTTGTCGATCTGTATGGTGCTTTGGGCGGAGAGGCCAAACCAAACTACAAGTTTACCTTTATCAAGGATAGTATTGTGGAGAAGGAAGCTTGGGTCACCTATCTGGATTTCGAAGATGATACAACCACGGTTCATGTGGTGAATATCGACAACAAATGGCTTGTCGATGAAGCGATCGGGAAATAAGCATCCCTTCGGATTTACAGTTTTGCGTCTTAATGCATTCGTTACCCGGTGCATTCTCTCCCTTTCTTTTCTGCTCTGTCTGAGTGCATGCTCGCAGGGCAGGAAAGAAAGGTTTTTTGTACCTGCCTTCCCCGAAGGAACGGAATTGCGCGATGGCGACCTCATCTGTCGCTTAGGCACTTCGTGGTATTCCGGTCTTTTCAGGAAAAAGGCCTCTTCGGCACAAGAATATAGCCATATCGGCATCGTTCTTTATGCCGGTACGGATAGTTGCTCGGTAGTCCATACCGAAGAAGATCCGAGCAGTGGACATGGAGGAGTCGCCTTGGAATCCCTTTCGTCATTCCTTGCACATTCGCGGCGTGCAGGTATCTATCGTCTCCATCTTCCTGATTCCGTCCTGTCGCACTTTGTCAGAGCTGCTCTCGACTATCGCGAACGTCAAGTTCCTTTCGATTTTGCTTTTGATTCGGCCTCCGATGCCGAGCTGTATTGTACCGAGTTGGTTGCTGCCGCTTTGCTCAGAGCGGATTCTTTGCTGCCGATCCGGCCGTCCATCTCAGTGGCAGGACGGCGTGTTTATTCTTTGGACGATCTTCTCCTGCTCCCCGGCACCAAGTGCATGGCTCTCGCGAATTGAGAGGTAGCGGCCTTTGCCGATATTCTTTTTTGATCTTATTCTACCTGAGATTCGATGTGCCGGCGGAAGTATTTTTCGAAAAATAAGATCTGATAATCTATGGCATTGTGCCAATAAGCTCTGTTGTGCCCTCCCGGGCGGATGGTAAAATCATGATCGATTTGCCTTGCCAGAAGTGAGGCATGCAGCTCTTTGTTGACATCCAGAAAGAAATCCTCCACTCCGCAATCTATTAGGATAGCAAGTGCGGCCCCTCTCAAGCTGTCGAGGTTGTTGATCACAGTGTACTCGTCCCATAGCTTCGGATTCTCGGCCAAAGAGCTAAGCCGTCTGCTTATCTCCCAGTTGTTCGGAAAGGGACGAATATCCGCACAACCGCTCATGCTCCCACAGGCTCCGAACGCGTCCTGATGCCGAAAGGCAATCCATAAGGCGCCGTGCCCACCCATGCTGAGTCCGGCGATAGCTCGCCCCTTTCTCTCTGCAATGGTTTTGTAGTGCAAGTCTATATATCCGACCAACTCGGAAGCGACAAACGTCTCGTAGCGAAAGGCCGAATCGACCGGGCTATCCCAATACCAGCTATTCTGTGCATCGGGACAAACGAAGATGATCCCTTTTTGATCTGCTATCTGCGGGAGGTCCGGCTTAACGGTTAGCCATGTTTCGGCATTTCCGCCATAGCCATGCAGCAGGTACACCACGGGGCAATCTCCGCCCTCGCTCGCCAAGGCTATATCCGGAAGCACTACGAGTACAGGGATCTCCTTATTCATCGATGCGCTTGGCACCGACAGTCTTTCCACTCCGGCAGCAAATCCCTGAACGATCGATACCGATAGCAGTATGATGATCTGTAGTATTCTCTTCTTCATTCCGATGTATTGCCTCTGTATTGTCTTATTCTTTCGTCTTTCTTGTTCATCACAAAGGTATTTATTTGCTCATCCATTTGCCGGAAAATACAGATTCGTGCTGCATTCTGCTTATTTGACATGCCCTGTTCTTTTAGTTTTGTGCCCGTTTGGTTTTCCGATTTATGAAAAGAGTTCTCATTTGATCCGGTGACGTGTACTGAAACAAAAAAGTTTATGCGCCGCATTTTGTGGAACTATAAGTGAGAAAATTTCGGTGCGGAAGCCAACCGGAATAGAGATGAAGCTCCTGCAATTCGAGGCAAATTTGTGCCGGAAGATGGCAATGCCTGTTAACAGTCTTTTGTAGAGCTTAACTTAAAGTTTTTTCGATCCCGACCTAAGAAACAGGGCAGGATCAGGAAGAGCATCAGCGTAGAGAAGAGCAATCCGAATATCACTCCCATCGAAAGCGAGTGCCAAAAGAGCGAAGCTCCCTTATCGACGACGAATGGGACGAAGCCGAGAACGGTGGATATCACTGTCAGTAGTATGGCGAATGTTTTGTTGCGCACGGCACGTCTGTAGGCATCGAGAGGACTGATGGAAGGATGCTTTCGACGCCGGTGCAGATAGTCGTTGATCAGATAAATGGATGCATTCACCGTTATCCCGCAGAGGAGGATCATGGCAGCGAAACCACCCTCCTCGAAGGGAAGCCGAAAGACCGAGAAAACGATGAAGATACCTATGAATGAAATAGGGATGATGCTGAGTACGACCCAGGTGTAGTACAAAGAGTCGAACAGAATACTCGTGATGAAGAAAATCAGCACGATGATGCCGATCAATGCCCAGACCAACTTGCCTCTCTCATTCTCCCATTCTTTGTATTCCGGCTCCATCGCCTTGTACCCTATGGGTAGTTCGGCATTGAGTCGTTGTATTTCCTTCTCGATGAAAGCCTGCGATTGTCTGATCGTACCCATGTGATTGTACAAGACGTACAGGAGGTAGTTCTTATTTTCCCTCACGATGGCTTGCGGTTGTAGTACGACTTGCATCTCGCCATAATCTTTGAGCTTTATCGTTTTGCCCCCGACATATAAGGGGCTATTCTCCAACATCCATTTGCTGCCGGCATGGTGAGTTCGTGCTGCCATGGCTAACTGTACAGGCTGCCCGTCAATGATGATTTCCGGCAGAGACTGTTCCGTCCGGCTCTGTTCATTGACGGCCGCCACCAAGTCGTGCGGACTGATGCCGAGGAGCGCATGACTCCCCTCATAGGGGCTGAGGTGTAGCTCCTGTTCCTCGGACAGAGAGTATCGGTTCGATGCAATGCTGACATTGCGTATTGCAGCTTTGACGGACAGCCGTATAGCTTCGAGTCGTGCCTGAGCGAGCAGCGCATCATAGTTGTACCCCGTGAGTTTGATAGCATTCGAGCCGTATTCTTTCTCACGGATGTTGCTGAAAGACACATTTTCCAGGCCATACGTCCTGCAATAACCACCCCCGATACTCAATATCCGGCCGATCAGACCTTGGTGCAGATCGTAAGGATAATTGCCTCGGGCATGGCTGTCTTTGAATTGGATGCCGATCGATGCCGCTCTCTCCCCTGTCACCGAGGTTTCGAAGTAAGAAATCCCCTTGGCTTGAGCGAGGAATCGTTCCAGCTTGGTCACATATTCGTTCGTAGCATCGGCGGTACTGCCTACCGGCATTTGCACATTTACATGGATCACGGGCTTCTCCCATTTCTTTTCCGATCCGGAGGATATTTGCATGAGGAAAGGGCGGAGGGTTCCCCCTAATGCAACATCGGTATAGGGGCGGATTTTCCTGTAAGCAGTAGAGCCTATCGTATTGTTGTATAGTCGGGCTAAGTCCGTATCACCCTCTATTTCTTTCGGAAGCAGGAAAAGGGGAAAACCGAAGAGGAAGGCAAATCCGATGAAAACCCATCTTCTACGTCGATACAAGAAAGAGGAGAGAGTGCTGTAAAAGGAGAGTAAACGAATAGTTACGACCATCTTGTGTGGGGAGCGGCCTGTCCGTCGGGAAGAGAAGGAGAGGCGTTCGAACAGGGACGGAACGAGGAAGAGTGCTACGATGATGGATACACAAAGGTTGATGATAATGACGCGGGCAAAATCTCCGAGGTTCTTCTGCTGTGCTTCGGGCAGGAAGAAGACGATAATCATAGCCGAGACGGTAGTAAGCGTAGCCGCCAATATGGCTGTGATGGCCGACCTGTCGCCTCGTCGAAGGAGATGTTCGATCATGACAATGCTATTGTCTATGATAAAACTCAAAGAGATCGTAATGGCGGCAAGCGTATATAGCTGTATTTCCAAGCCGAAAAGGTAATAGAAAGCAAAGGCTATGGCTACGTTGGCAACAAGGCTGATGGTCACCGTAGCCATATAGCGCACGTTGCGCGTGGTGATCAGTGTGAACAGCAGTAGGAGAAGGATGGTGATTCCGGATCGCACCAATATATTGTTCAGTTCGAGGCTGATGCTCTCGGCCGAATCGAAGAGTTTGGTTATTCGATAACCCTCAGGAAGTTCCCTTCCTACATCATCCATGATTCGGCCTATTTGCTTGGAGAGGGCTATCTGATTGGCAGACGAAGAAGATAAGACTCGAAGATAGATACTGTTCAGACCGTTCACTCTGTAGTATTCCCGTCGGGGGATCTCCTTCTGTCTTATCGTCAGCAGCCGACTGATCGGAATCAGAGATTTGTCCTTGGCAGGGATGAAAATACGGGAGAGATCGAAAACATTGTTTGCCTCTTCCGACAGGCGAATGCGGATATGGTTCTCTCCCCCGACGGAGTCGGGTATTCCGGCCAAACCGATGAAATCGTTCCGAAAGTGCGAGCCGATAGCCGTAGCTATGTCATCGGGACTGATCCCTAAGATTCTGATTTGTTCGGGATCGTAGGCCAAAAGGTATTCTTGTTTCCGACCGCCGGTTAGAATGATGTCGCCTATATCATCTACCTCCCTTAGCAGAGGAAGTATGTGTCTCTCCACTTCTGTCTCAATATCCGAGGAGGTATGGGGTGCGCCTATGGAATAGGATAGAACAGTTTTGGCATCTTGGTCGGAGGTGCGCCCCGTGCGAATCGTAGGATAGCCGGCTGTACGAGGCAATTCGGACCGGATCGAACGGATACGGGTAGAGGCTTCGAAGCGTGCTTTCTCAATATCCACATATTTGTCGAAACTCAATCGTATCACCCCCATCCCATCGCTCGAATGGGAGGATATGCTCGTAAGGCCGGCAATACCGGACAAAACCTTTTCAAGAGGAGAGGAAAGTTCGGACTCCACCAGAGAAGCCGATGCTTTCGGCATACTGAAAGAGATCGTTAGCTCCGGCATACTATGATCCGGATGGAGTTTGACAGGGAGCAGGTTGCCCAACGCCAGTCCTGTCAAAGTCAAGCACACGAAGACGACTATGACGGTGAATGAAGAGGTTTTGCGTGCAGACTCTTTCATCTTTTTCTTCTCTTCTCCTTTTCTTCGATTGCCCGGTGACTATTCTTCCGATATGGGGGCAGTCAAATCCAGTCCGTCAATGAAGTCATACAGCGTCAGCATCCTCAGCTTGTAGTAGCTGAGCCAGAAGTTTTTCATCGATAGAATCGCATTTTTGCGAGCCTCGGCATTTCTGCTTCGCGCCAAGAGCATATCGTTCAGGCTTCCTTTGCCAAGGACAAATCGTTCTCTGGCATAGGTGTACGACTCCTTGGCCAGCTGCATAGCCTCTTCTGCCGCTTTGAATAGGTCGGTTTCCATTTCGATCTCGTCGATGGTAATGGCAATATCGCGAAAGAGATCTGTTTCTTTCAATCGCATGTCGGATAGAGCTACGCGGTAGTTGCTTTTTGCCATATTGTATCTCCCTCTTTTCATGCCCCAGTCGATGAGCGGAATACTCAGAGATATGGAGACCATGTCTTGTCGCAACGGATGTTTGTAGACACCGGCGAAGGCTTCCGACACCTGATTGAAGCCGATACCGGCCGATAGGTCTACACTGAACCACCGCTCCAATGATGCTTTTGTCACCGATTGTTCACGCTGGATCAGATTATTGGTGGCCTGCAATAGCTCCGGATTGTTCTTGCGTGCCGATTCGATTGCCTGCTCTCGCGAGATCCTGAGTTCGGGTACGGATGTGGGCAACATCGGATCTATTTCGGTATCCTCGGGTAGCCCCAATAGATTGATCAGAGAAGAATAGCTCTTTCTGAGTGCCGTTCGCGCATGTAGCAGGCTGTTGCCGGCATTGAGTTTGTCCAGTTTGAGAGCCAGCAAGTCCGATTTGGAAATGGAGGCTATGGCAAAACGCTTTTCTCCCAGCCGATAGAGCGTATCGCTATTGCTCACGTTTTCCATAGCCATGGCATATTCTTCTTTTGCCATGGCTACGTCGAAGTAGGCAGCCAGTACTTTGTAGGTGTTCTCTTCCAGCGTCTTGACAAAGGTTTTGTCGGCTTCTTTGTAGCGCAGTGGAGCCAGTTTCTTCTCCCACTTGAATTCGTTATATCCCAATAGGTTTTGGCTGTATCTGATAGCTACCGGAACGGCATTGTATTGTTTGTAGCCGGGGTCTCCTATATTCTTCATATAGGATAAATCGCTACTGAGAGAGAAAGTACCGCCAAGGAAGTCGATGTTTTGCTCCAAATTGATCCCTACCGAAGAGTTCCAAGTGGTGGATGGGCGGTATTCGTCTATATTCAATGCAGAGTTGTACCGTTTGATGTAGCTCCTGCTGTAAGAGACAGGTACGGATTCGAAAGAAACTCGTGGCTTTCGGTTGGCGAGAAATTGACGGTATGTCCAGTATTCGGACAGAAACCGGTTGCGAGCTTGCTGCTCCCCGGGGGTATTGTGTCGGCTCATTGTCACTATGTCATCTATGCTTGCTTGTAGTACACCCGACCTCTGTCCCCAAGCCAAGAACGGAGTACAAAAAAACAGGAATAGAAGAGAGAACTTACCTTTCTTCACTGATCTCATGCGAACGTTTGCTATAGATGAAAGCATAAATATGCGGAATTACAAAAAGACTGACGAGAGTGCCGAAAAACATGGCACTGATAAGAGCGATGACCAGAGGTTTCTGTAACGAAGAGCCGAAGTCCGAAGCGAAGAGTGTGGGCACCAAGGCAATGATTGTGGTCAAGCTGGTCATGACGATGGAGCGGAGCCGTCTCACTCCTGCCGTATGGATGGCTTCTTGGAGGGGCATACCCTGTCGTCTCAGATTATTGATCATGTCCAGTTTCAAAACAGAGTCATTGACGATGATCCCGCATGCGACCACTATACCGATGGCACTCATGAGATTGAGCGTATTGCCCGTGAGTATAAGGACAAGCAGGGTAAGGGCTATATCGATCGGTATCTCCATCAGGACGATTACAGGCTGTAGCAAACTTTCAAACTGAGCAGCCAAAATGAAGTACATGAGCAGTAGTGAGAGCAACAAAACGAAGCTCAGCTCTCGAATCATTTGCCTATTGCTGAAAAATGATCCTACGAAGTCTACATGCCAGCCTTTCTCCTTATCGATGATGTCTCGGGTTTGCTGCATAATTTTCTCCGGAGCGTTCGGAGTCTCATAGGCCAATGGCAGATATTCACCGCCCTTGCCTCCTGCAATCTCTTTCAGCCCTTTGCTCCGGTGTACGGTCATTAGAGAAGCAAGGGGGATGGAGGACTCGCTTGTCTTATCGGGAGAAAAACCCTGAACGAAGGTCATTCGCAAAATATCCTCTATGGATTGCGATTTGTCTGTCAGGATGACGGGCAGATGCTGCTTGGAAGCCGTCAGTTCGATGATTTCATTTTGGTGAAAAGCAGTCTGCAAAGCTTGCTTCACAGATGACATATCTATACCGTATAGGTGTAGCAGACGCATGTCGATTGACAGATCTATTTGGTCGGTTATGCGGATGGGAGCAGCCGATTCCTTTGTGGCTGAACATATCGATCGGGTGAGCTGCTGCACCTTCTCGACAGTCAGTTCCTCTTTCGAAGCAGGGTAAAGGCGTGCAAGCAGTTCAGGTTCGCGAGTATCGAAGATGTGGTCGAATATGGATGCCGCAGGGGTTATCTCCAACTGCGCCTTGGGATATTTACCGCCGATATGCTTGCGCAGTTCTGCTCCTGCCTGTTCGATACCTTTTTCGTCCTCTGCCTTGAGATGAAGCACCGTTTCGGTATCTGCGATGTCCTGGCTACCATTGAATAGAAACTGTTGCTCCCCTGCATAGGCAGCACCTTGACGCAGAAATGGTTGCATCCGGCCAAGCAGTTCCTCGCTACGCTGCCTGTTCAGCTGCGCGCTTACGGGTTCTCCCCAGTCGATGGTAGCCGTTGTTTCTGTGTGAGGGAGTGCCGGCATTTGTTTCTTTTTGATCAAAAGGAAAAGTCCGGCGCAGAGGGGTATGGCTACTACGAACAGGATCAACGGTATAGTGCTGTGCCTCTGAAAAAAGGAGTGCCCCGAATCGTAGAATCGATTGAGACCCGTGTTGGATGCAGTCGTTATACGATACAACAATGTCTCCTCTCTGTCACGATAGCCGAGGGGATAGAACAGTTTGTAATTGACCGGCAAGAGGATGATAGCTGTTATGTACGAAGTAAACAGTCCGATGGAAACAGCTATGGCTTCGTCCAGAAACAACACGCCGGCCACTCCGCTAAGAAAAACAAGGGGGAGGAAAATCGCTATGGTGGTGAGTCCCGAACTGAGGAGCGGAGTGATCACCTCTTTTGTCCCTTTCACGCAGGCATCTTCGGTAGGCAGTCCCGTTCGGCGGTAATAGGTGATCGTATCGGTGACGACTATGCTGTTGTCTATCATCAGTCCCAATGCCATGATCAGCCCCGACAGGGAAATGATATTCAGTGTTCGGCCGAAGAGATACAGGAAGAACAGGCTGCAAACCAGTGCGACAAACATATTGATGCCTATCACCGCCGAGGAGCGAAAATCCCCCATGAACAGGAGCGTCACTGCACAGACAAGGAAGAAGCCGATCAGCAGACTGCCGGACAGATTGGAAATCGTATAGTCCAGCAGTTCCGTCTGGTCGCGATTGATGTCGAATACCATATCGGGATGCTCCGCCTGCAGCTCACCTGTCAATACCGATACGGCTTTGCGTAAACTCTGCATCGAAGCATCGGACTGCTTGATCACCGCAAGGGAAATAGCACGCCGACCGTCTATGATGGAGTAGCCGCGGGGTTGGGCTACCTCTTCGCGGAGGTCTGCCAACATGTGCAGCGGCACAAAGCGATCGCCATGATGAACATATAGTGTACGTATGTCATCGATACTGCCGAGTTTGTTGTTCAGATTCACTCTGAAGACCAGTTGCCTGTCCTCTATTTGCATCTGCGCGGCAGAGAAATTGCCTCCTCTTATAGCCCCCTCTATATCGCTAAGGGTAAAGCCGAGAGAGAGCAGTTTCGGACGATCCGGGATGATCCTCAGTTCTCTGCTTACGGTGCCGGTCATATCCGTCATGGCTACTTCGGGGAGTTGCTCCAAACGGTGGCGAACCACTTCTTCCACGAATTCGCTTAGCTGTTGGAATCCGACTTCTTCGTCAGCGCCATCGCGCAAGGATATATTCAGGTAGAAAACGGGGATGTCCGAGGCATTTTCTTTGAGCACAACAGGACGCTTGATCCTGTTGCTGAGTGCTCCCATAGCTGCATCCACTTTCTCGTTCACTTCGATCAGGGCAAGATCCGTATCCACTCCGTAATTCATCCTTAAGCGAATGAAGGCATGGTCATCCCTGCTTACGCTCCTGATGTCCGACAGCCCACCTACTTGGAGCAGGCGGTTGCGTAGTGGACTGACTGCTGCATCTTCTATCTCTCTTGCCGAATGTCCCGGGCTGTCGATCCTGACCGTTATCTCCGGAATAGCGATGTCCGGAAGTAGGGAAACCGGCAAGAAGAAATAAGCCGCCACTCCTAATATGAAACATAGGAGGAAGGACATGATGACGGAGACGGGATGCTTGACTAAAAAGCGTATCACGTAGGTATGGAGCTTTTACGATTAGTCTTCTTCTCTATCGGCGGAGTGCCACAGGAGTCTTGTGTGCCAGATTGGTGTTGCCGTCTACAACTATCATCTCACCCGGCTTGAGCGTCTTGCTCACGATACAATAGCTCTCGGCATTCTCAGCTTCTATATCCACATAGTTCCATGCAGCAGTGCCATTACGAACGGAAAATACTACCGGCTTGTCCGAACGGAGTACCACGGCACTCTTAGGAATTACCATACGCTCCTCCATACGCTGATTGATCCGTACTTCTACATTCATGCCGTCGAAAAGGTTCTTGGAAGGATTCCTCAGGCCGGCGGACACCTGTACCATACCACGATCGTCTACGGAGGGATTGATCTCTTGTAAAACGCCTTCGGCCGTTACGTCCCTCAAAGCTACGGGACGGATTTCCACTCGTTCGCCTGTTCGGATGGCACTAAGCTCGCTCTCCAACACCTCGAAGACTACCTCGAAACCACTGTCTCCGATGATGCGACAGAGGGGTTTGCCGGATTCGGGTATGGTATGCTCCTGTGCATGCAGATCGGCGACCACACCGCTGATGGGTGCAGTCAGACATACATGCTTTAGTCGGAGTTGGGCTTGTTTGTAGTTGCTTTCGGCTATGTTGTATCCGCTTTTGATGCAGGCCAGGGCCAATTTGTCCGCAGGAATATCGGATTTGTCATGGGGAGAATAACCCATGCCGACCAGTATATCCTGCAAATCCAGCTCGCGCTGCTTGAATTCGTCTTCACTCTTTTGCACCTCGAGCAAAGCTGTACGGTCGTCGATGGCAGCTATTTTTTGTCCTCGGACTACGTGCTGTCCGTTGCGGACATAGAGGCGATGGAGCGGTTGCCGGCTGTCCTCGAACTGCAAGACAGCTGTTTCGTGAGCACGCAGTTTTCCATGGCTCACTATTTGTCTGTCGAAAGGCCCGAGCTTGAGTTCGGCGATCTGCACATCGATGGTATCTCCACCCGAGGTGAATAGTTCTATATCCTCCTTCGATGTCTTCTCTCTGTTTTTGTCGTTCCCATTGCATCCTGCCATACTTAGCAGTACGACCATAAGGACAAAAGGAAACAGCCCTTTGCGTGCGGATAGCTGCATAGATAAATTCCTGATCAAATAAGATAGATATTTATATGAAACTACCGTTGTCCAGAATAAATATCCAGTATTTTTGAAATTGCAACACGTAATATTGAGTAAAAGAGATTGATGGATGCCCTTTTACGTGAAAATATTTCTATTTGAATCTGAATCTGTCAAAAGAATCCTAAAGTTTAATGTTAAAAGAGTGGATTTCAGCATGATTTTCGTTTGTAGTAAGCGCATAAAGTTTGGTGTTTTCACTGTTAACAGTGAATGATCTGCCCGAAAAAGGGAGTTCGTATCGTTTTACCGGGTTACCTTCCCAGTCAAATACGTATATGAGCTTCTGTTCTGGATCTTGCCCTTTCTCTGCATTGCAAAAACCTACATATACATATTTATCCGTTCCTATCAATCCCCACACATAAAGAGTGTATTTTGAGGATATGGCTTCTGCTTCTTTTATTCTACTGTCTAAATAAAATCTCTTAACCTTACGAGTTTCTGTTTCTATTAGATCAAAACAAGGAATATAGAGGTTTGCAACGAATAATATGTGCTTTTTTTCATTATATGCTTGGATTGATTGTGTCACATAAAACAGTCCATTTTCTAATGATTTAGGTAAGTTAATTTTGGGGAGCAAGAGATCTGTATCGTGTAATTGCCTATTTGGAGAAAGAGTATATAAACTAAAATTCATTCCATCTAACACATAAGCTGGATAGGGAGGGTTACTTCCAAAAACACGGTATATTGCTTTCCCTGTTTTTGAAAGACTCGTTTGGTGCTTGATAATTGTTTTCTTTTGTGAGATACTACTTGCTATATCAACTATAGTCAATCTCGCCCTATCATCTTCTGTCAGAACCAGTGTATTGTTATTATTATTGTACGAAGCAAAAGGTGAAGAGAATTCCTCGGGTCCTTCTCCTAATGGACATAAACCTGTAATAACAGTAAAGTCCTTTTTGCTAAGTATATAGAACATATTATTGTTAAGAGCTGTAACGGCAAGTACATACTCTCCAATATTTTCAACATGATAGGTGTTGGTTAAAGAATCTGCAAGAATATATTTTGTATCAGGTTTGATTTTATCTAAAAATATTTTTTTTGTTTTGATGATTTCGTCTTTTTTTGTTTCATCTTTACATGATATAATCAGAAGGAAAAGCATTATGAAACTAATGACTGTTTTTTTTCTCATTTGTTTTTTTGTTTTAGAGGCTACCTCTAATTGTAATTAAAAGCAGCCTCAAAATGATTAGTGAAAATGATTTTTGTTTAAAGACAAAATTCTACGGAGCAATACCTGGATCTGGTTCTGGTCCGTTTGTGTCTTGAGTTGTCCTGATACATTTCTCAGCATTACTACCTGTTGCCTTATATTTGACACATGAAAAACATTCATAAACAGAATTGGTCCAACTGTACTCAAGTTTTTTGTAGCATGTGACAAATTCTGATGATGGTGAAGTTTCATCAAAAGCTTGAGCGTTTGCTGCTTGCACACTCTCGGGCTTTGTACTTTGGATGGCAAATAAGCCTACCCCTGCGATTGCAATCATTGCAATCCTAATACCTTTTGCTTTCATTTTTCTTGTTTTTTATGATTAATACTAATAACCTTTCCACTTAGTGATACCACTAAAGGAGAGGATGAAATATTCCCATGTATAGCAACAGTTCTAAAGAGGTCCCCTTCTTCTTCTGCAATCAAACGTATATGTAAACGAGCTGAGTCGCCGGATTCAACCAATCCTTTAGATATCCAAGTCGCAGTACAGTCACAAGAAACTATTATTTTCTCTATCTTGAATGAATGCTCTCCTCTATTGTAGAGGAATACATCACTTTCGATAGTGTCACCTTTAGTCAGTTGTCCATACCAGATATCTTTGGTAGACAGATGAATATTGGTAATTGGAAGCCTCTCTTCTTTGTCGATTTTTTTTCTTGCAAAGGTTCCTAATTCATTTTTGTATAACTTTTCAATCTCGTGGTTATATACAGGATTTCCTATGATTTTTACTTTATTGCTTGAATCCAATAGGAATGTATGAGCTTCCTTTTGTTTCGGGAAGCGGTTCAAAGTATTGGTTTTGTCACATTCGTCTATGCAAACGGGATAATAGAATCGCTCATTTTGTAAGATTGTCTTTAGTTTCTGCTTGTCATTAGGAAAGAGAATAAAAAGGTACTCTATCTGATTAGGAGCAATCTCTTCAAGCTCTTTCATCAGTCGCATCCATCCCTTCAGTTGTAGTTCACACCCAGTGCACCCGGTAGAATCGCCATAGACAAGAATTCTATATGGTTTCTGTCTGTAATCGAAAGGAACAGTATCAGTAGCAAAGCGAGTGAAAACCAACGAGTCGGGAATAATAATTTCCCTATCAAACCAATAGGCGACTAGGTCCTCAGCATTTTTACTTGCTTTTCCCTGACAGGAAAAAAGGCTAAAAAGAGTATGAAGGATAAGAATGCTCAATTTGATTTTAGTGCTCATAAATCCATCGTTTCTGTATGTCGATTCCAATTTGCCAGAAAGGTATAAAAAAAGATATAAATAAGCAAAGCTCTGTTTAGATATTATACACGCTGATAGAGTTCGGTTGGGTCTCGCTTTCGTTTAGGGTGTAGAGTTTCTTGCCATCTTGACTTACGGCAAAACTTTTTGCCGGGATCGGAAGTACGAGATGCTTAACGGGATTGCCCTCCCAGTCGAATACGAGGATATGAGTGGAATTATCCTCTTCATAAGACTGTGCATCCATATAATAACCTACATATACATGCTCTGCACTATAAGCTATACTCCAAGTGTATCGAGTATTTCGTTCTTTGAGTATTTCAGCAGCTTGATCCGGAGATACTTTTCGTTCAAAAAAGATTTTTTTTCGACAGCCATTCTTGATGTCGATCAGATCGAACCGTGGAATTGCAGAGTAAGCCGCAAAAAACACGCCTTTTTTCTCATCGAATGCCTGTAAACTCTGAGCTACATATAGCTCTTGCCCCTTGTTTTTCTCTAAGAGATTTATTTTGGGTGTGCAAAGATCCGTATCCATCAATTGCTTTTCAGGAGATACTCGGTAAAAAGCAAAGTTAAGTCCTTCAAACACATAGGCTAATCGGTCCCCGGACACTGCTGTAAACAATCGATGTATTCGTTTCCCCGTTTTTACAAAAGACACCCGGCTGTCAACCACTGTCGAGTCCGTTTCGACGCTTTTATCGATGTCTATTGTTGTCAACAAAGATTTGTCCGGATCAAATATCGACAAGGTTTTATTTTCATAGCTATAAAAACAGAGCATTGGGTCAAGATATTCTTCCGGACCTTCTCCTATCGGGCAAAGAAGCGTTGCAACACGGAGATCGGATTTCCGAATTACAATATAAGCATGGTTATCGACTTCGTCGTGCGAAACTAAAAAATCACCACAATCAATTATCCAAAAAGGATTTTGAGCCGGAGCAATGCTCTCTGTCTTAGAAGGCAGGAGGCTTTTGGCAGGACCGAAATTTCCTATAGTAACAATTACCTCTTGATTGCTATGAGCCGAATCCTTACACGCAGAGAACACACATGTGGCCAAGATTGGCATAATCAGAACAAATAATCTTTTCATTACACTTTAACATTATACTTTGAAACATTCCGTCTGTATACGGTGATTGGCATTGGAACAAGATGGTCTAAAAGAAAGATGTGAGATGTCAAATATCGTACACGCTGATGGAGTTCGGTTGGGTCTCGCTTTCGTTTAGGGTGTAGAGTTTCTTGCCGTCTTGACTTACGGCAAAACTTTTTGCCGGGATCGGAAGTACGAGATGCTTAACGGGATTGCCCTCCCAGTCGAATACGAGGATATGTGTCTGTTCCAACTCTTCCTCCTCACTCTTCCTCTCTTCCAATGCATAGCCCAGGTAGATATGTTCTTTGGTGGATGCGATCCCCCAAGGATACCACTGATACATTTCGCTCATTTCTTCAGCGGTTTGATTGGCCGTTTTCTTCTCATTGAAGTAGAGCGTATTCAGCAAGCCCTTCTCTACACTGATAAGATCGAACCGACGCATATTGGCATAAGAGATAAAAGCAACCTCTTTTTCGGGGTTAAAGGCCGAAAGACTTTGCGTGATGTATGGGGTATTCGGCTTGAGTGATTCGGCAAGCTCTATCGGAGCCGAGCGCAGGTTCTCTTCTTTTATTGGCTTTCCCGGCTGTATCTCGTAATAAGAAAAAGAGCCATCGTTTATTGTGCAAGCCAGCTGTCTGCCCGAATTAGCGACAAATAGGCTCCACAAACGTCTGCCTGATTTTGCGTACGAACGCTCGCCTTTGACTACGGTGCTACCCGCATGTATACTTTCTTCGATATTGATTTCTCTCAAAAGAGATTTATCGGACTCCAGAACGAACAGATTACCGGTGGAATAGTCGTACCTGCAAATTTCTAATCCAAGATATTCTTCCGGCCCTTCTCCAAGAGGGCAGATGGAATCCTGCACCTGAAAATCCGATTTGCGTATCAGCTTAATGGCATGTGTTTCGCCGGATGTATAGGCCAACAGGTATTCATCACAATCTGTTAGCCCATAGAGACGTCGGTCATTGGCAACGTTGCCGCTTTGGATAGGGACAAGCTCCACGGGAGAGCCGAAATCTTGTACGGTGAGGACTTCTTTGGGTTTGTCACTCTGACGGCCACAAGCCGGAATGGATAGAAAGGCTGTAAAGACAAGTAGCAAAGTGAATACGGCTGATGGTGTTTTCTGTTTCATCGTTATATGAGGTTTGAAAAATAGATTAGCCCTTGATCGTACTTTGCTAAAGAAACGTGCGAGAGGTCATGTATCGTATACGTTGATCAAAAAAATCCGGGTGTTGCCGGATGAAAGACCTCGGGAGAAGTACGGAATCCGCGTAATCTTCTGTAATCGATCGAAATAAGGGAAAAATGTTATGTTTGTACCGAGCGTCTATATGGCTATCAAACAATGAGTTGGGGAAATCCCGACAGTGTTCATCATAGTATGCAGGTAAGGTTTAACATTATTCATTCATCATTAACAACGAAAAGATTATGAAGAAGATCGTTTTGTTCTCTGCTGCAATGGCAATGCTTGTAGCATGCGGCAACCAAACTACGCAGACAAAATCCGACACTCCTACCGCCGCCGTAGAGGGACGGATCAGCGAGGTACTCACGCAAGACATTCAGCAAGGACTGACTCCCGAAGCTGTACTTGTAGGCTTGCAGGAGGGCAATGCCCGATATGTGGCCAACAAACAGCTCCCTCGTGACCTCAATGCTCAAGCCGTGGCCGGTCTCGAAGGGCAATTCCCCGAAGCCATCATCCTCTCCTGTATCGACAGCCGCGTACCGGTGGAATACATTTTCGACAAGGGGATCGGAGACCTGTTCGTCGGTCGTGTGGCCGGCAATGTCGTAGACGACCATATGCTTGGCAGTTTGGAATACGCGTGCGAAGTGTCGGGCTCTAAAGTGCTGCTCGTACTGGGCCATGAGGATTGTGGCGCCATCAAGTCTGCTATCAAAGGAGTCGAGATGGGCAACATTACTTCTCTGATGGAGGAGATCAAGCCTTCCGTCGAGGCTACTCAGTACACGGGCGAGCGCACCTATGCCAACAAGGAATTTGCCGATGCAGTGGTCAAGGAAAATGTGATTCAAACCATGGACGAAATCCGTCGGGATAGTCCGATCCTCAAGAAGCTGGAAGAGGAGGGTAAGATCAAGATCTGCGGAGCCATCTACGAAATGTCCACCGGCAAAGTACACTTCCTCTAAAACGTGGTACAAGTTCCCTCCGATAAGAGGAATAAGGGGAATATAATCGCATAAGGATGTAGAATCCCTCTCATCCCTGTGCAAACGGATAAGGCACCCGCCGAAGTTCGCAATCGAACTCAGGCGGGTGCCTCTTTTATATCGACTATCAATATTTTATAGCACACGAGACTATCGTTCGTCGATTTTGTCGAGTATGGCTCCGCAAAACGTGGCGCGAGATTTTTTTTGTTCTCGAGCCAAAACGAAATTTTTTACGCGCGTGTTTTCAGGATTTCCGGAACCACTTTCTTCTGATTTGTGGTTCGACTTTTCCTGACGGATCGAACGCTTCTTCTTCGTAGGGTCCGGGGCCATGCAGAGGCTTTCCAATAAAATGGTACATAACTAACGGAGCTTTAGCGACTATAAAAGTGCTTAGAAAGCTGTTTTTGATGCGTCAACCCTGCAACAGGCCTCTGTCATCTATTTGGAGCAAATTCATACCCTTTCGATCTCAGTCGGAAAAGCAAAACGGGAAAAACCGAAAAAAAGAATCACTTCGATCGATCGCTTTTTCATGCTCTGACAAGTAAAAACAACTTGCATGGAGAAAGTATCCTTTTGCGACATTTTGTTTGCCGCAGAGCAGGCAAACAGGAATAAGTCTCGGGGTGCCATCCTTTTGATGTTGAAATGCGATTTGCGAAGAAGCCTTGGCCACATTCTTTTCTCTCGCAGACAGGCATGAAATCCAAATATTTTGGAGCGGAATGTCTTGTGAATGAAAAAAATATCGGAACTTTGCGGCCGTTGCGATTGGTCTTTATCACCTGAAAATTATTTGATAGGGCTCGTCGCATTCTGGTAAAATCCACCTTATCAAACTCAGTATGCTATGACGGAAAAAACTACCGTAAAAACGCTGAAAGATGTTGTAGTCCGATTCTGCGGCGACTCCGGAGATGGGATGCAGCTGACCGGAACGATATTCTCCGACCTTTCGGCGGTGTTTGGCAACACCATTTCCACTTTCCCGGACTATCCGGCAGAAATTCGTGCTCCACAAGGGACATTGGGCGGAGTATCCGGATTTCAAGTGCACATCGGAACCGATCTGGTACGTACTCCCGGCGATTTGGCTGACGTTCTCGTAGCCATGAACCCTGCCGCTCTCAAAGTTAACCGGACACACGTAAGACGGGACTCCATTATTATTATCGACTCTGACTCTTTCATGGCATCTGATTTGGAGAAAGCAGAAATTGCCTCTGAAGACTTCATGACCGAGTTGGGGCTCACGACGCAAGAGCTTTTCACCGTACCGATTTCGTCCATGGTGAAGAAGTCTACGGCAGAGTTCGGCCTCGACGTGAAAGCAGCACTCCGCTGCAAGAACATGTTTGCACTCGGTCTCGTATGTTGGTTGTTCGACCGCCCTACACAGCATGCCATAGACTATCTGAATAGAAAATTCGGCAAAAAAGAAGCCATTCTCAATGCCAATATCAAGGCTCTCGCAGATGGTTTCAACTATGGACATAATACCCACGCTACGGCTACGACCTATCGAATCGAAGGTCGCAAACAAACTCCCGGGGTATATATGGATATCAGCGGAAACAAAGCCACGGCTTATGGTTTGGTTGCCGCTGCCGAACATGCCAATCTCAACCTCTTCCTCGGTAGTTACCCCATCACTCCTGCTACCGACATCCTGCACGAGCTCGCCAAATTGAAATCTCTGGGAGTAAAGACCGTTCAGGCTGAAGACGAAATCGCGGGTATCTGTACGGCTATCGGTGCATCGTTTGCCGGTGATTTGGCCGTAACCACTACCTCCGGCCCGGGTTTGGCTCTGAAGAGCGAGGCCCTCGGTCTGACAGTAATGGCCGAACTTCCCCTTGTACTGGTGGATGTTCAACGTGGTGGCCCCTCGACCGGTTTGCCGACCAAGAGCGAACAGACCGACTTGTTGCAGGCCTTGTTCGGACGCAACGGAGAAAGCCCCATCCCTGTCATAGCCGCCACGACGCCGTCAGACTGCTTCGACTCTGCTTTCTGGGCATGTAAGATAGCTTTGGAGCATATGACACCGGTTATCCTGCTGACGGATGCTTTCATCGCTAACGGCTCCTCTGCATGGAGAATCCCCGATCCCCAATCATATCCCGACATCCGTCCTCCCTACGTGGATCAGTATAAGGGCGAAGCCAAATGGAGACCTTACTTCAGAAATGAAGAGACCCACGTTCGCTATTGGGCTATCCCCGGACAGGAAGGCTTCCAGCACCGTTTGGGCGGTTTGGAGAAGGACTATGTGACCGGTGCCATCAGCACCAATCCGGAGAATCACGCCAAGATGGTCGCTACGCGTGAAGCCAAGGTTCAAGCTATTGCCCAAGATATTCCTGATTTGGAAGTACACGGCGATAAAGACGATGCCGAGCTTTTGATCATCGGTTGGGGCGGTACTTATGGCCACCTCTATGAGACAATGGAGCGTATGCGCAATGCCGGCAAGAAAGTGGCTTTGGCTCACTTCCGCTTTATCAATCCGCTTCCCAAGAATACGGCAGAAGTACTGCAACGCTATCCGAAGGCAGTGGTTGCCGAGCAGAATTTGGGACAGTTTGCACTCTATCTGCGAGGCGAAGTTCCCGGATTCCACCCGCTGCAGTTCAACCGTGTGACCGGCCAGCCGCTTGTTATGAGTGAGATGGTAGAAGTATTCACGCAAATGATGGAGGAGAAATGATTATGTCAGAAACGACTAAGTGCCCCATGTACGAGGCAAAAGACTATAAGAGCGATCAGTATGTGCGTTGGTGCCCGGGTTGCGGCGACCACGCTGTGGTAGTAACCCTCCAGAAGGCAATGGCCGAAATAGGGATTCCTCCCCATCAGACGGCGGTAATATCCGGTATCGGATGTTCTTCCCGTTTGCCATACTATATGAACACCTATGGCTTCCACACCATTCACGGCCGTGGTGCAGCCATCGCGACCGGCGTGAAGACAGCCAATCCGGAGCTTTCCGTATGGCTCGCATCCGGAGATGGTGACAGCTTGGCTATCGGCGGCAACCACTTCATTCATGCCGTGCGCAGGAATATCGATATCAATGCAGTTCTCTTCAATAACCGTATCTATGGTCTGACCAAAGGCCAATACTCTCCTACCTCTGCTCGCGGATTCGTATCCAAGAGTTCTCCCTACGGTACGGTAGAAGATCCGTTTATCCCCGCAGAACTGGTACTCGGTGCTCGTGGCAACTTCTTTGCCCGCGCTATCGACGTGGACATGAAGACCCTGCAGGAGTGCTTCGTAGCCTCGGCACGTCATAGAGGTTTTGCCGTTACGGAAGTATTGGTGAACTGCGTGATTTTCAACGACGGTACGCATAAGAACCGCTCACACAAGGATATTCGTGCCGACCGTACCATCACGCTGCGTCATGGCGAGAAGATGATCTTCGGTGCCAACCGCGATAAAGGAATCGTATTGGAAGGTCTCAAGCTTCGTGCCGTTACGATAGGCGAAGACGGTTACACCCTCGATGACGTACTCGTGCACGATAAGTATGAGCAGGACGTAACGCTGCACCATCTCCTCGCAATGATGGGTTACACGGATGATAGTATGCCTATCGCTCTCGGTGTCATCCGCGACGTGGAAGCACCCTGCTACGACAGAGCGGTGGAAGCCCAGATCGAAGAGATCCAGCAGAAGAACCCCATACGCAAGCTCCATGATCTCCTCATCCAAGGAGACGTTTGGGAGATCAAATAAAGCAGTTTAGACGATTAGTACCCAAACGGGTAGGATTCGACAGAAACCTTTCGGGGAGGATGTCGTTTCCTACCCGTTTCTCTTTCATGGAACGGGTGTAGACCGGTTATTCGACAGGGGTCGGAGATTGATCGAGTATAAAAGCAGGGAGCCATGCCGAAAGATTGCGGCATGGCTCCCTGTCAGTCAGATTATTTGTGTCTGAAATACTTCCGATACGAGAGGAGGGTCAGTCTTTGGCTGCCATACAGTCCTCGGAGGTTTCGAGATTTCGAATGCGCCAATCCTGCGGATATAGATTGTTGGCACGTGTGCCGAGATTTTTCAGGAAGCCGAGCGGCCTTCTGCGGAACGTGGCGAGGACGAAGCCGAGCGGCAGATCGGGCATGGTGGTCACAGACTGTCGGGCCAGGTAGGAAAGGGCTTCATCTCGTGAAAATTCCATATCGAAGAATGAGTGGTCGTCCATTTCCGTGGACAAAGCCAGAGCCGGAGCCGGTACGAGATCTTTCCCCTTCTGCATCCCCACTGTGATCCCTGCTGTGTGCAGCCTGATGCCATTTGCCTTGAGACATTCGACCATTTCGAGCACATTGGGAGTAAGAGCATGCACATACTCATCTCCCATCCATCGCCATTCGTATTTTTCGGGGGCATGTACGAAGCATTTGACACCATGAGGGATATGCTTTTCTGCGTTTTTCTTTCCCTTGCTCTTGGGTTGCTTATGCCTTACCGATTCTCTCTCCGGTTTGCGAACGAGGCAGAAGAAAAAGCCTTCACCCACAACTTTATGAGGGAAGAAACGGTATGCCGGTGCCTCACCTTTGAGTTGAGGGGTGATCTGCCATTCGGGGAGAACGTCCAAAGCCACAGGCTCCGCTCCGAAAGTATCGATGAGGAAGGCCAGATTGTCTTCGTTCTCAATCGTATTGAAGGTACAGGTGCTGTATGCCAAGAGACCTCCCGGCTGTAACATTTCCCATGCGGCAGAGAGGATACGCTGCTGCCTGCGAGCACAAAGCTCCACATTTTGCAGGCTCCATTCGGATCGAGCAGCCTCATCTTTACGGAACATGCCTTCTCCCGAGCAAGGAGCATCGACCAGAATGAAATCGAAAGTCTCTCCTGCGGATTTCAACCTATCGGGATCTGCTTCGGTGACAATACCGGTCGGATAGCCCCACTTGATCATGTTCTCAGCCAGTATATTGGCGCGATGGTGGATCACTTCATTGCTGACCAATACACTGCCTTCGGGCAATATGTTGGTTAGGAGTGTGCTCTTTCCGCCCGGGGAAGCGCAGAGATCCAAAGCCCGGACAGGTGATTCGCCGAGCAGAGGTTTCAACTGCCACAAAAACATGGAAGAGGCTTCCTGTACATAGTAGCCTCCGGCATGGAAAACCGGATCATTGGTGAAGGAAGGCCTCTCAGCCAGATATGTACCGAGGGGACACCAGGGCACAGACTTATTGGTGGGCAGATCCATGACAGTGGTACCGATGCCCGGTTTATTAGGATTGCGACGTATGCTTACAGGTGCAGGGCTGTCGAGAGCTGCAAAAAAAGCTTCGGCTTCGCTCCCTAACAGTGGGCGCATAGCAGAGACAAAATCTTGAGGCAGTGGTGTCATCTATTATTTATAGAGTAAGAAGATAGTTGGAATTTTATGTAGTGCAGGCTTCCCTTTCTTCCATTCCGAGAGGGTACGAGTACGAATCAGTTCGTCGGGACAGGAGATATGGGAGGCAATGCATAGTTTGGTCGTCGGCCGGCAGTGGCGAATGAGTTCGTCCACCAGTTTGTCGTTTCGATAAGGTGTTTCGATGAAGATCTGTGTCTCGTGACACTTATAAATCCGCGTCTCCATTTCTTTGAAAGCAGCCAAACGCTCATTTTCTCCGATGGGCAGGTAGCCTTTGAAAGCGAAGCTCTGACCATTGAAGCCGGAAGCCATCAGTCCCATCAGGATCGAACTCGGCCCCACGAGTGGCTCCACCCTCAATCCCTTGCGCTGTGCGATGGCTACCACATCCGCGCCCGGATCTGCTATTGCAGGACACCCGGCTTCGGAGATAACCCCCATGCTCTCACCAGTAGCCATAGGGCGGAGATAGGTACTGACCTCCTCTGCCGATGTATGCTTGTTGAGTTCGTAGAAGGTGAGCGAATCTATATCGATAGATCGGTCTGCCGTTTTCAGGAAACGACGGGCCGAACGGATATTCTCTACAATGAAATGGTGCAGGCTGCGGACGATCGTCCTGTTGTATTCGGGCAGTACGCGGCTGTGCTCGGTTTCGCCCAGCGGTACCGGAATAAGATAGAGAGTGGGATTGTTTTCCATCATAATCGGGAAAGGGTACGGGACTAAAAAAAGGCTTTTTTTATTCGTGAAGATTCGTGAGCTGTTCGGCTAATAGTACCGTCTGCCTCAGATAAGGCATTTCACTGCGGAGATAAGGGCTGAAAGTCAGACCCGAAAGCTGCTCTTCGATCTGATCCACCGGCCACCACTTTCCGGCTAGCGGATCCTTGTCGCACAAGATCATATTCGACTCGGACATGTGAGCCAAATAGAGATAGACGAGTCGGTCTTTTCCATTTTCATTGTGGATATATCGCAGGAGAAAGTGTGGTCTCAGACGGTTTACACCGCAGAATCGTTCGTCTATGAGACTTTGAGCCAATTCCTTGTGATGCTTATCAGTAGTCAGCCACGAAAAGAAAGGGGTATCATAGCAGTCGCCCGTGCAAAGATCGCATTTGCAGTAATGGCTCAAATAGATCATCTCGTCGCATATGGCTATCAGGCGAACGACGGGCAGCAGACCTGCAGTAGGATCGGCCAAGGCTTCCGTCTCGGATCGTGCTATACGTCCGATGGATTCACCCTGTGCATCCGTGATCGGTATCCACTCCTCGTGGCGCATCTCTCTACGTACCCATTCGAGTCGAATCACCTCATATATATAGAGCAATAACAGCGATACACCGGGCAGATACAATAAGAGGTGTGCAATCCTCCCCACCCTGAAGTAGAGCAAAAGTCCCAGAAGGAAAATGAAAAATAACGATATACGCAGGATGCTGCCTGTAATGCGTCCATACTCCAGCATGACCAGACGTTTGTGCGGACAATCCGCATAGTCTCCCTCTCTGCCACTGCTTCTGCGGAACAGCCTGCACGCAGCCACAGCCAAGAGCATAGCAGCCAGACTCCAGCCAAGGTCGGTGAGTGGGGAAGTCTTCGATAGCCACAAAGTAGGTAGCAAAAGAACAAGTACACCCAGCGAAGTCAATACGGACGGCTGACAGTTCTTGCTTTTTCGACGAAAAAAGAGCACCCCTCCGATGATTGCAAAGAGAGCAATGGCAGCCGTCCATGCCACCATTATCCCCGCACTCGGCAGCAACAGGAGCAATAAGACGACCGGCAGAAATCCACCCATCGGATTAGACCCCAATAAGGGTGCTATATCCGGATACTTCTTTGTAGTCAAAATAGGGATTCGTTTTTTCGTTTATCAGTATAACAGCCATAGACCCGTTTGGTTGTCATCCGACAGTACACGCTGTATTATAAAAACGATCGAGGGCTGACTCCGGGATTCGGAACCAGCCCTTATCGTCATACCCAAACAAATGTATCTGTCAGATACTAAGAAAACAATCGGGTGTTGTTTTCCACCAAACTCTTGATTTTTCCCTCCAGATCCGGAGGCAAAGAAGCCTCGGACAGCAATCGGGCTATAGGCTGCAGGTGATGTATATCTGTTCCTATGAGATCATAATAGCCGGCCTCGAGTAATGCATATGCTTTTTCTGATGCAGATGAATTGTATGCTCCGAACAGAGAAAAGAGGTTCAGTTGAAACATTACGCCTTGCTTTTTGATCGCGACATAATCTTTCTCCTCCATGTATAGATAACGTTCGGGGTGTGCCAATACGGGAGAGAGGCCTTTGAATCGCAGATCTGCAAGTAGCCCCATTAATCCTATAGGAGGAGCCATATAGGAGGTTTCCACCAAAATGTGACGATCTCCCAGCGTCAGAAGCGGTTCTGCCAACCTGTCAAGGAAAGCAGCATCCAACATATACTCTGCCGCGAGCCGTAGGCGCGAGGCCTTGTCCGGAGTGATAGCAGCAAGCAACTCTTCGAAGCGTGCACGTAGAAAAATGGCATCATTCGATGGATACTCCTCCATAATATGGGGAGTGAGTATATGTTGTTTGACACCTATTTCTTCGAGCAGATTAATTAGAGAGAGAGTCTCTTCGATAGATTTTGAACCGTCATCCACTGCAGGCAACAGATGACAGTGTATATCTATCAGGTCACTCAACCATCCTTGTTCAAAGGGATTGACTTGCTTCGTTTTTCGCTTGAAAATAGAAAACATCCTATTCCTTTAGCTCTTCTTCATGGGGCCAATCTTGAATTTCTTCGTCTTCTTGGCAGAACGACGACGGAGTTTCTTGCCTTGTTTGTCATACTCCTTGTTGCCGTAACCGTAGCCATAACCATAGCCATATGTGCCTCTTGAGCCGGAGTAAGACACGTCATTCAAGACGAGACATATGTTTGTAAACTTATTTTCTGTGTACAGTCGTTCTATCTCGCCGAGATAGCGTCTGTCTAATACTCCTTGACGTATGACATAGATAGTCAGATCGGCAACTCTATTGGTGATCATGGCATCCGCTACCGACATTGCGGGGACGGAATCCAAGAAAACATAGTCGTATCGGTTCTTAAGCTCTTTTATTAAATAATCCAGTCGATCCGACAGCAGTAGCTCTGCAGGATTGGGGGGAATGCAACCTGCTAAAACCAAATCCAAATTCTCATTTTGAGGAAATTTCGTAATCAAGCTATCGACAGAAATGCTGTTGTTATATAAGAAATCCGTGACGCCGATATTTCCCAAGCCCAATCGTTTAGAAAGAGAACCCTTTCTGATATCCAAATCCACGACAATTACTTTCTTGCCAGTAAGAGCTATTGAAATAGCCAAGTTTACTGTCATGAATGATTTTCCCGATCCCGTATTGGCAGAGGTGAACATCACGGCCTTAAGATCGTGCGACTTGACGCGCATGAATTCCATATTAGAACGTAGTATTCTGAATGCCTCACTGGCCGAATCGCGACTTTCCGGTTTTACCACTACGTCCAGATCTTCTTCGCTTCGCTCACCGGAATAAGTAGGTATTTCACCCAAGAATGGTATGAGCAAGCCTTCAAGATCTTTACGACCTCGCACCGACTTGTCGAACTGCATCTTCACATAGATGAAAGTGGAAGGGAGGACTAATCCAAGCAAGAATGCCGCAAAAAAGATAACCGGCTTACGAGGAGAGATGGGTTCCGATGAACCATCAGCCGAATCGACGGTCTTGGCATTACTCTCGGTGATAGCCAAACGAAGAGCGTTCTCTTCTCGTTTGTTGAGAAGATACAGGTATAATTCTTCCTTGATTTTCTGCTGGCGCAGGATCGTAGACATGATCTTCTCCTGAGTAGGTACAGCACTGATCTGCTCTTTCGTCCGGGACATTTCTTTGTTCACCTCCCGGAGTTGCAAGTTCAGGGTCTTGATATAGTTGTCGACGGCCGCATTGATCGATTTCCGCATCGCTACGAGCTGCATACCCACCTCTTGTACTGCAGGACTATTCTCACTTGAACTTTGTTTCAATCGGTCATATTTGAGCTTAAGTTCGTTGTACAGCGTTATACTGTTGTCAATTCCTCTTTCCGTCAAGCCCAAATTGGCAGGCATGAGTTCGTTATCCGTACTGGTTTGTCTCAAGAATGACTGGATATACTTGGCCAAAGAAAGGTTTCGCTCCACAATAAGCTGGTCTTTCTGCAGATCGGCACTGCTCTTGAGATATGTGCCTACATCGGTAGAGATATCGGTGATATTATTCCTTTTCTTAAACGTTTCGATCTCCGTATCTACCGTGCCAAGTTCGCCGCCGATCATGGCCAAGCGTTCATCGATGAAAGCAGCCGTACTGACAGCGACACTCTTCTTGTCGTTCATGACATCGTCGTTATACGAAGCGATAAGGGCATCGATGAAATTCTTCGCACGATCCAAGTCTTCGTTTTTCAATGACAAATTGACTATTGTAGCCTTCTTGTCTGCCAATGACACCTGCAGATCCTGATTGTAACGCTCTACCACTTTACGAGTATTCTCTTTCGTCACATATAGCACTTCTCCCTTCCATGAATCGGCAAAGAAGAGTGTCGTATTCAGTTTTAGTTCCCCGACAGGAGTTGCAATAGGCCGGCCAAAAGAGCCGTCTATTTTGATATCGCCTATCCCATTACGCTCTTTCTGCTCGAAATGGGTCAGCTGAAAGGAATGTGCATCATTGATCTGAATCCTAAAGGAATAGTTCTCCGTAGAATCCCTGTCAGTAATCTGAATACTTACGGGGCTGTTGCCATACAATGATTCATTGCGCCAAAAACCTTGTTTGTATATGGATACATCCAGATCAAGTTTGTCGACTACAATAGCAGTCAAACGCTTGGATTTGAGCATTAGAATCTCGTTCTCTACTTCCGAATTGCCTATCATCAGGCCGAGTTCCTGGAACTGCTGCAGGCCACTTGTCGCACCGCTTTTCTCAGCACTTTTGATCAGCACGGTAGCCTGTGCATGATAGATCGGGGACTGGCGTTGGATATAAATATAGGCGATGAGCAAACAGGCCAATACACTCGCTACAATCCATTTCCATGATGTCAGGAGACTAAGAAAAAATTCTTCTAAGGAGAAGAATGCGGTATCTTCCGTATCGGAAATATAGGATCTACCCTGCCGGGTAAACGTGTTTTTGGAGTCTTCGTTCAAATTCATTCTGTGATTCTTGACGCTTATAGTTTATTTGGTCTTATCTATTATCGTAATCGTCAGCGTGGAAATGGATACCAAAGTGGAGGTAACGCTCAGCCATACGTTTACGTTATTATTCTGGTTGATCTCGCTCATCTGCGTCTTTTTGTCATTCGGTTCCACATAGATGACGTCGTTCTGATGCAGATAGTACACGGGGCTTGTGAGCAAGTCGGCCTTTCTGAGATCCGTCTGGAAAACCTCGCGATGCCCATCGGTTTCTCTAATCACAAAAACCCGATCGCGGCGGCCATAGATTGTCAGGTCTCCGGCCATTCCGATCGCTTCCAAAAGAGTTATTCGCTCTCCTTTTACCGACATCGAACCCGGATGATTCACTTCTCCCAAGACGGATACTTTGAAATTTTGAAGCTGCACCGTTACCGTAGGATCCTTGATAAATCCACTGGAAATAATCCTCTTCTGAATCTCCTTCTCCAGTTCGGTACGAGTAAGGCCCTCTACATAGATCTGGCCTAAAATGGGATAATTGATGTAGCCTTTCGAATCGACCAGGAAGCCTTCGTTCGAGTTCGTTCCATAGCCGTTGCGGGCCAGTGCACGAGTGGTCAACACTTGGTTGTAGGGCGTTGAAAGCTCCGGGTCTCTACTGCTGACAAGGATGTTCAGCACATCGTCCTTCTCAATTTTTACGTCATATGGTTTAGCGATAATCTCCCGATTAAAAGTTTGGATATCTTGCAGGTAAACGACTTTTTCTCGCTGGGAACGGCATGATGCAAAAAGCAAAACCAAAAGAGAGACGAACAAAAAATTACTGACAATACGCATAATTGATTTATAGCTTAAAAAAGGGGGTTGTTGATGTACATTTCGTACTATGGGCGCAAAGATAATCACAATCCCAATTTTGCCGACCTCTAAAACGCTTTGAGAATGATATTTATTCATGACGTTTTGGGAGCTTCTTCGATCAGGAGAGGATTGCGGTCAGGCGAGTTGCGAGGTTGTGTTTGGCGGGCGGAAAATGCCGAGTGGTTTTTGTTAACTTTGTTCATCCTCAATCATTAACAGCTTCGCTTATGAAAAAGATATTATCGACGGTGATCCTCATTTGTATTTTATCCTCTTTCGGTGTGGCGCAAGTGGGAGTGCCACGTATTGATGATATGAGAGGAATGCGTATGGACACCGTGTCTAAGAAAATAAAGGATTATGCACAACGGCGGTTCTTTTATAAGGTGGTTTTTGTGGAAGATACCCTGAAGCGAGAAAAGAAAACCGAGGCGCAGTGTGTGTTGGAGATCGGACGGCACGGCAGCAGCTTCAAGGATTTGTATCAGTTGGCCCTGGATTCTTTGAACGATGCCGTTACCCGGCGAAAAGGTTCGATGATGGAGCTATTCACTGAGGGTGCCGGGTTGGTGAAAAAGATAAAGTGGAGAATAGTCCTGCTGAAAGGGTATCCTGAAGGAGCGGACCGGCATCAACAAGAGGTGCCATTGACAGGTCGGTATGAATACGAATGTCCGTCGCCGTCTTTCGATTGGCAGATCGGGGAAGAGACCAAAGAGATCATGGAATACATTTGCCGAAAGGCCACCTGCCACCACAGCGGACGGGATTATACGGCTTGGTATGCCGAAGATATTGCCCTCTCGGATGGGCCGTATATTTTTCGGGGATTGCCCGGCCTGATTGTGGCCATCGCTTCGGATGATGGGGAATATGCATTCGAACTTAATGGAATGCAGGGGGAGATTACTTTCCCCTCACCTATATTTCTGTACGACAAAAAGGTGCAAAAGTATTCGCGCGAAGAAGTACGCAAGATTATCCGAAACATTTCGGAGAATTATTCCGAGACCATCATCAATCAGGGAAGATTCAGGCTTAAGAATCCGGAGGATATTCAGCGTATCGGAAATTTGCCGTACAATCCTTTGGAGAAAGAATGAAAACAAATAAAACACTCAGCATGAAAAGGACACTTTTGTTCCTCGCATCCTGCTTTTTTATGAGTATGAGCTTCATACAGGCACAGGTGCCACGTATCGTGGGCGCAGAAGGGATGCCGGTAGATACTGTGCCCAAGAGGGTGGAGGACTATACCAAACGGCGATTTTTTTACAAAGTCTCTTTTGTGAAAGATACCACGAGGCGAGACAAAGAAACCCAAGCACAGTGTGTATTGGAAATAGGGCAGCGAGGGAGTTGCTTCAAAGACTTTTACGAGTATGCAGCGGACTCGGTGAATGATGCCGTAGCTCGGAAGAAAGGGACTGCTATGGAGATCTTTTCGAAAGCTTATGATTACGTCAAGAAGACCCAATGGCGGACTCCCGTACTTAAAGACTATCCATCGGGTCAAGATTATCATCAATACGGAGATCCGATAGTCGGTTCTTATGAATACGGTTGTCCCTCACCTGTTTTTGAATGGAGCATCGGGGAAGAGACCGAAGAGATCATGGGATATACCTGCCGAAAGGCCACCTGCCACCACAGCGGACGGGATTATACGGCTTGGTATGCCGAGGATATTGCCCTCTCGGATGGGCCGTACATTTTTCGGGGATTGCCCGGCCTGATCGTCGCTATCGGTTCGGACGACGGAGAGTACGTATTCGAATTAAACGGAATGCAGGAGATTACATTTCCGTCTCCGATTTATTTCAAGAAAAATGCCTTTACGAAAGTCGGCTCGCGTGAAGAGATGCGCAAAACGATTCGTAATATCCACGAGCATTATGCCGAAGTCGTGGCCAATTCGCCGGCTTTTGTCAATTCCCCGATACCGGTAGACTTTTCTCATCTGCCACCTCAGCCGTTTAATCCATTGGAGAAGGAATAAAGCATGATGAATAGGGCTGTCACTTCGATTTTGGCGTGTTTGTGGCTGTGCATGGCGGGGCTGTTGCCTGTCGTTGCTCAGGAAGCGACCGGGCAAATGCTTGCCGGTCGTGTGATAGATGCCGAGAGCCGGGAACCTCTTGCCGGGGCTGTGTGCCAACTCTTGGATGCCTCCGGCAAACCGCTTGCCTTCGTTCTCTCGAAAGCCGACGGCTCGTTCTCTCTGGAGAAAAAAGCCGGCGGAAAACTCCTTAGCGTAAGATATATGGGGTATAGGAAGATGAGCAAAGCCATCGATGCGGCTGCTCCTCCGCTGCTTTTCGCTTTGGTGCCGTCCGACGTCAAGCTCAAGGAGGTGGTGGTACGCGCCGAACCGGTACGCAAGCTGGGAGATACGATTGCCTATTCGGCTGCGGCTTTCGTGGGGCCGGACGATCGGTATCTGGCCGATCTGCTGCGTAAATTGCCGGGAATAGAGGTCTCGGCAAACGGCCTCGTCAAATATCAGGGCGAACCTATCACGCATATGTATATCGAAGGCGTAGACATGCTGCAAAACCGCTACAATCTGGCCTCCCGGAACATGCCTCAAGAGGCGGTGAAAACAGTGGAGGTATTGGAGGGGCATCAGCACATCAAAACGCTGCGGGAGACGGTGCCGGAGAAAAGGGCTGCACTCAATATCAAGCTCAAAGAACGCTTCAAGGTGCGTCCCTTCGGAGAGGTAACGGCCGGAGGAGGCTTCCCGGAGCTGTTTACGGGCCGTCTCTTCGGAATGCAGATAAGTCCGAAGGTGCAAGCCCTGCTAACGGCCAAGGGCAACAATACGGGCAACTCCGTGAACGAAGAGGCCGTTCGACTCTTGGATGAGGACGGTATCATGTACAATGCATCCGATCGCGAAGAGGTGCTGACCCATGCCGGCTTTCGCTCTCTGCCCATGAGCCAAAGTCGGTATCTGATGAATCGGTCGGGGACGGGGAGCTTCAGCACGGCGATCCCCTTGGGAGCGGATAGGACCCTTACCGCCAATGCCTCGCTGCTGACCGACAGACGGGAGCAGACGATCTTGCAGGAGCAGACCTATAATCTGAGTACGCCGCAGGAGGTCTCCGTTCGGGAAGACCGCTATACAAGGAACAGGTCCCGCAGTGCGCAAGCCGATTTCTCATTCGAAAACAATGCTTCCCGTTTCTATCTGAAAGACGACCTGAAGCTCTCCCTCGGTTCTGATCGGGAACGGGTGCGGCTGGCTACGAATACGGCCGATTATTTGCAGACGGGCGAGTCGCTCCCCCGTGTCGTGCAAAACAATCTGACGGCGGTGCTCAAAGACGACCGGCGCAGCTATCGTTTCTTTTCCTTCGGCAAGTATATAGCCCGGGATGAAAATATGTTGCTGAGCGATCCGGCAACGGGGGCCTTGCAAATGGATCCGGACGTGCGGATGCACGATTTGGCCACACGAAACGGCCTCGAATCCGATTTCCGTTTCGGCCGCTTAGCACTGCATTCGACCACGACGATGGGCTATCGAGGGGAGCAGATCGACTACCGCTCCTCGCTTCCGCAACCCGATGTGGAGGGCTTCGGCGGCACTTACGGTTACCATGCCGGACACTGGGAGCTGAGCGAGAAGCCCTCGTTTTCCTATCGTTTCGGCCGCACCTATCACCGTCTCGACCTGCCTGTCGCATGGCATCTATTTACTTTGAACGATAAATCCGCGGCAGAACGGCGGCAGGAGAGCCGCGCCGCCTTTTCGCCGGCTCTCTCGCTGCATTGGGAGCCGGGGGCGGCATGGAAGCTGAATGTCTCCGTCCGCCACGGCCATTCTTTTGGCGGTTTGGAGGGATTTCGCTCCGGCTATACGCGCAGGGACTACCGCACCTACCTGCTTCCTTCGGGCTTCATGAGCGAGAGGCGATATTCTGGGGCAAACTTTTCGGTCGACTATGGCGACGTGCTGCACCTGTTCTATTTTCATCTGAAAGCCGGGTATTCGTACAGTCGCTCCAACGAATTGCCCCACTTCGACTACGCGGCGGAGCGAAATATCATCCGTTACGAGCGCTATTGGCACGATCTTAACGCTTTTTTCGCCGATATGCGTCTGAGCAAGTTTTTCTTCCCCTTCAAGGCCAATGCGGTATTGAATGTGCATTACAGCCGTTCGGAGTCGCTCCTGAAACAGTCCGGACACCTCATCGGCGGGCACGCCAACAGCCTTTCCTCCGAGCTTACGCTCAGCAAGAGATGGGGCGGGTGGCTATCCGTCTCCTACAACCTCGCGGCGGATTATTCCTGGATGGAGACGGGAGCCAACGCTCATCGCCGGTTGCCCCAATACCGGCATATGGCCCGTCTGACCTTGCTGCCGATCCCCCGTCTGTCGCTGCGCATGGCAGGCGAATATAACGCCACGACTCTGGAGCCGGAGCATGTACATGAAGATGTTTTTTTCGACTGCGAAGCACGCTACAGTTTCGATAAGGTTTGGGAAGTATCCGTTTCGATGCGCAATCTGTTCGATCGTCGCATGTATCTTATCCGTCAACTGACGGAGTACAACGCTTTTTCCACCGCTATCCCCATTCGCGGTCGCGAACTGCTTGCCACAGTCTTTTTCCGCTACTGATTTTCTTTATTCTGTATAGCTGCCGAGTATCGTATTGAGATTCTTTCTGAATTTCGGTACGATTTTTCTTTTCGGCGAGTAATTTCGTCGACGAAATTACTCGCTGCAGCTATGCAGAGCGAAATCTTGGCAACAAAATTCATAGAATCCGACCTGCAAACAGGAATTTCGGCAACAAAATCGCTTCCTGCAAGCTGCAAACAGGAATTTCGGCAACAAAATTGCTTCCTGCAAGCTGCAACAAGCAATTTTGTTGCCAAGCAGACCTTTTGCAAGCTTGCAGGAAGGAATTTCGTCGACGAAATTACACAATGCAGGCCTGCGGCAAGGAATTTCGGCAACAAAATCTTCAAATGCATATTTCAGCCAAGAATTTCGACGGGAAAATTTCAAATACATGCTTTCGGCAATCAATCTTTGTACATAAAATTTCCTTTGCCGAACGGCGACAAGAAACTTTGCCTGCGAAGTTGATATGTATTTCCCTTAATCTTTATTACAATATATATGATTGGCAGGAAAATAGTTTCATCCACTAAATTACAATAACCGTATGACTGCTTTCGGATAGAACTTAAGACGAAAAATATATAATTCTATCGGTTTTCTATCCACAACGAAATTAATTACTACTTTTATCGAAGCAAACGATATTGTTTCACCTAAAAACTTTTTCTGATATGGTCGAATCCATACAAATTACTTCTTTTCACAATGCTGAGCTTCTGAATTTTATGATCGATGAGGTCAAAGATGCTCGCACTCTGAGTAAAAATGAGATTATTCCTACTTTGGATGAGCTAGACAAGGTGCTGGCTACTTTCAAAAAAGGTATTGCCATGAACAAGACAAGCGAATACTCGGAGAAAATAACCGCTCTCGATGCTGTTCGTAGCAAAGCGTTTCGGAATTTTATAGGCTGTATCCAGGGAGAGACCCATCGGCCCGAAGAAGACCATCGCGAAGCTGCAAGACGTCTGTTTATTCTGCTCAAACCCTATAATAACCTGAATAGAAAGAGCTATCGGAACAAAACCGAGCTGATGTACAAGCTGGTGGAGGTATTGCGAAGCGACAAACATGCTTCCGACGTACAGACCGTAAATGTATCTGCTTGGATCGATAAGATGGACAACGCGAATAAGGCATTCGATCAGCTGTTCGACCTGCGAGACAATACGGAGGGTGAGCGTCTGATCATCAATAACCGTGAAATGCGGCATAGGATAAGGCTGCACTACAATCGCCTCCTTGAAATCATAGAAGCCCTGCTCGTCTTGCATGCGGACAGGCCATTGGAGGGATTCGTGGGTCGTCACAATGAGCGAGTAGCCAAGATGAAAGCACTCTTTGCCCTTCGTGCTTCCATCGGAACGAAATCGACCCGGGAGAAGCGGGATGTATTGCGCAGCCTTGCTATCGGTCTCGGCTGGTCGTTACCTGCAGGACAGGAAGATTTCGAATTTTTTGCCGGTACGCGTATCCTTCATCCGACCGAACATCGCTGGTACTGTCTCGGCAAGAAGGATAATATAATTACTCTGGTTCTATACAAAGGGAAGAAAAAACAGTCCTCATCCTCTTCTTCCAATAGCTCAGTCGATCTGCCCGATCTTCCCGCTCCTCCTCCATCCCAGCCCGATAACGGTTCGTCCGGAGGCGGCGGCGAGCAAGGCGGCGGCGGAAGCGGCGGTCTGTAGTCTATCGACTCCGAAGCGCATCGCACGGATATACTGCCGGGTAGGATCGGGCTTCCTGCCCGGTCGAAAGGACCGGTTTTCAACGGAAGTTGTATATATTTGAGCGCTTTGTTTCAGTACGATTCTCCGCCCTCTTATTGCGATCGGAGGGCGGTGCAAAAAACAATCCAATCAAACACATATATTATATGGAAAACAAACAGACAACGAGCAAGCTGCCCGAAAATGCATATCGGGAGCTGAAGCCGGGCGAAGAGTACGAACCGGTGATGCCTGCCGGCAGTACGCCGCGCGAAATTACCTCCTATTCCGTCCTGCTGGGTTTGGTGATGACGGTTATTTTCTCTGCTGCCGCAGCTTATCTGGGGTTGAAGGTCGGACAGGTATTCGAAGCCGCCATTCCCATTGCCATCCTGGCCGTAGGTATCGGCACCATTACGGGACGCCGGAATATGCTGGGGCAGAATGTGATCATCCAGTCCATCGGAGCCTGCTCGGGCGTCATCGTCGCGGGTGCCATCTTCACGCTTCCTGCTCTTTATATCCTGGGCCTCGAAGCCAGTTTCCTGCAGATATTCCTTTCTTCATTCATCGGCGGTTGTCTCGGTATATTGCTATTGATTCCTTTCCGCAAATACTTTGTCAAGGATATGCACGGCAAGTATCCTTTCCCCGAGGCCACGGCAACGACAGAAGTACTGGTCACGGGAGAGAACGCAGGCAAACAGATGAAGCTGCTGGTGGCCAGCGGACTCGTGGGCGGTCTGTACGACTTCATCGTGGGCACCTTCGGCTGGTGGACGGAGAACGTTTCCACCCGGCTGGCCGGATGGGGAGCCGTGCTGGCCGAGAAGTACAAGCTGGTCTTTAAGGTCAATACCGGCGCGGCCGTCCTCGGCCTGGGCTATATCATCGGTCTGCCTTATGCCACGATCATCTGTGCCGGTTCGTTTCTCGTCTGGTTCGTTATCGTGCCCCTTATCGGCTACTTCGCCCCCGGTATGACTCAGGCCGTCGGCGACGGTGTATCGCTGACTATCGGCCTGATGAGCCCTGAGGATATTTTTGCCGTCTATGCGCGTCCGCTCGGCATCGGAGGTATCGCCATGGCGGGTATCATCGGGATCCTGCGCTCATCGGGAATTATCGGCCGGGCCGTCAAGCTGGCCGGTACCGAATTGACCGGCAAGCGGACGAGTGCCATCGATGAGCCTCGCACACAGCGCGATCTCTCGATGAAGTTCATTACGCTGGGCGTCATCGTCGCTTTGGTGGTGACGATGCTTTTCTTCCAATTCAACGTGCTGTTCAACTGGGGGCATACGCTGATATCCCTGCTGATCGTATTCATTATTACCTTCCTTTTTACCACTGTGGCTGCCAATGCCATTGCCATCGTGGGCAGCAACCCCGTTTCGGGGATGACCCTGATGACTCTGCTGCTGACCTCCGTGGTTCTCGTCGGAGTAGGCGTAAGCGGCAAGCCGGGTATGACGGCTGCGATGATTATCGGCGGTGTGGTATGTACGGCTTTGTCCACGGCAGGCGGATTCATCACAGACCTGAAGATCGGCTACTGGCTCGGCACCACGCCGAAGAATCAGGAGAAGTGGAAGTTCCTCGGCGTTCTGGTAGCTTCTGTCACCGTAGCCGGTGTGATGATGATCCTGAACAAGACCTATGGCTTTACGGGCGATCAGGCTCTGGTGGCTCCGCAGGCCAATGCGATGGCAGCCGTGATGAAGCCGCTGATGGAAGGCGGTAATACGCCTTGGATTCTCTATGGCGTAGGAGCTATACTGGCTCTGATCCTGACGAGTATAGGCGTACCCGCACTGCCTTTTGCACTGGGTATGTTTATCCCGTTGCAACTAAATACGCCTCTCCTCATCGGCGGACTCGTCAGCTGGTTCGTCAGCACCCGCTCGAAGGACGCTTCTGTTAATAAATTCCGCAAGGAACGCGGTACGCTCATCGCTTCCGGATTTATCGCCGGAGGAGCTTTGATGGGTGTGGTAAGTGCGATCCTCAAATACATGGAGTTCGATGCTTTTGCCCAAGAATGGCACGCCATGGCAGGCGCCGAATGGTTGGCCATCGGCATGTATGCGCTCATCATTCTCTACTTCATTGTAGACAGCATCAGAGGCAAGAAACATGAAGCATAACAACGAAACAAAGAATATGGAACTGAAAGAGAGATTTCTCCGATATGTAGGCTTCGATACGCAAAGCGACGAATCCTCCACCACTTTCCCCTCGACGGACAAGCAATTGGTGCTGCTGCATCATTTGGCCGAAGAGATGAAGGAACTCGGCCTGTGCGAAGTCGAAATGGACGAGCACGGCTATGTCATGGGCAGCATTCCTGCCTCTCCCGGTTGTGAGCATGCGCCCGTGATCGGATTCATTGCACATGTGGATACGGCCCCCGACATGAGCGGCAAGGACGTAAAGCCGCAAATCATCGAAAACTATAATGGCGGCGATATTCGTCTGAACGAGGAACTGACTATGCGTGTGGCGGATTTCCCCGAGTTGGCGTTCTTCAAAGGGCATACGCTGATCACTACGGACGGTACCACTCTGCTCGGTGCCGACGACAAAGCCGGTGTGGCCGAAATCATGACGGCTGCCGAGTATCTGCTCGCACATCCCGAAATCAAGCATGGCAAGATTCGCCTCGGATTTACCCCCGACGAGGAAATCGGTCGGGGAGTGGATCACTTCGATGTCGAGCGGTTCGGTGCCAAATTCGCCTACACAATGGACGGCAGTATGGAAGGAGAGTTGGAGTATGAGAACTTCAATGCGGCTTCGGCCAAACTGATCGTAAACGGCCGCAATATCCACCCCGGCTATGCCAAGGGAAAGATGGTCAATTCGCTGCAGGTAGTGTGCGATCTGCATGCTCTTCTGCCCGAGGCTATGCGGCCGGAAGCTACTGCCGGCTACGAAGGATTTTTCCACCTTATCGGCATCAACGGTTCGGTAGAGAAAGCATCGGCATCTTATATCATCCGCGATCACGACCGCAAACTCTTTGAAGAGAAGAAAGAGCTGATCAAAGCTGCCGTAGACTACATCAACCGCAAGTACGGCTCGGACATCGTGTCGCTCGAACTCAAAGATCAGTATTACAATATGCGAGAGATGGTGGAGCCTCATCCCGAGATTATCGAAAAAGCCATTGCTGCCATGAAGCTTGCCGGCGTAACGGCCCGGATACAGCCTATTCGTGGCGGTACGGACGGAGCCAGACTCTCTTATATGGGACTCCCGTGCCCGAATATATTTGCCGGTGGGATGAACTTCCACGGCAAGTTCGAATACTGTTCGCTCGACTCCATGCGGCGGGCTGTGGACACGATATGCCATTTGGCTGCTCTTTGGGCTAAATAGTCATCGCACGAATGACGATCCGTTCTACCCTTTCTTACGATCATTAATAGAGAATGGTTTGGGGCCTCGGAGGGAAAGCCTGCGCAATTGGGTTTTCCCTCCGGCGTTTCCTCCGTCCGATTCATTTGTATGAAACCAAACTTTTCCGAACGTTACGCTCGCCAAACGGCTCTTCCCGAAGTGGGAGCCGATGGTCAGCAGCGATTAGATGGTTCGCATGTCCTTGTCATAGGAGCCGGAGGCCTTGGTTGCCCTGTCCTGCAATATCTCTGTGCTGCAGGCGTGGGGCATATCAGCGTTATCGATGATGATCGCGTCGACATCAGCAATCTCCAACGTCAAGTGCTCTTTTCCGAAGCCGATTTGGAGCAGCCCAAAGCCATTGCGGCAGTAGCTCGTTTGCAGGCGATGAATAGCGATTGCCGCCCGGAAGCTTTCACCGAAAGATTTACGGAGCTGAATGCCGAGATGTTGACCGGCGAGTGCAACCTTATTATCGATGCTTCGGACAATGCTGAGACGCGCTATTTGATAGATCGCGCTTCTCTTGCTCTCGGAATTCCTTGGATATATGGCAGTATTGCCGGATGGCGCGGGCAATTCACTGTCTTCGGTTATGGCCATCCGGTGCGTTATTCGGATCTTTTTCCCTCCGGCGAAGCAGCTCCCGAGGAAGTGCCCCTTGCCGTTATCGGAGCCTTGTCCGGTGCCATTGGATCTATGATGGCAGCCGAAGCCATCAAAATCCTCTTGGGAAGACCCGCCGAAGAAACTCTCAGTGGCCGTCTCCTCCTCATGGATCTGTTGCATGGCGAGTCGCGTATCATCCGCTATTAGCGATCCTACTAATCTGCTTAATCAAAATAGTTCCGATTCCCCTTCCCCGAAAACCATGTCCTTCAATCTGATCGTCGATCAAGGCAATTCTGCCTGTAAGGTTGCTTTCGTCCGAAATAATGGTATAGAGAGCATTTCCTTCCTGCAGGGAAAAGCCGGACAGGCACTCAGCCATCTCGTCGCTCCCCACCGTTTCGACAAGGCTATCTACTCATCTGTGGGGCTCCCGGACGAAGAGGCTGAAACCATTGTGAGAAGTTGTGCAGCTGCTTCCTTGATGATGGGGACTGAGACCCCCGTACCCCTTCGCCTGCAATATGATCGCCGCACTTTGGGTGCCGACCGACTGGCTGCGGTGGTCGGAGCGCATAGTCTCTATCCGAATACCGAATTGCTGGTGATCGACGCCGGTACTGCCATCACTTATGAACGAGTATCCGCTGAAGGGATCTATCTCGGTGGCAATATATCGCCCGGTCTCCACTTGCGCTTCAAGGCTCTTCATCTCTTTACGGGCAGGCTCCCCCTGATTGATCCTTCCGGTATCTCTCCGAAAATAGCCGAGTATGGTTCCTCGACCGAAGAAGCGATCACAGCCGGAGTAATTCATGGCCTGGCAGGGGAGATAGACAGATATATTGACGATCTGCACGCTAAAGAGGGGCGGTCTGCCGTTATACTGACCGGAGGAGATGCCAACTATTTGGCACGGATTATAAGAAGCGGAATACTAATTCATCCCGATTTAGTACTTTTGGGCCTAAATAGAATTTTAGAATATAATGTATAAAGACTATAAGGGTTTGTATGCGTCGCTTCGGTGGTGTGCCCTGATCATTGGGTTGCTATTTGCAGCAGACGGTATACAGGCTCAGAACAACAACTTTACCGAGTCGCCTTACACTCGCTTCGGCCTTGGCCGTCTCGGAGAACGGACGACTATTAGTGGGCATTCCATGGGAGGACTCGGCGTCGGTCTGCGTCAGGGCACATTTGTCAATGCCGTCAATCCTGCTTCATACTCGGCTGTGGATTCGATGACGTTTATCTTCGATTTCGGTGCATCTACCGGAATTACGTGGTATGCCGAGAACGGGAAAAAGGACAATAGGAAAATGGGAAACATTGAGTATTTCGCCATGCTTTTTCCTATTTCCAAATCCATTGCTATGAGTGCGGGAGTGCTTCCTTACTCCGCATCCGGGTACCAGTTCGGATCCGTTGATCAAGTGGAAGGAGGCAGCGTCCAGTACACCCGTAAATACTTGGGGACAGGCAATCTGAACGATCTCTATGTCGGTATAGGTGCAACCCCGTTCAAAAACTTCTCAATAGGAGCCAATGCTTCATTTCTTTTTGGCCGATTCACACACAGCAGGCAGGTAATCTTCTCTACGGAGGCTCCTTACAATCCCGTACATCTCTCGACGCTGTACTTGAAGGCTGCCAAGTTCGACTTCGGTATGCAGTATCACTTTCCGCTCAAATCAGATCGTTCGCTCGTTATCGGTGCCGTCTATTCTCCGCGGGTGAAGATGCATAGCGAGCTGACTCAGATAAAGAATCAGGTTCAGAACGGTGTAGTAGTGGAGAGCGAAACCCAAGAATATATCAAGGGAATGGACTATTATACCCTGCCTCATACATTGGGGATAGGTTTTTCTTATGAAAAGAAAGATAAACTTCTCTTAGGAGCAGACGTCCAATATAGTAAATGGAAAGGCGAGAAATTTTATAAATCCGATTGCAAATTCCAAGACAGAATACGGGTATCTCTCGGCGGAGAGATCATACCGGATATAAATGCCGTTGGGATATGGCCTAAAGTTCGCTATCGCTTCGGTTTACATGGTGAAAATTCTTACCTGAAAGTGCCGACTAAAGGCGGTGTATATCAAGGATACCATATCGTAGGTGCTGTATTCGGTATAGGAATCCCGCTCAATGACAGACGTTCGTTCGTAAATGTCTCTCTTGAATATGACCGATTGATCCCGAAGGAGGGTATGATCAAAGAAAATGCTCTGAAATTGACCTTCGGCCTCACGTTCAACGAGTCATGGTTTAAAAAGCTGAAACTGAACTAACAGAAGGAAAAATGTTGAACATTAAAAGAATAAAGAAGAAAATGAATGCAAGAAATTTGTTTGCAACGGCAGCACTGCTTTTTACCGCAAGCACAGCCTTTGCTCAGACCGGAGTCCAAACAAATACCCCATTCGGTAGTGGAGAAGACAGCATCCGTTGCCGTCAAAACATAAGTCTCTTTACCTCTTATGCGAAAACGGGTAATTACAAGGATGCCTATGATTTTTGGGAGAAAGCCTATGAGGAGTGCCCCGCTTCCACGAAGAATATCTATATCTACGGTGTGAAGATCAGCGAATGGCGCTTACAAAACGAACAGGATCCGGCCAAACGTCAGCAGATCATCGATAAAATTCTCAAGCTGTATGATGACCGTGTCAAATACTTCGGAGAAGACCCCAAGTATGGAACGGACTATATCATGGCCAGCAAAATATCGGACTACATGCAGTATATGGGCGATAAAACGGATTATGACAAGGTTTATGAATGGATCAAGCCGACCATCGATCAGCATGGAGAGAATGCTACGCCTCGAGCTCTATTCTATTATGCTTACTCCTCTCTGAACAAAGCTATCCGAAATGAGGCATGGCACGAAACCTATATTAAGGATTATACGTTTGCATCCCAGGCCATGGAGAAGCAGTTGGAAGTGGCCGATGAGAAAGGCAAAGAGTTTATCCAACCGCTGAAAACTCAGATCGACGAACTCTTCGCCCAGAGTGGTCTTGCAGACTGCAATACTTTGGTGAAAATGTATGGCGATAAGCTGGAGGAGAACAAGACGGATACGACTTTCCTGAAGAATATGCTCGGCATGTTCCACGCTTCCGACTGCGAGACACATCCGCTTTATTTCCAAGCCAATAAATACCTCTTTGCCGTACAGCCCTCAGCTATAGCTGCTATGGGCCTTGCCAAAGAGGCGATGGAAGGAAATCGATACAATGAAGCCAGCGACTATCTCCAAAAGGCTATCGAACTGAGTAAGAATGCCAAAGACCGTGCAGCCTGCAACTATACGTTGGGTCTGTTGGCTATGAAGCAGGGTAGTTACTCTACGGCACGCTCTTACTGCAATAAAGCGCTGGCCGAAGATCCTGCGATGGGCGATGCTCTTATCCTGATTGCCCAAATGTATGCAGCAACGGCCAATACTGTCTTCCCCGGTGATGCTATCAAGGCACGCTGTGTATATTTCCTGGCAGTGGACAAACTCCAGCGTGCCAAGAATATCGATCCTTCTTGTGCTCCCAGAGCCAATCGTCTGATCAGTCAGTATAGCCGCAACTTCCCTTCTCCTGCTGATGTGTTTATGCATCCGGATTTGGAGAAGGGCAAGAGTCTCTTTGTCGGAGGATGGATCGGCGAATCTACTGTCATTCGCTAATTCCATTCTGGTACGCAAATTCGTTTGCGCATGGACCCCGGCCAACGAATAAAAACTATCAAGAACACAACACTGCTTCTATCAGGGGCAGTCGTTGTGTTTTTCTGTTTCTTATCTTTCGCCGCTTGTCGGAGGAGTAAAACGGAAGTGGTCAAACATGATCTGAATCTGGATTCGGCCTATTCGATGCACACGACTGATGTCAATACGTTAATATCCGATTCCGGATTGGTACAGTTCAGGATGAAAGCCAAAGATTGGTTCATTTATGATAGGGGTGAAAAACCTCACTGGCTGTTTCCCAATGGGATCTATGTAGAACGGTTTGACACACTGAATCACATCTTAGCCACTATCGTGGCAGATACTGCCTATTATATGATCGACGATGATCGCTTTATCCTCATTGGTCATGCACATATCCGCAATATGAATGATGAGAACTTCCATTCCCCCCGATTTATATGGGATAAGAGGAACGCCATTGTTTATTCCGATGATACGGTCTACATTCAAAGCCCGGACAAAATACTCCGAGGAACGTCTTTCACTGCAACTCAAGATATGGGTGAGTACACCATATTCAATCACTCCGGCGACTACTATGTGAGTGAAGAGGAGGACAAATCCGCCGACACCATACCGATTCGTCAAGGGGATCGGACAGCAAAGCCTGCCGCTTCTCCTTTCATACCGAGACCATCGGCTTCTCCAACCACCAAAGAGCAAAAATGAATTACCTGTACATACTGATTACACTTTTACTCTCCGGCTTTTTTTCCGGTGCTGAGATTGCTTTCCTTTCTTCGGACAAACTGCGTCTTGAGTTGGACAGGAATAGAGGCGATCTCACTGGCAGAGCGTTAAACTTGCTGTATCGACATCCGGACCAATTGGTGACTACTCTCCTTGTAGGTAATAATATCGTTTTGGTAGTCTATGGTCTGCTGATGGCGGGATTGCTGGCCGCACCTTTGGCGCAATGGATTGATAACGATGCTATGATCGTCGTTCTCCAATCTGTCTTATCCACTATCATCATATTGTTTACCGGGGAATTTCTACCCAAAGCCATTTTCAAGACCAATGCCAATATGATGATGAGGGTATTCGCCCTCCCTATCGTAGCGATCTATTATCTGCTTTATCCTCTGTCTAAACTCTTCACCGGTTTATCCCGCTCTTTTATTCGTCTGGTGGACAAGAATTATGTGCCTACAACAGTAGGGTTGGGGCGCGTAGATCTCGATCATTATTTGGCAGAAAATATGTCCGGAGAAAACGAACAGAACGACTTGACTACCGAAGTGAAAATCATCCAGAATGCGCTGGATTTTTCCGGTATTCAGGTGCGAGACTGCATGATCCCACGCAATGAGATGATAGCATGCGAGTTGCAAACGGATATTGAAGTACTCAAAACGACTTTTATCGATACCGGTTTGTCCAAGATCATTATCTACAGACAGAACATAGATGACGTAGTAGGTTATATCCATTCGAGCGAAATGTTTCGTGGGCAAGACTGGCAAAAACGTATCAATACTACTGTATTCGTACCCGAAAGCATGTATGCCAATAAACTGATGCGACTACTCATGCAGCGCAAGAAAAGCATTGCGATCGTCATCGATGAACTTGGAGGTACGGCCGGTATGGTCACATTGGAGGATTTGGTAGAAGAGATTTTCGGTGACATCGAGGACGAACATGACACTCGCAAGATCATAGCCAAACAGCTCGGCCCTCATACCTATCTGGTCAGTGGTCGTATGGAAATAGATGATGTGAACGAACGTTTTGGCTTGTCCCTGCCTGAGTCTGACGACTACCTTACCGTGGCCGGATTTATCCTGAATAGCCATCAAAATATCCCACAGGCCAATGAGGTCGTGGAGATTGCTCCTTATACTTTTACCATTCTCAGATCTTCTTCCACCAAGATCGAATTGGTGAAAATGTCCATCGACGACCAATCGAACTAAAAAACAATCAGTTGAAAGGCTTGGCATTTTGAAGCCGGTTTGTATCTTTGTGGCTTAATAAACACATTCTTAATAGTGCATAATAAATAGAAAACATAATAACAAAATGGCGACATTAGAGAAAATCAGAGGTAAAGCCGGTTTGCTCATCGTAGTGGTGGGCGTGGCTCTTTTTGCCTTTATTATCGGAGACTTCCTTCGATCCGGATCTACTTTCTTCCGTCAGAGCCAAGAAGTAGTCTTGGATATCAACGGAGAGAAAATCAAAATCTACGATTACCAACAGCGTCTCAAAGCGATGGAGAAACGCGCCGAGCAAAGTGGAACAAAGATCACCGACGAACAGCGTGCTTCTCTGAACAATCAGCTCGCACAGCAGTATGTACAGGACTACGTGCTCGGGCAGCAAGCTGACAAGTTGGGTCTTACGGTAAGTCCGGAAGAGCTATTGGCTCTGATTATCGGTGATGGTGTTCAGCCCTCCATGTTCGCCCAACAGTTTTTCTCCCGATTTGGTATCAATGGATCCGACAGGGCTGCCGTGAATGATTTTCTGAATCACATCAGCGACAAGCAAATTAAATCGCAGCCGGCCGAACAGCAAGGCTATCTGTACGAAATCCAGAGTGAATGGCAGAGCGTGGAAAAGCAAATCGCAGATACCCGTATGCAAGAAAAGTTGGGTGCTCTGCTGACGAGATCTTATGCCATTAATGATATCGATGCCAGATACGAATCCGGAGTGCCCAGTCGTGAAGTAGCTGTGGCACAAGCTCCCATATCTGTCATTGGCGATACTTCTATTCGTGCCACGGATGAGGAGATCAAAAAGTACTACAACGAACACAAAGAGTTCTTCGTTCAGAAATATCCGTCTACCATCGTCCAGTATATCAGCTCTCAGGTAGTACCGAGTGCTCAAGACATGGCAAATGCAGAAGTGGAGATGCAGAAGGTACGTACCGAGATGCAACAGCAAAGCGATGTGGAAGCTCTTGCCCGCAACTATTCGGACAAGTTCGTATCTCCTTCTTTCCTGACTTCGGCAGAACTCGATCGCATGAACCTCGGCGTAAGCATTACCGAATTTATCAAGACTGCGACACCGGGCGAAGTCAATATCCCGATGTTGGAGAATAACCACTATTCTTTGGTAAAGCTGGTGGCTAAAAAGTCCGGGTTCGAATCGCTCAATGTGGCAATCATTGCTCTGGACTCCGCCAACCTGTCTAAGGCCGATAGCCTTTGCAACGCCTTGAATGAGGGGGGCGACTTCGCTGCTGCAGCTCGCACGTTCAGCGCAGATCCTACCTCTCGTGAGACAGGCGGTGTACTCACGTTCCCCAACCAGTTTACACAAATGCCGGATAGCACTATTACAGAGGCTATGGCTCAGCAGCTGCACCTCGACACTCTTTTCAGCATTCCATCGAATAGAGTGATCAAAATGAATCAGGATAAATTCGTTTTCCTGGCCAAAGCTTTCAATCCCAAGCCGGCTGTAGATAAATACAAAATTGCCTATATCGGAGTAGACGCTAATTTTTCTGATGAGACATACAATAAAAAGTTTGTGGAGCTGAACGAGATGTTGAACTCCGGCAAACCTTTCCCCAAACTCGCAGAACAGGCACGCAGCAAGGGCTTGAGTATAGAGGAAAATGCCGAAGTGACGGTATTCTCGGATCACGTAGGCAATATCCCCTCCTCTCGTGAGATCGTTAGCTGGGCTCTCAAAGCAGAGAAGGATGAGGTGAACGAAAAGATCTTCCGTTGCGGTACTGATTATTTGGTGATTGCCGCCGTAAAAGATCAGATTCCCTCCGGCTATCGTCCCGTGGAGAAGATCAAAGAGCAAATAGCCAATCAGCTGCGTGTCGAAAAACAAGGCGAGAAACTGGTGGCTGATCTGAAAGCCAAGAAGCTGGACAACCTCGAAGCCTATGCTTCTGCGATGAACACAAAAATCGATACTCTTGCGGGAATCAGCTACTCTCCGCGCGGAGGTGAAGCAGCCGAATTGGCCGGATATGCCATGTCTACGCCGCTGACCAAGCTGTCCGAACCTTTTGCTGCTCGCAACTATGTGATGGTAGTGAAGCCTTTGACGCAAAACGAAAAGGCTGCCGGCCAGAGCGTAGAAGCCCAAATAGCTCAAAAACGTCGTGCGCTCGGTCAGCAGACTGCGTACCGTGCATTCCGCAAAATGCTTGATCAGGTGCCCGTCACAGACAACCGCGCCCGTTTCTACTAAGCCATACAAAGGGACGTAAGACCTTATTGTATTTCTTGCTTTCAGCCCTGTTCCCTTTCGGGAGCGGGGCTTTTTTGCTTTATGAAGGGGCGAAGAGGAGGCTAAACGGTATGATTCTTCGGCGAAAAAATTCATACCTCCGCCTCCCGGCTCCGAATCATCCGAACGAGCAATCGAAGGATGCTGTCGCTCCCAATTTACACAGATTAGTATCCGGCTTTAGGCTTGGCCATGCAGTAGCATAAGGGATTTATATACCTTTGGAAATAATAAAATTGGATCACTCGCTATGGAACTTTGGCAATCGATACCGAAAGAGTTTATCAACTTCATGCTCGTCATACTTTTTTCTTTAAGTATGGGGATGGAGCAGCACAAGCAAAGTAAGGCCAATACGGAGAAGAGGATTTTCGGAACAGACCGAACTTTCACCTTTTTCGGGCTATTGGGTTATATCCTCCTGCTACCATCGAAAGAAGAGATGTGGCCGTTTCTTATCGGTTTTATCGTCATTGCCTGTTTCATGATGATATTCTATCTGATGAGAATACGGGAAGAGGGACAGTATGGTCTGACGACAGTGATGCTCGGTCTATTGGTTTATACCTTCCCCCTTGTCATAGTGCGTTGTCCTCTTTGGATAGCTCTTCTTGTTTTCGTCGTAGTCTTGATCCTTGCCGAGATCAAAAAGCCGCTCCAAGACTTCAGTGCGCAGGTAGGGGAGAATGAGTTTCTCACACTGGCCAAGTTCATTATCATAGCTTTTATCGTCTTGCCCATGCTGCCGGATCAGGAGATTTCGGCTCTGCTTCCCGTCTCTCCCTATCGAATCTGGTTGGCCGTTGTCGTCGTTTCCGCAGTGTCGTACTTCAGTTACCTGCTTCGCCGGTATATGTTTCCCAAGGCCGGTCTGATCCTTTCGGGAGTACTCGGAGGCCTTTACAGCAGTGTGGTCACAACGGTCATTTTGGCCAAGCAAAGCAAGGAGGGAAAGCACAGCCCCCGCATGTATGCCGGATCCATCATTATCGCTTCCGCCATGATGTATTTCCGCGTATATATCCTGCTCCTTATCTTCAATCAAAGCCTTGCCATCAGCTCATGGCACTATTTCTTGCTCCTCTTTCTTGTCTCAGCCTCTGTGGGTTATCTTTTTTATAAGAAAGGAGAAAAGGCTAAAAGTCTCGACACGCTCGATGCCGCCAGCGATAATCCGTTGGAGTTTAAGGTCGCTTTGGTTTTTGCCATCCTTTATTTGGTCTTCTCGGCACTAACGCAATTCATGATCACGCAGTTCGGATCGGCCGGATTGACCACGCTCTCCTTTATCGTCGGGTTCACGGATATTACCCCCTTCCTGCTAAACCTCTTCCAGGGGCATTATGAGATCACGTCCACGATGATCCTGATCGCCACCATGCAGGTCATGACCAGCAACAATATCCTGAAAGCCGTATACACCAAAGTGTGGAGTACGCCGGAGACCACCAAGTGGACTTGGAGAGGGCTTGGCCTTATCATAGCATTGAATCTGGCGGTCATCCTCCTGCTCTATATGCTCTGATGCGCCGGCCTCCTAAAGCCTTGGTTTGTCCAAGCTAAAACCATGCCCCGATCAAACCATATATTTGGCCCAAACTAAACTATATAGTTTGGTTGTCGAGTAGGTCAGCCCCATTGCTGGGGCTTTCCCCTCTAAGAACCGTACGTGATACTTTCGCATCATACGGCTCAAGCAACACACGTAAATGATGTTGAGATTCATTCAAGTGTCTCATTTTCTACCAATTTTGAGTTTAGACATTTTTGCTTTACAAGATGTATGGACAAGTTTGTAATCCTTTTTGCCCCCGATAATACTTTCGGTTATGCTCCAAGGTCTCTCCCTGTCTATACGTTCACCACAGAAAGGGCATGTTCTGTTCTGCCTTTTCCAAATCCTCACGAGGCTTTCTCTGCCCTTGAGCGTTTGCTTCATACGATAGGTTTCACGCCATTCGTAGTAGGACTTGTCGGCCGGGTCATAGAGATTTGCGTAGTGTCTGACCTTGGCAAACTTCTCATGGTGAATGTCGGGAAGATATGCTAATGTGATTTGACGCATCTTCGAGCGTTCCTCCATATCTGCCACAAAACGCCATTTCCGTCCGTTTACGGTCTTGAAATACTTATCCTTAATCCAACCCTTACTCTTGTTTGAATGTCTGCGTCTTGCCCATTGCCATAGTTTTCGATGAATTTCCCAATCCACCCGATGAAATGTCTCTGCGGACGTACCATATTTATAGTAGTTGCCCCAGCCCGTTATAATCGGGTTCAACATTTTGATGAGTGAATGCTGTTTGGCAGTCTTGTTGCTTTCTATCACCTTGCGGATTTTGTCGCAGAAGCGTTTCTTGGCATTGCCTGACGGCTGTGTGAGCAGTGTGTTGTTGGGGAACTTGCGGATATTGAAACCGAGGAAGTCAAAACCCTCACTGATATGTGTGATTTTCGTCTTTTCTTCCGACAGTGTCAATCCACGCTCCGTCATGAAATTGCGCACGAGTGGCAGGATGACCGTTTCAATGGTCTCTCTGTCCTTTGCCGTTACAATGAAGTCGTCTGCATAGCGTATCAGATGTATTTTGGGAACGATTTTCTTGTAGTTCACCTGATATTTTCTGACACAATTTTCCAAAAGCGATTGTAAGCCGTCAAGAGCCATGTTTGCGAGGGTCGGCGAAATGATGCCTCCTTGTGGCGTACCCTCTTCCGTGGGGAAAAGTTCGCCATTGAATACAAACCCGCATTTGAGCCATTTTCGTAGTATCTCCTTGTCCGTTGGGACATTGTTGAGAAGCCACTCGTGGCTGATGTGGTCGAAGCAGCCTTTGATGTCTCCCTCGAGTATCCATTCGGGGGCACACGTTCGAGAGAGCAGGATGAAGCATTGCTCTATGGCATCATGAGTGCATCTGTGCTTGCGGAAACCGTATGAGTGGGTGTCACCCGTGGTCTCTGCAATCGGGTCGAGTGCCATGAGATAGAGAGCCTGCATAGCCCTGTCTTTCATTGTCGGTATGCCCAAGGGGCGTAGTTTGCCGTTTTTCTTCTCGATGTTCACCCTGCGCAGTGGTTGCGGTTGGTAACCACGACGTTTGAGTGAACCGATGGCTTTGGCTTTCGCAAGCGGTGATGACCATACAGCCTTGTCAACGCCTGCGGTGTCTTTACCTTTGTTGGTAGTAACTCGTTTTACAGCCAATGCCTTGGCGTAGAACGAGTGGGTAAGCGTCCATTGCAAGGCTTTCACCTTGTTATGTCTGCCTTCCCTCTGAGCCTTTACAATACGTGCTTGCAGCTTTTGAACATACATCTCTGCCCGTATCCAGTCGATTTCCGACCAGAGCGTGTGGAGATTTCTGTTTTCAGGCGCACACAATTCTTTCGTCTTGTTCATTTGCATTCCTTGCTTTAAAAGTTCTGTAAACTATTTTGTAAAGTGTTACCATACGGAAGTCTGCCCACTTTCGTGTCGGATGATATCGCCAATGCCACTCGTGACCGAGGCTCAAT